>Ga0114953_1003947_pt1 | contig 10009 bp, 10 predicted proteins | sample SidtaG_FD_87298 | JGI IMG/M metagenome (GOLD analysis project Ga0114953, IMG submission 87298) | Marine algal microbial communities from Sidmouth, United Kingdom - Sidmouth_Male2 metaG | ecosystem: Host-associated > Algae > Red algae > Unclassified | place: Sidmouth, United Kingdom | collected... | reverse complement strand
CGTTCGAGCGGCGATTGTGGTAGGTGGGAGTAGATGAGGCTTTATTTGGTTTGAGCCTTTTTGGTGGTTTTTTTTGGCTGAATATGTTGTCTTGATTTGGTGGTTATAATGTTTTTTATGGGTTCTCAAAAGGTACCGTGGGGCCGTATCTGGACGGGACGTCCAAACGAGCGGCGAGCGGTGCAGTATAAGAGTATTGGCTTGTATCTTTCGATCGGGAATACTACCACCAGCGAAGGCGGTAATATTTAAGGGATAAAAATTAAAAACCGTAAATGTGGTTAAAAAAAATAAGTATTTTAGGAACTTATTTTATACCTTAAGATGTTGCCAAGGTAGAAAATTTTCTTGACGCCTAAATTTCTGCTTTCATGATAATCGAATCTGTAAAAAGTTTGGAAACGCTTCAAAAATTGTTGGAGCTTAAAGACGAAAATACCATTACTGCCATGGTCCATAGTTTGAAGCATTCAGATCAAGCGGAGCCGTTGTTTTTTATTTTGAAGGCAGTAGAAAATCAAAGGTATGAAGATGCCAATATTTTGATTGATGATTTTATTCGTCAATCCAGGCAGGTAGCAATTTCTTATGATCCGATTGTATCAGCATTGAAAGTGGAGTTATATTTTCAGGAAGGGGAATTAAATTTACTTCGTTCGGAACGGGATGACCTGGCAAAAACGATTGAACATTTTCGTGCTAAATTTCACACGCACCTGGGAAGTTTGATTGAACGAGTATTGTATTTACGAAAAGAAAAATTGCGCATCCAATCATTGAATAACGCCGAGATGAAGGAAACTTACGAAGCTGCTTTGAAGGAGTACGAGGCATATTATGAACTCCTGGAAACTTCTACCAAAGGAATTATTTACCGGCTGGATGATGAAAAATTGAAGGAGTTGAAAAAACTTTATCGAAAAGCTGCGCTAATCTGTCATCCTGATAGAGTAACCGAAGAACAAAAAGAACAGGCACAAGAAATGTTTGAGGAATTGCACGAAGCATACCTGATGAATGACATTCGTAAAGTAAAATTAATTACCGAGTTACTGGAAAAAACCGGTCAATTTGATTTTACCTTTGATAAATATGATGATGCAGCAGTTCTAAAAATTCAAATTGAAAAAGTATTGTTGAGCGAGAAAGAAATTCAAGACGAGATCAGGGAAATCAAATCATCCGATACGTATGAAACCATCGATGCCATCAACGAAGACTGGAAAGACTATTTTTCAAGAATTGGCGAAAATTATAAAACACAAATTTCCGAATTAGAAAACTGGATGAGCTTACATAGTTCTCTAAATTAAAATCCCTTCACGATGAAAAAAGGTATTATAAAAATAAATGATCAGGCGTTGACGAGTTTTAATAAACTTCTTCAGGTAGGAAATGATTTGGCGAAGTCGGGCGAACATCGCAATGCAGCTTGGTTTGATACCCCCGAAAAGCGATTGGAATGGTGGCTGGATTTAGAGCCGCAGTGGCGATTGGCATTTACGGAGACGGTTTTTATAAAGGGTAATTCTAAATCTAAAAATCAATATCGTCCGTCCGATAAAGAATTAATTTTTCTTTTTGAACAAAAAAAATTGTTTATCTGTGGGGCAGGTGAATTTACAAATAGAAATAACCAACGCAGGATTACTTTCCAGTTAACGAATCTTTCAGGGGTTAAAAATTTGACCAACCTGACTCGTATCGAATGTGATTATAATGAAAAAATTTCCTCACTCGAACCACTTCGAAACCTGGTAAACCTGGAAGTGTTATGGGCTGATAACAATCAAATTGTAGATTTATCTCCATTGATGGAATTGCCAAAATTGGCTCGACTATGTATTTGGAACAATCAGATTACAAGTATTGAACCGATCTTGAGTATGACTAATTTGACCAAGTTGACGATTGGTTTATATAATCAGGGAAATCCGGTGGAGTCGCTTGCACCCTTGAAGCATGCTACGAATTTGAGACGGCTTTATGTTGGAAGGGCAGATTTTGTTGGATTGGAGGAGTTAGATGGCGTTGATTTTGAGATTAAGAATTACTGAAAATTAACGTATTGTTTTTAGCGTAATTGATCCCAAGGAATGTTATAAAATAAATGACGATTCTAAACTTCCTCTTTTTCCATCACGCTGCGTCCATAAAATGATTTAATCGCCATTCCTAATCGCCCACTGAACATTTTTGAGGCTCTTCCTTTTTAATAAAAAAAATATGACACCACTTTCCTCCATACTTATTGCATTTTTGGTAATCATCGCCTTAGCCATTATTTCCTTATTCTTTTTTAAAAATAAGAAAAAGAAAGTACATGATCACCGATCGGAGTTGACGCCCAATGATACCAATTATAACATTGCTTCACATAATCCGGAATTGATAAAAAATGCAACGCCCGCCGAAGCAAGGAAAATGATTGAGCAATATCAGAAAGGAGATCTTTCCAGTTTAGCGGCTGAAGATTTCTACTTGCTAAAAGAAAAGATCAAAGAAAGTTCTAAGGAATGAGTTAATAACAAATTTCCGTTCCAATGATTATCTCTCTGTTTCGATAAATTAAACTACTATTTATTTCATATCTTGTCATACTATTTTTGTTTCAAATAACTCAGTATTACTTTTCCACAAATCTCGAAAATGGACAAGGCGGTTAGAAATAAGCAAAGTACGGATATAATTCCTAGTTTTGCGGGAAACAAATTTAAAAATAATGAACTCTATAGATACGCCTAACAAATACCTGGATCTCCTTCGACGGCAAAACCAAAAACTTCCTTATATCAGTGGTCAGACGCCCATAGATCACACCCATTCCTATCAGGGAAATATAGAAAATTTTATTGGTTTTGCGCAAATACCCATCGGTTTGGCGGGTCCATTATTACTGCAAGGTTCGGGTGGAAAAAGTGAGCATTGGATACCTTTGGCCACCACGGAAGGAGCGCTGGTCGCCTCCTATAATCGAGGTATCAAAGCCTGCACCGACAGTGGCGGGATTACCGCACGAACGATTGCGAATCAAGTACAACGAAGTCCCTATTTTGAGTTTGAGACGCTGGTAGAAGCGATTGGTTTTGGCCGGTGGATTAAATCTCTGCAACCCGTTATTGCGGCCAGTGTCCGTCAGGCCAGTCGGTTTGCCAAGCTTGTAAATCTGGAGGTGCAGCAGGAAGGCAATGCGCTCCACGTTACCTTCTCTTACGAGACGGGCGCCGCCGCTGGACAAAATATGGTGACGCTGGTAACGGATCAAATCCTCAAGCAAATTCTGAAGCAAGCGCCCCACTCACCGACGGTCTACTACATCGAAGGCAATATGTCCGGCGACAAAAAAGCCAACGTCCAATCGCTTGGTAAAATCAGAGGAAGAAAAGTGGTCGCTGAAGTTACCCTTCCCAGTCAGATCGTTCAAGAAGTTCTTAAATCTTCGGCCGCAAATATGGTAAAATTTTGGCAAACTGGAACGCTGGGTGCGGTTCAAATGGGTGCGATTGGAAATCTTGGCCACGTAACGAATGCCCTGACCGCCATCTTCATCGCTTGCGGACAAGATGTCGCATGTATCGCGGAAGCAGCCGTTGGCACAATCCGACTGGAAGTAAAAGACAATGGCGATCTATACGCTACCCTCACTTTACCGGGTTTGATCGTCGGGACCATTGGCGGAGGTACTGGCTTACCCACGCAGAAAGAAGCGCTAGCCTTGATCGGTTGCCCGTCTCCAGCGGATGTAAACAAGTTTGCCGAAATTTGTTGTGCCGTAGCGTTGGCCGGCGAATTGTCGATCGGGGCAGCCATTGCAGCGCAACATTTTTCGTCGGCACACAAGACGCTTGGTAGAAAACAATAATGTCGCTACCGATGGAAATAACCTGTCTGAATTTCTTGAAAAGCAGGCTCAAGGTCGAAAGTTTTTTTTAGAACGGAAAAATTGTATTTACCGTGTTTTGGCTGAAAGAAACAAGAAAACCTGTTTTTTAAAAATTGTGAAATTATCGAATGTATTTCTAACCATACAAACTATGTCTAAGCAACAAAAAAAATTGTGTACTAAAAATACAGTTGTCAATAGCAACCAAATATTGCCTGCCTCAAAACCAAACTTTATACTATGCTGGTCCCTGGTAGTTAGCTTGCTTGTTTTTAATAGCTGCTCTTCCGAGAAGATAACGGGAAGCAGTGGCAAACAATTTGACTTGTTATCTCCCAGTCGTACAGGAATAGGATTTGAGAATTTTGTAGAAGAAACAGCCACCAGAGGGATTACCTTTTTCGAATATTTTTATACTGGTGCAGGAGTCGCGATTGGCGATGTAAATAACGATGGGCTTCCAGATATTTTCTTTACGGGCAATGATGCACTCAATCGACTTTATATCAACAAAGGCGATTTTAAATTTGAAGATATTTCAAAAACAGCCGGCATTCAGAGTCAAAAATGGGGAACAGGTGTAACGATGGTAGACATTAATAAAGACGGATGGCTGGATATCTATATTTGTAACGCTGGTCCTTCCGCCAATGCAAATATGATGCGCAACGAATTATACATTAACAACAAAAACAATACTTTTACAGAGCAAGCAACTACGTACGGAATCGATGATCATTCCCGTTCTATCCAGGCCAGTTTTTTTGATATAGACCGGGATGGAGATCTGGATTTATGGGTAATGAATCACGCAATAAGACGAAGAGGAGAAGGAGCAATTGAATGGTATGAGTTGGCAGATGCACTGGACCCCGTTGCGTACAACCGGGAATCCAGTACCTTGTACCGAAATGAGGGCAATGGTAAATTTACCGATATCTCAAAGGCTGCAGGCGTTCAGCAGATTGGATTTGGACTGGGAATTGTGGTTAATGATTTTGACGAAAATGGTTTTCTGGATGTCTATATTTCCAACGATTATTTCGTTCCTGATTTTATGTATATGAACAATGGAGACGGAACCTTTACCGATAAGATTAATAGTAAACTGGGACGTACTTCGTATTTCGCGATGGGCTGTGATGCGGCCGATTTTAACAATGATGGGTTAACAGATTTAGCCGTGCTCGACATGACTCCCGCAGATCATGTTCGCAATAAAGTACTTATGGCTTCTATGGGTATTCCTACCTTTAACTATTTGACAGGCGTTAAAAAATTTACACCACAATATATGATGAACACCTTTTGTATCAACAATGGGTTTGGGGTCATGAGTGATATTGGCTTGTTTGCGGGGGTCTCACAAACAGATTGGAGCTGGGCACCTTTATTCGCGGATTTTGACAACGATGGATTCAAGGATTTTATGGTGACCAATGGATATAAAAAAGATACAAAGAACAACGACTGGCTAATTAGTCTGAATAAATTACGGGAGGAAAAGGGAGCAGATTATAATACAAATGATTATTTCGAACATTTACAAAAAGCAGATATTACGCCCGTTCCCAATAATATTTTTAGAAATAAAAACGGGTTAGAATTTGTAGAAAAAACAACAGACTGGGGCTTTGACACACCTTCTTTTTCTAACGGCGCAGCCTACGCGGATCTGGACCAGGATGGTGACTTGGATTTGGTAATTAATAATTTTGATCAGCCTGCCTTTGTTTATAGAAACAACAGTAGAGAAAATAAATCCGGGAACTATATTCAATTTAAGTTAATGGACGGGCCGACTGATAATGCTGTTTTAAATTCCAAAGTAAACATCTATTATGGTGATCTAATGCAGTCCGTCGATTATACGTTGACGCGTGGTTATAAGTCTTCGGTTGAAGCGATTGCTCATTTTGGATTAGGTAATCTGGATAAAATTGACCGGGTAGAAATTCTCTGGGTAAACGGCAAAAAAAGTACTATCCAAAATCCGGCAATCAATCAACTACACCTTGTTGACAAACAAAAAACGCCTTCGGCTTCTGTTAAAAAAGAAAAAGTAATTCCTATGTTTGCCAATATCAGCAAGCGTTATTTACAACCACAATTTAATCATCAGGAAAATTATTTTAACGACTTTCAAAAAGAAATTTTACTGCCCCACGGTCAGTCCAGATTAGGTCCGGCATTGGCGGTAGGAGATGTAAATGGTGATCAATTGGAAGATTTTTATATCGGCGGCGCCAAAGATTGGGCAGGGGTTTTGTACCTTCAAAATGGAAGTGGACAATTTGCAGCAGCCACCATTACTGCTTTTAAAAATGCGGCGGCACACGAAGATACGGGCGCCAAATTTATTGACATTGATGGTGATAAAGATTTGGATTTATACGTAGCTAGTGGTGGTGGCGGTGATTTTGAAGGTGCGGAAAACTTGTTACAAGATCGGTTGTATCTGAATGACGGAAAAGGAAATTTTGTCTACCAAAAAAATCGTTTGCCAACCATGACTTCCAGTACCAAAGTCATTGCGGAAATGGATTGGGATGAAGATGGAGACCTGGATATTTTTGTCGGTGGTCGCACGATGCCCGGCAAATATCCACTGGCGCCTACCTCCTATTTACTCGTCAACGAAAACGGTACATTTACCAATCAAACCAAAACGCTGGCTCCCGATTTGGAAAATATCGGGATGGTTACCGCCGCCGTATGGACCGGAATTGACTTGATGCTGGTCGGAGAATGGATGCCGATTACCTTTTTTAAAAACACGGAAAATGGTTTTAAAAACAAGACCAGTAGTTTGGGACTAGAAAATACCAACGGGTGGTGGTCCAGCTTGCTAAAATCAGATATGGACGGTGATGGTGATGAGGATTTTATTGTGGGAAATATTGGATTAAATAATAAATTCCATCCTACTCCGAAGAAACCTTTGTATATCTACGCCAATGATTTTGACGACAACGGACAACTGGATATTGTCTTAAGTAAAATATATAAAGGAAAAAAAGTACCGGTCAGAGGAAAAGAGTGTTCGACCGATCAGATGCCTTTTATTGCAGAAAAATTTCCGACCTACGAAGGTTTTGCGACGGCGAGTTTAGAAGAGATTTATGACAAAGAACAACTCTCCAGTTCGGTCAATTACGAGGCCAATAATTTCGCTAGCGTATACCTGGAAAATAAAGGAAATGGAAATTTTGTAATGTCTCCCCTACCCAAAGAAGCACAGTTGGCGCCCATCCACGGGATCATTGCCAGGGACTTCGATCAAGACGGAATCAAAGATCTGATCTTAGCGGGAAGTGTGATACAAACAGAAGTAGAAACGCCCGTTTACGATACCGGAAAAGGACTGTTTTTAAAAGGACTGGGTGATGGTAATTTTAGTACGAGTCTGCAAATTGAGCACAGTGGTTTATTTTTGCACAAGGATGTAAAAGCGCTGGAGATGATTCTGGTGGGTGCGGAAAAAAGACCTGGATTTCTGGTGGCGAATAATAATGACTTGATGGATTTGGTGGTTTGGCGGCGGTAGGCTAACCCGCGTTTTCAAAAGCTTTTCCTCAAAGTAAAAATCTGTCATATTTCTCTACCTTTTAGTTTTTTTTCAAAAATTCATCCATGATTAATATTTTTAAAATTACCAGCTTTTTCGAAGGCCTTTCCTATCTCGTCTTGCTATTTGTCGGAGTGCCCATGAAGTATTTTATGGACAATCCCATCCTTGTAAAATCACTGGGAATGCCCCACGGCATTTTATTCATGGCGTATATTCTACTTGCGTTATTGATCCGAAGCAAAATGAAATGGGATTTTAAAACAACCATGATCGTTCTCGTAGCTTCGATTTTACCATTTGGTACTTTCTATATTAATAGAAAATATTTGGGCACTTGGTATTAAATAATGGCCGATTCCTAAGGGATGATTGGAAAAATTCCTTAAGACTGAACATTTCCTTTTCTTATTCTTTATACCTACGAATGACGGAAGCAAAACAATCATAAAGTTAATTTCCGTCAATTACTTATTTTTTAACTTTTAAAAATATGAACATGAAAGATTTAAGTTCAAAGAAAGTGGCCATTCTGGCAACCGATGGATTCGAGGAATCTGAATTAAAATCACCACGGGAAGCTTTACAAGGTGCGGGTGCAGAAGTACACATCGTATCTCTAAAGTCTGGAGAAATAAAATCCTGGGCCGATGGAAACTGGGGAAGCAAGTATACGGTAGACAAAGAACTAAGCCAGGTATCCGCTGATGATTACAACGCATTGGTATTACCCGGTGGCGTTATCAATCCCGACAAATTGAGGAATGATGCCAACGCAGTATCCTTTGTACGCGACTTCTTTAAAGCACAAAAACCCGTAGCAGCTATTTGTCACGGCCCGTGGTTGCTCGCAGAAGCAGATGTAGTGAAAGAAAGAAAATTAACTTCTTATGGTTCTATCAAAACCGATCTGAAAAATGCCGGTGCTAACTGGGTAGACGAGGAAGTAGTCGTGGACCAGGGACTGGTGACCAGCCGTAATCCGGATGATTTACCCGCTTTTAATCGAAAATTAATTGAAGAGGTAGCCGAAGGTAAGCACGAAAAACAAACGGTATAGAATAAATTCTTTAACCCCAAATTTCTATATTTTGAATTTTTAGTAATATAAAATTCAGTATCTTAAAATGAAAGCCGCAGCTGATAATTCAGCTACGGCTTTTTTTAGGCAGTTACCAGAACCACTTTATTTCATCACTACTACTCTACGTACCGTAGCTGCGTTTTCGTTGTTGATCTGTAAAAAATAAATTCCACCGGAAAGATTCGCTACTGGAATTTCCGTAGAACTATTTAAAGATAAATCAGTCTGCGTATATACCGATTGACCGGTGGCCGTTACCAATCGAATATTTACTCTATCACTAACTGGTCCTTCCAGCTGCAGCGTAAAATATTCTTTCGCAGGGTTTGGAAAAACACCAACCTTTGCAATAGACTCCAAATCGTTGGTGGCTACAAACTCTTGAATCTCCGCAGTAAAATTGTCCTCAATATAAAGATCTTGTCCATTCCCTGCCGTACCACTACCGATAATAGAAGCGACGTAAAGCGTTACATCTTCTCCCACCATACCATCGGGTGCAGTCCAGTCAAAAGTCCAGTTAACTTCATTATCTGCAAAATTAATCGCAGGATTATGTCCTACATACTCCCGGCCATTTGCATCCGTTACTGTCGATGGGTTTCCTCCATCCACGGTAAGGTCGCCGATGTTATTATTGGCACCGTCGAGTACAACTGCCTGAAATCCATTCCTTTGTGCCATCCCGTTATCATTGCGAACAACTACCGAGATAGAATAAGTTTCGCCAGGATTAACCACCGTCGGAAAACCTGATAGAGAAAGTTCTCCATCTAATCCCAGTGGATTACTATTATCATGACAATCGGTACAAAGTCCGTCACCGGGAGCACCCGTTCGTCCATTAGGTGGATTACTGGAAAAAGACATAAGAATTGTTCCTGCGCCCAGCACACAAAAGAGAAAATAAACAAGTGTAAACTTTTTAGTTTTCATACGCTACATTTTAAAAATTTCGATAAAATTATCATGGCAATGATACACAGATTAAAAATTAGAAAATGTATTTTTTTTGGTGAAACGGGTTATTTTTATGACAGTAAAAAGACAAAACCTAAAATCAATGACCGGTATTTAATAAATCGGTATTTATTGCAAATAATGCTTTATCTAGTGCGTCGGGTACTAAATTAGTATGTACTTCAAACTATTAATTTTTATCTAGACAACTAGACAAAAAGAACAGTTGATTAGTAGATTAGTTAATCGGCCCTCCCAACGCATAAGTATCGCCCTCTAAAGTATTTGAAAAACTCAAATAAAGACTGCCGAGAAGGTTAAGTTGACAGATCAACGTAGGAACAAGGCAATGCCTTGTTCCTACGTTGATCAATATGCCCAGTTATTTAATGCCGAAGGCACTAGTGCCTTCGGCACTAAGTTGTTGATTAGTTAATCGGTGGATCAGTCACATAGTACGCAATGCGAACGTAACCATCCTGGGTGCGCTCTTACATCAGGATTACCTAATATT
>Ga0114953_1003944_pt1 | contig 10012 bp, 9 predicted proteins | sample SidtaG_FD_87298 | JGI IMG/M metagenome (GOLD analysis project Ga0114953, IMG submission 87298) | Marine algal microbial communities from Sidmouth, United Kingdom - Sidmouth_Male2 metaG | ecosystem: Host-associated > Algae > Red algae > Unclassified | place: Sidmouth, United Kingdom | collected... | reverse complement strand
GTCACGGTCAAATGCCGCCTGGGGATTGATGATCAAGATTTGGATGTGACCTTACCGCATTTTATCGAAACGGTTGCTGCGGCAGGCTGCAAGACCTTCATCATCCATGCCCGTAAAGCGTGGCTGAAAGGTCTGTCGCCTAAAGACAACCGCACCATCCCGCCAATCGATTATGATCTAATTCATGCCATGAAGGCGAGATATCCAGGGCTCGAGATTATCGTGAACGGGCAGGTGACGGATGTCTCGCATGCCGCTGAGATTATGGGGGATGCGTTGGACGGGGCGATGTTTGGCCGCGCGGCTTATAACACGCCGTGGATGTTGACGGAGGTTGATACGCATTGGTTCGGCGCTGAACCGTTTGCGCCGTCCCGATTGGAAATTGCAGAGCGTCTTATCGGATATGCGAAAAACCGTGAAGAGACAGATCGTTCGACCAAAGCTCTCATTCGTCATGTGATGGGATTATTCGCAGGCGAGCCCGGTGCACGGCTTTGGCGGCGCACATTGTCCGAAGGTTTGGGGAAGAAGCACGCCCCGTCCCGAGTTTTGCGTGATGGTCTGGAGGCGATGCAAGCCTTGCGGCAAGCTGCTTAGTGGATTTGGTCCTACAAAACTGGCCGCTCATCCTCGCCCTTTTGGCGGTGGGCGGCGTGGCAGGATTGACGGCGGGCATGTTTGGAATTGGCGGCGGGGCCGTGATGGTGCCCGCGCTTTATTACGCCTTCTCTGAACTTGGTGTTCCGGATGATATCGTCATGCATTGTGCCGTCGCGACGAGCGCCGCTGTGATTATCTTGAACGCATTCCGCTCCACGCGCGCTCACCATGCCAAAGAAGCCGTCGATATGTCGCTGGTTTGGCCGCAAGAGAAGTGGTGGCAGAGCTATGGAGTTTGGATTGGGGTGGGAGCTTTCGCCGCCGCGATCTGGATAGCGCCGCGCCTGTCTAGCGATGTGCTGACACGGCTATTTGCGGCTGTCGCGGTTTTGGTCGCGCTGCAGTTTATTTTCGGCAAGCCAAGCTTTGTGTTGCGCAGCAGCGTTCCGCGCGGCCCCGCGCCCGTGCTGGCCGGCGGAAGCGTTGGTATCTTATCCTCTTTAATGGGCATTGGCGGCGGGTCGCTCTCCGTGCCTTTGCTGTCGCTTTGCGGTGTTCCGATACATCGCGCCATTGGCACAGCGGCGGCTTTTGGTTTATTCATCGCCGTTCCCGCAACGATTGGATTTATCCTAAGCGGGTGGGGCGTAGCAGGACGACCCTTTGGCTCGCTGGGTTATGTCAATGGGTTGGGCTTCGCGCTCATTACGGTTGCGGCGTGGCCGATAGTTCCGTTCGGCGCAAAGCTGGCACATCGTTTGGATGCCACGCTTTTACGCAGAATTTTCGGAATATGCCTTGCACTGGTTGCGCTGAACATGGCCCGCAAAACAGGACTGTTTTAGTATCGCAGGAGCAGCGCGTTTGGCGTCGCTTTGACTTCTTGCAACCGGCCTAACCATGTCATGCCCAGCAGAGAGGTCTCTAACCCCGTCTTCAGCACAAATGCATCGACGTCGCGCAGAATGATGCCGCCAAGGGCGACTTGGTCGAGGGTCACGCGCGCCGCATAATTCGTTCCGCCCGCCGTGCTGACCGGGACATCATATGTAAGGTCTGCTTCGCGCACTCCGGCCTTGCGCGCATCTGCCAAGGTGAGGGCGATAGCCGAGGCGCCTGTATCAACCAAGAACTCCACATAACCCGAATTTACCCGGCCTCGATAATGATATTGGCCTGTTCGGCTATCCTTCGGGATTGACACGACAGAGGCAGATTTTTTGACTTGCGGCCTGGATTTGCCCTCAGCCCCGGTGGTTTGGAGAGACTGGGTTTGAGGCGCAGCCGGAGAGCTGTCGATTTTTTTGCCTTTGTGATCCAAATAAAGGACTCCGGCAATCGCAACGCCGGCGATAAGAACAGTGTTTGTGAGAAGCTTGATCAACATAAATTTCCTATACAAGGCAGAATTTGAAAAGAATTTAAGTTTGAGACGCTGTAAGCCATGATTTGCAATCAGGGTTAATTTTTTGATTCGCCCGATTTAAGGACCCACATGACTGACGCGCAGACGACCGAAGAACCTTTTGACGACATTCGGGCCTTAATCGGGTCTATGCCGAAATTAGAGGATTTGACGGACTCTGTCGTGCCCGGGAATGCGGAAACTCTAGGGCGAGGTCTACGCCCTATCGGACGGTTGGACACACCACTGGCGCTGATTGCACAATGGCAAGACGCGCCTTTGCCTCGGTTGATGCGGCCACTAATTGCGGTATTTGCGGGCACCCATGGCGTGGCCGAACAGCTCGGCTATGACGATATCATTAAGGCGTCAAAAGCCCGGGTTGCGAGCCTCACAGAGGGGCAAGCCGCCGTGCGCGGCATCGCGGGCGAGTTGGGTTCGGCTTATAAAGTCTATGAATTCGGACTTGATTATCCCAGCGCCGACTTCACTCAAGCCAATAGTCTGTCCGAACGCGACTGCGCCGCTGCCATCGCTTTTGGCATGGAAGTCGTCGCCGAAGGGGCTGATGTCATCGTCTTGGGCGCGGCGGGATTGGGCGCGGCCACGGCTGCCGCGGCCATGAATATCACACTGTATGGCGGGGCTGCTAATTACTGGGCTGGCGGCGTCGGGGCCGCGGCCCGAATCGATGCCGTCCAGGCCGGGTTATCCCGTCACAATGCACAAACCTCAGATCCGCTCGAGGTTCTAAGGATTTTTGGCGGCCGAGAGATAGCGGGATTAGTCGGCGCGATACTCGCAGCGCGGCACCAACGTATTCCGATTTTGCTGGATGGCTATGTGAGCTGCACAGCCGCGGCCATTCTGCATGCGATTGACCCGGCCGCTATCGATCATTGCTTGGCATCCCATCTTTCCGCAGAACCCGCGCATGACGCGCTGCTCTCGCGTTTAGGTCTTAGCCCTGTCGTCGACCTTGAAATCAATATTGGCGACGGCACAGGCGGAGCCTTGGCTTTGGCCATTTTAAAAGCGGCCAGTGCCGGTCTCACGAGCTTAAAGGCCTGATATGTTCGATCATCCGGATTTCGATGGACATGAGGGTGTTCATCTTTTTAGTGACGCAAATAGCGGTTTGAGAGCCGTGATTACCGTTCATAACACGGCGCGCGGCCCTGCGGCAGGCGGGACGCGGCTTTGGTCCTATGCCGATCCAAAAGACGCTGTGACGGATGCGCTCCGCTTGTCAAAAGCCATGAGTTACAAGAACGCTATGGCAGGGTTATCTCTCGGCGGGGGTAAGGGCGTTATCCTGCGGCCGGATACTGAGTTTGATCGTGTTGCGTTGTTCGAAGCCTATGGCCGCGCGGTTGAGGCTGTTGGCGGAAAGTATATTACGGCAGAAGATGTCGGCGTTTCACCTGATGACATGCGGGTGATTAAAACCCAGACGGATTTTGTTGCTGGATTGGATGACGGTCCCGCGGCTTCAGGTGACCCGTCGCCCGTCACGGCGGAAGGGGTGTTTCGCAGTATCAAAGTGGCTGTTCAGCATACCATGGGGCGGACGTCTTTGAAGGGTATGCGAGTCGCCGTTCAAGGACTTGGTCATGTCGGATATGGGCTTTGTGAACATCTTCACCGCGCGGGCGTTCACTTGATTGTGACGGACATCAATACAGCCGTGTTGCAAAAGGCGAAGACGGAATTAGAGGCTAAGGTTGTAAAACCGGATGCTATTCATGCGGTGGAAGCGGATGTCTTTGCGCCTTGCGCCTTGGGAGGCGCGATTTCGAGTTCGAGCTTACCTCACATCAAGGCAGTCATCATTGCGGGCGCAGCGAATAATCAACTGGCGACGCCGGAGATGGGAGAGGCGTGCCGTGCACGCGGTATTCTTTACGCGCCGGATTACGTTGTAAATGCGGGCGGCATTATCAATGTGGCGGCAGAAGTGAGCGGAAGCTATGATCCGGAATGGGTGAGGGGAAAGCTAGAAGGCCTTGAAAAGACACTCGAAAATATATTCGTGTTGGCGCGCGAGAAAAATCTGCCAACAAATGTTGTGGCGGATAGACTTGCCCGAAAAAGGCTCGGCTTGTCTGTGTAATCGGGCGCAATAGGACGGGTTGACAGTCTCGCTTGGGGTTTTAAGAGGCCGGCACGTCAGATTTTGACGGGCGATTAGCTCAGCGGGAGAGCACTGCCTTCACACGGCAGGGGTCACTGGTTCAATCCCAGTATCGCCCACCAGATCTTGCGCCTTTGCTCGCACGCCTTATTGCAAATCAAAATTTGCGCGACCCGGCACTCGACTTTACTGTCACAAACTGCAACAAAACTGTCACATATCGTAACAGCCCGTGAAAAGTCATTCATGTTGGTTATGGTATGGGACGTGAAGGATTTAGGTGGTTGTTAGGGCTGCCTTTACATATGTGGTTAATAGCTTATTGAGCCCGAGTTTCGTGAGTGCCGCGTCAGCGGCGGAATAAATGAGTATATAATGCCTCCACTGGACGTCGATCTAAAAACGAATCCCCTCCCTACAGCCCGCGGAATCGCGCTTAGGCATGGTGATTTCAGCTCCCTTTGCGACGCGTTGGATTACGCGGCAACCGGGGATACAGGGTTCAATTATTTCGACGGCAAAGCACGCCTGAAGCAAACGTTGTCTTATGCTGACCTGCAATCCCAAGCGAAGGACATGGCGAAGCGCTTAGTGCCGTTTGCGGATAAGAACGCTCGTATTGGCATAGCGGCTGTTTCGACGCCGGAATTTGCGGTCATGTTTTTCGCCTGCCAATATGCAGGCCTTGTTGCCGCACCGGTCCCACTGCCTGTAACATTGGGTGGTCGGTCTTCTTATGAGCGCCAGCTCCAGCGTATGGCTGATACCGGCGATTTCCACGCATTGTTCTGTCCGGAGTCCATGGAACCCATCATGCGCTCTGCGCTGAACGATCAAGCTATTCCGGTTATGACCTTTGAGAGTTTGAAGGATTTGCCCAAGGGCGACACGCTCCGTCCTTATGGAAAAGATGATCTGTGCTATATCCAATATTCGTCAGGGTCCTCATCTTCGCCTAAAGGGATTATCGGAACACAGTCTTCTGTCTGCGCGAATTGCTACGGCATAACCAAATACGGAATGAAAGTGAGCGAATCGGACCGCGTGACCAGCTGGTTACCACTCTATCATGATATGGGTTTGATCGGCTGTATGTTGGCCCCGGTAGCGTCGCAATTGACGGTCGACTTCATTGATCCGCAGGATTTCACGCGCCGCCCCATCACTTGGCTTCAGCTAATTTCCGATCATAAATCAACACTCTCATATTCGCCCACATTTGGATATGAACTTTGCGTAAGACGCTGGCGAAATGACCGCGAGCTCGATCTTTCCAGTTGGCGTGTCGCAGGAATTGGCGGCGATATGGTCCGGCCGGAACCTCTGACCGAGTTTGAAGATTTATTTGCTGATATGGGCTTTGGAAAAGGGACTTTCACCCCGTCTTATGGGCTTGCAGAGACAACTTTGGCAGCAACATTTGCGCCGCTCGGTCAAGGGCTTTTGAAACATACAATCGACATGGCCCGTTACACGCGCACATCGGAGGCTATTGAAGCGTCGGAAATGACCCGTGAGGAAGACCGCCGGACGTTCGTCGCCTGCGGTAAAGTCCTGCCGGATCATGAGATCGAAATTCGTGATTTTGACAATAAGGTTCTGGGTGAGAAAAAAGTGGGACGCGTTTGCTTACGTGGTCCGTCCGTCTCTCCCGGTTATTTTCGCAATACCCAAGCCACCGAAGCTTCATTCTTTAAGGATGGCTGGCTGGACACCGGCGACGCTGGATATTGGCTGGAAGATCAATTGGTCGTCACGGGACGGTTTAAGGATCTTATCCTCTGGCACGGGCGCAACATCTGGCCGCAAGACATTGAATGGGCTGCGCAGGCGGCAGCGCCGCATCGCTGTGGCCGCGCTTGTGCATTCGCGGTTGGCGGGGCAGGTGATGAAAAGGATATCATGCTGTTGCTCGAATGCCGGACGCGTGACCCGAAACTTCTCGAAGAGATTTACACGGCTGTTACCGCCGCTATTCGCTTGGAAGTCGGCGTGCCTGTGCGGTTGATGCTCGTGCCACGCGCCACAATGATTATCACGAGTTCGGGTAAATTATCCCGTGCACGCGTGAAGGCGAAATTCTTGGACGGCGGGATTATTGATCTGCAGTCCGATGAGACCCTCACAGTCGTGTCAAAGTCCGGCGACACTGGCTGACCACATATCTGGACGCGCGCCGCCACGTTTGGTATCGGCCCTCAAATTTCTTGATGGGACGATTCCATGAGTGCACCGACAAATTCTGATATTTATGATAAAATTTGTGAGCTGCTAAAGCCTTACAACCCGAAGAACCATCCGATTGAGAACTCGTCCGGGATTATGTCTGATTTGGAAGTTGACTCTGTTGCTGTATTCGATCTGATTATGGAACTCGAAGATCACTATGATATCTCCATCCCCATGGAGATGGTCTCGGATATTAAGACTGTCGGAGAATTGGTCACAGCCGTAAAAGGTTTGACGGCTTAGGCTGCCAAGCTAAAGAGACCCCATGACAAAATTATTCGACAAATATGCGCCGCTTCAAGCGCGTGTGGACATGATGATGAAGATTGGCGCAGACGCGCTGGGCGTAGAATTTGACGACATCTTATCCGCGACACGCGGTCGTATCGGAAACCAAGAGATTCTTTTGGCCGGTACGAATAATTATCTGGGCCTTACATTTGACGAAGATTGCCGCGCGGCCGCGAAGAAGGCCGTAGACGATCATGGAACGGGCACGACGGGGTCTCGCGTCGCTAACGGGACATATGCTGAGCATACGGACCTGGAAAAAGCGATGGCCGAGCATTTCAACATGCCCTCCTGCATTGTCTTCACCACTGGATATCAGACCAATCTGGCCGCGATTTCGGGCCTTGCGGGCGACAAAGATATTATCTTCATGGATGCGGATGCACATGCCTGCATCATTGATGGGTCGCGCCTGACCAATGCGTCTACGATTCGGTTCCGTCACAATAATCCCGAAGATTTGGATAAGCGGCTGCGCCGTCAGGGCGAGATTGAAGGCGGCAATGCGCTGGTCGTTATTGAAGGTATGTATTCCATGTTCGGGGACATCGCGCCCGTGGATGAATTCCTCGACGTGACCCACCGCCATGGCGGCTATCTCTTCATTGATGAAGCGCATAGTTATGGCGTGTTTGGTCCGACGGGCTGCGGCATTGCGGAAGAACAGGGCGTTTTGGATAAGGTCGATTTCATCTCCGGCACATTCTCAAAATCCCTCGCATCTGTCGGCGGGTTCTGCGCGTCGAAACATCCTGAATTTGAAATCACGCGCAAGGTTATGCGGCCTTATATGTTCACGGCCTCTGCGACGCCTGCGAATATTTGTGCGGCTCGCGTTGCTGTCGAAAAAATCAAATCCGGCGGTCATTTGCGTGATAATCTTAAAGCGCGTGCGCAGCAACTTCACGCCGGATTGAAAGCGCTCGATTTTGACCTTTGCGCTGATCCAAGCCCCGTTATAGCCGTCCGCCGTCCGAATGAGGGCGTCGCCGCGATGGAATGGAATTGGCTGATGGAGAACGGCGTTTATGTGAACCTCGCCGTTCCGCCGGGCACCCCGCAAAGCTCCAGCTTATTGCGTATCTCACTCTCCGCCGCGCATACGGAAGCCGACGTCAAAATGATCATCCAGGCCTTTGCGAGTTTGAAGTCTAATCAGGCTGAAATTATGTCTGGCATGATGAGCAAGCTGCAGGCGGCAGAATAGGCTTATTTGAGTGCCCCTTGGCGCCAGATTTTCCAGAACAGAACGGGCGAGTGTAACACGGGATGTTTGCGTTGGGCGGGAGTTGGGTTGAGCTGAACACCTGAGTGATTTTCAATCTTGCGCGCGACATAATCAATTCCGCCATCAAATGTAGCTGCGCCGAGCAAGACGCGAATGGCCGCTGCGGGCTTTCCTAAAATACGCCGAAACAACCAACGGCGTTTCGCGCGGGGTTTCCCGGCGGTTGGCAAGGTGAACACGTCTTCGGCATTTGGCGCACCGTAGAGCCCCGCTGTTATCGCGGCGTAGCGATCCTCAAATCTAGCTACGATTTCTTCGCTGCGTCCGGTTGAGCTCTCGGGTCTGAGTTCAGTTCGGTAGCTCTCAAAAAATCCGCGCCCCCATAGCTCTGCGGCTGTAGCGTAGCCGTCTAAAAGCGGAGCGGTCGCGCCTGCCATAGTTTCCACGGCGACCACGCGCGCCGCCCAGACCCGCTCTAAAATCGTATCATCTTTGGCCCATAACACGGCGCATGGCTGAGAAAATCGACCCCAAACTTGGCTCAGGAATGCGCGCGAGCTGCACCGCTTTTCGAATTGGGACAGGGACAGAATGCTATATTTACAGGTCGAGATTGTCCCGTCACCGGATGTATGTTCAACGTAATAGACCGCAGGCGGAATGAATCGGTTGATGAGGGCACGCGGTCCGCTGCCATGAGTTTTGCGGTAACTGTCAACGAGGACGTAAAAATCCAACATCTTCTCAGAATTGTCGAGCTCCCGCAGCGAGCTGCCATAATAGACCATGGCCTGCACGCGGCCTTCATGGCGCGCGCGAATGACATTCATGACTTCAGTCACGCGAACAGGCGGGTCCAGTGTTTCTGTCTTGATAATGTCGAGCACAGTTTTCATGTCAGCGTAGGAATGTCACGGAACGGGTCGGACGAACAGTAAACTTACCTGACGGAATTGAAAGAAACTCGCCGTCAAGGACGACATCGCCTTCATAAAAATAGGAAAGCTCATTGACGCGCTTGGAATAGAGACCATCGGGTGTGCGGTCTTTGGATTTCAAACCCATCCAAACTTGCATAATATTCCGCGCAAGCCCCTTATATTTCCCGTCTACCCATGTAACCCGCAGAGGCTCGTCCCCATCGCCCCAAAACGGGTCCAGACCCATGATGAGGCTTGGCAGCGTCGTGACGACCGTGCCTAAATGCGGACCGTCATACAGCCCGTCCATGCGGACAGGGGTGATTTGCATGAGAGCGTCATCATCGCCGCGAACGCCTTTGAGAATGCCGCCTAGAACCGCTGCGGAGCCGCCTATGCCTTTGCGGTGAAGTTCCCTCGTGGTGTAGCGGGTGATTTGCGGAATAGCCCCGGTGGAAAAAAGAAAACCCGCATATTGCGGGCCGTCACTGTCTATCACGTGTAGCAAGGGCATATCTATACCGTCCATAGGCCTTGCTAGTGCGTTTTTGACACTGCGCGCGTCGGCGGATTTGAGGCCGATATTCTTTGCAACCTGGTTTGTCATGCCGCCTGGCACGATAGAAAATGCGGGGAAGGGGGAGAACTTGTCCGCTTGATAAAGGAAAGCTGAAATCACGCCTTGGACTGTGCCGTCGCCGCCTTCAATGACAACATGGTCGACCCCGTCTTTTGCCGCTTGCGTGACAGCTGAGGGCAATGCGTCAAATGGATCCAGCCGGAAACAAGTCGTCCCGTTTTCTTCAGCGAGAGGCTCCAGTACGGAGCCTTTGCGTGCGACCCGTTCAGACAATAAGTTGACGATGAAGAGGCGGGTCATATCGTCCGCCTAAAGCGTTTCTGTCCGCAAGAGCATAAACGCTCCCCCAATACCAAATATGAGCAAGGGTAGAGTGATGGCCGGAAAAACGGCAAGCCCTCCTGAGGCGGCAAATGTCGCCATTGCCCCGTCAAAGATTAGAAAGATAAAGGCCATAGTAATGCCCAAAATCAATGTCTTATTCCCTGTATCTTCGCGTCCGGTTCGCTGCATGAGGGCCGCGCAGGCGATCAGGAGAATGAAGGCAGCAATTGGCCGAGTGATGCGATGCGCATGCCAAAACTTATAAGCAAAACTGGGCTTAGATCCGCTATTCCCGCGT
>Ga0114953_1003943_pt1 | contig 10012 bp, 10 predicted proteins | sample SidtaG_FD_87298 | JGI IMG/M metagenome (GOLD analysis project Ga0114953, IMG submission 87298) | Marine algal microbial communities from Sidmouth, United Kingdom - Sidmouth_Male2 metaG | ecosystem: Host-associated > Algae > Red algae > Unclassified | place: Sidmouth, United Kingdom | collected... | reverse complement strand
TGGTGTCGTCGCTTCCGCCCGAAGAGGCGACCGCGCCCAGCAACAAGAGGGCGAATCCGCAGTGCGCAATGGCCACGCCGGTTGAGCGTCGTCGCCCCGACGAGCGTTTCCTGGTTCCGTGCAGAATGGATCCTGCGACCGCGACCCCGGCAGAGCCGATGACCGCCACCGATCCAGCGGTGAGCCAACCGGTCGAACCAACGGCCAAGACAGCGCCAGCGAGCGCCAGGCCAGCTCCGGCGCTTGCGACCGTGGCGAGTCGACGCCCGGTCGGCGCATGTGTCTTGCCAGAGGCCAACAATGGGCCGACGGCCATGGCGAGAAGGGCGAGGGCTGCAACCGGCGCAAGCGCTTGGTGGTAGTAGGCGGGTCGAACCAGCGCCCGGGTGCCGACATTCGACAACAGCAGGCCATCGAAGACCGGCCAGAACGTGCCCAGGGCAATGGCCACGATGGCGACCGCACCGAGAATGCCCTGAGTGCCGAGAACGGTAGACGCCTTCAACCCGGGTCGACTGCTCTGGCCAATGGCATCGCGGTGACGGACCAAGGCGGCGATCCCGACCAGAACCGCCACCGACGCCAACGCCAGCAGCGGTCTTCCTACCTGTGGCGATTCGGAGAACGCATGAATCGAACCGGTGTTGCCCGACCGGGTCACGTAGACGCCAGAAACCATCAACCCGAACGCACCGACTATGGCGGCGGCGCCGCTGAAGGCAAGCCGGCCGCCGGGTTCGATCAGCATGTGGATGGCGATGGTGAAGGCCAGCCATGGCAACAACGACGAGTTCTCCACCGGATCCCATGCCCAGAATCCGCCCCACCCGAGTTCGGCGTAGGCCCATTGGCTGCCGGTCACGATTCCTACGCCCAGCACGACCCAACCCAATCGCAGCCATGGCAACACCGAAGCCTTCCACGCATCGTCGAGACGCCGCTGGACCAGAGCAAGCAGCGTGAGTGCAAATGGCACACCTGTCATGGCAAGACCCAGGTAGAGGATGGGCGGGTGATAGACCATCGCCGGATGCTGCAACACGGCCAGCAACCCGTCGCCATCGCCGGTTGGAATGTCGAGCCGGGTGAACGGCGAGGCCCACATGCGGCTCACGAACAAGAAGGTCGCAGTCGTGACGCCGCCAACGCCCAGGAGCACCAGCTGTTGGTCAGCAGGGCGGGTTCGGCCCAACACCACTGCGGCCATGAACGTGCTGGCCACGACGAAGGACCAGAACAGCAGCGAACCTTCCATGCCGCCCCAGATACCAGCGATCCGGTAGGCCAGGGGAGTCTGGTCCGACGAGTGACGAGCAACGTAGAGCCAGGCCGGGTCGACGGTCCAGAGCGCCCGACCCAAGATCATAATCGCCAGACCCGTCAGGCTCGTGCTGGTGATGAAGGCAATCCGTGATACTCGCAGCGCAGATAACCGATGTCGAGGTCGGGCGACTGCGGCCGCAGCAGCGATGGATGCAACGACGGCAGCGACGAACGCCAGGTTGGTTGCAAAGCTGCCCATGCGCCATCGTAAGAGCACAAACCCGGTCGAGCCGGTCGGTGCGATTCTGCCATCGTGGCGATGATTGAATTATTCTGCGGGTCCAACTGGCATAATGTGCACCAGATCGACCTCAGGGAGTCAGATGGACATCGTCTTGACCGGAACCGGCTCACCAATACCTGACGCGAACCGCGCTGGTCCGTCCACCCTGATCAAGGCAGGCGACACCCATATTCTGGTGACTGCGGCCGAGGCGTCGTCATGCGCATGGCGGCTGCCGGGACCATGCCACCGTTCTTCGCTTCGAACACCAGGGTTCGACCGCTGCACTCGTCGGCGACACGATTCCTTGTGACGGCGTCGACGAACTGGCCGCTGACGCCGACGTCTACGTGCAGACGGTCATCAGCGCAGACCGAATTGTCCATGCGCCTGGCGCATGGACAATTCGAACGCAGGAGTGAACATGAATAGACCGCTGACATCACAGGGCTTCGAGGGCACCATCGGTCGAACGTTGGCCGACAGCGAGCCACATTTCGAGATTCCTCCTCACCCCGGAGCCGATTCGCCGAACGTGGTGGTCGTGCTGCTCGACGACACCGGCTTCGCCCAGTTCGGATGCTTCGGTTCCGACATCGACACCCCGAACGTCGATGCGCTGGCTGCGAACGGGCTGCAGTACACCATCTGGGCGACCGGCAGCGCCAGCTCGGGCATCTCGATCTTCGTTCAGAACGACAAGCTGTTCATCGACTACAACTCGTTCGACGAACGCACCGTGCTCGAGTCCGAGCTACCCGTCCCCCAGGGTGACTCGGTGCTCGGCGCCAGCCTGGCCCGCAGCAGTCGCACGACCGACACCATGTCGCTGACCATCGACGGCAAGCCTGCGGGGTCGGTCGACTTGCCGTTCATGATGCGCATGATCTCATCGCTCGGTGCCAGCGTGGGCATGGACTTCGGCTCGCAGGTGTCACTGCACTACGACGACACGTTCCCATTCGACGGCACGCTGCACCAGGTCGAGATCCAGCTCGGTCAACGCTTCCGCAAAGACACCGAAGCCGCCGCCAAGTCCGAGATGTCGCGCCAATAGCCACGCTCTCGACACCCCAGGGGTCTCAAGAGTCCGTCAGCAGAAGAGGATTTCGCAGCCGGTGCCTTCCAGAGCTGCGTCGACGCGACTGCGGTCGGTGTTGCTGAGAGCGGCGTAGTCGTCGCGCAGCCATTTCAGGCATTTTCCCTGGTAGGCGAAGGGACCTTGGCGATAGGTCTGGCCGTTGATCTCGCAGACCATCTCGTCGGCGCCCGACACCAGTGCCTGGGCGTTGGCCACCATGAACGGCGCATAGGTGGAGCCGATTTCGCCGAGCAGTTTGCGAGTGGCAACGGGCAGGTCTTCGAGCGTGGCCCAGCCGTCGTCGCCATCGACCGGCAGCCAGGACAGATCGTCCATCCGGTCGGTCCAGTTCAGGGTCTTGACCGCTCGCCTCACCGCGATGGCCATGGATGTTGGATCCCATTTCACCAGCTGGGTGAACTGTCCGTAGATGCCGAAGTCGCCGCGACCGGGTCGATCGCCAAGCATGAAGTCGTGGGTGGCGAACTGTTCCTGCATGATGTCGAGCAGCCGTTCGTAGGAGCCCTCGATAATGGGCTGGTTCAACTCAGTCGACCCGACCAACTCACGTCGCGTGATCTGACGCGTCGTGATGAAGTCGTACATCTTCTGCGCCTGATCACTGCCCATCTGCAGGTCACGAGAGATGGGCAGTAGCTTGCCGGCCTTGTCGATGTCATCGGCGTACGCCCAGCGATAGTGGTACATCGCCTTGGTCACCCACTCGTCGCCGAAGTCCTCGATCAACATGTCGATGAACGCCAGCGCGGGATCGGTCGGCACTGTGCTTCGGCCCTCGAACTCGCCTTCGAGCCGCATGATCTGGGGCGATGAGTCCACCGTGGCCTCGCCATGGCTTCCGTCCTCGTTCGGGTAGACGATGACGGGAATGATCGGCACGGGCGCAGCAGGCAGGTCATCCCACTTGGAGTCTCGCAGCACCCAGCGAAAGGGAATTCGGCGATAGCGCAGCACAGCTCGCATCTTCAACGAGTACGGCGAGCCGTATTGCCCGGCGAGAACAAGCCGATGCTGAATGGACGCAGCCATGATCAGGCTCCCATCGAGACGATGAAGCCCGATGCCGGATCGGCCTTGCCGTTCACCAGCTGGTCATAGACGTATGCCATGCCTTCCGCGCCAGTGCGATGGTCGACGGTGAGCCAGTCGCTCGTGCCATCCAGCAGCGAGGTGAAGGACTGGTCGATACGGCCGGCCAGCTCATCGGGACCCCACTCCTTTGCTCGTTTGGCACTCTGGCCAGGGGCGAAAAACATCTCGGGCTTGGGGCCGGGGAGCCCTGCCTCGGCGCCGCCGGCATCTTCCCAGTGCGTGATGCCAACCGTGAGCGAGTACTTCAGATTGTCGTCGAAATGGTGATGCACGTTGCTGCGCACGGTGCCGTTACCAGCCATGTCGACCATTCCCGAGTCGATCGAGGCGTCGAGTTGGTCGATCTCGTCGTAGGTGATCACCTGGTCGTACATCCCGAGTCCTTCGACAAAGGCACGATTGCGTTGCGACGTGACGCCGATGGCTCGGTGACCGTCGCGCAACGCCAGGCATGCGGCCAGGCTGATCGAGGTCTTCGACGATGCACTCGTGACGAGCGTCTGCTGGGCGCCGTGGAATGTGTTGTCAGCGAGATAGTCGTCGGCGAGAAACGATGTCATGAACATGCCCCACAGCAGCAGGTACTCGTTGGCGAGCTCGGGCCGAAAGGTCGAATCGGTATCGATATTGCGGAAGCCGGTGTACACGACAGCATGGTTGGCCCGATGCGGCCCGACGTCGCGGAAAGCGTCGCTGGAGCCCTGCGCATCGATCACGACCTGGTCGGCCATGGGATAGAAGCCGAAGTAGCGACCGCCAACCGAAATGTTCTCGTTGGAGGACTCGCTGACGGTGGCGAGGCCCATGACCGGCAAGCGTCCCCATTGCTGGTCGACGGGAAAGAAACCCCAGTAGTCGAGCATGTCGCCGGCCACGGCGTAGGTGATGTTGTTCGTGGTCACCGCAAAGCGCTCTATGTCAAGCCGTACCTGACCCGGCTCGAGCGCAGGCGGCGCCGGATCCGACACGCGCGTGTCACGGAAGTTCTGCCGGTTGACTTCGAAGTACATACGTCCACCGTAGTTCGCCTGTCAAAACATCTGCCAGTGCGCCAAGCACAATCGGCCAATGGGAAAGAACCGGGAAGTCAGGCGAGATCGGGGTGCAGACGTGCTTCTTCACGCTCGCGGACCTCGGGCGGCATTTCGCGAGACCTGCGATTCGGGATACTGAAGGCCAGATCCACGGTTTCGGCCACCGCCAGTAACTCTTCGGTGTCTAGGTCGAACACCCAGTTCAGATCGTGAGCGATCTTGGTTCCCAGCGCGATCACGGCGCCGAAGCTCTGGATACGAGTCCCCACGGCGACGGGCCGCACCACGCTCAAGCGAGTCTCCATGCTGGCAAAGGCGACCCGGTCACCATCTGCGGTCTCCTTGATCCAGTCGGTCACACCGTCGGGGCGTTCGCCTCCCCAGAGCAGGTTGTTGGTCAGCCAGGTCGGGACGACGTCGGCGTCCATCGAGTCTTCGGTCGTGACCCGGCGTTCGATGCGCGTCGCCAGCCCACGGCTGCGCACGTCGGCCAGCGACGGTGCCGAACTCGTGCGATCGATCGCCAGGTCGATCGAGCGAGGATGGCCGTAGTCGGGAAGGTCTATTTCGTGAACTTCCAGCCCGGGCCCCGCGATGGCTTCATGATCCAACTCATGCACGAACGTGGCCGCCAGATCATTGTTGGCTCGGTTGCGCAGCTCGTGGAAGAAGCGCACGTGTGGAGCGCCAGCCAGTACGGCGCTGCGCACCTCGAGCTGGTTGCCCTCCATCTGCTCGTGGTGGTGGCGGGTGTACGTGCTGTGCAGAGGTGGCTCACTCAAGCCCAGCCGCTCGCACATGGTTGCGGTGGCAGCGACCGCGTTGGCGCCATACCAACGCACATTCATATGGCCCAACTCATCGATCTGGTCGGGTGTGACGGTGCTGGTGTGCGAGACGGTGAGTTCAGGTTGAGTTGACATCGTCGATCATCTTGGCGGCTGGTCCCGCCGTCGCCAACCCGGCTGCCCAACCTGGTGACAAGTACTCTCGATTTGTGTCCAGGTTCCGCACCCGAGATCAAAGCCGATGGTCGCAACCGTGGTGCAGCGGTCATGAGCCTGAACGTCATGGTGGAGAACGAACGGGCACGGTCGCTCTACGAGCGTCTCGAGTTCGAAGAAGAATATGATCCGGGCATCGAAACCGCTTCACTGACGCAGCATTGCTACCGTCGATGGCCATGACGGACACCGCGACAGCCACCGACGGTCGGGTCGCTCGGCGAGAACGAAACATCAACAACGTGCTCGATGTGGTGCTCGAGATGTTCGCCGAAGAGTCGCTTTTCCCCACGATCGAGCAGACGGCCAAACGCTCGGGCCTGTCGCTTCGTTCGCTGTACCGCTACTTCGCTGACCCAGCCGAGCTACTCGAGGCAGTTATCGTGCGAAGCCGCGAGCGGGTTGCCGATGCGGCGCGGCTGCCCGCCATCGGCGAGGGCCCACTGCCGCGCCGCATCGACGACTTCGTGGCCATGCGGCGCCGGGTGTACGAGATCTCGGGACCGACCTATCGGGCAACGGTTGCCAATGCGGCACACCACCCCCGAGTGGCGGCCGAGCTGACGTCGAATCGCGAGCTCTTACGCACGCAGTTCGAGCTTCAGTTCGCACCCGAACTCGACTTGCTCACGGCCCGGCAGCGCCAGCATGTTGTTGGTGCGGGTGACACGCTGACCCAGCTCGATTCCATCGACTTTCTGCGTCGCCACCGAGGCATGAGTGCAGATGAAAGCGCTGCTGTGCTTCGTGCCGCGTTGGAAGCCCTACTCCGCCGGCCCTAGGTGCTCGTACCAGTCGTCGGGAGCGTGCATCGGCAGGTACTCTTGGCCATGGCGAAGTCTGGGGACACGGCCCGTCGGCTGGCGACGGTGGTGATCGTTGCCGCCATGCTCTGGCCGTTGATTCCCAACGAAGATGGCCTTCCCCTGTCGACCTACCCGATGTATTCGGGGACTCGCAGCGAAACGCTGGCCTTCATCACCGCCTCGGGCGTGGACTCCAACGGCACTTCTGTCCGGCTGACAATGCCCGAGATTGCGCAGACGCGAGATCCTCTCATCGCCCAGTCCTTCCTGAACGATGCCGTGGGGGTCGGCAGCGTCGATCGCGTGTGTCACGAAATTGCGTTGCGCCTCGACACGTCACGGGTGACTCGAGTGGAGATTGCGCGAGAAGTCCACAACGTGATGGCCTTCGTCAAGAAGCAGGTGTCACTGGTCGAGCGGGTGGAACTTGCTAATTGCGATGTGGGCTCGTGATGCGATTCGATTCCTGGTTGTTGCGGCCAGCGCCAGCGGAGCGTCTTGCTGCTCTCAGGATCCTGATCGGCGCATTCGTGTGGGTGTATGTCGTGGCAAACGTCGGCGAGTTCGCCCGATTGGCGAACCAACCGACATCACCCTTCGAACCAGTGGGCGTGGTGCACTTATGGGCAACGCCACTGTCGGCGCCGCTGGTCTGGGGACTGTATGCGGCACTCGTCGTGTTCGGAGCCGGCTTCATCGCCGGGCTGTGGTTTCGCTACACCGGGATCGTCTACGCAATCCTGGTGCTCATCTGGGCGAGCTATCACAGCTCATGGGGGCAGATGTTGCACTTCGAGCACCTGTTCACGATCCACGTCGTGGTGCTGGCCCTGTCGCCCGCAGCAGCCACCTGGTCGATCGACGCCGGCCTCCAACGAGAAGCACGCCCGCAGGTGTCGGTGGCCTTCGGCTGGCCCATCAGGCTGTTGGCAATCATCACATCGATCACCTATGTCATCGCAGGAATCGCCAAGATTCGTCGAAGCGGCGCGGCATGGCTCGATGGTTCGACATTGGGCAATCATGTTGCCTACTCGGCAACGCGCATCGAGCTGTTGGGTGGCTTCGAGCCACCCTTGGCGTCATTTGTCGTCGCCCATTCCTGGCTCTTGGCACCCTTGGCGGTGGGTGCGCTGGCCATCGAGTTGCTGGCACCAGTGGCACTCGTCGGCGGACGGGCGCGCAACGCATGGGTGGCTGGTGCGCTGTTGTTCCACCTCGGCACGGCAGCCACCATGATGGTGTGGTTCCCCTATCAGGGGCTCGGTTTCGCTTTCCTGCCACTGTTCTTTGTCGAACAGTTGCGTCGACCTCTGCGCAAGAAATCATCCGATCGCGGGGTCGTTGCAGAGCTTGCGTAGGTTGTCGTTGCCGGCAACGGACGTTGGATGCGGCGCGGCTCAGGACGGGTTGTTGGATACACAGCGCCCCGAATTGGCGTATCGGTGATGGTCGGGAGAGGCCTGGACGGCTTCCTATACGCTCTAGTGGTGCCAGAGGAGGGTCCGAGTCGTCCGTCGCGCCGACGGTTTTTGCAGGGCGTTGCTGCCGCGGCCGCGGCCACGGGGACCGTCGGAGTGGCGGCTGGCGACGCATCAGCGCAACCAGCCCAGGGCCATGAAGGGCGCCTGAGCGACGCATTGGATGTCCGTGATCAGGCTGCAACCATGTCGGCTGCGGGGGACCAGCCCAGGCAGGAATCCAACGGCGATGAGCGAAGCGATATTGCGTATGCCATGTCGTTCACGAAAGGGCTGCCTCATTCCTACCGCACGGGGTTGGTGCTGCGAAGGACCGATTTCGAACAGTTCGTGGGCGCTATCGAGACCGGTGCCAGCAGCGACTTTCGGGCGGTGCCGCTCGGCCCACACAGCGGATTTCGAACCGCTCCCGACGATTCGCCGGTACGGGGCTGGGAAACGCCTGCGGCGGGGTTGTGCTTCAACCTGACCGGGCACGACCCGCAGTCACTGGCCATGCCACCAGCACCCAAAGCTGGTTCTGATGAGCTGGTCGGCGAGATCGCAGAGATCTACGCCCAGGCCGCGCTGCGAGATGAACCGCTGACCGACCTGCGCCACGATGCCGGCGACCGAGCATCACGGGACCGCATGCTCGTTGAGCTGGCAGCGTTGCCGTGGTTCAACAGCGACTCGCCTGAACCCGCTGCCTCCCCCGCAGCGCTGCGGCGCCGTCGGACCGGCCTGTCGCCGCAGACGGCTTTCCGTGGACTGGCACCCGGCGACACGGTTGGCCCCTATCTGTCTCAGCTGCTACTGGTTGGCTCGCCCGGCACAAACCGTGGGCCCCTCGACGGCATCATCGAGTACGGCGCCCAGACCATCGATCAACGAGTTCGCCGGGTCGCCCCGACCGACTTCATGACCAGCTGGGACGAATATTTCGACGTTGCCAACGGATTGTCCCCGGGCGCGGGCGCACTCGATACCGGCAGCCGACGTTTCATCACGACCGGCCGAGATCTTGCGCACTATGTGCACAACGACGCGCTCTATCAGGCCTATTTCAACGCCGCGTTGGTGATGCTGTCCAATGGCATCGGGCTCGACCCGTCGCTGCCCTATCAACAAGACGACAAGCGCGACCACCAGCAGGGTTTCGTGCTCTTTGCCATGCAGCATGTGCTGTCACTGTTGGGCGAAGTGAGCGATCGTGCGCTCAAGACCGTGCTGTTCCAGAAATTCAACGTGCATCGTCGACTACGCCCCGAATCCCTGGCTGCGAGAATCGAAAAGAGCGACGTGCGTGAGATCGCCGAGATCAGTCACATGGCGGACCAGCTCACCGACACCGGTATTGCCGCCGAGACCCGCCGCATAACCGCAGCTACCTCGGGGACCGAATCGATGCTGCTGCCCATGGCCTATGCAGAGGGCTCGCCGATGCATCCGTCCTACGGGGCGGGCCATGCCACCGTGGCTGGTGCGTGTGTCACGATCTTGAAGACGCTGTTCGATCACACCCGACCGTTCGACATCGCGGGCGACGCGTCCACCGCTTTCGTGGCGACGCGTGACGGTTCTCAACTGGCGACCGTCGACGTCTTCGACGAACTGGGCAACTCCAGTGCCCTCACGGTCGAGGGCGAGCTCAACAAGCTGGCGGCGAATATGTCGATCGGCCGCAACTGGGCCGGGGTGCACTACTTCAGTGACTACTGGGAGTCCGTGCTGCTGGGTGAGCAGGTCGCCATCGAACTGCTTCGCGAACACATGCTCACGATTCCCGAACCGCCATCGCTGCGCGTCCCCACATTCGGCGGAACCCGACTCTGGCTGTAGCCGGTTGCAGGGCCGTGGAAGACTGCATCCATGACCGCTCCGCAACGCAACGATTCCTCGCTCACTGTCCCCCGATGTCGGTGCTCATCGGGGCTACAACCGCACGCAGGCCCAACAGGTCGCCGG
>Ga0114953_1003941_pt1 | contig 10016 bp, 7 predicted proteins | sample SidtaG_FD_87298 | JGI IMG/M metagenome (GOLD analysis project Ga0114953, IMG submission 87298) | Marine algal microbial communities from Sidmouth, United Kingdom - Sidmouth_Male2 metaG | ecosystem: Host-associated > Algae > Red algae > Unclassified | place: Sidmouth, United Kingdom | collected... | reverse complement strand
CGCGAGACCGGGACAGACCATGCGCCGCGCTGCGTTCAAATATCTGCGCGCCGGCGGTCTCGGCCGCACGGGCCAGACCCGCCAGATATTTACGCGGGTTAAGGGCAAACCCCGCCCCTATCGTCAGCCCGCCGTGGAACGGGCCCTGCATGCCTGATGCCGCCAGATCATCCGCGCCAAACAGCTGGTGGCCCACATCGTAATTCTCGCTGATGGTGGCCGCTTCCTCACGCAGGGCGGTCATGTCTTTGGCGCGGTGGGCCAGACATGTCTCCCCGTGCGAATGGCGGTCAACATCAAGGGCGTGGGCCGCAATCAGCCCCTCGACCAGATCAACAGCGGCGCGTTCGGTGCGGCGGTATTCCACACGGCCTGCGCGCCCAAAACGGTGGTTGAGCAGCGCGTCCCCCGCCATGCCGCCCCCCAGACAACAAAAGCCGCCATTGCGCCCCGAGGCCCCCCATCCGATCCGCTGCGCATCCAGCACCACCACCCGCACACCTGCCTGCGCCAGATGCAGCGCGGCAGACAGGCCGGTAAAACCCGCGCCGATGATCGCAACGTCAACCTCCCTATCGTTTGTCAGCGCGGGGCGGTCCATGATTTTGCAGGTGTCATCCCACCAGCACCCCGCACGCGGCGCGTCGCCGTAGGCATGCGCCCCGAACAGGCGTTTCACACCGCACGCTCGGCCGCTTGTGCGTCACGCCGGGCGCGCACCGCGTTGCGTTTAGAGACAAGCGAGGCCGCAATGACGCCGAAGGTGACAATGGCAATCATAATCGTCGACAGCGCGTTGATCTGCGGCGAGACGCCAAGGCGCACCGCACTCCAGATCTTGATCGGTAGCGTCGTCGAGGACGGGCCGGACACGAAGGAGGCAATCACCAGATCATCAAGGCTGAGCGTGAAGGCCAGCAGCCAGCCCGAAATCACCGCAGGCGCAATGATCGGCAGGGTCACAAGGCGGAAGGCATCCAAGCGGGTGCAGCCCAGATCAAGGGCCGCTTCCTCCAGCGCGCGGTCAAAGCTGACCAGCCGCGACGAGACAACCACAGAAACGAAGCACATGGAAAACGTCGTGTGGGCCAGCACAATGGTCAGCACGCCGCGGTCCAGCCCAAGGCCGATGAACAACAGCAGCAGCGACAGGCCGGTGATGACCTCGGGCATGACCAGTGGCGCATAGATCATGCCGGAAAACAGCGTGCGCCCGAAAAACCGCCCCGAGTTCACGAGGACATAGGCCGCCATCGTCCCCAGCACCGTCGCCAGCGTCGAGGACATGATCGCGACCTTGATCGTCACCCGTGCGGCGTCGAGGAAGGCCTCGTCGCTCAGCAGCTCCGCATACCATCTGGTCGAGAACCCCGCCCAGACCGTGACCAGTTTCGAGGCGTTGAAGCTGTAGATCACCAGCAGGATCATCGGCAGGTACAAAAACGCAAACCCGAGGGTGAGGGCCGTGATGTTGAAAGGGCTCAGGCGCTTCATGTTTCGGCCTCCGCCTGCTTTTGCTGGTTGCGCTGGAACAGCACGATGGGGATGATCAGGATCAGCAGCAGGACCACCGCCACCGCCGAGGCGACAGGCCAGTCGCGGTTGTTAAAGAACTCCTCGAACAGAACCTTGCCGATCATCAGCGTGCCTGATCCGCCCAGCAGCGAGGGGATCACGAATTCGCCCAGCGCGGGAATGAACACCAGAAAGCACCCCGCAATGATACCGTTTTTGGACAACGGGATGGTGACCAGCCAGAAGGCCGACATGCGCGAACATCCAAGGTCTTCTGCCGCCTCGATCAGGCTGTCATCCATCCGGTCAAGCGCCGCATAGATCGGCAGGATCATAAACGGCAGGTAGGTGTAGACGATGCCGATGTAGACGGCCGTATTGGTGTTGAGGATCGTCAACGGCTCCGAGATCAGGCCCATCCCCATCAGCAGCTGGTTCAACAGCCCCTCGTTGCTGAGAATGCCGATCCACGCGTAAACGCGGATCAGGAAGGACGTCCAGAAGGGCAGGATCACCAGCATCATCAACGTGGGGCGCCACTCCTGCGGGGCGCGCGCCATCGCATAGGCCATCGGATAGCCAATCAGCAGCGTCAGCAGGGTTGAGATCAGCGCGATCCTGAGACTGCTCAGGTACGCTTTGTAATAAAGATCGTCGGTCGTGAGGAACACGAAGTTCTCGAAATCCAGCCCCTCGATCAGCGCACCAAACCCGTCTTTGAGCGTCGGGGTATAGGGCGGGATCGCCAGTGCGATGTCCGACAGCGAAATCTTGAACACGATGAGAAATGGCACAAGGAACAGCGCCAGCAGCCAGACATAAGGCACCGCAATGAGGGCAAAGCGGCGCATCATTTTTCCAGCAAAACGCCGGCCGTCGCGGTCCAGCGGACCCACACCGGATCTTCCCATGTGATGCCGCGTTTCGACAAGCGGCGGGTGTTGGCGGTTTGCGCCTTGATGATCTGCCCGTCGGGCAACTGGACGTAATAAGTGCTGAGGTTCCCGAGATAGGCGATATCAAGGACCTTGCCCTGCACGGTATTTTCAGCCTCCTCCGGCTTTTCCTTTGTGATCGTGATCTTTTCGGGACGGATCGCCAGATGGCACTCCTGCCCCTCGCTGAACCCCACATCCGAGGCGGCAAGGATCGGCGCCTGATTGACACCCCAGTCGAGGAAATACTTGCCCTTGCCCGCAGGTTTTGCCGTGCCTTTGATGATGTTTACGTCACCGATGAAATCCGCAACATAGACGGAATTCGGCGTCTCGTAGATGCCACCGGGCGTGGCGACCTGAATGATGCGCCCCTCGTCCATCACGGCCACGCGCGAGGCGACGGTCATCGCTTCTTCCTGATCGTGGGTCACGATGACAAAGGTGGTGCCGGTGCTCTCTTGGATGTCCATCAGCTCGAACTGGGTGTCCTGCCGCAGCTTTTTATCCAGCGCGCCCAGAGGCTCGTCCAGCAACAGCAGTTTGGGCGCTTTGGCGAGGGAGCGGGCGAGAGCCACGCGCTGACGCTGGCCCCCCGAAATCTGGTGCGGCTTGCGGCGGGCGAATTTTTCCAGCCTCGTAAGCTTGAGCATCTCGGCCACACGGGCGTCGATCTTGTCCTTTGCCATCTTGTCGCGGCGCAAACCAAAGGCGATGTTTTCATACACGCTCAGATGCGGGAACAGCGCGTAGGACTGGAACATCATGTTCACGGCGCGCTTGTTGGGGGGGACATTGGCGATGTCCTGACCGGCCAGCTCGATGGTGCCCTCGGTCACGCTCTCGAACCCTGCCAGCATCCGCATCATCGTTGTTTTGCCACAGCCGGAAGGGCCCAGCAGCGCAAAGAATTCCTGCGCATAGATGTCCTGCGTAAGATCGTCGATCGCGACAAAATCGCCAAAGCGTTTGGTGACGTTCCTGAACCGGATCAGCGGTTTCGCATCGGGGTCGTCCCAGGGGGCAAAAACGGATGTGCTCACGTTATATTCCTACAAACCGCAGCGCGTGGAGAAAGGGCGGCACCTGCTGGCGCCGCCCGTCCTGTCAGTTTCAGGTACCGGACTTGATCTTGGTCCAGGTGCGGGTGACGACACGCTGTACTTTCGGCGGATAGGGCCGCGTCGTGAACAGGTTTTCGAGCGTCGCCGCATCGGGGTAGATCGCCGTGTCGTCTATCACGTCCTCGACCAGAAACTCCTGCGAGGCCTTGTTGCCGTTGGCGTAATAAACATAGTTCGACGCGGCGGCCATGTTCTGCGCATCCATGATGAAGTTCAGGAAAGTATGCGCGGCATCCGGATTGGGCGCATCCACAGGGATGGCCATTTGGTCGAACCACATTTGCGCGCCTTCCTTGGCCGCGTGATAGGCGATTTCCACCCCGTTATCAGCCTCGGCTGCGCGGTCGCGCGCTTGCAGGATGTCGCCGGACCAACCCACGGCCACACAGATGTCCCCGTTGGCCAGCGCGTTGATATACTCGGAGCTGTGGAATTTCTGGATGTGGGGGCGCACCTTGAGGAACACCTCTTCAGCCATCGCGATCTTTTCAGGATCGTGGCTGTCGGGGTCCTCACCGATGTATTTCAATGCCATTGGCAGCATCTCGGCAGGGGCATCGAGGAAATGCACACCGCAGGCGGCCAGTTTTTCCATGTTGGCGGGGTTCAGCACCAGTTCCAGCGAATCAATCGGCGCATCCTCGCCCAGAATTTCGCGCACCTTGCCAAGGTTCACACCGATGCCCGTGGTGCCCCACATATAGTTGATGGAGTAGGCGTTGTCGGGGTCATACTGCTCTGTGCGGCTCTCGACGACGTCCCACATGTTGCCCGCGTTGGGCAGTTTGGACATGTCCAGTTTCTGAAATGCGCCCGCCGTGATCTGGCGTTGCAGGAAGGTGCCCGAGGGCACAACCACATCGTAACCCGAACCACCGGCAAGCATTTTCGTTTCCAGCACTTCGTTGCTGTCGAACACATCGTAAATCAGTTCAATGCCGGTGTCGGCTTCGAATTTGGCCAGCAAATCCTCGTCGATGTAATCGGACCAGTTGTAAACGCGGACTTCTTCGGCGACTGCGGCGCCGGCCATCAGGGCGACAGCGGCGGTGCCGGTCAAAAGTGTCTTGATCATTTGGGGACTCCCGTAAGTGACGCCGGATTTTCCCGACATTGGGCATAACGTGACCAAATTTTATACCGCTTGCCAAGGTGTTTCGCCGCCCGTTCCCTTTGATCGGGGCGTTTTCGTGCAAATTTTTCGCCGTCCGCTACATCTGTTGAATTGACCGCGTAAAAATTTGATCATATTTTAGGCAAAGCCACCCGACAGCCTGATAGGGACCCCCCAACATGCGCACGATTTCCAACCACCTGCCGACGTCCGAGCTGCAAGCACTGGACGCCGCGCACCACATGCATCCGTTCACCACCAACGATGAGTTGAAGGAGCGCGGCGCACGCGTCATCACCAGCGGGAAGGGCATCTATCTGCGCGACAGCGAGGGGAACGAAATTCTGGATGCTATGGCGGGACTGTGGTGCGTCAACCTTGGCTATGGCCGCGACGAGCTGGTCAAAGTGGCCGCGCGCCAGATGCAGGAACTGCCGTTCTACAACACGTTCTTCAACACCACGCACACCCCTGCCATCGCGCTGGCCGCAGAGCTGGCAAAGCTGGCGCCCGAGGGGTTGAACCACGTCTTTTTCGCGGGCTCAGGGTCTGAAGCGAACGACACAAACCTGCGCATGGTGCGGACCTACTGGGCCGAAAAGGGCCAGCCTGAAAAATCCCACATCATCAGTCGCAAAAACGCCTATCACGGGTCCTCTGTCGGGTCGGGCAGTTTGGGCGGCATGGCCTATATGCACGCGCAGGGCGGCATGCCCATCCCCGGCATCCACCACATCGGGCAGCCCGACTGGTGGGCCGAGGGCGGCGATCACACGCCCGAGGATTTCGGCCTGATGCGTGCGCGCGAACTCGAGGCAAAGATCAAGGAGCTGGGCGCGGAAAATGTCGCCGCCTTTATCGCGGAGCCGGTGCAGGGCGCGGGCGGGGTGATCGTACCCCCCAGCACCTATTGGCCGGAAATCCAGCGGATATGCGACGCGCATGACGTGCTGATTATCGCGGATGAGGTCATCTGCGGCTTTGGCCGGACGGGCAACTGGTTCGGCTCGACCACGATGGGGATCAAGCCGCACATCATGACCATCGCCAAGGGCCTAAGCAGCGGGTATGTGCCCATCGGTGGCTCGATCGTGTGTGACGAGATTGCCGACGTGATTAACGCGGTGGAATTCAACCACGGCTACACCTATTCCGGCCACCCCGTCTGTGCGGCTGTCGCGCTGGAAAACCTGCGGATCATGCAGGACGACGACATCCTCAGCCATGTGCGCGATGTGGCAGCACCTGCCCTGCGCGCGGCCCTCACCCTTCTGGCCGAACATCCGCTGGTCGGCGGCATGAACGTGAGCGGCATGATGGCCTCCCTTCCCCTATCCCCGCACAAGGAATCGCGTGCCAGATTTGCGATGGACGAAGGCACCGCAGGTTTCATGTGCCGGGAGCGGTGCTTTGCCAACAATCTGGTCATGCGCCATGTGGGCGACCGCATGATCATCTCGCCGCCACTGGTCATCACACCAGAGGAGATCGAGGTCTTCCACACCCGCGCCAAGCAGGCGCTGGATGATACCTATAAAGCCCTCAAAGACGGTGATATGCTCAAGGCGGCATCCTGATTTGACGGACTGCGCGCCAGCAACCCTGCACAATTGTGCCATTGAGGCGGGCGATTTTCCTGAATCTTTTGAAATATTGGGTAATCGGCCCTGAATCCGCGCGATTTGCCGCAAACTGGTGTTAACTAGTTGCAAATCACAAGCGTCCTGCGTTTAGTTCGCACCAATTGAAATTTGTCCACGGGGAGCCGCCAACTTGGCCGATACAAAAAGCAGTGATGCATTCGTAGAGTTTGAGCGTGTTCAAAAGAGTTACGACGGGGAGAATCTCGTTGTTAAGGATCTAAATCTCAGCATGCCCAAGGGTGAATTTCTCACGATGCTTGGGCCCTCGGGATCGGGCAAGACGACCTGCCTGATGATGCTGGCAGGTTTCGAGACGGCGACCCACGGCGACATCCGCCTTGACGGGGAATCAATCAACAACATTCCACCGCACAAGCGCGGTATCGGCATGGTTTTCCAGAACTATGCGTTGTTCCCGCACATGACCGTGGCCGAAAATCTCTCCTTCCCGCTGGAGGTCCGCAAGATGGGCAAGTCCACGCGCGAGGAAAAAATCGAACGCGCATTGGGCATGGTGCAGATGAACGATTTTGCCGGCCGCCGCCCTGCGCAGCTGTCGGGCGGCCAGCAACAGCGGATAGCACTTGCCCGCGCACTGGTGTTCGAGCCGGAGCTGGTTCTGATGGACGAACCACTGGGCGCACTGGACAAACAGCTGCGCGAATCGTTGCAGTTCGAGATCACCAATCTGGCGCATGATCTGGGGATCACGGTGGTCTATGTGACCCACGACCAGACCGAAGCCCTTACGATGTCGGACCGCGTTGCCGTGTTCGACGATGGCCGTATTCAACAGCTGGCTCCGCCGGACAAGCTGTATGAAGAGCCTGAAAACAGCTTTGTCGCGCAGTTCATCGGGGAAAATAACACCCTTGAGGGCGTGGTGAAGGAGATCAAGGGCGATGTTGCAACCGTGCAGCTGGACAGCGGCGAGGTCATTCAGGCCAAGCCGGTGAACGTCACAAAAGCGGGTGAGCGTACGCGCGTCTCGATCCGCCCCGAACGGGTCGAGTTCAACAAAGAGCGGATGTCGGAGGGCGCCTTTACCCTCAAGGCCGAGGTGCTGGAATTCATCTATATGGGTGATATTTTCCGCACGCGCCTGCGGGTTGCCGGAACGGATGACTTTGTCGTCAAAACCCGCAACGCGCCCGATCAGGTCCGCCTGACCCCCGGCAGCCAGATTGAAATCGGCTGGTTGCCCGAAGATTGCCGCGCGCTGGACGCCTGACGTCCGGCCTGCGTGTCATATCACGCTGCGGCAAACGCGGCGTGATGAACAAGAGGCAGCGGCTAAACCCGTTGTTGCTGCCTTGGAATACCCAACGGGAAAAAACTGGGAGATATCTAATGAATATCACTAAGACACTTCTGGCCACCACCGCACTCACCGTTGCGGCAGGCGTGGCACATTCGGACGGCCACATGGCATCCGAGATGACGATCGTTTCATGGGGCGGCGCCTATTCTGCTTCGCAGCAGAACGCGTATCACACACCCTACTCCGAAAAGACCGGCGTCAAGATCATCAATGATGAATCCTCTGCCGAGGCCGTATCCAAACTGCGCGCGATGAACGAAGCGGGCAATGTGACATGGGACGTCGTTGACGTCGTTGCAGCCGACGCCCTGCGTCTGTGCGACGAAGGTCTGGCGATGGAAATCGACCCCGACACGATGCTGGCCCCTGCGCCCGATGGCACGCCTGCCTCCGAAGACTTTGGCGACCTGCTGGTTGGTGACTGCTTTATCCCGCAAATCGTGTACTCCACGACTGTTGGCTACCGCACCGATCTGGTCGGCGACACACCGCCAAGCTCCATCTGTGATCTGTTCGACACGGCCGCCTACCCCGGCAAGCGTTCGCTGGAAAAGCGCCCGATCGGCAACATGGAATGGGCGCTGATCTGTGACGGCGTTGCAAAGGACGCGGTCTATGACGTGCTGGAAACAGCCGAAGGTCAGCAGCAGGCGCTCGACAAACTGGAAACCATCAAGGACGATGTGATCTGGTGGTCTGCCGGTGCCGACACGCCACAACTGCTGGCAGATGGCGAAATCATCATGGGCTCCACCTATAACGGTCGCCTGTTCTCGCTGATCGAAGAGCAGAAGCAGCCGGTCGCAATGATGTGGGACGCGCAGGTCTTTGACCTTGACGGTTGGATCATCCCGACCGGCCTGAGCGACGAGCGTAAAGCACGCGCACTGGACTACATCATGTTCGCCACAGACACACAGCGTCTGGCGGATCAGGCCAAATACATCTCTTACGGTCCTGCACGCAAATCGTCCGCACCTCTGGTCGGCAAGCACGCAGAGCTGGGCATCGACATGGCACCACACATGCCAACCGATCCCGAGAATGCCAAAAACACGTTCCTCTATAACTACGAGTTCTGGGCAGACTACCGTGACGACATCGACGCCAAATTCCAGGCGTGGCTGGTTAAATAAACCGCAAGCGGTTTCAAGGAGAGGGCCCATCGCGGCCCTCTCCGCACTTTAGACATCCATTTATTTCTGATCCGACCAAGTCTACGGGGACATCATGAGCGACGCATCCACAGCCCAGACCGCATCATCATCCGCCGCCGAGGCGCGCATTGCAGACGCCGCGCACACAGGGCCGATTGTGGCTGCCGATGGCACCCCGCTAAAGAAATCCCTGAACCGCGCCTTGCGGGTCCAGAAAATGCGCGCGCTGGCACTGATCGCGCCCCTGCTTATCTTTGTTCTGGTCACCTTTATCGCGCCCATCGCGGATATGCTGTTCCGCTCGGTCGAGAACCAGATCGTGAGTGATACACTGCCCCGCACCACCGCCACGCTGGCGCAGTGGGACGACCAGAGCGGTGAGATCCCCGACGAGCCTGTGTTTGAAGCGCTCTACGACGATATGTTTTTTGCCAAAGAGGCAAAGCTGCACACGCGCCTTGGCGGGCGCCTGAATTATGAGCTGACCGGCGTGTCCTCCCTGTTCCGCAAGTCGGGGCGCAAGGTCGAGGACATGGGCGAGGTCTATCAGGACCAGTTCGAGGATCTCGATGCCTTCTGGAAAACCGGTGAAAACTGGACCAGCTTTATGGCCAGTGATGCGTGGCTGGCCGCGATGGACGGCTGGACAAAGGCCGACGGCAAACAGCCCCCGTTCGAGCTGCGCGCGGGCATCGCTGACGCCCTGCCCACCACCGCCGAAACCTATGTGCGGTTTGCCGATTTCATCCAGAATGTAGATGAGGATAATCTGTACAAGGAAGATCCGTGGGCGATTGCCTATTCTGCGCTGCACAAGGATCTGACCGGCGAAAACGGTCTGGCCGCCTATGCCGGTCCCGCAAAGGCACAGCTGGACGCTGCCGCCACCGCAGCGGCGACATTCGAGACGGTCAACTACTCCGAATCGTTCAAGGACATCGACAAAGACTGGCATGATCTGGAAGTCTGGCAGACGATCAAAGTCTACAGCCCGAAATACACATCAGGCTATTTCCTCAACGCCATCGACATGCAGAAATCTGTCGACGGTGTGGAAATGCGCCCCGAGAACCAGCAAATTTACGGCATCCTGTTCTGGCGCACGATGGTGATGTCGGTGGCGATTACGCTGTCGTGCATCCTGCTGGGCTATCCCGTGGCGTGGATTTTGGCGAACCTGCCTGCGCGTCAGGCAAACCTGCTGCTG
>Ga0114953_1003938_pt1 | contig 10018 bp, 11 predicted proteins | sample SidtaG_FD_87298 | JGI IMG/M metagenome (GOLD analysis project Ga0114953, IMG submission 87298) | Marine algal microbial communities from Sidmouth, United Kingdom - Sidmouth_Male2 metaG | ecosystem: Host-associated > Algae > Red algae > Unclassified | place: Sidmouth, United Kingdom | collected... | reverse complement strand
CCCCCCCCCCCCCGGGGGGGGGGGGGGGGGGGGGGGGGGGGGGGGGGGGGGGGGGGGGGGGGGGGGGGGGGCGCCTGCAACGCCACCACCGCCGTGGCGGTCGGCGGCGTGCGCCGCCCGTGAGGACAGCGGCCGCGCGCGCCGCGACCGACCCGTCGGCCGTGTGCGCCGCCGGGGGGGGGGGGCGCCGGCGGGCGGCGCCCGACTTTTGGGCCGCCTGCCGGCGGGCGGCGGCGGTGGCAGCCGCCGCGCCGGTGGCTGCCGCACCGGCGGCCGCCTTTGGCCCGCCGTCGTGGACGACCGGCCGCGGGGCGGCGGCGGCCGCGGCGGGTGTGTCGGACGGGCGGGGGTCACTCGGGGCGGGGGGCGCTCCCTCGAGGGGCGCGCCGAGCAGTGTAGCGGGACGGCGGTGGCGCCACACCCGCTGCGCCAGGCACCACCCCCGTGCACCCGCCGCGGGCGTTGCGCGGGGGGGATGGCGCGCCGTGGGGGGGGCGCACCACGGCAACGGGGCGGGTCGACGAGCCGCCGCCACGCGCGGCACGCGGTGCGGGCGCGGGCGACGGTGGCGGCAGGGCGGCGGGGGCGGGGGTCCCCGCCAGCCTGGTGGGGGGGGTGCGCTACCGCGAGAATGGCAGGGGCGCACCTGCATGGGATTGTTGGTGTGGCTGCTCGTTTTGCCTCTTGTTCTTTTCTCCGTGTGGGTTTCCTTGCAAACACTCTGGTGTAGGACGCTCCGAGGCTGCGCTCCGCGCCTTGCGACACCCTCGCCTGTGAGTGGTCATGGTGTACAGTACTCTGGCACCGTACAGCCCTTCTCTCAACAACCTCCGGGGCCGTGGAGACCGATTTGGAACTCTGTTGCAACTTTTGGGGTGCGGGTTTCTTGAGAGAACGGTCTTGATGGACATACAGCACCGATGTGCAACAGATGCGCGAGCGTTGGTGTGCTACGGTGTCGCCATTCTATCCAGTACCTCACACTCCAACGGTTGCGCAACTGTTGCAAATCGACCGCACCCGAGCCCAAAGCCGCCGTGTACCTGAGACGAAACTGCACGCCAGTGAGACGAACAAGGGTGACGGAATAGCGTGCGTGCGATATGAAAAAGTATTGCTCTTGTCCCAATTTTGTCCTCTGTGCACACGAACAAGAGTGAGCAAAACAACTGTCTCCGCCAATGGCGTGTTTGGATTCTGAAAGCCAGCCAATCAGAAGTTGTCCTGCAGTAGACCTGTTCGCTGACAAAATTGGGACAGCAGCAATACTCCAGTGAGACGGAAATGCGCGCATGTGAGAAGGAAATGCGCTCGTCTGAGACGAAAATGCGCTCGTCTGAGACGGAAATGCGCGCATGTGAGACGGAAATGCGCGCATGTGAGACGAAAATGCGCTCATGTGAGACGGAAATGCGTGGGCTCGGAGGCTGGTTCAGAACAGTTGTGCAACAGTTCGTGTGCAAGGTTTTTAACAGTACTACGTACAGCCACTCTCTCAACAATCCAGCATTGGTTCTTGACAAAACGGCTGTACGGCTGTATGTAAGTCTATTAAGATCGGTATGTGAAACGGGTTCCCGTTCCAACCTCTTTTCATCAGTGCAATCGCCGTTCGAGTCTCTGCCTCGAGCAACCCCACCGGCCACGATGTATGCACATCCAGGTCCTGGAGGGGGTTCCGTTTGAGCCTGTAGTTCACTAAGGTTCTTGACGTCCAGTTGCTAAAGTTAAACTGTCGCACATGAGATGCAGTGGCAGTCAGGCCAGGGCCTGACTGCATGCACCTGCATCTCATTTGCCCACTGGGCGCCCAGTGGGCCTCAGGCCCAGTCCACACGGCGGGAGCACCTGCACTTGTTTGTGCCCGAATCACACAGTAAATCCGGCGCACAAACGTGATTTGACATCGGCTGTCTTGACCGGACACGAGAAATATTGATTACGAGGGGCTGGAAACTTGGACTTTGGAACTGACAGATCAGGTCACACTCCCGTCGCGATTCTTTTATTGGGAGCTGACAGTACTGCACCACCATGCCACGACAGCCACACGAACCTATTTGTGCGTCACCGCGCCGCGATGCTTCATCGGAGAGGCACGCTTGTCCAATCATTCGGAGCCGTCAGCGGTCCAAACTGGAAGATTCTTTCCAAGCACGCTCACGTGTGCGAGATAAACACAAATATCTCGCACACAGTGAACATGCTCGGCCAGAAACAGCCAAATGAGCCAGCTTCGGCTCTTAACATCTTCGTGCGCGGTATCACACGATCTGACGAATACGGCATACGGTGGTCAACGACATTGGAACGTGATTGGAACAGCGCGCTTCCATTGGCTAGCACTGTCTGAGCACGCCGTGCACGAGCTGGGTCGAGTGGGCCTCACCGAGATCTGTCCATTGAAGCTATCTCCACATCTGATGCGATGCTGGTTTGTTCGAGTCTGAAACGGCCACGGCTGTCGAGGTTCACGCGCTGGTCACTCCGGCGCGCTACTCGAGTCGGGGCCCTCAAGCGGGGACAAGGAGTGACTACGCCATCGTCAGCTTAGACTAAAATCTCCATCCGAACCCCGATTTCGACGGGCGCGGATCTCCCCATCCGAGGGGATGGGCATGATGGGGGTTGGATGGCGATTTTGTCCTTGCCGACGATCTGCTTGAAACGCCCATCAATGAGCCAATAGCAATCCCATCTAACACGCTTGTTTGGATGGGCTTGGCGGGCCCATCGGTTCCGTATGCCCTGTATGTGAGCAGCAATAACGGGGCATGTCGTTGCGGGATCCCAATGCGGCTGTCCTTCAACGCTTTGTGAAGCGCTGTTCAACCACCCGTTCACCACCAGACAAGCTGTACTGTTTTACTTGACATGGAGAAGCGCCTGGTAGTGCACAGCTTACCAGTGAAAGAGCGGTCCAACATGCGATCACAACAGATTGTGGTAACAATCGCGGGGCTCATTGTCCCTGCAGGTAGTGTTCACAATAAAACGTGGCTCCCACAATGGCTCAAACTGCCTTATGGCTCCAACGCCAGTTGGGGGGGTCACAGTGTGAGCAAGAGCGGCAGAGAAAACGTGGAAAGCACGCGCGTTGGCGGGGACATTTGTCCTAGAGACCATGTGGCAGGAGAAAGCGTCTGTGCTTGCATGCGTGGTGCACTGTGTGGATGCTTGCTTCCGTGTCTTGCACTGTGTGGAGGTCCAACCCTACTCTTCCACCCGCAAACTACGTGATGCTCCAACGCCAGTGAACGAGCGCAGCACCGCCACCCTCCCCCACCCTGCTCCTGTGTGCCACTGTTGCTTGCGGGCTGATGCCTCAGCAGCAGCGAGACTCTCAGCATGGAGTTAGTTGTTGTTCCAGACCATGGAAGTATGGTCTCAACCAAGTTCTTCAGAGCAGAGCGGCCGCACGAAGCTGACCAGCACGTACACAACATGTACAATGGTTCACTCTGGACACACCTTGTGCCCCATTAAAAACGAAGCAGTTGTACGCTACCCCCCACTGGCAGTCCTCTGTCCGGCGTTCTCCAAACACCTGACTACGCACTCAAGCACTTGTTACGTCCATTGACAAGAGACTACAACTCTCAGCAGCCAGGGAGAAGAGCGGTGCTGTTCATTCGCTATACATGCACGAACCAACGGCATGACAATGGCACACCCCATCGCTCCCCCAGCGCCACAAGGGCCCGTCCACACGTCTTCTCGATGAGACGCTTGCCGAACTCAACCTCGAGCCCTCCATCCTCGTCTTGAGATTCATTGCTCCATGCGGGTCAGCTTGGATGACAACCCCGCGTCCACCGCCTCGGGCTTGTGGGCGCTGAGACGCCCCTCGTGATCCCACTGCAGCAGGGTGCTAACGTAACCGGCGTCGCCAACATTCAGTCGCGGGTAGGCCGGCATCGGCCGAGGCGCATTGACACGCGCTGCATCAATAGCCGCCGCAGACAGTTGAAGGGAAAGACGGCCGTCCGGGCCGCGACGAGGATGTGGAGGCGGAGGGTGGCGCAGCTTCCTTACCGGGACCGACGCCGCCTGCGAAGTGACAGATGGAGGTACCGTGCGGCCGCCAGACACACGGCCGTGTGTCGACTCCACAATGACCGACGAGTTGGTCACGGTGCCGCTCGCCGCCTGCTGCGTGTGGTGCAGTTCAGCGCGGAACCAATTGGGGGAGGTTGCACTACCTTCCCCCGATGTAGACTCTTCGGGTCGAGGCGGCCGCGGGCCCGCGCCTTGTAATGGGGGTGGAGAGGGTGGTCCGTCTGCAGCACGATAGCCAGAGCCGACCATCGCGGGCGCTGCATACGATGAGGATGAGAGATGAGGGAGGCATGCGCACCGGTCACAACTGACCGCGAATGGGCATGACCGGCAACGGTCGGACTGGAAAGGTCGGGCGTGCTTCGCAGCTTTATGTTGCGCAGAGCGCCCCGCGGGCCAGGTCCAACTGCTGTTCTCAACAACAATGCTCTGGACTGCATCGTCCAACAACCTGTGGGATTGTGCCCGCGGGGCTGCAGCCCCGCGGGCACACCAGACCACACACTCGGCCGGGCCCAGGGCCGATCAGTTCTTAACCTCCCAACAGCCACTCATGCACAGGCAGAGAGAGATTGGAAACAGGTGACCGAGGCTCTCGAGACACGTGTCGCGGTGACCAGGACTGTTGAAAGGTGAGTACGAGAGCGTCTGGTCTCGCAGTCGCTCAACTGTACGGCGCCTGGTCAGTGACCTGGCGGATACACAGTAGGTCCAAACTACATGTATGTGTATGTATCTGACACGCCACAAGAATGACACGTGCCAAGTCACGGAATCGCCGTCTCGACCAATCAGACCACGATTCCTTGCACCAGATGTGCTGTATTGTTGGGTGTCTACTGCTCCTAGAAGCACAAGACTGGGTACTAGCAAGCAATAGTGCAGCTTAATGCATCCAGAATGAAACACAGATTGGTGATGTAGAACACTGCATCCAGGGTTGCGTACAATCATCGTTGAATATCTGTACCACCCTACTTTGGCGTCCTGACCAGTAGTAGTAGTACCTGTCGTATGTCAGATTGGGGTGAAATGGACTCAGTACTCATATTCGCGCGTGTACTAGCGTCGATCCTCCACAGTGTTCTTCCAATTGGGGACATGCACGATTATTTGCGTAAGACTTGCATGTACTGTCACACTGGCCAATGATGCTTCCGGGAGGGGGGGTGCCTATCATAGGCACCCCCCTCACGGCCTCTGTCGGGGCCCTATCGAGACGGACGTGCAGATGCACAGGACTTGAAGCGTGGCCGACCATTCCACTGCAACGTACTCCACACTGCAGACGTACGCGACGCACCTACTCCGCGCGACGTATGCCCACCCCAAGCAGATACGTAAGCTGAAGAGTGCTCTCGTGCGGCACAGTGGATAGATAGGCCACGTCACATCCTCCCGGTGCGGTACGTTGCTGCACGACATAGCGTTGTACAGGACGTTTAGGCGCCTTCCGAGGCGGGTGCCTGGGCGCGCCTAAAGTCTGTCTCAATCTATTAGTCCTCTGAGAACCGCACTTTCTTTGGAGAGACCAGAACTCCCCCGCTACGAGCGCAAATGACCAGCAGTCTTCACACGAAGGGTAGAGACCCCCCAAACCTTTTTTCTGCAAGAAATGGTACGCATTCTTCAGTAGGAAGCCCTTCAACGGCACACTTACAGCCGTTCTCCCGAAAATCCCATACTCCAACTGTTGCAAAAGAGTTCCAAATCGGCCTCTACGACCCCACAGAGGCCGATTTGGAACACTTTTGGAACTGTTGCAGTGAGGGATTTTTGGGAGAACGACTGTATAAGCATGAAGAGCGCCGTCGCCAACGCGGGCATCGACGCCACTGATGCCACTCCCACGTCGGTTTCCGCCACCACGACGGGCGAAGCCGTCACGGCGGCGTTCACGGGCACGACAGGCACCATCATGGGAGCCATGCCGACCCTGCCGCCAACGCCTCTCACCAACTGTAAGCTTTTGCTGCTTACTCGATTCATTTTTGTAGCTTATTTCTGTCGTGTGCTTGTCGTATGGCTGCTGCTTTATTGGACGAAGTGGTTGTTTGCGTACCTTAAGCAGGTACTGACTGGGTGCTTGTTGAACGCTTGTGCTTCCCTCCATGATCTGGTTGTCCTACGCTGACTGTACTGCGATTCTGCTCCTTTTTATCTTGTGCTGGCCTTGGTCAATGTCTACTCCTGTAGGAACGGGCAGAGGGAAGGCGAGGGGTGCGCAGGAGGCGGGGGAGAGCGGGCCAGTGGGCGGCGAGCGGTCGATAACAGCCCCGGGAAGCTCTCCCAAAGGATCATTAGGGTGCCGGTGGGATAGCGGGTGGGGGGGGGCAGGGGATGGGCAGTTACAGAAAGCGCCCCAGGGAGCCGGTGGGGAGGGGGGTACGGGCACCACCAGGAAGCGCCAGGTAGTGCAGTATACAGCACCATTTTCCCTGCAACGCAATCGATCAGGGCAGCGTGACGTGAACGACAAATTTTCGGCCGCGAGAAAGCTTCTCGGTGCACTACTGCATGTGACGCTCTGTTGGTCAATGAGGTCTACGTTTCATGTCTAGGACGCAGTTCTTGTCTGTACAGTCATTATTCGATTATATCCGTCTCGAGTATATCCGCAGTTGATATAGTCGAGCCGACGGACGCACCACAGAGCGGGAGAGAAAGCGGACTTTGAGCTAGCCTCTCTCAGCGTGCAAAGAGCCGCTCGACTTCCCGATCCTGATCCCACGCCCGGCTCGCACAGCCCCAACACGCCTGCACCTTTCACAAACCGCACCTACAACCCCACGCACACCCACCACATTGACGAACCATCACCACTATGACGGGTGAGGTGCACCCACGCCTATTCAAGGTGGCTCTTCTGGGTCTGAGCATGACAGCGACCCATTGGTAATCATGGAGCAACGTGCTAAGTTTTGAGTGGTGCATCGCGATTTTCGTCGTGACGCAAATGCGACCCCCCCGCTGAAGCCTGAATGAGGAGGGTGGGACACCACCAGTCCCAATTTTGGATGTCAACAAAATCGCTCGTCTATCTCGTCGCCGACTGTGGCTGAGAGCGACTGGTCCCAAGTCTTGCGCCGACCGAGCGTAGCCACCCTCTTACGCCGCTTCCTTGCAGCCGTCGTCCCGCGAAGGTTCACAAAGTGGTCGATATGAATGGCAGCCGGACGTAAGTTTGGTCTCTACGGCTCAGGGTGGGAATTTGGCGCAGGTGGTTGGGTACTGCGAGCATCCTTATCCGCATTCACTCCCCCTCGAGGCTACTAGACGTCAATTTTTTGCAAAGCGTGTGCAGCGTGGCACGGTCCGCGTACGCAGACCGCACGGCTTTACTCCGGTGGATCGGACCTCGCGTCCGCTGCTGCCTTTTTGCGTGCCGTAGTGCTGGCTCGTGACGCGAGCCCCGCTGTAGTCGGCCGGGTCGACCATAAAAGAGCGTCGGCTAAGGCCGAGGCGCACACAGCCACCAAGGCAGGTGATTTGCGCTTGCGCGCCAACAGGCCTGCGCTGCCCGTGTGCAGTGAGACCCAGAAAAACTCTGAGCACGACCGGAAGCTGTGGACAGAGAAGGTATTTGCAAGAGCGCCCGACACCATGATGGCCCATGAGAGTCGACTGCAGAAGCAGTTTCATTGAAGCGTGCTTGTGATTTATCTGTGGTGACGGACCAGCCCAAGGGGAGGCCGTCAGGATCCACCTTTGCTTCAGGTGTGGTGGTAGCATGCTTTGGGAGTGAGTTAAAAGCGTCAGTCCATGCCGCGCGCCGCATTGTGTACTGGGGGCGGTTCGGGGGGGCGCTTGTGCGGAGGTAGCGATCCTTGCAAGGAAAGCCCCCTCCCCTCTCAAGGCACCACAGGGGCCGGTGACCTGTTCCACGTTGCAGTTTCGGAAAAAGGAGAGGTGCTTTTCGGCATTTTTAAGCTGACACTGACAGGATTGAAAGTGATCAATGGTGGGTCGTATTTGAACGGGAACCCAATGGGACGCTGCCGCTGCTGCCGCGACCCAGAATAGCCGATACACAAAGCTGTGACTAGGAGTGCACCCAGTGGCTGAAGACGCGCACACGGACGTGTCGACCCTCGTGGCCATGATGGCTATCACGACGCTGGAGCACGAGTTCGACGGCCTCGGCGACCAAGCCCAGACCGAGATGGTGCGTCGCTGGTTGGTGGCTGAGAGTCATGTTGAGGCCATTGATCAGACGGTCGATAACGTGCTGGCAGAAGATGATCAGGACGAGTAAAGGGGCAGGTGGATAGGGTCGGGTGGGGTGACACCCGTCATTGTACTGAAGCAATTAGTTTTCGCATTTGATCTCGTTGGGATGTGCTGCAAGTGGTCAGATTGTTACTTCTTTCGGCTCCTCAGGGGAGGATTCGAATCAACCCGCAAGAACTCAGACCACCTCGTCGCAAGTCCCTTGTGACACTGTAAGAAAATAGCTGTGGATATAGTCAAATATTGACTGGTGCGCAAAGGTGGGCCGAGCTCGAAAATGAACATATCGTTTCTATACGATATTAGGCTTTTTGCAGTGTGGGGGGATCGAATATGTTCTAGTACATTCGATTTTACTCTGTACTGGAGGCGTTCGGAGGCAAAATCAAAATTGTCGGTCCCGGCGCCAGTACAGAAAATCAGCATGTGCATCACATTCCCGGGGACATCGTCTGCGCCAGCCGTGCCCTCCGCTTGAACGAGGGTACTGGCTAAATAGAGAAGTGTCATCTGGCTTCACAGAAAGGTGTCACCTTCCTTTTAAGCCACATTCTGCCAGCACACTGGATACGTGCTGTCGCAATGACACAGACATCGTAGCATTTGTTATGATGTAAGGTGCATCAAACTGCTGCCCGGTGACGGCGACGACCAAGACCACCACAATCGCTTCGAGCGCAAGGCTGGCAACAAGTATGGATGGGCTGAGCTGACCAACAAGGAGATGCCAGAGAGGCGGATTCTGTTCAACCACGTCACTTGCCTTGTAACCACCTACGTTGCCACCGCACTTGCGCTCGACGTCACCAATCCCAATCCCCCCTCCTGCTGCTGCGTACCCGCCCTGCCCATTCATTGATGCTCCACATGCCCCCGCTCAGTGTCATGACACCAATGCACAGCTCCCATGTATCTGGCGCCCAGCGCCCGTTGTGTTCGTCCCGAGAGGCAACAGTGATCATGATGCATCCCCAGGCACACCGCCTCACGCAGCGGCCGCCTCCTCGCCGGCAGCGACAATCACACCCACCCAGCCGCTGCCCGTTCAGCGGTGGCGCGACGGGCTCCCGGGCCTGTCGTCGGCCCGCCAGCGTGGCCAGCATGATCGCGGGGGGTAGCGGGTGGGGGGCCGCCCGTGCAGCAGTCCCGTCTACCGTGGCCGCCGCGTCCTCCGGAGCGTGAATCTGGTCGTCAATAGGGACCTTGATGCAGGTGCCGTTGACGACCGGTGCCACCGCGGCGGCGGGGCGGGCGAGGATGCTCGCGACGTGCCCGCCGTGGCGAATCCCTTCCACGCCGTCGGCAAGGAGAGATGCATCCGGAGCACAGAAGTCGGGTGCCCCGAGTGGCGGAGGGTGGAAAATTGGGAACCCGTCTCGCCCAGCATCAAAGGCGAGTACTACACGCTGGCGCTGGTGCCCTGTTGGCAGGCGGACGTTGACACGTCGCTATTGAAGGGCAATCCTGCTGGTGTACGCCGTCTCCATGAGGTCCCCGCCGCAAAGTCCCGACGGGTAGCGACTGGACGTGCCTCTGACAGGGCGCTCGCGAGGGGCAGCCCTACGGGAACAGATGCAGGATAAAACCGGGATCAACGGCACGGACGCTGACCCGCTGGGCCACGAACGGAACCGGGATAAAACCCGGATCCATTGCACTTTGATTGGCTCACAATCGCCCTCACGGACAGCCGACAGCAGCATGGTGCCTCGCCATTATCCTCATCATT
>Ga0114953_1003927_pt1 | contig 10035 bp, 8 predicted proteins | sample SidtaG_FD_87298 | JGI IMG/M metagenome (GOLD analysis project Ga0114953, IMG submission 87298) | Marine algal microbial communities from Sidmouth, United Kingdom - Sidmouth_Male2 metaG | ecosystem: Host-associated > Algae > Red algae > Unclassified | place: Sidmouth, United Kingdom | collected... | reverse complement strand
CCCCCCCCCCCCGCCCAACCCCACCCCCCCCCACCGCAACCCCGGGCCCCCCAACCCCACTACCGCCCACCACAACCCCGGTCCCGGTCCCAGTGGTCGGTGTGATGGTGGAGCTGGTGGAAAGCACATTCGCTTCAACCGCAACCTTCACCGGCCACATTCGGTCCGGGGCAACGTCGGCGACGGTATCGATGTGGTCCGCCGCTGTTCCCAACGCTGCCCGACAAGTCGTGCACCCCGACGCCACCGGCCACTTTGTTGCTTCGCTGCCCAGCCAGCCGAGCGGCCCGCAAACGGTCTGCATCGTCGCGGGTCCCGCACCCGACCCGCTGCCGGTCAGCAGCTCTGACCCGGCGTGCCATCGCGTCTTCATCGCGGCCGTGACGCTGGAAGATTCAGCAATCACGGTGGCCCGGGTTCACGAAGCTCTGGCCATTGCCAAAGGCCGATTCAATTGGGAGACCCAGCTCCCGGGCTGGACCGTTGAGGTGGGCGCGTCCAGCGGGTCGGCCGGCGGCCTCTATCGGGTGGATCTGAAGCAGATAGTGATCCACGCCACGCCGGGTCGGAGCGTGACCGAGCTGACCACGACCATCTTCCACGAGCTGGGTCACGCCGTTGATGTCGAGAGGCTTACGCTCAACGAACGGGTCCAGTACCAGACAATGCGCGGCTTCGAACCGGCGAGCGTATGGCGCGGCACCCACGCTGATCCGATTGGCCGGTGGGCGTTGCCCTCAGAAGACTTCGCTGAGACCTTCGTCGTCTGGGTCACCGGCAATCACATCAACCGTTCGACCCAACCCCAGCAGACGGCGGCGGAGCTGGTCATTTTTGCTGAGATCGCCGAGCTCGGTTAGATCGTCGGCCCCTACCGGACACGTATTCACGACGACATGGGCCGTATTCCTTATCCACGTGGGCACGTCTCAAGTGGGGCATCGCCATGTCGATTTCAACTGCGCAAGTCCGACGAGGAGACAAAATGAAAACTTCAATGGCAAACAGACTGGGGCAACGGCTGCTCGTATCACTCGGCGCCGTCACCCTGGTCATGGCACTGCTGGGCCTGGCCAATGCGCAACCAGCCGAAGCACAGGGATCGGTGACCATGGGTCTCGATGCCTCGGTAACCGGTGGGCCGCTGACCGCGGGCACCGTCACCGTTGTTATGGATGGACCCGGCGTGAGCATTGCCGCTCCGGGAAATCCCGGCATCAACGGCCAACAAGGTGTTGCCGGCAGCACCTACAACCTCAGCGTCACCGTGAACTCCAGCGGATACACCGCCAACTGGATCTGCAAGAACCAGCTGACCGCCTCTGGTACCGGTTTCGCCGCAACCATCACGCTTCCGGCCGACGCAACAACCGCCGACTGCACGGTTTTCCTGACCTACAAGCAACCAATCAGTGCCACTGTTGACTTGCAGGTTGTCAACACCGGCACCGCCAACATCACGTCGGCGGACTTCGAGCTGGAGCTCTTCACCAGCACCGGTGCCTTCCTTGACTCCGGCGTGGACAGCGGCTCCGGTTGGTTGACGCCGGTGACTTCGGGTTCGTACCAGATTGGTCTGGACGGACTGGTCTCGGGCGCGACCGTGACATCGGCCGCTTGTACCACAACCAGTGCAGCCCTTGGCGGCGATGAGCCCCTTCCGGGAACGGCCTTCAACGTGGACGCCAACACGAGCGGCGTTTCCTGCGTGATTGTTGTGACGGTGGTGGGCCCAACCGCCGTACCACCAACGGCGACCGCCGTGCCACCAACCGCAACTGCCGTACCACCAACCGCAACCGCCGTGCCACCAACGGCAACCGCGGTACCACCAACCGCAACCGCGGTACCACCAACGGCAACCGCAGTACCTCCAACCGCAACCGCCGTGCCAGCAGCAGCAACCGCCGTGCCACCAACCGCGACCGCCGTGCCGGCTGCAGCAACCGCCGTGCCACCAACCGCCGTGCCGGCAGCAGCAACCGCTGTGCCACCAACCGCGACCGCCGTGCCGGCTGCAGCGACCGCCGTGCCACCAACCGCGACCGCCGTGCCACCTTCCGCAACCGCCGCGCCGGCACCAGCGCCGGGTCTCGAAACCGACGACGCACCGTTGACACTGGCCTTCACCGGCGCCGAAACGCAGTGGCTGGCCATTGCGGGCACCGTCCTGCTGGCGTCCGGTCTGGCCCTCAGCTACACGTCTCGTCGCCGAGAGGTCTGACCGGCCACCAACCAGAGCACGCTGAAATCTCCATCAGCGCCCGCGCCTGATTGGCCCTATTCGGACATGCGCCAGTAACCGCAGGACGGCTTGGCCGTCAACCGGAGTTCGGCTCAGGCCAAGCTTTGGACAAATGGTCAGGCAATGGACTGGCCCCGCCGTCTTCGGATGGCGGGGCCAGCGGCGTTTTTAGGGACTCTTTTCCTGGAACTCCTACCGGGCCTTGATCCCTGGCTCACCCAGTCCCCGGCCAATGACGATCACCGTCAATCCCAGCACGGAGATGCCAAGGAGATCCAAGCCCGGCCACCGGCATCACCGGCCACAACGTCATCAGGAAACGCCAAGCGGTCATCAGGAAACGCCAAGCGCAATCAGCGTCGCCCGGGTGAGCATGCGACTGACACGCGTTTGTGAATCGATGGGCGTCGCCATCACGTCCCGCCGTAGGTCGCCTTTTCGGACAGTTCTCGACCCCGCCTCGTCGGGCTATGTGGGCGTCGGAGCTGACAAGGCATGCAGGCCTGCACACAGGAACTCGATGAGGTGCTGGAACGAATCGTCCAGGTCCAACGGCAGCGGGTGACCGTCGCCCGCCTCCAAGTGGACAAACCCGTGGAATGCGCTACGCAGCGAGCGGGCGGCGTGGATGCGTTCATCATCGGACATCGGATAACTGTCCAGCGAGCGGGCGATGATTTCGACCACGCGCTCCACCGCCAGTTCGAGTTCGGCGTCGCCAGCACAGGGAAACCGATCGGTTGCGGCGTAGAGCCCTGGCCGGGAAGCCGCTGCCTTGCGCCAGGCAGCGCCCAGTGCGTGGACGGCATCGTCGCCAGCCACCCCCACCGCACAATCGGTCAACTGTTCAGCCAGGAATTCGCGCCCGCGCAGACCCAGAAGTCGCATCAGATCATCAATGCCGTCCACGTGCCGATACAACGCCGGTTGCTGCACGCCAAGGTTGCGCGCCACCCAGGTCAGGGTGACCGCATCCAGCCCCTCCTCGTCGGCCAACGCGGCGGCGGCATCCACAACCTGCTCGGTGTCCAACGGGGCTCGACTCACTCCGGCAACCGTATCGTCCAAAACTATTTCGCTGTACGTCGAGTATTTGGTCGTATACGTGACACAATCAGGAATCACATTCGCAGCACACCTGCAAGCGGACTTCGCCCCGCACCCACTTTCTCTTACCACCAGCCATCCCCTGCCTGCGGTAAGCCCAATCGAAAGGCCCCAATGGCTGGCAACGCTTCCTTTTCGCTGAACGACACTGCAATCGTTTCGGTCGCATCAGTCCATGCTCCTGATGTTGCGACGTCGGCGAGCTTCGATGCTCAGCTGGCGCCGACCTACGAACGGCTCGGGATGCGCGGCGGATTGTTGGAGAGTCTGGCCGGTATCAGCGAGCGTCGGTGGTGGCCCGAAGGATTCAGCTTCACCGAAGCGGCCGCCCAGGCCGGCGACAAGGCGTTGAACGAAGCCGGAATCGACCGCAGCCGGGTTGGTCTACTCATCGATACTTCCGTGTGCCGGTCACGACTTGAGCCGTCTTCGGCGGTAACGGTCCACAACATGTTGGGATTGTCCAGTTCATGCGTGAACTTTGACCTGGCCAACGCGTGTCTTGGCTTCGTGAACGCCATGCACATTGCCGGCCTCATGATTGATGCTGGCCAGATTGACTACGCATTGGTCGTCGATGGCGAAGGTTCCCGGGAGATTCAACAGACAACGTTGGACCGACTCTCGCTGGTTGACGCCGGCGTGGACGACCTGTTTGCCGAGTTCGCCACGCTGACGCTCGGATCCGGAGCAGCGGCCATGGTGCTCGGTCGGGCGTCGCAGAACCCGGGCAGCCATCTTGTCGTGCGCGGTCTCACCCGGTCCGATACCAGCCATCACGAGCTGTGCGTGGGCGACCTGAATCAGATGCGCACCGACACCAAAGCCCTTCTGGACGCGGGCCTTGACCTGGTGCAGGTGGCATGGGAAACCGAAGCCGATGAGTTCGGCTGGTCGGACATGGACCGCTACATCCTCCATCAGGTATCGGCCGTGCACACGTCGTCGCTCTGCGAACGACTGGGCATCGACACCAAGAAGGTGCCGGTCACCTTCCCGACCCTGGGCAACATCGGTCCAGCTTCGGTTCCGCTGACCTTGGCCGACGAAGAACCCCATCTCCAGTCCGGAGATCGCGTGCTCTGCATGGGCATTGGGTCCGGGCTCAACACGTCGTTCATCGAAGTTCTCTGGTAGCGCGGGCGCCGCTCCCCCACTTCCCCGGCAACCATGAGCGACGCTGATCCTGGTGCCGCACGGCTTCCGCCTGTGCTTGATGGCCTTGACGCGTCATGGTCGCGTCTGGTCACCGTTCCCAGCGGCCCCACCTGGCACCTACTCGACACCGGAGCCGACCGACCGCACCGACTGACGGTGCTGTGCATCCATGGCAACCCGTCCTGGTCCTACCTGTGGCGGTCGTTGCTGGCCTCGGCCCCGGCCGACATTCGGGTGATCGCTCCAGACCAACTCGAAATGGGATTCTCCGAACGCACCGGCACCACCCGACCGCTCGCGCAGCGCATTGCGGATCTGACCGAGCTGGTGGCCGCCCTGGACATCTCCACGCCCATCGTCGTGGCGGCCCATGACTGGGGCGGACCGGTTTCACTGGGTTGGGCGCGCCAAGAGCATCTGCGGGACCCCGACCGGATCGCCGCCATCATGTTGACCAACACTGCGGTGCATCAACCGGCGGGCAGTCCCGCGCCAGCGCTCATCCGTCTGGCTCGCATCCCTCGGGTGCGAGAAACTATTTGTGTTCGGACCCCCGGCTTCGTCACCGGAGCGCTGCGGCTCAGTCGACCCCAGCCGCCCGCCGAGATCCGGCACGGGTATCTGGCGCCGTACGTGCACGATGACGACCAGGTCGCCCGCATGCGCCGCCGGGCGATAGGCGAATTTGTGGCTGACATTCCCCTCAGCCCCGAACATCCAAGTTGGCCCACACTGGACGCCGTTGCCACCGGGCTTGACGTGTTCGCCACCACCCCCGTGCTGTTGGCGTGGGGTTCCCAGGACCCGGTCTTTGGAGATCTGTACCTCCACGACTTTCTTCGCCGGCTGCCACACGCCAGTGTGCAGCGCTTTGCCGACGCCAGCCATTTCCTTCACGAGGAGGCGCCCGTCGCGTCCACCTTCTGGTCGTGGCTGGACTCGTTGGATGCATCGGATCCTGCGCTGGCGCCGGTGCCAGATCGTCCTCGACGGCCCATGTGGGACGCGGTGCAGGCCGCCGCCGCCAATCCCGAACGCATGGGCCAGGTGGCGGTGGTCGAACTTGGCGAAGACGTGGACCGGTCGATTGTGTTCAGGGCCCTTGCCGAAGACATTGAGATGGTGGCGGCCGGGCTCGACAGCTACGGCATCAAGCACGGGGATCGCGTCGCGGTGCTCATTCCCCCGGGTGTTGATCTCACGGTGTGCCTCTATGCGTGCTGGCGACGAGGAGCGGTCGCGGTGCTTGCAGATGCCGCGCTCGGACCGCAGGGGATCACCCGAGCGATGCGCGCTGCGGCGCCAGATCATCTGATTGGTATCCCTCGGGCGCTCGTTGCCGCCCGGGCATTGCGATGGCCGGGCCGCAAGATTGCCGTTGGCCCGTTGCGGTCCGGAATGGGACTGGCGCTCGGCGCGGCCATCAGCCTGGATGACCTTCGCTCCGCCGGACTGGAACACGCCATTCCCGAGCCGCCGGCCGCCGACGATGATGCCGTTGTTGCCTTCACTTCCGGATCCACCGGCCCATCGAAAGGTGTGGTGTACACCCATGCCCAACTCGAAGCCCAACGCGATCAGCTGGCGAGCATGCTGGGACTCACCTCCACCGATCGCCTCGTCGCCGCGTTTGCTCCCTTTGCCCTGTTCGGCCCGGCGCTCGGACTTCCTTCGGCGGTACCCGCCATGGATGTCACCTCGCCCAGGACGCTGACGGCAGTCAACGCGGCGGCCGCAGCCCGCACCATCGACGCCACACTGCTGTTTGGGTCACCGGCCGCGCTGAAGAACGTGGTGGCGACCGCATCCGAGCTCGCAGCCGATGACCATCACGCCTTCGATCGCATTCGGCTGGTGCTGTCCGCCGGGGCGCCGGTTCCCACATCGGTGCTGCACGACGTGCGTCTGCTCACCCCCAACGCGCAGGCCGCAACCCCCTACGGAATGACCGAGATGCTGCCCGTGGCCAACATCACCCTCACCGAGTTGGAAGCGCTCGACACCGAATGGGACGGGCCACTACCCGGCGTCTGCGTGGGTCACCCGGTCAAGACTGCGTCGGTACGGATTGCTCCGCTGGACGCAGCTGACAACCTGGTGAACGATCCGATGGTCACCGGCGAAGTTGTCGTGACCGGTCCGCATCTCAAAGACCGATATGACCGCCTGTGGGCCACCCAGAATGCATCGGAGGTACCAGCGGGATGGCATCGCACCGGCGACGTCGGCTGCTTTGACACCCGTGGGCGACTCTGGATTCAAGGCCGGATGGTGCATCTCATCCACTCTGCGGCTGGACCTGTCACCCCCGTTGCGCTTGAACAGGCGGCCGAGTCTCTGGCCCGGGTGGAACACGCCGCCGCAGTGGGCGTCGGGCCGAAGGGCTCCCAGGTTGTGGTTCTGGTGGTGGTGACTGACCGACCAAAGCGCCAACCCGGCGTCGCCGACCTTGCGCTACTCGATGAGGTCCGAACCGTCTGCGCGGAGGCCGCGCCCGACATTGCTGCGGTGCTGACGGTTCCGGTGCTTCCCACAGACAACCGACACAACTCCAAGATCGATCGAACCCGCATTGCCGCGTGGGCCGAAGGGGCGCTGGCCGGCAAGCGGATCAACCGGCTGTGAACCGGCCGGTCTTTGTCTCCGGTGCCACCAGCATGCTGGGAACGGCGGTGGTTGACGGGCTGCTGGCCGATGGCTGGCCGGTCCGGACCCTTCAGCGAACTCAACCGTCTGCCGGGCTCATGCCCGAGGCCAACCATCTGGTTGGCAGCGTCGCTGACCCGGAAGCGGTGCGGTCCGCAATGGAGGGCTGCGGCTCGGTCATCCATCTGGCCGCCCGGGTTGCGGTCACGGGTTCTGAAGCCGAGTTCCGATCAGTGAACATTGACGGCACCCGCAATGTCCTGGCTGCGGCCCAGGCCGCGGGCGTGGACCGCATGGTCCATATTTCCACCCCGTCGGTTGCCCACGCCGGACGAGCTCTGGTCGGCGCATCCGCCGAACCCGCCAACCCGCACGCCGCCGTCGGCCACTACGCCCGCACCAAGGCGGCCGCGGAGCTGGACGTGCTGGCCGCCAACCGGACCGATTTCTCGGTGGTCGCCATCCGCCCGCATCTGGTCTGGGGTCCCGGCGACCAACAGTTGATTGGGCGCATCATCGACCGCGCCAACAGTGGACGCCTGGCCATCATTGGTTCCGGGGCTGCGCTCATCGACACCACCTGGGTGACCAACGCGGCCGACGCCATCCGGGCCGCGCATCGCCGCGCCGCGCACCCTGAGGTTGCGGGACGGGCATTCGTCGTCTCCAACGGCCAGCCGCGCACAGTCCATGAGCTGTTGCATCGCATCTGCGCGGCGACCGGGGCCCCTGCGCCTCGCCTCACCGTGCCCGCCGGGGTGGCCACCCGCGGCGGACGGCTGATTGAAAGAGTCTGGGAGTCCCGCAAGCGATCCGACGAGCCGCCGATGACCCAGTTCCTGGCCGAACAGCTCTCCTCCGCACACTGGTTTGACCAACGAGAAACCCGAGCCGCGCTCAACTGGAGTCCGCGGGTCACGCTGGCCGAAGGCTTTCGACTCCTGTAATACTTCGAAGGTGACTTCAACTATCTCACCAACCTGGGACGACGATCTTCTGCTCCTGACGCCCACGGTTTCGGTTCTTGCGGGGCCCGACAACGGTCGCTATCCATCGGGGAATTCACTCCTGGTGCAGGGAACCAGCGAAGCGGCCATCATCGACCCGTCGGTCACCGTCGTGGCTCGCGGCGCGCCGTCGCCAGTCGACATCGTGATCAACTCTCACGGCCACGAGGACCATATGGCGGGCAACGGCGCCTTCCCGGACGCGCGAGTGCACATTCACCACGAGGATCTCCTGGCGGCGCACTCGCTCGATGGGCTTTTGGAGTTGTATGGCCTGGACGACCGGACCGGTGCGGTGTTCGGCGCCCAGATTCTCGAAGAGTTTCACTACACGGCTCGCCCGGATGCCCAGGGTTTCTCTGATGGTCACGTTTTTGATCTGGGCGGGACCCGCGTGGAAGCGGTCCACCTGCCCGGCCACACCCGCGGCCACAGCGGCTTTCGGATTGGCGCCAACGACGGCCGCTCTGATGTGTTCTTCCTGTCCGACATCGACCTCACCGGGTTTGGCCCGTACTACGGAGACGCCTGGTCTGACCTGGATCAGTTCGAAGCCAGCCTGATCAAGGTTCGTGACGAAGAAGCCGAGTGGTACGTGACCTTTCATCACAAAGGCGTCATCCAAGGTCGCTCAGCGTTTCTTGAGATGTTGGACGCCTTCCACGCGGTCATCGATCGGCGCCATCAGGCCATGCTCGGGTTTCTCAACGAACCCCGCACCATCGCCGACATGGTGAAGCATCGGTTCATCTATCGCCCTCATGTGGAGCACGTGTTTGCCGACTCGGTCGAGACCCGCAGCGCCAGCCTGCACCTGGCGCGGATGGCGAGCCGGGGCGAAGCGGCCGAAGTCGAACCCGGGGTCTGGCGCACCGCATGACCTCATCTTCGTCCAGCCGACCAATGACCATTGACGTCACGGGGGTCGGAACTTCGTCCACGCCGCCGGATGCCGCCATGATCGATGTGGGCGTTCAGGTAGTTCGCCCAACGGTCGGTGAGGCAACCAGCGTCGCCGCCCAGCTTGCTCGGGACGTGCTCCAAGCTCTGAAGTCCCATGGCGTGGCCGCCGCCGACATAACCACGCGTGACTACCACGTGCACCCCGAACACGACCATCGACCACGGCGTCAACCCCAGCCCGGTCCGACGCCCGTTGTTGGCTACCGCGTGGGGAACACGCTGCAGCTCACCATTCGCGAGCCGGATCGCCTGAGCGCCATCATCGACGCGGCCACCCAGGCCGCGGGCGAAGGCGCCATGATCAATTCGCTCCGGTTTGGAGCATCAGATCCGGTGGAAGCCGAAAGCCTCGCTCGGGCCGCGGCGTGGGCTGACGCGCAAACGCGGGCAGAACATCTGGCCCAGCTGGCCGGCGTGACGCTCGGACCCGTCGTGGCCATGACCGAGTCCCGCAGGATGGCGGGCGGACCGCCCATGCCGATGCGTGGGGGCGGCGGCGCCGCCATGGCCATGGCTCCCCCGGTGGAACCGGGTCAGACCGGCATCACGGTGATGGTGGCGGTCACTTTCGCACTCGAACATCCGGCTGCAGGGTGATGCGGGTTGATGCGGGTCGCCTACCAGAGCGGGCTAGACCACCCGGGTGCGAAGCACGCCAATGTTCTCGATCTCCACTTCCACCTGATCGCCGGCGTTCATGAAACGCGGCGGGTCCATACCCAGTCCCACGCCAGCCGGCGTGCCCATCGCAATGACGTCGCCCGGGCGAAGTGACATCGCAGCGGTGATCCAGGCGATGGCCCGGGGAATCTGAACAGCATCAGTTCGGTGTTGGCGCTCTGCATGGTCTCGCCGTTCACGCGACAGGCGATGGCAAGGTTGTTGGGGTCGCCCAGTTCGTCGGCAGTG
>Ga0114953_1003926_pt1 | contig 10036 bp, 10 predicted proteins | sample SidtaG_FD_87298 | JGI IMG/M metagenome (GOLD analysis project Ga0114953, IMG submission 87298) | Marine algal microbial communities from Sidmouth, United Kingdom - Sidmouth_Male2 metaG | ecosystem: Host-associated > Algae > Red algae > Unclassified | place: Sidmouth, United Kingdom | collected... | reverse complement strand
TTTGTGCCTAACTTCGTTTAAAATACGCGCCATAGCTACGGCTATGTCTGTGTTTTTCAACTCGTTATACACAAAAACTACCTACTCAAAATTTCTTAATCTATTTAATCCTCGTTCCTAAAATGAGTTTAAAAAAGTCAAAGCGGACATTTATTTTTGAACGGTTCCTTAAGTAGAAGTAAACAACTATTTATTATAATGATGCGAATTACAAACTTTCTTTTTATCGGCATCCTACTCTCTTTTGTGAGTACAACGGGTGCTCAGGGTACAATAAAATTTAATAATCCCTCATTTTTAGACATTGCCCACGCGGGAGGTGATCAGTTCAACCGTGGCCCCCGGGGTTGGCAAGATTGTGGAGCCTTCGGCGAAACACCTCCAGATGTGCAGCCTAACCCTGGTATTGCTTTTGGTGAAAAACCATATTTTGACGTGACACTGCCCGCACAGGATGGTCCAACTTATATGGGAATGGTTGTCCGTGACAATGACACCCAGGAGTCGGTGAGTCAACGTTTGTCGGCGCCATTGGAAGGTGGAAAATGTTATGAAATGTCTTTATACCTGGCTCGTTCAGAAACATATTTAAGTCAGGCGCGGTCGCGGGATGATTCGGGGACAACGGAGATGGTGGATTTTACCCAACCTATTAAGATCAGAATTTACGGAGGGAATGCTTATTGCCAGAAGTCAGAGTTATTGGGTGAAACACCATTGGTGGAAAATACCAACTGGAAAGAATATAACCTCCGTTTTGAGCCCACGACCAATCACCGATTTATTGTTATTCAGGCATTCTACAAAACGCCTACGCTCTTTCCGTATAATGGTAATGTACTGGTGGATAATTTATCTGACATTGTTACAGTGCCTTGTAATAAGGAGCCAGAACCATTGGTCGTACTGCAAAAGCCGAAAAAAGACAAGATAGAAAAGCCGAAGGAAAAGGAACCCGTTGTGGCCGTAGTACCACCCAAAAATAACCAGCCACAGGGTGGAGTAAAGGATCCGGTAAAGCTTGCGAAAAAAGAAAAAATTATTAAAGAACTGGAATCCAGTGGTTCGAAAGAAGGTAAAGTGATCAAATTACAGCGATTGGTTTTTGGAATTGATCAGGCTGCGATAAATCCGGATTCCCACGATGAGTTGGATGAAATTGCCGAATATTTAAAAAAGAACCCTGGTTATAAAGTTGAGGTCAGAGGGCATACAAATGATCGTTGTGATGATGATTTTTGTAATAAATTGTCCAGGGAAAGAGCAGAATCTGTTGCTAATTATTTAAAAGCGCAGGGAATATCGTCTGAAAAAATAGAGTCGATTGGTTATGGTAAAACCAAACCAGTTGCTTCCAATCGCTACAGTGCAGGGCGGAAGAAGAATCAGCGAGTGGAAATTAAATTAAAGAAAATTTAAAATAATTTCTTTCATAAAAAAAAGCACCCGTTCATTTGTACGGGTGCTTTTTTTTTATGAATTGGAATTTAATTTTTAGCAAGCTTTTCTTAGGAAGTTCTCCTTAGCAACATTCAGCCTCCGCACCATCTTCGGTGTTAAAAGGCATTGCACCACCACATCCTTCGAAGACACCGTAATGCGTATTCCAGGTTCCATAAAATTCAAAATGACTGGCCAATCGGGTATCGTGCAGCATTTTATAAGTATTGCCACAAACAGTCATTATTTTACTTTTAGGAAAATTATGGTGGTCATCCAAATTAAAACTGCTGGCATTATTTTCAATAGTTCCCTTGTACGCTACTGCCTGACCGTAGTCCTCGCATTCATCTTCCAGCCCGTCAATTTTCCATAATCGGTACGTAACCGAAAAAAATCTGATGTCTCCACACTTTTTCTGTACGTCTCTATTTTCGATCGTAATAGGATTGTTTTTTACACTCCGAGGGTCGGTAAAACCGACGGTACGGGAAATTCTTAAAAAGTCATTCCAGTATAAAGCGCCACTTAAACATTCACCCCAGAGCACCGGATCATTTTGTAAATCTTTACTGATTCGACGATCACTATATACATCACTAAAGTACATTTCTCCACCGGGCTTTAGTAGTCTGTAGGTATCGGCCAGAACTTTTTCTTTGTCTTTTGCCAAATTGATTACGCAGTTGGAAATGATGAGATCAAAACTCTCTGGCGCTAAATCAAGTGTTTCCAGAGACTCAATATTTCCCTTAATAAACTTTACATTCGAGCGGGTGTAGCCAAATTTTTCGGTATGAAAATCAATATGCCGATTGGCAACTTCCAGTTGTTCATCTGTCATATCTACCCCGATCACTTCTCCATTCTGACCAACCAGCTGTGATAAAATATAACAGTCTCTACCACTACCGGATCCTAAATCTAAAACCCGCAACCCTTCCAGTCTGGCTGGAATAGCCAGTCCGCAACCGTAGTATTTGGCCATCACTTCATCGTGGATATTGTTGAGTGCCTTTTTAATATGTTCGGCAGGCTCTTCCATAGTGCAGCAAGCATTCGTTTTAAGATCTTCGCTGGTGGTCAGTTCCTTACCGTAATAATCTTTTACTTCTTCGTGTACATCTTTCATTAAAATTTTATTTTATCAACATTCCTAAGCCACACATTATATCGGGAATAAAAGTTTATTTATTTGTTAACCCATTTTGACCTATATTCGTATTTGTATAATGTGCCTGTTAATTCATCAACCCCTTTGCCTGCCCGACCCAATTATCCCGTTCGATTCTGCCTGGAAAAAACTGAATAGCGGCGGTCACCCGTTCAATTTCTGATTGATCCATGGAGGCCAATTGTGTGAAAGAGGTAATGCCCACTTCATTTAGTTTTTTCTCAATAAAAGGCCCGATTCCCTCGATCTTAGTCAGGTCATTTTTTGTATGATTCGATGGAGCTTCAATCGCTTCTACCTTGATACGATCGCCCATGACTCCGAATTGAGATTTTTGTGTTTTGAGTAGTTCGACCTGTTGGCGGTCTACTTCATCTGTCATTTCATCTTCAGAAAGTATCGGTTCTGATTCTGCTTCTATTTCCGGATCGGGCATTGAAACATTAGGATTGACAAATGCACCCGTTGCGAGTCCATTTCCATTAGACATTTGGTTGCGGAGGCGTTCGTTCTCTCTTTCTAGCTCCACCATTCTATTATGATGATTGGTATCTGAAATACTGGTATCTTTTATACCCGAGACCTGTTTTTTCAGATCCTTGTTTTCTTCCGATAAAATATTAATGCGTGCACGCATAGCATTGAGATCTTCTTTGGCGACCATCTCACCCGATTCTGTTTTTACTTCCAGCACTGAAGTTTGCAACACTCGATTTTCCTCTTCCATCTGCTGGATGCGATTTTCTAAGCCATCAATTTTAGAAAAAGCGGTTTGAATGGTCGCCGTGGAAGGTGTTATAATGGTAGCACTATTGTCCATCAATCTTTCCAGTTCTGCTTCCACCTGTTGATTCTCTGTTTGATATTTTTTTAGGTCGCTTTGGTGCTTTTGCAGTTGCTCCTGTAAGTGCTCAATGGTTATTGCTTGTTCTTGTAACTGTGTTTCGTATTCAGCCGTTTGATTTTCCATGGCTGAAATCTTGTCTTTGTAATCAGTAGAAGATTCTCCGGAGAGCAACTGCGCTTTGTTAAGTTGTTCTACTTGTTGCTGTGCAGCTTGTAAACTGTTTCGCAGCTTAAATTGATTTTGCTCATAAGACTGCATGTTGGCCTCCATCGTTTCGATTCGAGTCGTCTTTTCCTGAATATCTCCAGTCTGTTGCTTAAATTGATCTTCGAGACCCGCATTTTCTGCGTGGAGGAGTTTATACTTTTGCTCCGATTCTATTAGTTGTTTTTTCAATCGCTTTACCTTTCCGCCCCGTAATAGCCACCCGAGAAACAATCCTAGTAAAGCAGTGACTCCTAATAAAAACCAGGCGATCATACTTTCCTCGCTATTGGTCTTTAGAAATAAGTTTGTAAAAAGTTCTTTTAGTTTTTCCATTGTATTATTTTTTTAATAAAAAATTAACCCGTCTGTTTTTCTGCTTGTTGGCCTCCGTTGTGTTAGGTGCTACGGGTTGACTTTCTCCCTTTGAAGAAGTGATAATTTTATTTTTAATACCGATTTTTCGTAAAAAGGCTTTCGCCGAATTTGCTCTTTTACGACCTAAGTATTTATTAAAAGATTCATTTCCGTCATCATCTGTATGCCCGATAATGTGGACAGATTGACTTTGATTTTCTGAAAGGAAAGTCCGTAAAGAATCAGCATAAAGCAGAAATTGAACACTGGGACGAAAGACCTGAGACTCAATCGCAAAGTTGGCGTTAGAAATGGTCATATCTTTAAAAGTAAATAAAACTCTTTTGTAGCTATCCGTATTTTCTGACTCATCCGATAATTCAAAAGAGATCGGATGGCTTAATATTTCATTATCAGACTGTTCGTAATCAAGGGCCATCCGGTCTTCATCAATCCCCCGATTGATGAGCGCTTGTCTAATAGCATTGGCTCTGGCCAAGCCTATATTTTCAAACATTCCACTTTTTAATTCCGCTTCGGAAGGTCGATAATGGCCATGAATTTTTACTTGTCTTTGAGGCGTATTGATCAGATAAGTAGCCAAATCGTTTAAAAAACGATCGTTGTCAGAATGTGTACCGGGCTGAACCGCACCAGGAGAAAAACTAAATTCTTCGTAATTATTTAGAATAACCGTATCATTATAGCGGACCGTCAGCGTTTTCGGGCGTACTTCATCTTCGGCAGTACCTGTGGACGCATGCCGAATTTCCTGATCCTCACAAGCTTGTAAAAATAAACAGACGTAGGTATAACGCGAAATGGCGATCCAGCCTATCAATATTAGAAAGGTTAGTAAAAGAGATAAAGTCCTCATGATAATTGTTCTCGGTTCGTTATGATAGTTGTTCTCGGTTCATTTTTTTGGTTGTACAATATTCTAAATAACAGGATTGTTCCACGGAGGGAATATTCAATTATTAAAAAGGTGTCAACTAACAACTTAATTAGTATAAAAATACAGAATTATTTTTAAAGTTAGTAAATAACGAGTAAGTTGAAATATTTCAATTGAAAAAATATGGATTATTTAGTGCTTGGGTACTAATTGGATCAAGTTAATTATTTTCATTCCTCAAACTGTCTATTTTTACGATCAAACGGTAATTTTTAGAAAACTACTGATCAAATCTGCAGGTAATTTTTCTTTTGAAATTGCTTTTTTTATATTCTAAAGAAAATCCATGAACTGGGACGCAACCCTTAAAGCTTTTAAATCCTACCTTCTGCTGGAGCGGACCTTATCGAAAAATTCGGTAGCAGCTTATTTGCGGGATGTCGAAAAATTAATTAGTTACTTTACCATCAGGGAAATTACCCTCTCTCCGTCGGAAGTAACCACAGCTCAGTTGGAAGATTTTATCTTTTGGATCAATGAACTGGGCCTGGAAGCAAATTCACAAGCACGGCTTATTTCTGGTCTCAAAGCTTTTTACAAATATTTATTGATCGAAGATATCATCTCTGATGACCCAACGGCTTTATTGGAAGGACCACGTTTGCGCCGAAAAATTCCCGAGGTATTGCATTACGACGAGATACAGGCGATGATGGCCACTATTGATTTGAGTCAGCCACACGGCGTGCGTAACCGAGCGATGTTGGAAACTCTTTACGCTTGTGGTCTACGGGTATCCGAGTTAATCAACCTGCGACTTTCTAATATTTATTTTGATTTAGGACTGATTAAGGTGATCGGAAAAGGAAATAAGGAGCGACTGATACCCATCGGACAGGAAGCACAGAAGCATATTGGTTTCTATCGGGAGGGTGTACGAAAATTGCAAAACAACATTCATTTGGATCACGAAAATATTTTGTTTTTAAATCGACGTGGGAAAGGCCTCAGTCGGGTAATGGTTTTTATGGTGATCAAAGAAGCCGCAAAAACAGCTGGAATTGAAAAGCCGGTAAGTCCGCATACCTTCCGTCATTCGTTTGCTACGCACCTGATTGAAGGTGGAGCTGATTTACGGGCGGTGCAAGATATGTTGGGCCACGAATCGATAACGACCACAGAGATTTATACGCATCTGGATACTGACTTTTTACGGGAAACTATTTTGAGTTTTCATCCTCGTGGTGGCGGAGCGGGCAGTTGAATTTACTTATTTTTACAGTTTTAGGATCGTTTAAAAATAACTTTACATTCCTGGCTTGATCTTTTTACCGCTGATTTCATTAAAAAGCCTCGCCGATGCGCTGCATCGTCTGTGTTTTTTGCCTCATCAGCAATAAAAATTTTTAACCCAGGAAACCCAATTTGTTTATACCTCATTCCTTAGGAATTTTATATGAAATGGTTTTGAAAAATAAATTTATTACCCCCTGTTTTTTGCTGATTATGCTATCGGTCTGTTATCAGTGCGCGCAGCCAGGCGTACTGACCGGAGGGGCCAGAGATACAATGCCGCCCGTCCTCAATACGGCAGAGTCTACCCCGAACCTTCAGACTAATTTTAATAAACAAACGATTGAATTAAAATTTGATGAGTTTATTCAACTTAAAAAGGCCAATACAGAAGTTGTTATTTCACCACCATTGGTTTACAATCTTAAAACGCGCCTCAAAGGCAAATCTGTTTTTGTAGAATTTGACGACCAGGAAATACTGCGACCGGAGGCGACCTACACCATCAACTTTGGAGAGGCAATCCAGGATTTTACGGAAAGTAATAAAGTAGAAAACCTTACTTTTGTTTTTTCGACTGGAGATTTTATTGATTCACTTTCGGTGACGGGTAAAGTAACGGATGCAATCACCGGCAAAGTAGTGGAAAAAGCGATTGTAATGTTATACGATGTGATGGAAGACAGCGTGGTCCATCAAGCTCTGCCTTTTTATTTTGGTCGTACCGATAAGGCTGGAATTTTTAAAATTAATAATGTAAAATCAGACACGTTTAAAGTCGTGGCATTATTAGAAAATTTTACGAATTATAAATTTGATAATAATGGAGAAAGTATTGGTTTTTTAGAAAAACCGATCATTGTTAATGATTCTACTGCCAATAAAATTGACATTAGTTTATTTATCGAAGAAGGCAGGAATCGACTTATAAAAGTGGACAGTAGTCGGTATGGTCAATTAAAGATGATTTTTACGAATGATCCAAAAGCAGCAACGTTGGAGTATGACGTAGCCAATGTGGAAGTATACCGCGAAAATATAGCGGATACACTATTCGTCTGGCACAATACCACCGCAATAGAGACTTGGCCGCTGGTAGTGATGGTAGATACGTTGAGGGATACGATTATGGTGCGTGGGATAGAGCGGGATAGCTTTTTAAAGAAAAACAAGTTGCGAATCAAGAAGGCTGCCAATCTCGCTGCCGTTAAAATAAATCCATTAAAATCATTGCCCATTGCATTTGCCAGTCCATTGCAAAATTTTGATACGAGCAAGATAAAACTCTATTCAGATTCATTGAAAACTTCGCTGCCGGTCGTAGTAACGATTGATAGTCTGGATCGAAAAAACCTCTCTGTTCGTTATGCCTGGGCGGACACCAGTTACTACTTTAGAATGTTACCCGGAGCAGTAACCGCATTGACCGGACTGGTTTATGCGGATACTTTTACGCAAAATTACGAATCGTTGCCTCGGGATGTATTTGGGGACCTGACCCTTAATATTCGGGGGATTCAATCAGGAACTACCTATTTTTTGGAATTACTTTTTAAAAATGATAACTTAGTAGAATCATTTTCCGTAGCCAATGATACGTTGGTTGTAAAGAAAATAGTAGCCTTGCCTACGGGAAATTATAGCTTGCGCGTAACCAAAGATCGCAACAACAATGGTCGCCGGGATTCTGGTAATTATTACCGAAAGGAACAACCCGAACAACAAAGGATTACAACGCTCGAAGAACTCCGCGCGGGTTGGGAGGTAGATACTGAAATTGATTTGGAAAAATTATTTACAGCATCAGAGAAGGTGGAGAAACCAGAGGGTTCAGTGAGGCCAGAGATCGGAAGGCCTGGAGGAGAAAAGCGGGAGCGAGGTAATAAATAATTTTTTAATGAAAAATTAATAACGCCTTTTATCGTGCTTTTAACGAATAGGATTAACAGGATAAGTTCTTAAAGGGTAACAAGTCTAATGAGAATTTAACAAGCGAAGCGATTCAACATTTCAACAGGCAAAGCGCTTCAACAAGCGCAGCGCTTCAACAACAAAATATGATTCTCAGAGCGGAAAAATTAGTAAAAAAGTACAGCGGACGAACGGTAGTCAAAGAGGTTTCCGTGAATGTCAAACAAGGTGAAATTGTCGGATTGCTGGGGCCGAATGGTGCCGGTAAAACAACTACTTTTTATATGGTAGTAGGTTTCGTAAAACCAGAGTCTGGACGTGTATTTTTGCAGGACGAAGATGTGACGGATTTGCCGATGTACAAGCGAGCACAGAAAGGAGTAGGATACTTGCCACAAGAGCCTTCCGTTTTTAGAAAGCTCAGTGTAGAAGACAATATTCGGAGTGTATTAGAGATGACCGATTTGTCGAAAGCGGATCAAAAACTAAAGCTGGAAGAACTGATGGAGGAGTTTAGTTTGCACAAAGTCCGTAAGAATAAAGGAGACACTTTGTCAGGAGGGGAAAGACGTCGAACGGAGATAGCCCGGGCTTTGGCGACGAGTCCTACATTTATCTTGCTGGACGAACCCTTTGCAGGAATTGATCCCATCGCAGTCGAAGACATTCAATATATCATCGAACGACTTAAAACCAAAAACATCGGTATTCTCATCACCGATCATAACGTACAGGAAACATTGTCTATTACGGATCGTGCCTATTTAATGTTTGAAGGAAATATTCTAAAGGCAGGAACGGCGGAAGAACTAGCGGCAGACGAAATGGTGCGGAAAGTTTATTTAGGGAAGAATTTTGAATTAAAGAAAAAAGTGATTGATTTGGATAGAGGGAATGAATAGCAGGGAGACGAATAATTTTAATGAAGAATGCGAATTAAAAACTAAATTTAGCCCTTAATTCGAATGAAGAATAAATAACATCTGTACCCTGAAAATATCAATTAATAATGTCCACGAATTTCAAAACTCCAAAACTCCAAAATTCAAAATCCCCCACTGGCCCTCGAATATTCTTCTTATTCTGGGCAACCTGCTTCTTGCTCCCCATATCGTGCGTAGAAGAAACGGAGCGGTTAACAAAAGCGGAGCGCAAGGTAGTGGACACGTTGGTGCTTAGAGAAACAAAAATACTACGAGCGATGGGAGACAGTCTTTGTGAGATAAATTTTGAGGCTTCTGTTAGGCAGGTTGTAGACTCTATTATTGTAGAAAGATACAAAGACATCAGAAAAATATTTAACAAATGAAAGAAAGAATTTTATGGTTACTTGCTCCATTAGTCTTGGTGATTATGCTGGGATTTCAGCAGCAGGACTTTTCTGATCGACAAGCATTGATTCAGGCAAAAGTTGATGAAAGGGTAGAGGATTATCGGCTCAGTTTAATAAAGCGTTGTCGGGATAAGATAATGAAAGAAGCGAATATTCGGGTGGATTCTATTCTCATTGTCCGGTCGGAAGAAATTTATACGATCGACAGTATTCCACGTCCGGAAAGACCCGTGAAACCGAACAAACCAGTAGTGCCATTATTGGATAAGTCGGAGCCGATTGCGCCAATTATTGGGAATGGGAAGGGAGATGATCGAATAAAAAATCAATAGCAATCTCAAAAACGAATTCAATAAAAATCCTAAAATTTTAAAATTTTAAAAGTCTCCCAGTTAAGAGCGTGATCATTTAACTGTGTCTGGATAATTACCCCAATTTGAATGATAAAAATTTAGTATTCATATGTCCGTCCTCACCATTTGAAGCGTTCACCAATTGCAGAAAGCCCATCGCCCGCCCTCACCAATTAAAGCGTTCACCAATTGCAGAAAGCCCATCGCCCGCCCTCACCAATTAAAG
>Ga0114953_1003912_pt1 | contig 10050 bp, 9 predicted proteins | sample SidtaG_FD_87298 | JGI IMG/M metagenome (GOLD analysis project Ga0114953, IMG submission 87298) | Marine algal microbial communities from Sidmouth, United Kingdom - Sidmouth_Male2 metaG | ecosystem: Host-associated > Algae > Red algae > Unclassified | place: Sidmouth, United Kingdom | collected... | reverse complement strand
TATAGTGAAGACAATGTAGCTGATGTAACGCTTAGAAATTTCACTTCTAAAGATAATCGAAATGGTGTGTTTGGAACAGACGAACTTGCAACAAGCCCTAATGCTAATATTGATAAGATGTTAGTTGTTGATTCTTATTTTGAAAACACTTCAGGATTTCATATAAATGGTACTTATCAAAATATAATCGTAGAAAGAAACGAATGGTTAAACGTTACAAGAGACCTAAGCATTTGGACGGCTGACACAGCCATAGTGAGAAGCTTTGCTTTTCAAGCAGGTAATGCTTATAGTTCAGATGGGTCTTTAGGTCCTAGCACCACACAAGACAATATGAGCAATGCTACGTTTAGAGATAATACTTTAAATTCCGCTTTACCTCTTATTGCAAGTCAGGATATGATAGGAATATTTGCAGCAGGAAATACGGTGAAAATAACAGGCACAATAACTAAAGAGTGGTATGACACCACAGGAAGCGCAATAGATGTTTCAGCTATCTATGTAAAAGCTCGCAACAGCTCAGTCAATTACAACATTCTAAATAATGCAGGCTCAAAAGGAGTCTTGGGTGAAGGTGCTATTACTATAAAAGGCTACAATGTTGACGGATTGGGAGCTAGTGATAGCAGCCAAGATGCTATTGCTCACAATTTAGATGTCAGCCATAATGTAATAAGTGCTACAATTTCAGGATTTCACACAGGCTTTTGGCTTTCAGAAGAAGCAGAATCTTTAGACCTATCTAGTAATAAGGTCAACAACTACGATTACGCTTATATGAATTTACCTAGTAATTCTAAAATCTCAAATGGGGTTTATACAGGTTTAAAAAAAGGAGCAGTATATGTGAATCGAACTACTCCAGCTAAAAATTTAACTTTTGAAAATGAAACGTTTATTGATTTTTCTCCTTCAGTATCAGGAACGCACATATACAATTTAAGAAATGGGAATTTTGAAAATATAGCATTTAAAAATATTAATGCAACTGTTGACTTAACTGGGTATGGCGATAATCCCTTTTATGCTTTTGGCTTTCAATCAAACAACGATGAAGATGGTAATAATATCAAAATTGAAGATGTTAGCCTAAATATTTCTAATTCACCATTAACAAGCAATCAATACCTTTTAAATTTACCTTTTGGAGGCGGTGGTGATTTTAAATTTAACGCAAAAAAAATAGCTGTTAATAGTGATGGCCTTGAAAAATGGGCTGTTAAAGATGATGCCTTAGCTCAATTTGATAACACAAAAATTGAAAACTTTTACGTTAATAGAAACAAAGTTATTGGTAATGCTTTATTGACAATTTACGATAGAGCTGATGCAGGTGAAGATATAAATATAGTATCGACTTCGGATAGTAGCCAAGACACTTACTACAGCTATTATAACTACTATTCTAGAGCGTTGTGGAATCAACTTGGCGTTTCATTCTTTAATAATAGTTTAAGTGGTCAAAGCATAAGAAAATGGATTGATAACGTATCTAGTAGTGGAACTAGAGCAACTATAAATGAAGCTTTAGCCAACATTCCAAACACAGGAAAAAATACTATTTGGTTGTTTAGTTTAGCTATTAATGATGTTGTTAATACAAAAACAGAATATAAATCGTTAATAACTGAAGCTATAGATTCAATGTTGGTTCAAAGACCTGACATTGAAATTGTTTTGCTTCGACCTATGTATCAAGCCGGAACTTCAGGCGAAGCAAAAGGTGTTGAAATGGGGGGAGCTTATCAAGAAGTAGCTACAGAGCGAAACCTTGAATACGTAGACGCTTATTCTTTTTCGCAAGCTATTTATGAATTAGATGTTACCTACTGGAATATTACTCATAGAGCTTTTTACGGAGCGGTAGTTGACATAAATTACACAGTAAATCAGTTAGTTCCTGAACACCTTAAAAAGTATATTACTCTACCTAAGCTAATGCCTTATAAAATAGGTTTAACAAATAAGAATTTATTAGAAGGAATTCCTGTAGAAAATGGATTTTTGGTTGCTGAAACTGGTGACAACAATGGCTCTACAACTAAAAGAATTACGCCTTATGTTGCTATTGAAGAAAATGCACAGTATACAATTGAACATGGTGGAGATGCTAAAACCGTTTTTTATAAGGATGATTTAGGTAATTTAATCTCTACTGAATATTTATCAAACAGGGGTATTAGTGGAGTTTTAGAAGGAACTACTCCAATGGGTACTACTCAAATTGCTTTTAATGTTGATGGCGTTGATGCAACGACTTATGATGCTTTGAATTTTGATGTTATACTTAAATATAAGCAAAACGTTGTTTCAAAAACACAAGAACAACTTAATTCAGGAATGAACATCACTTTACCTTTGGCAGATAGTTATTTTTCTTTACCTGTTTCTGAGCATTATTACGAAATATCAAATGACACAATACAAAAAGATTTTTCAGGTTATATTTATGACACTTTAGAACCTATGGAAGGCGATAATTTGTTTTTCGCTGAAAGTGCAGCAGGTATTAATGACGGAGTTGATTTATCTGACTTTATTGGGGATGGTGATGCAGATCCATCTATAATTACGCTTGAAACTACAATTACAAATAACTCAACTAATGCGATAAGAATAACTTTAGGGGGAACCAGCACTCCTGCAACTTTTACCCTTACAGGTTTAAGACCTGAAACTACTTATCTAATGGAAGGTGATATTTATTCCGACCGTCTTTGGGAATCTAGGGTAATGGAAGTTAATAGTAACAACAATATCATTACAACAGGTTCGACAAACGATGCTTGGGTTTCTGATTCTGCAACATTTACAACAGGCGTAAATGAAGCTTTTTTTGATTTTAGAGTAGTAACTCACCCTAGCACTAATTTTATTCTTTTAGATAATATAAAAGTTACAGAAGTTTTTTCGCCTGATGTTCCTAGAGAGTTTGATATTTCGGAATTATATGTAAAATCAGATAAAATAAGCAATGGAAAAATTGTTGATTTAAAATTAAACAAAGCTTCTAATATTTATGTAGACACTACAAATACTAACTTAACTAGTACTAATTTACAACTTGAATTAGAAAATTTAGCTAGCACTAGTTCCTTTTCATACGCTAATGCGGTTGATAATGATTTAATTCCTGATGCAGAAGGACGAAGCTTAGGAAGTGATACTCAAGATTTTGAAAAAATTTATACTGAAAACGTTCGATTTCATACTATTTCAAATGGTTTAAAATGGCAATTTGGCGGCGATGGTAGCAATGATGATTACTCTTTCAAATTAAATTCAACTGGTTCTCCAGGTGTATTTAATGAAATATATAGTTTGAATTCTACAGGCACACCAACAAATGATAGAGATTTAGCAGATAAAAAATACGTTGATGATGAGATTGCAAATAATAGCAAAAAAGTAGGCACTACAGCAGAACGCCCTTCAAGTCCTTCAATTGGTGATGATTATTTCGATACAACTTTAGGCTACAACATAGCTTGGGATGGTACTAATTGGGTAGATGGTGCAGGAGTAACACAATAAAAATTTTATAAATAAACATAATGAAAAAAATACTTTTCACACTAGCGATTTTAATATCATTTATTGGAGTGGCGCAAAATACACCTGCAACAGCTACAGAACAGGTTGCATATATTAAGAAAGCAGATGGTAATTATGTAAGAGCAGGTGGCTCTGGTATTACCATAATTCAGCAAGGAAGTTCTAGCGGTTTAAACAACGATGCTTTTTCAGGTGCCGAATTAACCAATAATTACACTTTTACCGCAACCGATTTTGATAGTGGCCGCAATTTATTTTGGTACAACGGCACAACAGATATTGAAGTCAATCTACCTGATGTAGCTGATGCAGGTGAGAAGTTAATTTTGTGGCAATATAATAGTGGTAAAATTCAAGTTAAATTAAATTCAGGTGTAAACGGCCTAGAATTTCAATCCGCAGACAATACTAACCCTATAACGTTAACGCATACTTTTGATACTTCATTAGGGTATATTCCTATCGGCAACTGGATTTCGTACACCAGTACAGGTGATAGTCCGAGTGACGCCAACACAAATACAGAATTATATACTGGTAATGCTGGTGCTTTCGGTACTGACGAAGCAAACAGTTTACCGCCTACAGGAACTGATGATTATTGGGAAGCTCAACCCGTAAACGCAACCACTACTATTGTTTCATATACTGGTGATTATACAGGCAGTCACGCAATTGAAGTTGTTGCAACAGGTACAACATTTGGTAGAACTAGAACTCGATTTGTAGGCTTAAATGATGCTTCGAATTACACCTATTACATAGAGTATTTTAAAACACAAGGCGTAGAAGGTAGAGTGAGCTTGTCAGGTACAGATTCAGGTGACGAATTTACAGGATTAGCAGCAACAACACCAACGGTTATCACAGGTTCATTCAATCCTGATTCAACAGGTATTGTCAATATAGAAATTTGGGCGCAAACCAGTACAGGCGGTACAATCGGTGATGATATTACTTATAAATTAACGGTAAAAGAAGATTAATATGAGTAGACCTGACGGACAAGTATTATTTTCTGATGCACATTGGGAAGAAGTAAAAAAAAGAGTGAACGGCACGGTTACACCTCCAAATTACATGAATGACGCAGGGTTTTTAGTATCAGAAGCGAACGACTTCGTGCTAGACCCATCAAAAGATAGATATGATTATATGGATTCAGCTACTTCGTTTGATACGGCTGCTGATGCGGGTTTTACCCCTTGGCCGTACAATCCGTATGATGCACCTAATATTTGTACAGATAACATTCATTGCGCTGCTATCGTAGCTGCTGCGACAAACGATCAAGCGATGGCTACTGATGTATTAGATGAAATATTAGTTCAGGCAAATGATGATAAGTTAGATTTTGGAAACGGCACAAGCAAAACAAACGCTACTTATGGAACAGCCGTAAGACATGACAAAGATGATTTGTCTCAAATTGGTCACCCTCATTTTTTAATTGTTGAAAAGGTAATAAAGCACCTTAATTCTTATACAATTATAAAAACTAAAGCGCCTTCTTTAATTAGCTTAACAACTGCGGAAGAGGACAGAATTAACGACTGGTTTTATGATGCAAAGGTGTTGTACAAAGGGTATTTAGATAATACTTTAAAAACAGCATGGGGTACGGATTGGCGAAACAAAAATTTTGTTTTACATAGTGGTTTAAACAGGGTGATGGATGATAATTCTTATTATTCAACACCATTTTTTGCTGATTCTGCTGGTGTGGTGAATAATAACTATACAAATAGTGAGCTGCAAAGATACGGTCTCGTTAATACGAGACAAGGCTATGCACACTATACCTCTATGTACGCCTTGCTATACAACAATCAGGCTGATATGGATTTCTTTCACGACTACTACGAAATGGTTATGGAAATGGCTGTTTATCCTGACGGAATGATCTTAGAATATGACAGAAGTAAGCCCAGCGTACCCGATCAAGGCATTAACGCTTATGTGTGGGTTAATACGCAGGGATTATCTATAATGGCTGCGACGCATAAAATAGCTTCTTTGAATGGCTTGCCCTCTATGTCAGGTAAAGATGGTAATGAATTGTATGAATTTACAACCGATAAAGGTTGGGATAGTTATTCGTCAGCCAATAATATGGCTACTGGTGTATCTCCTACTTCAGGAGGACAAAAGAATTTAAAATTAATCATAGACGCTGGTTTAAAATCAATACAACAAAATTATGGCAGCGTGTACGGTTGGTCACCAACAAGGCACGTCACTTTTTCACCTTATGGTATGATTGGTAGTCATCAAACTGATATTAGAGGGTATTTGAATGCAATTGCGCACGCTAATATGTACTATGACGATCCGCTTTATGCTGACGTAATACAACAGGTTGCTTCCGCTGAAATGCACACCCCAGTTTTAAAATACAATTCAGGCTTAAGCACTTTAGGAGCATGGAAAGCAAACCAAGGTTTTTGGGGTGCGTTATTAGCATTTGATGATTTGTATAGTGGTTTAGATGGCATATTAAACGAAACGGTAAGCGAAGTGGTAAAACGAAAAAAGGCCTCAACATTCACAGGCATAAACTAATAACAACATTTTAGTATGGAAACAATAGTATACGAACACATAACCGTAGGAATGATAGTAACCTTTTTTATAGGGCTTTCCTTGGTCTTTGTTTATGGGGCTTGGGAGTCAAAAAATATTAAAACCAAAGACGGTTATTCGATAAAGAAATACGCAAAGCCAACTTTTTTAAATATTGTGTATCAGTTTTTAACAGGATTACTTTTTTTAGTCTTATTACATGAAATATCTGAAAGACTTTTAAAGCTTGCTTTTTTAGATGATGGTAATGAATATCACATGGTATTAGCTGCTCTATGTGGTGCGTTTGGAGGTCAATTATTCGCTTTTATTATAGAAAAAGGAAGGTTGGTTTTGAATGTTAGAGATAAAGAAATTGCTCACACCAAATTGCCTGAATTAGATGGTATGAGTCCGTTGCAAGCAGTTAAAGAAAATCACGTTCACAATGAAAATTGTAATCATTAGAAATGACAAGACATCAAGACATCGTGCTGGCTTTTGTAGCGGCAAAAAAAGAAAATATTAAGCTAGACGTTTTAGAGCTTGGTGAAAAGCTAGTGTCTATGGGTCTTGATGATACTGTTGATGGCGGCTTTTGGATCTGGGATATAAAAACTGGCGTTGAGTTTTTTAGTCCGAATTTCAGGGCTTCTTTAGGTGGCGTTGATGAAAAAAAATTTCCAAGTTTAGCGACTTCCTGGCAAACATGGATTGACCCGCAAGACTCAATCGATGCGCAAGAATTAGCCTCTCAGCATATTGCTTCAAAAGGGAAAGTACCATATCGATTAATAGTAAAATACAAAACTTTAATTGAAGACTATATTTTAAACGTGGTATGCAGCGGAACTGCAATTTGGAAAGATTTAAAAGATAAAGACCCCATATTTTTTATAGGGTCACATCAAATATTGAACTAAAGAATGTTAGAACCATCCCCTGTAGATAATACGATCTATGGTCTAATAGGAATGGCCATAGTCACCATTGGGTCAATTTTGGTGGCTTACTTTCAATATAGAAAACCGAAAATTGACGGCGATGTGCTTGAAATATTAACAAAAGAAAACAAAACGCTTGAAAAAGATAATTCGATGTTACAAATAGATGTTGCAAGACTATCAGAGCAAGTCAAAAATTTCTCTAAAGAAAGAGAGTCTTTTGAGGCTGCTCTTGAGGAAATTAATGTCGTTCACAAAGAAAAAATAGCGCAAGCCGTTAACCAATATAAAACAAAAATTAAAGGCATTTTTCAATCAACTACCCTAGTATTAGGACATGTGACAGACTACATTGATAATGAACAACATGCTAGTTTGTTAAAAGATTTACAAAAAAATCTTCAAAACGAATTAAATTAAGATTATGAAAAACAAGTTAAAAGAAATTTTTATCGGAGACCCAAATTTCACCCACCGCCAATTCTGGGCATGGCTAGCAGTACTATTAGTATGTAGCGTCTTGCTAAACTGGATATTCTAAATGGAGAATCAAGCCGTACTTGTACGTTTAAAAGATGGCGACCATAAGCAAACGCTTGGCCGTTTTCATTTTTACCGTGGTTTAGAAGAGATTTTTACAGGCTGCTCGTTAGAATTACCAGATCGGGGTAATAGAAGAAAAATCAGCAGAGTACTTGCGGGTAAGTATTGGTGCGAAGAACGGTATAGCAGAAAGTACGGTTGGCATTATATGTTAAAAGACGTAGAGGGCAGGACTTATATTCTGATTCATTTTGGAAATTATGTTAAAGACACCCAAGGCTGTATTATTCTAGGCAATAAAAACGGTTTTGTTGATATCAATAAAGATGGCCACTTAGATGTGGTCAGTTCAAAATATACGATGCGGCAATTGCGCAAAGCAGCCGGTAAAGGTTTCTGGTTGCATATATATGATTTAGATGATGAAAGCGCTTAGCCCTGAACATCAAACCTATGCTCATGTGAAGTGGCGAAATGCGGTAAGGGCAGCGTGTTCAAACAAGTGTTACATCACCGGTGAAAGTGGCGATGTAGTTGCCTTAGAAGCCCATCATATCAAGCGGAGCAAAACGCACCCTGATTTGCGACATGAGTTATCGAATGGGTTGATGTTACGAGCAGATCTGCACAGGTACTTTCATTTGTATTTCTGTGGGGGTTATGATGAGGAGTGCGATATGGAAATGCTTGATTTTTTTAAAATACTATATCATAAGATTAAAGAATGAACCAAGAAACTAAAAAATCAATATTCATTTTCATAGCAGGCGGCTTCTTCTTCCTGGTGTTTTATTTGTTGATCATCAAACCTGCAGATAAAGATGTGCCTACGATTTTTGATCAAGAGCGACAAAATGAAATTCAAGAGAATGCCGAAAAAAAAGTGGAGCAAAGCAGAACCAACCAAAAAAAAATTAGTGAAGATTTTATCAAACAAAAACAAAAGAATGATGAAGTATTTCGTGATGGGCTTACTGCTACTGAGTACGATAGTATTACGCGGGCAATCAGAGAAGAATCAAGAACGGCCGATAGCCTCAGAAACGCTGCGGGATTGTAAAGACTGTACTTCTGAGCGTTTGGCTTTACTGCGAAAATTGGCGGAGCGTAAAATTGAGGTGCAAGAGCTCGGCGTGGTGATAGCATCAAAAGATACGACCATCACCTACCAACGTGATGTGAATGCCGCATTAGAAAAGAATGCCAGAAAAAACGAAAAGCGTAAATGGTGGTCTGGCTTTACCTGGGGCAGTTTAGGATTATTGGCGCTTGAGGTGATATTAGGATTGATTTTGTTAGGGGCTTAATAGATGTGCGTATTGAATTTAGAAAAATTTCCTGAGAATTTGGTAGCGTTTAAATTACGCGCTCATTTAGTGCCGTTCTTGTTTAAAGAATTCAAAAGCGAGGAATCTGCTTTTATGCCCGAATTAAAAACGAAGGCTGTTCGACTGCATAAGACCAGTAGCCTTTCTCGCAATATTGGGTTGATTCATTCGCAATACGAAAAAAATACTGCTTTGTATGATTATCGCCTGCAGTTTTCTGTGCATTTGGGCCAGGGCGGAAAAAAGTATGAAAGTTCACTCTACAAAACGCGCAAAGATGTACACGAGCTGTTGAGCTTTACCGCTGAAGACAATCAGTATATTAACGGATTTTTTGAGGATATTTTCCGCACCGCTTTTATTTATTACGTTAAAGGTTCGCGCCGCTATACGGATGCGGGTATTCGTGAAATCATCAACGATTTTATGGATGAATACGATCTACTCGAGGTGGGGTTTGATACAGAAACCTTGCGTATTCTCTATTATCGTGAAACGGGCAAAGAGAACTCTCTCAGCCGATTTCAACACAAAATTGCTAATAGAGTTACCAACTACTAAAATTTGGTGTTACAGCAAACCTAATGCCTTCTTCCCATTTTTACAGGGTGAAAGTAAATCTACTCTTATCGGAAGTTATACGCGGTGTCTGGTTAATGGATCCGCAATACTTAATGGGTTTTGCGCCCCAAGTTCAAAAAATTGTTGCGGGTGAACAAGTTAGCTTCTCTGGAAGTGAGGCTTCGTTAGTTCGTTTTTATGATGCTAACCGGAATATGATTCATGGAGCTTATTTGAAAAATGCATGGGGAGAAATCATGAGGGCAGATTTTGAAATTCCTAAAGATTCTTATGCGATGGTCAGCATGACAGGTCCTGTAGTAAAATATGGTGATATGTGTACTTATGGCGCGGATGAAATTACAGGAATGCTTAAGAAGGTGAATATGATGAAAAATGTCAAGGGCATAATTTTCGCCGTTGACGGACCAGGTGGTGCGGTTAGCGCCATTGGTCCTTTTCTGCAGTTTGCAAAAACAAAAACGAAACCGATTGTTGGTTTAGCTGATGCTTGTATGAGTTTGCACTACTGGTCAGCTGTTGGTGTATGTGAT
>Ga0114953_1003910_pt1 | contig 10056 bp, 10 predicted proteins | sample SidtaG_FD_87298 | JGI IMG/M metagenome (GOLD analysis project Ga0114953, IMG submission 87298) | Marine algal microbial communities from Sidmouth, United Kingdom - Sidmouth_Male2 metaG | ecosystem: Host-associated > Algae > Red algae > Unclassified | place: Sidmouth, United Kingdom | collected... | reverse complement strand
TTGGCGATCAGGACGCTTTAAGGCGCTATAGAGAAAATTGAGGCTGTCAAAATGACGGCGCTCTTTGGGATTTGCCGCCGCGGCCCAAATTGTTTTAGGGCGTAATAATTGGTGCCCTGCATTTGAAAGATTATCGCGCGTTCATAGGGCGTCAGATCAGGCACGCTCAGGGCCTCTAACAATACGCCCAGAGCCGCGCTCGGTTTTTCAGCCGTCATAAGGTTTTGTGCTTCCAAAACCTTCTCGCCCGCCTTAGCTGAGAATTGCCTTGAGGCCGTTTCGGTCTCTTGAGCATGGGTTTGCACGGGCACGGCTGTGACACAGCCAAGTGTCATCAGCGTCAGAGCCGAAGCTCTGACGTGGAATAGAAGACGTAACATAACGGCCTCCTATTCAGGGATGAGATTGCCGCGTTCATCCGAGAGGCGGTAGCTGACTTTGTTCTCGACACCAGTCATAGCGACAGCGCGGCCATTGACGATTTTAGGGGCAAACTTCCATCTAGCGACGGATTTTATTGTCGCGCGCTCGAATAAAGACTGCGTGCAATATGTGGCCTGTACATCATAGGGTGCGCCTTCCGCACTGACATTAAACCGCACATTACAGTGACCTGACTTTTCCGCGCGCGGCGGCATGATAGGGGCAATGCGTACCGCTGGCACTGCATCGCGGTCTGATACCGTAATTACGAAAGCCTCTTGGTCGATTTTTGGCATAACGAAATCGGGAACAGCGCCGCCCAGCTCAGTCAGATCTTCTTGGGGTTGCTCCGCTTGGGCCTGTTCAATACGCGGCGGCGGCGGCGGTGTTTCAACGCGTTTTACCTCTTGCGGCTTTTCCCGCTCCCTTGGCGCCGGGATATCTATGGGCACTGGGTTTATCTCCAGCATCAAACTCTCCGCTTTATCCTGCGGCGTAAATTCGGTGTGGATCATCCCGACCATAAATAATCCAATCCCAACCGTAATTGCGGCGGCTGGCACGGTGCTTAACATCCATCTTTTTATTAACATTTTTGATCCTCCCAGTGTTTAGTAATGATATCTTATAACATAACTAAACACAAAATGCAATACTATAACATTTAAATTTGCTAACGAGGTCCACCTAGACTTCTATGGGTATGCGGGAGGATCTTGGACATTGGAGCGCAAACTCATCTGCCCATAAAAAAACCCCGGACCAAGCCGGGGTTTTACAGAATTTGAGACGTCTTATTGATCGACGATTTTCACGCGATACTTACTGTCATATTCAGGCTTAAACGCCATACATTTTTGGTCTTTCGCATCGATTTCAAATTTGCCGACAAAGACTTCATTGTCATAGGCGCCTTTGATAATAGCAAAGCAAAGTTCTTTCTCAACATTGGCCTCAAAGATACAGCGATTTTCAACGGCTTCACGCTCGGCTCTGATAAAGGATATCCATTTCTTGGCATTACGGCCTTCGCGGGATGAGCTTGGAACCTGCTCAAAGGCTTGGATAGCGCTTTGACGGGCCTTCGTAATGGGCGCAGCATCTTTTTGGGCATCCGACATTTTACAATCAATACGCTCTTGCTTTTGCGTATCCTCATAGCGGCATGTCGCGATGAGCATCCAGGATTTACCGGCATCATAGCCTTTATTGATAGCGCTCTTAAACGCTGTTTCAGCTTTGACACACTGGCCTTCATTATAAAGCGCTTCGCCGAGGTCAGCATATAACTTAGCCTGACCTGAACTTGCCGCTGCACTTTCCAGAACAGGAATAGCGCGTTTATATTCGCGGGCCTGACGGAAGAGCGATGATAATTGCACCATCTTTTCAGAGGAGCGTGAGATACGCCCCGCGTTCATTTCTTTTTCAAGAATTTGAGCCGCTTGGAATGGCATATCATAGAAAGAGTAATATTGAACAACCTTCATGAGCTCTTGCTCAGAGTTTAGAGCGCCGCCAAGATAAAGCATCTTGGTGACTTCAAAGGCTTCCTGCTCACGTCCGCCATTGGCGAGCATAGACGCCCACGCATCCCAAAGAGCTTTGTCTTCAGGCCAACGGTTGATCATCTGTTTGACGATATCGGCCTGACGTCCTTGCTGACCCAAATTATTATAGAGGAAATTCATCAGGTCAAAATGCTTGCGCTCTTTCGGGCTAGCTTGATTAAACCACTTTTCAGCCCAAGGTAGAGCTTTTGAGTAGTTTTCAGATTGCACCCAAGCCTGAACCAACATCTCGACATATTGCGGTTTTTGTTGACCGCCTCGGTTGATGTAATTTTCAAGCGCCTGCGCACCTTGCGCGTATTGACCGTTAGCGATCATCAATTGTGCGATATTCACGCGAAGTGAATCAGCCTCATTAGGCAATAAGCCGCCAGCATTAATAGCATTTTCAAAGGCGCTAATAGCAGGGCCATATTGGTTAAGCTCGTAATAGCTGGAGCCCTGCATTTGATAGATTGTTGAACGCTCATAAGCATTCAGATCAGGCTGAGTCAAAACATTGGAGAGCTGCGACAATGCCGCGCTATGTTGATCGGAGTTAATCAATTGCAAGGCTTCGTTCACGGCCTCACCAGCTTTAGCTGAGAATTGACGACCTTCAGGAACGTCTTGAGCATAAGCCAAACCTGATGGCATGACGGATGGCGTGACCATGAGCGCGGCAAGTGCCAGAGCTGTGGTGCCAATAATGTTTTTAAGCGAGGACTGTTTTCTGTAAAGAGTCATCAATGTCTCCAATTTGATCAGTGTAAACTTTCATGTCCCGTGAAAGATGTGTGTGCAGCAGCGCGAAACGCTGCCAGTTATTATTATATAAGATGTTGCCTATTCTGGAATAAGTCTTCCGCGTTCGTCCGAAAGACGATACGTCACCTTATTCTCAACGCCTTTACGGGCAACATTGCGGCCATCAACGATTTTAGGATTATATTTCCATTTTTGAACAGACTTAATCGTTGCGCGCTCAAATAAGCTTTGTGTGCAATATGTCGCCGTCACATTAAACGGCGCGCCTTCCGGGCTCACATCAAAACGCACGAGGCAATGGCCGGACTTTTCAGCACGCGGCGGCATGATGGGCGGAATACGGACAAGCGGCTGAGCGTCACGGTCAGAGACAGCAATCTTGAAGTTTTGCTTATCAATCTTTGGCGCTTCAAATTCAGGGATCGCGCCTTCGAGAGAGGCAATACGCTCTTGAGGCTTAGACGCTTGCTGACGCTCAATCTGCGGCGGCGGCGGCGGCGTAATCACTTTCTTGACTTGCTGCACTTTTGTCTCGCGCTTGATAACTTTAATATCATCAACCGTAGGATTAATTTCAAAAGAGGCGTTTGCGACCTTCTCTTGAGGTTTAAATTCTTCGGCAATTAGCGTCATCATCAGGACAAAAAGACCAACAGTGACAAGGGCCGCAAGGGGAATACCGACGAACCAGCGAATAATGTTTCCCATGTGTCGCTCCTATTGATTAGTGCCGACGCGGGTCGTTATACCCAGGTCTTGCATCATCTCTTGAACAGACATAACGACGCCAACTTCGGCATCTTTATCTGCATTAATAATGGCTTCCGCCTTTGGGTTTTCTGCCTGCATAGACATGATAAGTGGACGAATTTCATCTACGTCATAAGGCCGCTTATCGATCCAGATTTCATTCGCGGAGTTAACCCCGATAAGAATGGAAGGCTTCCAATCCTTAGCTGTCACAGCGTCAGGCTTAGTTGGGTCAATGCCCGGTGTTTTTACGAAAACAGATGTTACGATGAAGAAGATGAGCAGAATAAATACAACGTCGAGCATCGGCGTCATGTTTAGCTCTGTATCTTCGTCGTCCATTTGTATGCGACTACGTCTTGCCATAGTGTTACCTTATCACATTTATTTCCGGCACGCAAATGCCATTAGCAGTTCAGCCTCCTATGAGCCTGTACTCCGTAAAATTTCAATCTTCGACCCCAAACCCTTTGTATCGAATTCATCCTTCAAATTGACAAGCAATTCATGACGTGCCCCTTCGTCAAGACGAAGGATAATACTAGCCCCCGGCTTATCAGCTAGGAGACGTTCAACACGCAATGATACGCGGTCACAGGTTGTCCCCTCACCGTCAACAGAACACTGATCACGGCCGTCAACATAGACCGTAATGGCTGGTGTCGACTTTGTCGGAATATCATTATCTGGCGGCGGCGGCGGCTGCGTTAAATCAACCCCCTTCTCGTCCAGAAAAGTCGCTGTCACGATAAAGAAGATGAGCATGATAAACACGATGTCGAGCATCGGTGTCATATCGACTTCAGCTTCATCTCCACCTGATTTGCGGCGTCCTCGTCTCATAGTCTTATCCTACCTGTAATTCGTCGGAGAAACGGGCTGTTTCGCGTGTGCTCCATCGCGGCAATACGGTCGAGAAGTAAAGACCAGACAGCGCCGCTGTCATACCCGCCATTGTCGGGATGGTAGCTTTAAAGACTCCGCCCGCCATAAGACGCGCATTTGAAGACCCTGACAAAGCCATGACATCAAACACTTCAATCATACCCGTCACAGTTCCGAGAAGACCTAAGAGCGGCAACAGCGCGACCAATGTTTTAATAATACCAACATTGACGACAGTTCTCTCTTTGACCTGCGAGACCATTTCATCACGAACAGCATGAGCTCTCCAAGATGTTTTGTCCGTCCGGGCATCCCATTCATTCCGAAGCCGCGTTTTTGTTGGCTTATGCGCAAAGAGATAATAAGCAAAGCGCTCAAGAATAAAGGTCCAGAGGGCAAATGTCACAATCATGATGACAAAGAGGACCACTCCGCCGACCCCCAGAAATTCCTGGAGGCCGTTATAAACATTAATGGGGTTCATAGCATGACCCTTTCATTATGTACGTTACGAACCCTGCTCTAGACGCCGCGGCTTTCAACGTGGCGGGCCACGATACCGGCAGACTGCTCTTCAAGTGTACCTTGGATAGAGCGGGCCAGTGACGAACAGAAGCTGTGGAGAATGAGAAGCGGGATAGCCGCAATCAAGCCCAACATTGTTGTCACAAGCGCTTCTGAGATACCGCCAGCCATCAATTGTGGATCGCCTGTTCCGTAAATCATCATCGCTTGGAAGGTTTTAATCATACCTGTAACCGTACCCAAGAGACCTAGGAGCGGTGCAATACCAGCGGCTAGCTTCAGGAAGTTGAGACCAAATTCGAACTTAGGCGACTCGCGCAAGATAGCTTCGTCAAGCTTGAGCTCAACAGTATCAGCATCTTTATTCTTAGCACCTTCATACGCCATCATAATACGGCCAAGCGCATTTGACTTAGACGGCTGAGCTTTGCGCTTCTGACCACCAACAGCCATCTTAGCAAGAGCCAGACGGATGATGTTAAGAACACCAAAGACAACACCAATAGCCAAGAGAATAAGAATGATTTTACCAATCGTTCCGCCCTGGGCAATACGCTCACCAGTATCCGGCACACGCTCAAATGACTTCAAAAGCTCACCGCGTGTCGGGTCAATCGGGGCATAAACAATACCGCCGCTTGAATTCGCAACATCTGACGCAGCAGAAGAAATCGCTCCGCCTGGTTGACGTGGTAATTTTGCAAGAAGAATATTTGTGTCTTCACCTTTAGGAGGATTGTACTGAAGGAAGTCAGCACTTTTTTCTGTAAATATTGAGAACGGCCCGACACGTGTCACAGATTGATCTGCACCGTCATCAACGTTGGCAACAGGAGCTGTAAAGGTCGCGACTTGGCGCTGAGCTTTAATTTCCTGCAGCATTGTCTGCCAAATAGCATTGAGTTGATCTGAGTCAGGAAGCGCTTTTGATTCTGCAACAGTTCCAAGGACTTTTGTACGCTCAGGATATTGAGCCGTAATCAAAGAGCTATCGAGGATGGCTTTAAACTCACCAGCCTTCGACCGTGCAAGACCAAAGACTTCTCCAAAATCACCTTGTGCGGCACGAAGCTCGCCTTCGAGACCAGAGATTGTCCGCCCATTGGCATCAAATGTTGACTGAACACTTGTTGCTTTACGCTCAAGCTGGGCGAGTTCGCCGCGGGCTTGGCTTAACATAGACGTTTGCTCATTAGCGCGCTGACGGAATTTCGCCTCGCGGTCGCGATTTTCTGCCTCAGTCGCCGCTGAGTCATTGCGAACCTTATTCAAAAGGTCGCTGATAGAGTTAATTTGCGCACTCGCCGGTGTGGCAGAGAGCAAAACAGCTGCACCCACAAAGGCGGCTGTTGTTTTCGTAAAGATTTTCATTTTGTTACTCACTTTTATATCCCTCAAACCTAGTTACCGACTGACACAGGTGCGAACACCACATCAGGAGCAGCTTCACCTCTTGAAATCCGGATGGCTTTGCGAAGCGCAAGCGCATCAGCACCGCTGAGAATATCCCATGACTTCGTGTCAAGATTATAACGCCCCACTTCGCTCTCATCTTTCGTCATATAGACGAGTGAGACGCGGCCAAAGCGCAGGAAGTTGACAACATTGCCAGGCTTTGTCGGGTGCATACCCTCATAACTGTCAATACCTTGCCCGTAGGAAACCTCGATTTTGAAAGCATTGAGGACTTGGCGATATTGTTCAGCCGGCGATACATTAGGATCAGACAATGTGTTTTTCATACGATCAACACGTGCAAGACGCTCAGCAAGATTAAAAGGCATATCCGCCTTGATCGAATCTTCGATTTCAGCGGCCATCTTAAGCATCATAGGCGACATGCCCTGCTTGATTTGCTCAACGGTGCCAAGCTGGCGACGTAAGCTTGCAATCTCGGACTTTTGCGACTGCAGGAAGATGTCCTGCTGGGCCACAAAAAGGGCAATATTATCTTTTTGCTGAAGCACGGCACGGTATTCTCGCACAGCGGTATCTGCCTCATCATCCAGACGCTCAACGCGCTGCTGTGAGGCCGCACTGGCCGAGGTTGAGGCCTTAGCCGTATTTAGGGCGCTTTCCAGCTGCGCTGACGCTGGCGACGCCATCATAAGCCCCACCGCGCCGGCAAGCATTAAACGCTTGGCAATTGAAGATTTTAACATGGTTTCCTTCCAAGTTTGCTTTCGTTATTCATTAAATTCAAGTTCCGCCCTGCCCGAAAGCTACAGCGTCCCCACCTTATTATCTGACCAAATTGACCGGCGCCGAGACAACACCCGGCGCAGACTGCCCCCGCGCAATGCGAACCGCACGGCGCACATCAAGAACGTCTCCGCCCGAAAGCTCGACCCAGTCTTTCGTTTCTTTATCATAGCGCCACGCTTCGGAACTATCATATTCAAGATAGACAAGCGCAAGGCGGCCATAATGCAAATAAGCACCATCCATCAGCTCACCCTTTAGATCCGACACAGTCGCGCCATTTCCAGACTTTACGCCGTCTTTATCATATCCCATTTTTTTCTTGTGGTCGCTCGTCAGTCCGCAAGCCTTGGATGTCTCGTCAGCCATACAGGCCTCAAAACGTGTCCCAGGTGTTTTTGGGTTATTTCCGACATAAGAGGCAACAGTGTTACCGTAGCCGACTTCGATACCATAAATGTTGAGAGCCTGGCGCATCTTCTGTCCAGGCGAGGCGTCTTTGTCTGCCAATGTCTCTCTGAATTTATCCAGACGGATGAGACGCTCGTCAATTTTGAAGGGGACGTCTGAAAGAATTTCACTTTCAATAGACGCGGCCATTTTTTCTAGCAGCGGCTGAACAGCAGCAGATGTTGCAGGAATGCCCGCCATTTGCGCCTTTATACTGGAAATTCTTTCTTGTTGCGCTTCTATATAAACTTGTTTTTGCGCTGTCGCAATTTTCACATCTGCGATCTGCTGCAGGAGCGCCGCATATCTAGCCTCGGCCTCAGAATCCTGAGCAGACACATTAGTCGTCATGGCCGCAGATAAAGCCAAGGCTAAAGCGCCACCGAAAATTACTTTACGGGCGATAGGGAAATTCACCAGTCACGTCCTCCAACTATTTTTTCTGACTTCTTGTGCGAAGTCTTCTTATTCTTTAGGGACGCTTACACGTGCCTGAAAAGTTAATCAATCATTACGATGCGATTGACGCAAGGTTTTTTTAGATTAATTTGCGACATTTAATTATGCGGCTGTCTTCCTATGTTATAATATATCATATTAAGGCAAGCAGCGCAAGGCCGCGTCTAACATCACGATAAAATGTTTTAGGAAACAGGACCATAAGGTGGTTGGGGCGGCTGGATTCGAACCAACGATCACGGGATCAAAACCCGATGCCTTACCGCTTGGCTACGCCCCAAAGAGTCTATGGAACCTTATAATAAGCGCGGGTTCTATCCCCTCAAATTTACAATTGCAATGCGTTTTTGCCGCCAAGAGAGAATGTTTGAGAAAATTGTGGAAATTAACCATAAACTGTTATTACTTATCGTTTATCAACGAATTTGCTTTCCTTTAATCGATAAATAGTGTGTAGTGCTTTCAAAGCTTTTTGAAGGAAATTCCCATGCGTCAGTTCTTTACAGTTGTTTTCGGAACAGTTGTTGGCATTTTTGCTTTCTTTTTCGTCCTTATCGCCTTGTTTATGATCATAGGCGGGATTGGCGGTGCCCTGTCTTCTATGAAAGCCAAGGACAGCTATGTGCTCTCTTTGGACTTACGCCAAGGTTTTCTAGACCACACCGCGGGTGGCAGTTTATTCGGTGTTTCAGCTCCATCTGTTGTTGATACAGCGAGAGCCCTAAATCGGGCCAAAGACGACCCGCTCATTAAAGGGCTTTTCATTCGCGCTGGCCAATTTGGCATGGCACCTGCCAGTTCGGAAGAGATTCGCTTGGCCATTAAAGACTTTAAATCGAGCGGAAAATTCGTCATCACTCACGCGCAAGGCTTTGAAGGCACGTCTGTTATGCCATATCGGGCAGTTTCAGCGTCCGATGAGCTCTGGATGCAGGACACAACGGGGTTTTCTGTGGCAGGCCTACGTAGCGAAACGGAGTTTTACGGCGGCGTTTTTGAAAAATTTGATGCCAAGCCGGAATTTGAGCAGTTTTACGAATATAAAAATGCGGTCAATAGCTATACGCGAACTGATTTTACGTCGGCTCATCGCGAAGCGACAACCTCTTACATGACGTCACTTTATGATGGCGCCGTATCGGAAATCGCAGATGATCGCGAGCTGACCGAGGACGCTGTTAAAGCCGTCTTGCTCTCAGCCCCGCATAGCGCAGAAGCCGCGCTGGACGCCAAGATGGTCGACAAGATGGGTCATGTTGAGGAAGCCCACGCCTATGCCCGCAAAAAGGCTGGCGGTGATAAAATAAAATTCAAATCCGTCAAAGATTACGGCCCTGGCAATGACTTTACAGGCGACACAATCGCCTTTATCGGCGGACAAGGCGCTGTTGTAACAGGGCCTTCGGCTGATGGCAGCAACCCGCTTTTCGGCGGCGGGATATCAATGGGCAGCGACACAGTCGCCAAGGCCTTTGATGATGCAGCCAAGAACAAGCGCGTTAAGGCCATTATCTTCCGCGTTAGCTCCCCTGGTGGATCGCCTGCAGCTTCTGATCAAATTCATGATGCTGTCGCGCGCGCGCAAGAAGCTGGCAAGCCCGTTATTATCTCTATGGGACAATATGCGGCGTCAGGCGGGTATTATGTGTCTGCCAATGCAGATAAGATCGTCGCCCTGCCCGGCACTATAACCGGGTCTATTGGAGTCTTTGGCGGCAAACTCGCCCTAGAAGACACCTTTGCCAAGATTGGCTATAATATAGAAGGCATTACGATTGGCGGAGATTATGCCGGCGCTTTTTCAGCGGACGAACCCTTCAACCAAGGTCAACGCGCCGCCTATCGCGGTCAGCTTGAAGATATATATAAAGACTTTACGGAACGCGTTGCCGAAGGCCGGGATATCCCGCTTGATCGCGTCAAAGAAATCGCCAAAGGTCGTGTCTGGACAGGCGCGCAAGCCCAAGAGCTGGATCTAGTCGACGAGTTAGGCGGCATCATGAAAGCCATAGATGTGGCGAAAGAGATTGCCGAAATTGATGCG
>Ga0114953_1003905_pt1 | contig 10075 bp, 5 predicted proteins | sample SidtaG_FD_87298 | JGI IMG/M metagenome (GOLD analysis project Ga0114953, IMG submission 87298) | Marine algal microbial communities from Sidmouth, United Kingdom - Sidmouth_Male2 metaG | ecosystem: Host-associated > Algae > Red algae > Unclassified | place: Sidmouth, United Kingdom | collected... | reverse complement strand
CCAAAAATCCCGCACTGCAACAGTTTCAAAAGTGTTCCAAATCGGCCTCTGCGGGGTCGTAGAGGCCGATTTGGAACTATTTTGCAACAGTTGCAGTGCGGGATTTTTGAGAGAACGGCTGTATGCGCGAGGGTGTATATAGTGCTTGCGTAAAGAGAAACACAGCTATGAAGACGATGGCTACAGGACGATGAGCACGAATGACTACCAGAGCGTTCATCGCGATCTTCCGTTCGAAAGAGGTTCTCGACGTGTCGCGTCACATCGAATAAGAGCGTTCGACACGTCGACCGCTGGAAAAGGAAAAAAAAAAGATTAACCAAGGCATACTTGCGCAGCTGCACCACATCAAACACTCTACCTCCCATGGTCATGCCATCACGCTTATTCCGCGTCGCAGTTCTCAAAGCTTGCCGTTGACCGCCTCGCGCCCCATCCCCACTGCCGGGGCGTCCGAGTTAATCTCGTATAGGGCGGCGGCGCCCATACCCGTCCCGATGCACATACTCACAACCCCGTAGCGCCCGCCCCGGCGGCCGAGCTCGGCGAGCAGAGACACCGTCTGCCGCGCGCCCGTCATCCCCAGCGGGTGCCCAATCGCAATGGCCCCACCATTCACATTGACAATGTCGCCATTGAGGCCGAGCTGCTGCGACACGTAGTGCGCTTGGCTCCCAAACGCCTCGTTGAGCTCGATGAGGTCCACCTCCTCCAGCTGCACACCCGCCTTGGCGAGCACCGCCGGGATGGCCACGGCGGGCCCGATGCCCATCACGGATGGATCGACGCCCGCGACTGCATACGCGCGGAAGCAGCCGAGCACGGGGAGGCCCCGCGTGTGCGCCTCGGAGCGGCGCATCAACACAACGCCCGCGGCGCCATCCGACACCTGCGACGCGTTGCCGGCAGTCGTCGAGCCGGTCTTGGAAAAGACAGGCTTGAGCGACGACAGCTGCGTGAGCGTCATGCCGACGCGCACGCCCTCGTCGCGGGCAACCGTCACCTCCTCCCACGTGGTGGGAGTGCCCTTGGGTGGGGGCGGGGCACCTTTGGCAGGCAGCGGCTTGACGCGGGTCTTGACGGGGACAATCTCCCCGGTCTGGCGGCCAGACAGCATGGCCGCCGCGGCGCGCGCGTGACTCACCACCGCGACCACATCTTGCTCCACGCGGCCGACGCCGTAGCGGCTGGCCACATTCTCCGACGTTTGCCCCATTGACATGTAGCAGCTGGCGGCCGTCGGGTTACCCCGCACCTTGGGGTTGGGCATGAGCGACTTGTTCGTAAAGGCATTCTCGCTCATCGACTCGTAGCCGCCCGCAATGGCCACAGCGTGGTCACCGCGCGCCACCGCCGCCGCCGAATCGGCAATCGCCTGGAGCCCCGAAGAGCAAAGGCGGTTGGTCGTCCGCACGGGGACGGTGACGGGGAGGCCCGCCAGAATGCCCGCCACCCGCGTCTGCACCGCGCCCGAGTCGCCGCGGGGGAGGACGCTGCCCATGACCACGTCCCCAATGTCCGACGGCGCCAGCTGCGTGCGGCGGAGCAGGTCTGACAGCACGGGCGCGAGCAGGTTGTCCGCCGACGTGTTGCGGAAGCCTCCGCGGCCGGCGCGACCAACTGCCGTGCGGGCGCCAGCGACAATGACGATATCGTCGGGCGCGCCGGGTGTCCGAGATGGCCGCGGCGGCCGGCCGAGGTGCGGGGAAGCCGCCGCCGCCGACCGCAGCAGCGCAAACGACGGTTTGAGCAGCGCACACCGGTGCCCGGTGAGGGCGTCAAGCTCCCGCAGCCGCGCCAGGATGCCGACTGGCCCGCCGTGCGCGTGCGTCGCCCAAAACAGCAGCCCCCCGCGATGGGCCGGGAAGGCCATCCCAAGCACCGACGCCACGTCCAAGTCAGAGGGGGAAGACGAGATCCCCTCCTCGAGCAGCCGACACGCCTCGTTGACGCAAGGCAGCAGGGTCAGGTCGACAAGGTCCGTCGGCGACAGCGGCGCGCGGCCCTGGGGGAAGACCGGTGTGTCCGTCGCGGACGGCGCAATGAAGCGCCCGACGACGGTCTTGTCAGGGGTTCCCGCCGCACGCGGGTCCGACGACGAGTAGGTATAAAAGCCCGAGCCGGACTTGCGACCGAGCTTCCCCGCTGCAATCATAGGCGGCCCAAACGTCGACCGGTAGGCGCGGTCCGCAAAGGCCGCCCCAAAGGTGCCCGCCACGGCCACAGTGATGTCAAGGCCGACAAAATCCTGCAACCGGAACGGCCCCATCGGCAGCCCAAACGCCTCGCACGCTGCGTCGAGGGCGTACGGGTCGATGCCACACTCGACGGCCAAAAAGTGGGCAACGTTGCCCTGCGGGAAGAACATGCGGTTCACCGCAAAGCCAGGGCAGTTCCCGACGACAACGGACGTCTTGCGCATCTTTTTGCCGAGTGCCAACACCGCCGCCAACACCGCCGGCGACGTGGCGTCGGCGCGCACGACTTCCAGCAGCGGCATCCGGTGGGCGGGCGCAAAAAAGTGGGCGCCGACCACCCGACCAGCCGCGTGTGCGGCCGGCACCGCCGCACCGATAATGTCCAAGTTCAGCGTCGACGTGTTGGTCGCGAGCACGCACGTCGGCGACGTGACGCGCTCGAGCTCGGTAAAAATGGCCTGCTTGAGCTTGGCATTCTCCAGCGCCGCCTCAATGACCATGTCGAGCGCCCCAAACGTCGATGCATCGTACGTGGTCGTCACCGAAAAGCGGGACAGCGCGGCCGCGCCACGGGCGCCGAGGTTCTTGGTCACCCGCGTCCGCGCCGCCGCCGCCGCGCCCTCGTTAATCTCCTTGACAACAACGGAGGCGCCGCTCTCCAACAGTGCCGTCGCGATGCCCGCGCCCATGAGGCCGCCGCCAATGACCGCCAGCCGGCGCGGCGCCGGGGCGCTCACCCCACCCATGCCTGGGGGCAGCTTGGACGCGCTGCGCGACGCAAAGAAAAAGTGGATGAGCGCCTTGGAGGTGGGCGACGCGACCAGCTTGGCAAACGCCCGCGCCTCGGCGGCGAGCCCCGCCTGGCCACCCGACGCGACGCCCTCGAGCGCCACCGCCACGGCGGCCTCGTACTGCGGCATGGCCCCGCGCTTGGACAGGCGGGCCACGTCCGTGCCGCGGAGTTTGGCGGCCGCCGCCCGGCAGGCCGCGAGGGAGCCGAGGCGGGCAGTCTCCTCCAGCGGCACCACCCGCCGCCGCTTGCCGCTAACAATCTCCAGCGCCACCCCCGCGGCGGCGTCGACGAGTGCCGCCGGGTCGCTGCCCGCAGGCAGCAGCACGTCCACCAGCCCCGCTTGCGCTGCCTTGGGCGCTGGCAGCACAGAGGAGCGCAGTATCGCCGTCAGCGCCGCCTCAAACCCAATCAACCGCGGCAGGCGCTGGGTACCGCCGAGCCCCGGGATGATGCCGAGCTTGAGCTCTGGCAGGCTAAAAGAGGCGGCCTGTGTCGCGACGCGCGCGGCGCACGAGACCGCCAACTCACACCCCCCGCCAAAGCAGACCCCCCCCACGGCGGCAACGACCGGCAGGCGCCCCCCTTCCGCCACCCCGTACACCGCCGTCGTGGACGGGTCGGCAAACGGGTCCGCGCTGCCACCCGACCCAATCGACGCGAACTCGGCAATGTCCGCGCCGCCAGAGAAGAAGCCCTTGCGCGCGTCACCGTAGAGCACGACCCCGCGGACCGACGGGGTGGCCGCCAGGCGGGATAGCTCATTGCCGAGCGCCCGCTGCAGGGCCGTACACAGGGCGTTGACGGGGGGGTTGGCAAACGTCACCACCGCGATGCCATCGGGCCGCACGGCGGTGGTGACAGAGTGGCCGCCCATGGTGGAACCGTTGCGGTGGCCGTCGGCCAGCCGCTGCTGGCAGTTGCCGCGGGGTCCAAGAGGAGTTGCCGGACGATGAAGGAAGGGACAGGGGAGGGAGGAAAGAGACCACGTTCGGGAGGAAGACGTCGGCGGCGGAACCGCAGTCTGAACAGCAGTGAGATGTGTTGTACGCTGTGCAGGCTCTACGCCCGTGTCATGCTCTGTCGGCGACCCGTGTGCTGCCAGCGCACTCGGGCAGAGGAAGAGCTCTCCAATGCAGCCACGGGGGACCACTCCAGCACGTGGGAGCTGGGAGAAGAGCCATGCTTGTTCTGTGGAAGCTATGTACTTCTGGAACTCTGCAGAGACTTCTTTGAGATGATAGAAAATACATTTATGTTTTTCATATTTTTATCCACGTGTCATTTCAGTTTTTCGACACTGTGCTCTCCGTTGCCTCGTCGATCTGTACACGCCCTTCGTTCTCCTGCACGAGGCCTGTCGCCCTCAGCGCCAGTGCCGCTCCCCCGCCCCTACATTGCCTTCGACATCGATACCATCTCAAGTGTCGTTTTGGTTTGTTTCCATCTCTTCTTTTTCTTCCGACTACACTCCCTCTGTCCATCCCCTTCCCCTCTGCGGGTCAGCGGCATGGCCGGCCCACCGCCGCCGTACGCCCCCGGCGGCAGCCGCCCGTTTGGCGGGTGGGCGCCACCCGCGGTGCCCAAGTGGCAAACCCGCACCGGCACCGCCATGGGCGCGGTAATGTGGTTGTGGATTTTCTACCGGGCCAAGAACGATCTTCCCCACATGCTGGTACGTTGACGAGCTGGTCGGGCGGGTGGCGTGAGGAGGCGGGGGGGGGGGGGGAGGAAGCAAGTGTGGGCGGGCGGGCGGCTGGCACGCGATGTGAAGCAAGGGTCGACGGGCGATAGCTTCGGTGGTGGACGTCAATGGATGCGAGGGTGTTGGGTGGATTCCGGGTCGAGGTGGCGCGGCGTTTCCGTGTGACGGATGCACCTGCTTCCTCGTGTAGGGTGGCATGTGGTTTGTAGCAGGGAAGACGAGAATATGTGCGCGATGGGGATTGTTTGCCGCTTTCTGCTGTACTCACCACGTTTGTTCCTTGCTGTGGTGCCGCACTGTGCTTGGCCTGGTCGTTCTTGCTGCGTCTCTGGACGCGCCAATTCGTGCGTGTCCAACCTTTTGCAGGGCTGGGAAAAGCCGTGGGACCACCACGCGCACGGCGGAGATCATGATGGGGGCCACTGAACGAGGGTGCGCTGCGGGTGCGTGGTTGCGGGGTGTTGACCGCGCCGCGACTGTCAGCGTACGGGATGCGGTGTGGAGCAGGGGGGAGGGGCTCGTCCGTATCGTTGGTGCTGTGGGGTGTGAACAGATGGTGTTGTGCTGTTTTGGACCCATGGTGGTGAACTTTGCGCGGAGCCGCCCTCTCCGCGCTACATATCGGCACTGTCCAGTGCTGGGTGCGACAGAGTACGGGACGTTGCCAAAAATCACACAGCCGTGTGTGTGAATCTCCCAACCATGGGCATCACACCCACAACACCATGACGCCTTCAGTGTGCCCCCCGCTTGCCCTCGACAGCACCCCCACCTACGCATCTGGTCCCGTGGGCACGTCGTCGGCAAACCGCTTTTCCGGTACAAAGTCAAACGGCCCTGCCGCCCCCCCCCACACCCGCTCGTCCGTCTCTGGGTCGCGCCCGAGGTCCCATGGCGAGTACCCTTCCGCCGACAGCACCGCCGTCGAGTCGAGGTAGGTCGTTGCGCCCTGACGCACAATGATGCACTCCTTGCCCGGCCGCGTCGCCGCCCGGTACACCCGGTCGGCCGGGTCCCACGTGTACACCGTGTTGCAACAGGCGGGCATCTTGATTAAGCGGTCGGCAGTCAACCCGTCGAGCAGCTCCGGCTCGTGGCCTCCGAGCCAAAACTCGTCCGCGTCCTTGATTTTGTAGTTCTCAAACTCGAGCGCCCGCCCGTCGGGCGTCGGCACGACCTTAACGACCGACGTTTTGTACGGGTTTCCGAGCATGTAGTCATAGGCCGACTCGGCGTAAAAGGAGATGCCATCGAGGAGGGACCACGGGAGGGGGCGGAAGACGACGTGAATGTGCGCCCAAAAGGGGGGGTTCTCCAGCGCCTGCGCCTTGTTGGACCAGTCGGCGGCAATCCACCGCCCAAAGTGTACCGCGTCAGTGGCTTCGGGCGCGAGGTCCGACGCCGCCGCCGCGGGGGGGGAGGGGGAAGTTGGCGTCGACGCCGACGCTGTGGGGGGGGGGGCCAAGGGCGGCGCGGCGGCAACCGCAGCCGCCGACAAGGGTCTGCGGCGGTCTCCTTGCAGCAACTAGGAGCCCACCGCGACGTCCATGTGACACCAGGTGGCCACCAGAGGCCACGAAGCAGGAAGCCATGGCGGCTAGTCCACGTCCACCGCGGAGGAGAGAAACCGGGCACAGCAAACGGGCCGGCGGAGGAGCGCTTCGGAGCTGTACGGCGCGCGCAGGAGGTGGTCGATCCGAGCTCGCCAGGACACGAGCCGACCCAGAAATTGTCTACACAAGAAAGCACATTTGACCGTGAGAGCATCGAATAGTGAAAAATGGATGTTCCCAAACGTCCAACAGATCCTGGCTCCTCTCAGGGACTCACAATTTAGGAGAGGCTTCCAAACCCGGATAGTGTAGAGACGGGTTTAGCGAGTATTGACTGTATGGTGCTCTCTCGAAGGGGTGCGCTGTTTCAGAGGCCCGCTGTGGCTCACGGATGTACGACATACGAAGAAAGGACAGGCAACTGTCTTCAAATGGTGCCTGCCAAGGCCCTCTGCCTCGCATGCCAAGAGGAATGAGTTCACTCGCGGCTCCCCACGAGCTAGCCCTCTTTCATGCCTCAGTTTTCAACAGAAGTCTGTCTGTTTCGTGCCATCATTGGTGCCGCCGCGGTCGCCGCCGTCCTCACGATGGCATTGACACAGAGGGCAGACTCATGTCACGCATTGCTGATGTGGACGAGGCTCGATCGGAGAGAGCACCCACGTGACAGGGAAGAAATTGTCGAAAACAAAACACGACCACGATCGGGTCTGCGACGACATACGTTCGATCGGTTCTCGCGTGGTATGTGAACCGATGCAAGGTCAGGGTGGGGCGATGACAGCACCTCTACATCAGGGTGGTGTGGCATCCTGCAAGTGGCCCAAGACAGTTGTCACACTGCCTAAACAATGACTTGTTGGCACCAGCAAGAAGGCACATGTGTTGGTGAAGGTGCTTCCAAGAAGCCGACCACGCCCACCGTCGAGAGAACCTCAATGTCGACAAAGCGCGTCCCCGCGACAGGCCTCTTTTTTTCGATTCAACCGACGGTGCAGGGGGCTCAGTCGCGAGGCGGTGGTCGCAAGACGGCAACAGATTCCTCCAAGCAACGCGGCCGTGGGTCCGTCATAGATTGAATGGTGCCACCGGCGGCTCGAGACGGGGTATGATCATGAGCCGCAAGCCGCACACTTGCATCTGGGCCGGGAAGCGTCACAGGTGACGATCTCGCGACTCCAACCCAACCGGGCTTTGCATCCTCCTGCCGCGGTTGCGGTCCACCCAGTGGGTCCACCCAATGCCTATGGCTGGCCTGGGGTGAATCAACACCGCAGACCGCCACCTACGCCAGCGTTCATGCCGCGTCGACCCTTCGTCGCGAACACCTCATCGAGAAGGGGAGTACGAATGGATGACCCGTTCGGGAATGGACCGAGCGGATGCCACTTTGGCACAGCCTCTCGACCAGGCACGGGGACTGATGGATGTTGAAAACGACCTGAGAAATCTAAATTCGTGCAACAAAGTCGCGAGGTGAAGCTCCACTGGAACCAGCCGTATGTCGAGGGCTTTCTACGTGCTTCATGTGACTGTCGGTTGCGACTCTACCACAGACAGTGTACTTCTGCTGTCTTTGCAAGAAGAGTTGTTCTCCATCTGGATGTAGTCAAGACTATCTGTGCACCTCCCCGTCATCGTGGGGTCTGATTGAGACTGGGCCTGCCTTCGTCCCTGCAGACGAGCGAACTTATCGCACCACCACACGTCGAACTTTCTCTGCCGAAGGGCTGAGAGCTGCGAGCATCCCAGGAAACCATTGAAAATGCCGTCTGTACGCCGACTATTGCCATCGATGATCGTGTTGATTGACACGGGTGAACCGCTCCACAGCCACCATAGTGCGTTGGCCCGGGGCGTACCAACTTCTACAAGCATCAGTTTGGGTTGGGGAGCCGCGCAAGCGCCGCAATCGACTCAGTCGAGCCCCTTGCAGTCGAGTCGGGCAGCCCGCCAAAACGCAGCGCAGGGTACAGCCGCCGCAGCGGCTGGTGCTGCAGATGTTTCACTGCTTCCCCGCGATGCAGAGCGACTCAGTTCGGGCATGGCATTGACAGCGCATCACGATGATGGCGCAGCAACCGCGTCGCAGCGTCGTTGACTGATCGCTTGCCAAAAGAGACGCCGCCAGCTTTGCGATGGATGTGTACTGTGTCGGTAGTTCCGGCCCAGAATGCACGGTCCTTCTGTCATACCTACGCACATAATTTCAGTCAAAGCAGAGCTGTAGCCAATCAGACCCTCGTGACTTCGTCCTTGCATGATCTTCATTTTTAACGCCACGCTCCCATTTTGTGAGATGCTTCCTAACGTTAGAGTGACTTCGATTGAGTAAGATCTCGGCATGTCCGGACGGCTTTTCATTACGGCTCGCCAGGTTCCGCGGCCGCTCTCCGCCGCTCACCCCCGCTCGCCGCCGGCCCGGGAGGCCAACGCGCGGCTGTCCGCCCGACCCTGCAACGGCATGCCACCGACGGCGGAACCAGCTCCGCGTCCGCTTCCACCGGCGGATCCATGGTAGGTGGGCAGCCGCTGCCCGATCGACGTCGGCTGCTGATGGCGCCGGCGGGCATGCCCGCCGCCGCGCGCCCCGCCGGCACCGTGCGGTCGGCCCGGCCCGCGCTTGCGCGGTTATGACATCCGACATCGCTCCCTCTCGTCCTCTGAGCTCACCCCCCCTTCGCTCCCTGCCCCGTGCTCTTGGCCGCCGAAGCGCGTCGACCGCGCAGCCGCCATTGCCCCGTGACCGTCGGCGCCGCGGCGTGTCTCCCCCGTCTGATCCCCCCCTCGCCCGGGTGCCGCGCTCCCCTCTGTGGCCGTCGGGCTGGCAGATCCCTCGGCCGCCGGTGGCATCCATCGCCGCCGCCTGCGGGCAACAGCCGGGTGCGTGGCAGCGTGGCCGACGCCCCCCACGGGCCTCTGACCTTCCCTCCCCGGGGCGGCCCCGCCATGGACCGCATCGCCGCCGCCGCCGCCGCCACGGCCGCGTGCCTCCTCGACGACCACGCGGCCATCCGCGGCGAGGTGGCGCTTGAGCGGGACACGACGCGCCTCGGCGTGACGCTCGGCGCCATCCGCCAGATTGCCGCCGAGGCGGACGGGGAGACGCCCCTGCCCCCGCCCCGCCCGCTGCCCGCCGACGGTAGCGCGCCGGTGGTGGCGGCGTGGGCGGGGCTCCTCGCCACCCTCACCGTGCGGATGAGTGTCGGCGCCACGGCGCGGTACCCAAGTGTGGAGACGGCGGCGTCCATGGCGGCGGCGTACGACGCGGCGGCGGCTTCGTCGCGCGACGCGGCGGTGCAGGTCCTCGTGGCCGCCGCGCCGGCGTTTGTGCCCGTGCCGGCGGCGGCGGCGGTCGCAGAAGCGACGGTCGCGGCGGTGGCCACGCTCCGCGCCTGGGTCGATTCGGCGCTGCGCCTCGCGCAGGCCAGCGGGCCGGTGGGTCCGACGGTCGGCGGCGGCCCAGTCGGCCCCATTCCCGGCGTGGGCGCGCCGCCCGGGCCCATGGGGGCGGCCGCCCCGCCGCCAGGCGTTGCGGTGAGCCCGGTCGTCCCCGTGCCAGGGGCAGCAATCCCCGCCAGCCGGGTTATTGACAATGCGCTGGTGGACACGCTCGTCACCCTGCGGGACCAGTGGGCGGCGTGGCGCCTGCCCGCCGCCGACGCGGTGGAGGGCGCCAGCAGTGGCAGTGGCAGCGGCGGGACTGGCCACCGGTCGAGCGGCGGCAGCAGCGGTGGCACTGGCGATGGAGTGCCTGACGGGAGTAGTGCCAGCGGCAGCCGCATGAGCTCCATTAGCAGTGCGGGGGGTGAGGATCGCTCGGGCGGTG
>Ga0114953_1003878_pt1 | contig 10127 bp, 13 predicted proteins | sample SidtaG_FD_87298 | JGI IMG/M metagenome (GOLD analysis project Ga0114953, IMG submission 87298) | Marine algal microbial communities from Sidmouth, United Kingdom - Sidmouth_Male2 metaG | ecosystem: Host-associated > Algae > Red algae > Unclassified | place: Sidmouth, United Kingdom | collected... | reverse complement strand
GGGGGGTGGCCCACGGCCCGGGGGTTGGCGCCCGGGCCGCTGTCGTGCCGACCCCTGCGCCGCCCCCCGCCCCCCCCCCCCCCCCCCAACGCACTCATTCCCGCTCCCGTCACTATCGCCGGCGCCCCCCTCGCACAGCCCATCGTGGGCTTCTGACCTCTTATGGCTCGCACAGACTGTTTCTTTGATGTATGTGGCGTCGGCGCACTCCAGGGGGTCGGCTTCTCTTTTCACGGGGGGCGAGGGAGGCGTCGGGCGAGGGCACGGAGGTGCTTATTGTATGGCGGTAGGCGCAATCCTTAATGCTGAGCTCTTTTTCACCGTGTCGCTTTGCTGTATCTTTTGTCCCTCTCCTGTTGGCGTGCATTTGCGCCGGTGAACACGGTATGGCATCAGCCTGTGTACTATGCTTGAGTCGACATTGTTAGACGCCCCTCTCGTTTTTGAGGCTACAGTCCGAATATGCGTGTTTGGAACACGTGGAGCCTTCTGGTTGCCGCTGAGTAGGGCGCTCGGTCGGGCAGCATGGAAGGTGGCGGTGGAGCGGGGAGGGCGTGAAAAGTCGGATCTGCTATTGGACCGCACTAAAGAGTAACCTAGGTAGAAGCGCCGTCTGTTTCATTCCTCTGTCGTCACTCTCCGCTTACGTGGACAGTCACTCCCCCTCTTCTTCTGCGGCGTGAGCAAGGAACCAAACTGTGGCGCCACTTGGGAGGGGCGGGACAGCGGTGCCGCGAAGACGACGACATGAACGCGCAAGCAGCAACAGACAGCCAATCAGCACCCGAATCTTATGTCCAAGAACTTTGCGTTGCGGCCAATCAGGAGTAAAAGCGCCCTAAAGAGGGCCCCTTCCGACGAATGGTGTGTCCAGCGGCCCGACAAATGTCGTTCGAGACCTCCTGCTGTCCCGTCTGAAGGGGATCCTTCCTCTAAAGCCGACGGGGTATAGCCTCGTCGGAAAGCCCTGCACACGATGCGGAGCGCAACACTGGATGAACAAGACGGACACCGGGATCCCCGGGCGCGAAGCGCACCAGAACGAGGGAAGTAACGCGAACGCAGCGCTGATTGATTTGAATAGGCGCGATGACCCCAAAGCATACCCTCATGTACCGTCAGAAACCAGAAGCAAGACGTGCACAATCCCGACCCCCGGGCGCTACCATGGGTGGACCGGTGCCCAACGGGCCACGGTCTCAGGCCTGGGCCTCTAGTGGCCCCTGCCCAGCATCCACGACTACCCTTCCGCTGGAAGAGGACCCCCACCGGTCTTGGGCGGAAGCAGGAAAGTCACCAAGACTTCCTAGATCTCAGGATTTACCCAAAATCAGTACCACGGGACTTCTCGCAAAACTTTTCAGTTTTCCTGGAAAGACTTCCGGTGAGATTTTATCCCTTGTCGAGATCAGATCTTTGTCCGGATTACGCTCGGATTGTGGAAGCTTCCACGACTTTCCAGGTCCCTCCAAGGGTCCCGGATTCTAGGAGATGCGTGTATCTATCGGCTGTGATAGGCCCCTCGAAGAGGTCCGATGAGGTGCCTATCTCCCCGCACCCCGGTGGAGGGGTCTATTCGTGTGTGGCTTTACGCTCCCTGGAAACCAGCCCAAGGGGGCTTACCCACGCTACCCCCCTAGGCCGGTGTTATGTAAGTGGACAAGACCCATTTCCGGCTCATGCAGGGAGCCGTTTCACCCCGGACAGAGGGTTTTCCCCACACCGTCGTTCCCCATTGTTTCTCGTTGCTTCTTGTCGCTTCTCCGGCGATTTGTCTTGGATCCGCATAAGATGCGGTTCAGAGGCCTCGCAGTTGCGCAAGACAGGCCCCATTCAGGCAGATGTGTCTTGGAATCCTGCATCGCAACGAGAGTGCGGTGCATCCTATATGACTTCAAATCTTTTCAGGTCATGTTCGGACCAAATTGCTCATGGCAGGGCAGCCAGGGCAGCCCCCTGCTCATCAACTATCTGGCAGCACGATTCCCACTCAGATGTTCCAAAACACAGAGCCCCATATGTAGTGTGATTTGGTCCTTGAAAGCTGTCAGTCCGTATTTCGCACTCTCGTTCTCGTCCCCCTTGTGCTTTTGTTCCTGTTCGGATCGGACAAAAGTGGGCGGTCTGCAATACATGGATCCAGTGACTTGGTCACCGTTTCAGAGGTCGTATTCTGCATCCGTGTCAGCAGAGATCTGGAGGTGTGTCAGTGTTCGAGGGGTCGCGATGAAGATGAAAGCGAATGAAATTGCGTGGCAAAGAAGGACCGTCCCGTCGCAGGGGGCCGCAGGGCCCGGATGTCGCCTGTTGAAAGACACGCGAGGCTGTCTGTAGTGTGTTGAGAGGCCGGATTCTTGTGCGCTCTGTGCCTGCCGTGAAGGCAGTGATGCGCGAGCCTTTGCCGACGGTATTGTACGTGAGTGTAGCGGTGAGCGTGGCCACAGGCCGAGCCTCCGTCGTCGGTAAGAGGAACCGGGTAGCACTGTGCCGGGGCGAGCCGCCTTCGTGCGCTGACGCCGACTGGCCATGACCCATCATCGTCCGTGGAAGCAAACTGGCTTACGAGGCGGCCGGGATAGCCGACGACGTCCGTGGGGGCCGCCCGCGACGGCAACGCGCCGCGTTTTCGCCAGCGACGCTGTTGGCCCATCGCTTTCGAGAATGATAAGAGCCCACGCCGGGAGTGGTTCGGCTGAGCTCGCGTCGAAGAAGCTGGTCTGTGGGTGTGCTGACTACTCTGTATTGCTGACCTCGGTTGCAGGGTGGTTTCTATCAGTCAACAGCGTACGTGGACCAATGGAAAGGCTAGGAATTATCTCAGTTCCTGAAAGAGTCTCCCCATTCAGCTCTGCGCACTGGAAACGCACATCAGGATCTCAAGAAATCTGTAGAAGTTTGTTGATCTCATCAGAAATTACAGGTCTGGCCCAGAACCCTCTCCATGCCTGCTTTAGGCCCAAGCAAGCGGCCCAAGATTCTCAGGAAATCGCCTTGCGGGTTGCAATGGCTCTGCGTGACTCCTGCACAACACGGTGATTGGCTTGCAAGATTTCTGGCGGCACCTCTCAGCCAATAGTTGGATCGTGGCTTGTCGAACAGCCAATCCGATTTCATTTCTACGCGCTCATGTCCGTTCTGCCTCCCTTCTCTCTGCAACTGCCATTTTTTGGCGGAGAGCAACAATGAGCGCTTTGTTATTCTTGCGCGATTGATCGCCTTGTTCTTCTCGTTGACGTGCTCTTCGCCAGCATAACCTCCATTTTTTGGGAACGCGGTCGATGGCGCAGAAAACGTCCGGCGCGCCGCGCGTCATCTGGGAAAAACCGGCGCACGCCCGCATGTAGTCCGGATAGGTTATCGACATCGGGAACCGCGACAGGATGTCAATGTAGCTTACGGTAACTAGTGAATTGCCTTTCTGTCTGCACAACGTCCACACGGAAACACGGATGAACAGAAAATCGTCCCAGACGCGTGGTTTGCATTCTGTTGTACTACGCCAGAGGCGCTGAACTCGTGGCTGTGGGCGCTGGTGCGCAGAGGCCGGGTGGCTGGAGGTGTGTAGCCTTTGCGGCGTTCCGCTGCGGCTTGTGAGCGCCTGCGGCGCACGTGTCCGGGTGAGCTCGTCGTCTTGACATGTGCTGACAGCGGAGCCGGTCAATCCCGATCGGGTAGTTTCACGCATTGGAGGGAATTATCTGCATCGTAGGTATTTGGGAGCGCGGGACCGGGCCAACAAGTGGCCCAGGTCCCTGCCCAGCGGTTTCCGCCCTTTTAAAACAAAGGGCGACGACGGTGGAAGGCACCGTTCTCGCTGGAAAGTAAAACGTGCCTGATGGCCGACATGGGTATCTAACAAACCCCTGGAATCAAGACTCGCCGGGCTACGCAGCGTTGGCCACTTCCTTTTGGGGAGCGGGGGACGTCAAGCGGTGCTTGGCCGGAGAGCTGTGTCGGTTGAGGCGATGGCTCTAACAAGTGCATCCCAATCGCGCCGCCGTATGACTGAGGTAGGGTCCTTGGCGCTGAGCTACGTTACCGTGCCGGATTGGCGACCCGGAAGGCAGCGGTGCTCAGCGGTGGAGAGCTCTCCCATGAACTCTCGGCGGGGTAATCGTATGAGGAGTGTGAGGCGAATGGAGACCAAGATTCTTGGCTGGATCGTCACCATCGGTGTCGTCCCCCGGCGTCGCTGGAGCTGTGGGTGGGGCTCTGAATATGGCAGCCCACCCCGGTGATGGGGCCATGTCAATTTTCTCGGAGAACATCCGGCCCCACGCGGGGTAATTAGGCAAACAGCGCTACTGAGTTGCGAAAAACACCGGGCACGATAAGATGCAACTGTTATCGCGCAACGCGAGAAACAGAAGAAGCAGGTAGGGCGGCGACAGCAAGACACAAGCCAGGCAGCTGCGATATCGACGACGAGGCGTCGGGAACCGTAACACCGAACGCGATGATACGGAGCGTGGTCACCGGCGGCGAAGCCACTGTCGGATCGGCCGCCGGAGTCAGCGGTCACCGGCGTTGCCTTCCTCTTCACTCGACCCGAGATCGAACCGACGGAACCGGACCTGCCGGCACGCATGCTTACGAGATGCTCTTTTGGGGCTGGCGCTGACTGGTCACCAGCGCTCCGCCACAGAGGGGGTGAGACGGCTCGCAGGGATGCGTGCCCGGGGCGGCAGAGCCGCCACGGTCAGCCCCGTGGAGGAGGGGGAAGGGCGACGCCCGTGCCGGGCGTCGGCGCACGCGGCGCGTCCGTCCACGTGTCGTGGGGACGAACGCGCGGGAAGAGTCCCAGCGGCGGGTGACGCCTCTGAGAGGGATTGTCGCTCGCTGTCAACGCAGGGCATCCCCGAGGACGAATGGTCGTCGACGACGGCGGCGGCGCGTTGGCGGCGTCGACGACTGACTCGTTGACGGCGACCGATCAAGGGCGTCGTCGACGCGATCGGACTCGGCGGCGCAACGGGCGTACATTGGCGTCCCCTTCCTCTTCTCCCGACCCGACATCGCGCAGACGGAACCGTCCCCGCCGGCACGCATTGCGACGAACCGGCCCTGTGGGGAGCGCGCTGATTGGCTGACAGCGCCCTGCCCTGGAGGGGGCGTGGACGGGTCGACGCGATGCGCGCTGGGGGAGGCGGAACCGCGACGGTTGGCGAAAGTGAGGAGGGGGAGCGGTGACACCCTCGAGCGGCGTCTGGGCAGACATACGGGCAGTCCGCGCATTGTGCGCCGCAGATTGCGTCGAGCAGTCATCGTCGCTCCGAAGCATGGTGAGCTCACGGTCGGTCGCCGAAATCAACCTCAGCCTACCATGTTCTTCGCCGTCCACGCGACATTTCTCGTCTACTCTGCCCGTCACCGTCCTCCCAGGCGGCGCGTGCATCCGGGAATTTCACGCTGGTCGGCCAATTTGAGATGCGCTGAAGGCGGCACAAACTCCGCAAGGCACGCTTCCCCCATGGCATAGGGGGAATGAGGGGGCCGGAACGCACTCGGCGTGGGTGTGCGCCGCACCTGGCGGGCGCCGGCGGCGGCTGCAACGACGGGGTGCTTCCGCCCGCGGGGCGCTGCGGCGCGGCGGCGCCACTGAGAGGTTTTCGGTCTTCTGCGGCGTCGCCGCCGGATCTAGCGCGGCTCAGTCGGCGGCCGGCTGTTCCAAAAGGTGTGGGGCGGAGCCCTCGTGTTTCTCCGCTGCGGACTGGCGCTGCTCGCCTCCTTCGCCCGGGGGCTTCACGTCGTCGGTTTCGGATGTCGTTGGCTTTGATGCGTGCGCCACGGCGTGGCCTTCCCTGCTGGGCAACGGGGACCTCGGAGGCCGCATCGTCCTTGGCGATTTCCCGGTTCTCCTGCTTGTCTCGTCGATGCGCTGTGGTCGGCCTTCGTCGAGCGGCGAGGACACCGCAGTCTCAGACGGGGGAGATGTAGTACTACGTTAGAGGCGCTGTACTCGAGGTCTGCAGCCTTTGCGGCATTCCGCTGCGGCTTGTTAGCGCCTGCGGCGCACGTGTCCGGGTGAGCTCGTCGTCTTTTCATGTGCTGACAGCGGGGCCGGTCAATCCAGATCGGGTAGTGTCACGCATTGGAGGGCACTATCTGCATCATACGTATTCGGCAGCGCGGGACCGGGCCAACCAGTGGCCCGGGTCCCCGCCGAGCGGTTCCCGCCCTTCTAGGACAAAGAGCGACGACGGTGGGAGGCACCGTCGTCGCCGGTACGTAGACCGTGCCTGAATGTCTTGACATTTCTGTCGGCCTGACTTCCTGGACCTCGAGTCCCATACCGGGAGACGCACGAGCGGCTAGGACGGCCGGTACGTCCCTTCTATCCGAGGTGAGCGCGATCCATTGTACTAGAGACTCAAACCTATCCAGGGTGACCATGAACAGGTATTGCGCGTGCGCGATGTGCCCCATGCACTAGTCGTCGAGTAGTCCCTTAGAAACCTCTCCGGGACGTCGCCGTCCATTGCTAAGAACAGGAACGGATCCCCGCCCAGTGGCACCAATCCCAGGACTTCGCTCACGTGGAGCACAAAGTCGCGTCTGAGTATTCGCCCGCGTTGGCGATAGCGACCTCGCATATGGCTCGTGGGCTACCGTCTGTCTCCTCGGGCTTCGGGGAACCGACCATGCGTTCCACCGAGAGGCTCCGTACCCGCTCGGGGGTAACGAGCTCGAGGGGGGCCACCCCGGTGCTCTGCTGCGGCCGACTGTTGTAGGCCAGCGTCAGTACAGACACGAGCTCGTCCCAACGGTCTTGGTGATCCTCGACGTACGTCCGCAGCTGCCCCACGATGGTTCGGTTATACCGTTCCACTCTTCCATTCGTCTGCGGATGATACGTCCTGGAGTACCGGTTGGAGATCCCGAGGAGTGAGCAAACGCCTCGGAAGAATGTATACCGGAACTGGGGGCCGATGTCGGACAGCACCGTCGCTGGTGTTCCTCAGGCCGCCACCCAGTAGTCCAAAAAGGCTGCCGCGATGGTTTTCGCGTCGATCCGCTCAAGGGGGATGGCTCGCGTCATCTTTGAGAAGCGATCCACGATGACCAGCACATTTTATTTCCCCGACGCGGTTCGGGGGATGGGGCCGAGCAGGTCCATGCACAAATCCGCCAGCGGTTCCGTCGGGGGGAGCGTCATGAGGTAGTTTGTCTTGCGTCGCTTACCGACGCGGTTCCGCGCGCACTGCGTGCAGTTGGCCACGAAGGCGTAGACGTCCACCACCATAGATTCCCAATAAAACCACTGTCGCATCGTCGTGTACATCTTGTTTGCCCCCGGGTGCCCGGCTTGCTGACGATAGTGCTCCCGCATCATCACCCCGTAGCGTATGTGGGTCGGCACGTAGACTTGCGTGACTCCATCAAACGGCGCCGTGCGTACCAAGAGACCATATGGATCCTCACGAAACCGAGACTTGTCGCTGCCGTGCATCGCCGCTCGGACTTCCTTGCACCGTCCGTCTTCCGCTTGGCCCTCGAGAAGCTCCACGAGAGTCAGGGAGGATAGAAGCCCTCCCTTTGTTTGCGGTGGAAACTGCCACGCGGCTGACGAGTTGGGTAGCGCCAAGAAAGGTCCCGCGTCGGGTATGGCCCCGTCGTCGACCGCGAATGTCGAGATGCGCGACATCGTGTCCGCTGCGTCGTGGGATGCACCAGGTCGCGTCTGCACCACGTACTCGAACTCCGCCAGCCGCAGCAGCCACAACGCTAATCTTCCATGGGCCCCATCCATGTGTAGCATCCACATGAGTGCCGCGTGGTCCGTGCCCACCGTGAAATGCGTCCCCTCGACATAGCGACGGAGGAGGAGGGAGGCCCACACAACCGCGAGGCAATCCCGCTCCGTCGTGCTGTATTTCATCTCGGCTGCGTTGAGGGAGCGACTCCAATAGCCCACGGTTCGCGTGGATTGGTCGGGTTGCTCTTGCAGCAGCACCGCCCCGACTTGCTTTGCGCTCGCATCGGTGTCCAACGTGTAAGCCCCATGCCGCCGCGGTAGGGCGAGGATGGGTGCCTCCGTGAGGGTCCTCTTGAGATCCTCGAGTGCCCCCAACGACTCGTCTGATAGCGTCCCCCATCGGTCGGGCCGCTTGGAACTTGTCATCGCGGCTAGCGGCCGTGCCACTTGGGCATAGTCCTTGACGAACCTCCGAAAAGCGCTGAACATCCCGAGGAAGCTGCGCAGTTCCTTCTTGCACCGCGTGGGAGACGCCCCCTTGAGCCTGCGGACGTTCTTATCCTGCACCTGCAGCTGCCCCCGGCCTACGATGTGGCCCAAATACTCCACCTCCTCTTGGAACAAATGGCATTTCTTAGCCTTGAGGGAGACGCCCGCGCCACGAAGTGCCCCGAATACCTCCCGGAGGTGTTCCACTTGCTCCCCCGCCGACTGCGAGAAGACGATGATGTCGTCGAGGAACACGAGGCAACTCTTCCACTTGAGCCCCCCGAGGATCATGTAGTTGGCCCATTGGAAGGTCGCTGGGGCAATCGACAGACCAAAGGGGAGGCGGATGTAGCGATATGCCCCCTCGAGACAGACGAAGATCGTCTGGTCGCGATCCTCGTCCGCCACGGGGATCTGCCAGTACCCCGAGTTGCAGTCCAGCGTGGAAAACACCTTGGCGTCCCCGAGGAAGGCGATACAGTCGTGCAAGCGCGGCAACCGGTACACGTCCCGTACCGTCACCTCGTTGAGTTGTCGATAATCCACGCAAAACCGCATCATCACGTCGGGTTTTGGGACCAGGACCGCGGGGAAGGCCCACTCTGCACTGGAGGGCTCGATAACCCCGAGGTCCCGCAGCCGTTGCACCTCCTTCGCGATAACCTCCCGCGAGGCGTGGCTCGCCCTGAAAGGCTGGGCCCGCTGCGGCCGTGCCCCGGAGGGCACCGCGATCCGATGAGGAGTGATGTCGACCTCGCCGAGTTGCTTCGCCCATAACGCCCTGTACTCCTCGAGGAGGTCGTCTACGTCACCACTAAGGCCATCGGGGACACCCTTCCAGAGGACCTCCGGCTTGGGGTACGTCTTATCCGGCGGGTGGGGTGGGGGTTGTCCTTCGTCGATCCCTTCCTCTGCTCGGCGGCTCGTCTCGGCCTCCTCGTCGGGCTTGCCAAGGGCGTCCATCCCGATTGTCAAGACTGCTCCGGTTCCGCCTCATCTGCGACGACATGAAGTGGTCCGTTGTAGGCCGTCGCGGTCCCGAAGACATACCCCTTAGTCAGGTGGACCGGCGCGTCCCCGATGTTCTTGAGATAGAGGGACCGCGGGGAGTCGGGGGAGAACTCCACGATGGCGTTGTGCAGCAGCACCTTCCGTCGGCTCATTTGGACTGGGCGTTCCCGCACTGGGTGGACCCCCTTGACACTGAAGCACACTTGAACCGCCTGGATGCACCGCGGGCCCACGGTTACCCCTTCTCGAAGCCGGATGACCCCAATGTGGGCCTTCGGCTTGTTCCCTCGTCGGGGGGGTGCGGGCCGCGTATTCCTCGTCCAACTGCGCACCGCCACCGTGGAGGTACCGTCGTCCGACTTAATCGTCTGTGTCTTGGGGGAGATGGTTTCCACGTAAGTCCGCTGGAAGTCCCAGCCGAGGATGAGCGGTACCGACAGCGACTTAACCACGAGGAAGCCTTACTCCATGGCGGTCCCCCCGACATAGATGGTCAGAGACACCTCCGCGTTCACCTTGAGCAGTTGCCCCGAGGCGTCACTCACTCGGGTCCGGGGGGGCGCCCGCGACAGGTACTCGGTCCACCCCTCGGGCAACATATCCGCGCGGATAACACTGAGTCCTGCACCCGTATCGACCACCGCCCTCGTGGGGATGGGGGTCTGCCACGGTGCCTACTGGTACGACGCTCCGATCTCAAATGTTTCCTTTCGGAACAGCAGCAGTGTCCCCCTGAACCGCGGGCGGTATCGCCCACGACGACAGGGACATCGGGCCGGGACGGGCCACGTCGCGGTTACCCCCGGTGAGGTAAACGTGACGCGACGGGGGGCAACCGGGGAGTTGGGGCGGACAAGGGGGGTTGAGGGGGATGGCGAGGCCACCCCCCCTAGGAGTTTCCCGCCCCGCGGCGCCCCTTGAACGGGGTTGC
>Ga0114953_1003875_pt1 | contig 10129 bp, 5 predicted proteins | sample SidtaG_FD_87298 | JGI IMG/M metagenome (GOLD analysis project Ga0114953, IMG submission 87298) | Marine algal microbial communities from Sidmouth, United Kingdom - Sidmouth_Male2 metaG | ecosystem: Host-associated > Algae > Red algae > Unclassified | place: Sidmouth, United Kingdom | collected... | reverse complement strand
ATACCATTTTTACCTTTACCTTTGTAAGGTTGAAATTTAGGAGGGAGTCCGAAGTCCGAAGTCCGAAGTTTCCCACTAACGTTAGGGGATTGTGGAACTACGTTAGAGCGAACCTCCGAGTTTTCGGTCTCCGGTCTATTCACCGAACGGCTGAATAGTTACGTTTGTTCTGTTTAAAATATACACCTACACACTTCAATATATAGTAACCATTAGCACTTTAGATATTTAAAATACGATTGATTCCTAATCTCTAAAAAAAGCTAATGTCGTCCTTTCACTAAAGTTATAAATTTAGCCAGAGCTAATTGAACGCGTGGGCTCTGTGCATCAACGTCATGTTTTGAAGGCAAGAAAAAAAAAGGGTTTTATAACTCTAAAGGTAAAATGGGGCTCTTTGACGACAGTATATCTTAATTAACTAGATAGCTGTCGTCGCCTTCGAACATGCCCTAAGGAATAACTACATGTCTCCTAAAATCTCCTTATATTGTCATTGTGGCGCAAGATGACAATAAATCTTGCTCTTCACAGATCACTACCATGATAATTATCGTTGATGATTTTACATAATAAAATCAAATGTCGGGAAAGGAAGTATTAGGAAAAAATAAACGCAGCTTATTTATGAGGCTGCTAATGATTGCTTTTAAGGTATTCATTGTTCTAATAATTCTATTGAGTATTGCAGGTCTTGTTATCAATCATCATTTGGAAAGTGAAGAAAAAAAAGTATTTAACGACTTAGATTTCATTAATGGTGGGACCATCGAATTCCTCTCTGCTAATATCAGCTTTTTCAGAGATTTCCCAACAGCTACCATTTCTATAAAAAATTTAATGCTTAAGGATACTTTATTCAAAGAGCACCAAAAGGCATTACTCGAAACGGACGAACTTATCATTACTGCCTTTCTGGGCGATTTAGTCCAATCAAAAATTGACCTAAAAAAGATCATTATTAAAAAAGGAAAACTCCATTCCTTTACAGACGAAAACTTCTATAGTAATGTAAGAGCACTTTTTCCTGAAAAAGAAAACTCTGGGAAAAAAAGTGAAACAGAGTTCAATACTGATTCGCTCCAAATTGAACTATCTGATTTTGAAGTTACGATTGAGGATGCCATAAAGACTAGGCGTATTCAATCTAATATTCGAAATACGGTTGTACTCCTTAGCAGGAATGGGACACAAAGAATAATCGATATTGACTTTGATGTATTTATGGAAGAATTAGTCTTCAAAAGATCAAACGGTTCTTTTGTAGAAAACAGCGATCTTTCTGGAAAATCACAACTCTCAATCGGCCAGGGTATCCTCGATATCAAATCGTTTCCGCTCAAAATTAATGAAGAGATAGTGCAAGCCAAAGGACGCTTTGATTTCCAACGTAAGACCGTATCTAGCTTTGAATTTGAAATTGAAAACACCAACCTAAGCAAAACAGTACCACTCCTTACTCGAAAATTACAAAAAGAATTGAAAGATGTTGCCATAGAAAAAACGTTTTATTCCAGGACTATTATTAAAAGCTTTTTTAGGCCAAAGGAAGATCCGATTGTTCAGGTAGATTTCAAAATTGAAAATAGTGACTTTGAGTTTGACGGAAGGAAATACAAAAACGGAGATGTAGAAGGCCAATTCTTTAATCGATTGTATGCCGATAGTCGAGCATGGACGGAGGGCCCAAAAAGATTTCGTTTTGTTTTTTCTAAGGTGAAAGCTACAACAATGAATCTCTTACTGAAATCCAGAGATATCACAATACACAGTACGCCGGAAACAGGGGCTTACCTGAACTCTATTTACACTATAAAAGGAAAGACCGAAGCGATTGCTCAATTTTTTAACAATGATGCTTTTTTCTTAGAGAACGGTGATTTCACACTTGAAGCAAACACAAAAGGTAGCCTTGATTCTCAGGATGAGTTAATAAAGAAAACGGATGCGCATTTAGTGATCAATGATTTTGATTTGATCTATGATCCAGCGAACACTAAATTTTCGATCCAGGAATTGTCGCTTCAGAAAAAGGATAGAGAAGCTACATTTAGTATACAGGGTCATACTCCAGCAAAGAAAAATGCTTATCTGATATACGGAATAGTTAATAACGTATATAGCTTGCTTGTTGATAATCAAGATCAAGTAAGCAGTGAAGTGACCCTGGAGGCAGAGAAGTTGAATTGGACAGACCTCCTGGGAATTTTTGGCGAAAATGGCTATCCGGATCAAAGTGCTCCAAAGAATAGCGATCAAACGAAAACGAGCATGTTTGTTACCTTGAAGGGATTAAATGAGAAGTTTAATCCGAACTTAAGTATCGAGATTGATACTTTTCAATACTATTACCTTCTCGAATTAAGTGCATTTAAAACAGGGCTACACTTTGAAGACAATCATACATTAGTACTGGAAAAAACCAGGTTTGATTATAAAAAAGGGGAGGTAAATTTAAAAGGTAACTTTGATTTAAACGACTCAAAAAAAATGCCTTTCTCTTTAGAACTAGAGACCAAAAAATTAAACGTATCTAAATTGCTACCGCAGCTGAATCATTTTGATAATAAGTTATTAGCTAGTCTGGATGATTTGCCGCAATTAGTACGATTAGACATGAAGCATCAAGGTGTTTTTGATATTAAAAAAGGGTTGCTTCCAAATACTTCGCAGGGTCAAGTTAATTTTAGTTTTGACAATGGAGAAATGTTGGCCGGAAAAATTAGCTACGAACCTCAGGTGCTCAGCTCAGAAGACAAGGTCAGCGAAATGGAATGGGGAGAGGCTATAAAAACAAAAATAAAGCTGGAGGGTGATCCTGTACTTTTTAATAATTTTTTTAAAACGGATCGATTCTTTTTTAATAATGGTCGCTTTGTTAGCGACTTTGAATATAAAGGCAATATCAATAATATAGCGGAATTATTGGCGACGGGTAATGCGCAATTTTCATTATTCGATAGTGAAATTACCTACAAGGAAGCAGATGTAAAGTTCTTAATAAAAGAAATCAATTTGCAACTCGAAAAAGATAATGCCAATTTTGATTTATTCTTAAAGTCAGATTTGCACAATCAAAAAATCAACATGAATGGTTATCTCGAAAGCATGAGTGAATTGATTGTTGGAGAAACTGGAAAAACAATAAAAACAACGCTGGACATTAGCGCTCCAAAAATTAAATGGAAACGGTTGATCGAAAATTTTACAAGCACACCCACTGCTATATCCGAAGAACAATCTGAAGAACTTCTCTCCGATACATTGGGCACAGAAGAAGATTTAACATTTCAATTTATAGATCAATCGACTAAAGATACTTTCGATTTTACATCGATGGAAAAACCCTCCGTTGTAAAAAATACGACTAAAGGAATGTTGAAAATATTTAGTCCGGATATCAACTTACAGATAGACACTTTTATTTATACAGATCAACCGATTTTTTATAACCTCAAAACGGGGATACATCTAAAGGATTCTTCCTGGTTGGTATTAGATAAAACGACGCTGGACTTTCATGATGGTAGCATTAGTCTTAAAGCAAGTGTTGACTTATCTCAAAATAAAAAAACGCCTTTTACCGGAAGGTTCAAAACAGATGAGTTGAATGTTGCGCAATTAATGAAGACCTTGAACTATCTGGAATTGCCATCCCTCAAAGCACTCAAAATATTTGACGGACAGACAACGATAGACTTAGATATTTCAGGTACCATTGACGACAAAAATGAAAAACTCATCACTAGTGATAATAATGGGCTAGTCAGCTTTGAGTTGCGCAATATTGAAATCGAAGATTTTGAACCGCTCGATGAAATTGCCGATAAGTTTTTTATGAAAAAACGGTTTGCAAAAATAAACTTTGCACCACTAAGAAATAACCTGACTATAAAAGGAACTGAAGTAGATATTCCTTTAATGGAGATACAATCCAACGCCATCAATTTATTTGTAGAAGGTAATTTAAGTTACGGCGATAAAACAGACCTTTGGGTGTCTATACCGCTTTTTAATTTAAAGAAAAGAAACCTTGATGAAGTCCCTAAAAAACGAGGCTACTATGGTCGAAAATTTAAGATTCACGTTAATGTCACCTCAGATGAAGATGGAGAAAATAAATTTAAAATTCATTTGACAAAAAGAAAATTCTTCAAAGCCAGAGGTTTGCTAGAGCAGCATAAAGCCGACAAGAAAAAGTATAGAAAGGAAAGAAGGTTGCAACGAAGATTACAAAGAAAATTGAGAAAAAATAATCTCTAGTAAGCAACCACCACAACTGAAATTACCACGTACCCAAGCACCCATTCTAAATCAAAAACTTAACGACATGTCCTGCCGTAGGATAAAGTAGAAAAATATCATTGAGTTCGTCTGCGGTCATTTCATTTTGAATAGCCAGACTGTAAAGATTGATTATTTCATCAGCGCCATAAGCCAACATACTTGCGCCCAGTATTTTCCTGGTTTTTTTGTCAACGAGCGTTTTGTAACGTGCATATTTATTTAGCTTTGTGCGCTGTATGAAATCGTGATTGATCGTCTCAGTTTTAACGTCATATTTTATTTTAGCGTCTTTCAGTTCTTGTTCACTTTTTCCAACCATTGCTAGTTTAGGATGCGTAAATACGCCGTAAGGGACGCCGCTATAATCGACAGATTTTCTTCTTTTTTCTAAGATATTATTTATGACTATTTTGGCTTCGTAATTAGCTACTTCTGTAAAGGGAAGCTGTCCCGTGGCATCGCCTAATGCAAATATATGTTCGTGCTTTTTAGTCTGTAAGAATTTGGTTACTTCAATCCCATTCTTGTCATTAAGGGTCAGCCCTATTTTATCTACTTTGAGTTTTGCGATATTGGGCACGCGTCCGGCAGCATGAATAACTAAGTCAGCTTCGAAAGCAAAATCCTGACCGTCCGTTCTCTTTGCGCTTACTTCAAATTCATTATTCTTCTTTATAATTTTTTCAACCTCATAACCTAGCTTCACATCTACGCCTTTGTCGAGCGTAGCGTATACCAGGTCATTGACTAATTCACTATCGAAAGCACCTAAAGCTTGTTCTTCATTACCCAAGATGGTAACCTTTGCTGCGCATGCTGCCATGATGTGAGATAGCTCGAAAGCGATATATCCACCCCCGACTATAACGATCTTTTCAGGCAACTTATCCAATGAAAAGAATCCATCATTGGTAATCAAATACGCTTCTCCTGGTATGTTGAGTGGCCTTGGTTGAGCACCTGTGGCGATAATTATTTTATCTGCCGTTATTTTTTTATCATTGACGAGCACCGTATGAGAATCCTCGAAGGACGCCACACCGGTTATACATTTGATGCCTGCTGCTTCAAATTTAGCTTTAGTTTTGGCTGGTACCATCGCCGTGAATTTGGCTTGATGTGCGACAAGCTTGTGCCAGTCAACATACTTACTGGAAGAAGGGAATCCCGCTTTTTCCATTTTTTTGGCTTCCCAGAAAGTAGTCGTTATTGACTCCATTGCCTTCTTGGGCGTACAGCCTCGCAACGCACAGACTCCCCCAAACAAACTATCAACTACCACCACTTTTTTTCCAGCTTCGGCGCACTTGTATGCAACGGAACTACCGGAAGGGCCACTTCCTATAATTAAAATTTCTGTCTTCATTTCTTAGTTTACTTTTAATTCTTCTCGTACACCTCCATCCACACTTTTGTCTCCTGTAATGGCTGAGTACATCATGTAGGCCATGTCCACTAATTTTCCATGTTTGCTTATCCTTATAAAGTATGAATAAAAGAAAAGTTCAGGGTTGTAATACTCAACCTGCATTTTTATGTACAAACAACGTCATTCCGTCATCTAGCCTTTTTTCTAATTAAAATGGTAACTTATAATTAATTAAATTGGGACTTTATAACAAGCAACAATTAAACTATATAAAGCATGAAAAGATTTTTCTATCTACTAGCCGCCCTTCTCTACTGCTTCAACGCCAATGCGCAAATAACTGGAGAAACTTTATTCGATAACAGTTATTTACATGAGGTCAAGATCTACTTCGAAGAAGACGATTTTTGGGAAATCCTTACCGACAACTATCAGGCTGGATATTACTCGGGAGATATTGAGTATTTGCCGACGGTCCAGATTATCATTGATGGCAATGTGATGGATACGGTAGGTGTCCGCCAAAAAGGATTCTCATCTCACTTTTCTTCTAATGAATTTAAGAAGTCGATTAAAATTGATTTCAATGAATTTGTTAGTGGTCAAAAATACGAAGGCTTGCGAAAGCTTAATTTGTCGAATGGGGTAGGAGATCCTTCTTTTCAACGGGATATGCTATGCTATGATATGATGCGAACAGCAGGTATCGCTGCACCACGTACAGCCCACACCACCGTTTATCTCAATGACCAGTATTGGGGCGTCTATGCACTTATCGAACAAGTAGATAAATCGTTTCTATCTGATAACTTTGACGACAATGATGGCGATCTATTTAAAAACATGGGTTGGTCAGCTTTAGAGTATTTTGGTAATAACCCTAATGATTATAAAGAAGTTTTTGACCTCAAAACGAATGAAACGGAAGACAACTGGACAGACTTTATCGAACTTTGTGATGTCATCAATAATAGTTCTAATCTTCAATTCCCACTTCAAATTCAAAAAGTTTTCAACGTAGACGAATACCTTCGAATACTAGCGATTGATATTATGACCAACAATTGGGATTCATATATTGAGCATGGTCGAAACTGGTATTTGTATCATGAGCCAGTAAGTGGTCTTTTTCACTGGGTTCCCTGGGATTATAACCTGGCGATGGGAGGTGATTTTAATACAGCTGGTGATCCTTTGGTCTTAGATACCATTTGTCCTTTGATATCTGATTTTAGTTTTACTTATGTAGAAGATAGTTTGTTTCTGACTGATGCGTCAATTGATGCGACTAGCTGGTCCTGGACTTTCGGTGATGATAGTACATCGACCGAACAAAATCCAATGCATGTTTATGACGAAATAGGGATAGTCAATGTTTGCCTGACGATTTCCAACACATTTGATGACTCGCTTTGTACAAAGACGACTTGTCAAAACATTGATATGAATTTTAGTGCAAGTGATTGCAATACTATTCAGAATGGCTCTTGTCCTTATCCTGCAGATGATCCAGTTATAATTGATGTGATGATGCTTAACTCTTTCTGTTGCGAAGTGTTTTGGGATGGCTTTTGCCAGGATTTGTATGACGATCTTTCTAATGGCGGTGGTGGCCCAGGTGGCGACCCTATCATTAATAGCTTCCCCCTGGTGTTGAATAATCAGGAGCGGGTATTGATTGACCGCTTAATGGATGTCGCCGATTTTAGACAACTTTACCTAACCCATGTTTGTGAGATCATGGAAGATAATTTTACCAGCGAACGTTTATATCCCCTGATTGATGACGCAGCTGATCTCGTTCGGGATGCTGTATACACTGATCCGTATTATATGTTTAGTTCCAACTATTTTGAGTGGGATGTAGGTTTTGACGGAATGCCTAATGGTGCCTCTATTCCTCAATTGAAAAAATTCATTGATGTAAGGGTTCCTGAAATTTGGAATAACCTGGATAACCTTAACTTTCTTTGCGATGACTGGACGACCTCTGCACAATGGTTGGATATTGCCATCAATGAATTTGTAGCCGACAATGATAGTACGAGTGGTATCATGGACTCAGAAGATGAATTTGAAGATTGGATAGAGTTGTACAATAACTCTGACGCCCCTATCGACCTTTTTGGATTTTACCTAACCGACAATATCAACAATCCTAAAAAATGGGCGTTCCCTTCTGGCGTTAATATTGGGCCTGGTGAATACCTCATCGTATGGGCTGACGAAAATCAATCACAGGATGGATTGCATGCTTCCTTCAAGTTATCAAAAGGCGGCGAACAAATTATGCTGTCTCACCAGGACGGTACCGTTATCGATTCACTGAGCTATGGACCGCAGGAGACGAATATTCCAAGTGCCCGGATTCCAAACGGAACTGGAGACTTTATCAATCAGGCAGCAACATTTAATACGACCAATGATGAAATAATTATCAATACGACGGACCCTGATTATTTTGGTTTTAGTTTGTTTCCCAACCCTGCCAAAAACATGGTGCGAGTCACTATTCAAGACGAATTTATTGGTCAGGCCAATGCGCGAATCCGAAATGCGCTGGGGCAGGTCGTTAGTGCTCAGGAAATACTTGCGGGGCGAACACATGATTTTTCAATCGGCCATCTTGCTGAAGGAATTTATTTTATGGAAATTTATGATGAGTCTAATATTTCTACTAGTAAGTTTATTGTTCAGCGATAATTGGTGAGGATGGCTCTATACAGACACGCGCTTCGATAGCGTGTGCCTGTATGTTGCACACAATTAACAGAAAGATAGATTAAATTATGACATTAAAAAAGACAAATGCATAGAATATTAATTCCAGTATTACTATTGCTATTCTTAAATAGTTTTGATTCAAAAGGTCAAGAGGCGATTACTGGCTATGGCTCAGTTACAGTAATTAAGGAGCTTCAAAATGAGGAAAATAGGAAATATAAGTTACTAATAACACTACCTCCTAAGTATGAGAAAGAGAAAAGATATAAAGTATTGTATTATTTAGATGCTTGGTGGTTAAGTGAATTAGTAAAAGGATCCTATGGAATAAATTATATAGCAAATGAAATAGAAGAGGTAATATTAGTAGGAATTTCATCAGTTGGAGATGAAGATGAATGGAATAAACAAAGGAATATGGATTATACTCCGAGTGCATATGATCAAGAAAAAATGAAAGTTACAATGCAGGGTGGAAATGTAGAATTGAATGATAGAACAACAGGCGGAGCAGAAAAATTTATGTGTTTTTTAAAAGAAGAAATTTTTAAATATGTGGAATCGGAGTATAAAATTGAAAAGGAGACGAGAGGATTATTAGGTCATTCATTTGGAGGATTATTTGGTTGTTACTCATTAATCAATCATAATAAAGTATTTAAAAATTATATATTGATATCACCATCAATATGGTGGAATAGAACAGAATTATTATCAGACTCAAAGAAGTTAAAATTGAAATCCGAATCAAATATATTTATTGTTTATGGAAGTAAAGAAGTTTCATTTTTAATAGATCCAATTAAAAAAATGAAAAATTTATTAGAAAACAATTTAGAATTTAAAGAATATAATGGAGCTAACCATCATTCAATATTGCCAGTGGGAATATATGATGGAATAAAAGAAATATATTCAAGACAGAATTGAAAAAAAATAAAAACTGTGTGCAAAAAAGTTCATACGATCGTAGCTGGCATCTGGTAAGGCCTACTGCAACTTACCTCCACCAGCTACGCCGCATGCGCCAACCGTTGTAAATAACCTTATGAAATTTAGATTAACACTTTTACTCATTGGAATTTTAAGCATCTCTTGCTTTGCTCAATGTAATTCGGAATTAGAAAATTGTGCTGTTGGATTTAATGAAATGAAAGCAAGTTCTTTTTCCTTTCTTGACAGCTCGCTGAATGATGTCAAAATTGTAGGCTATGGAGAAGACACTCACGGAACTGTGATTCAGCTGTAATAGATCTTATTAAAATGATAACGGACGTATAGTACAGCAGCCCCAATTAATTTCAGAATAATATCTATTAGATGCTCATATTTTTCAAAAGTTTATTATCTTTAGTATACAATTTAGAGGATATCACAATGTTTTGATATGTTTCTATATCAGTTAATTCACAATCACCTACGGATAAATAAGTTTTAACGCTCCTAAGAGAATTTTATCCACATTTCCCTAATAACGATTTCAAATTAATCATAGTAATACTGTACCATTACTGGGGTTCCACATCATGTAGAATTGGCTAGTAAATGGTATTATTTACGCAGGGCTACCTGCAATGATTGGAATAGATAATGTTTTGGATGAAAAGAGATACGAAGCAACTGTTCTGTTTTTGACGTAATGTCCTTTGCAGATTAAAATGGCAGATTGGATGAATGGAATTCACATGCTTCACATTAAAGTAAGATATAAAAAGAGAATGACATGGATATTTGTCGTTGATCGATTTT
>Ga0114953_1003867_pt1 | contig 10140 bp, 5 predicted proteins | sample SidtaG_FD_87298 | JGI IMG/M metagenome (GOLD analysis project Ga0114953, IMG submission 87298) | Marine algal microbial communities from Sidmouth, United Kingdom - Sidmouth_Male2 metaG | ecosystem: Host-associated > Algae > Red algae > Unclassified | place: Sidmouth, United Kingdom | collected... | reverse complement strand
TGCCGGCGCGCCGCGGCGGCGGCGACGGCGGCAGCAGCAGCGGCGGCGGGAGCGGCGGCTCTGCTGCCGGTGGGTGGGGCGGGGCGCCCCGCCCGGCGGCGGTGGCCGCGGCACGCACCCCGGCGGCGGCGGCGGCCGCGCCGACGGTTGACGCGGACGATGGGATGCCCGATGACGCGCTGATGCTGGAGGTGTTGGAGAAGGTCTCACGGTACGTTTGGTGGGGTGCTGCAGTTGCCTGGATGCATTTGTGGGCCTCGGTAGCTGTGGGCGCAAGGGTGGGTTCACCGTCGGTGCTCGACGTGCATGCATTGTGCGGCTTGACGGCTGCGCGGCGGCTGCGTGTGCCCCCGCTGGCGCCCCACGTTCGCTCCCCGCACTGCTGTGTCTGACGCCAGACACCCGAGTGCCACGTCGATGCATTTTCTGCTCTTGTCGTGTGCCGTCTGTCTGGACCATGCATTGTTGCCGCTGCCCCCACCTCCCCCCCCGCAGGCGGTCGAGCTTGGCAGAGTCCCGCGTCGGCTCCGTCCCTGGCGCGCAATCGCCGCCGCCCGCCAAGCGCCCGAGCGGCTTTGGCTTCAACGAGGCGGAGCTCGTGTCCCCCGTTCGCCCGCCGCGCGTGTCCCGCACGACCGTGTTTGGCAACCCGGCCCACAAGCGCGTGTTGGCGGACAAGGGCCCGGGGGAGAGCCCCAAAAAGGCCCGCGTGGAGCCGACGGACGTCGACGACGAGGCGGACGGCGGGCGCTCCTCGCCCTTTTCGGCGTCGCCAGTCACGCCCTTGCGGCGGCTCCGGCGCACGCGCATTGCGTCGGGCGACTCGGACGACGATGCAGACTACCACCCGGGGCCGGCGGACAGCGGTGGGGAGGACGACGACGACGGCGTGGACGCGCCGCTCGCCACGCCGCGCGCGGCGCGCAAGGCGGCTAGCCCTGCCCGGGCCTCCCCGTCTCCCGCGGCGTCGTGCCCCACCCCTGCTCGTGGTGGGGCTCCGCTGTCGCTCGACGACCTGCCGCCGATGAGCGCCGCCGACCGGGCGTTTGCGCGGGAGCGCCTCGCTGGCTGTGCGGGCGTGCCGGGCGGTGCTGGTGGCAGCAACACGGGGGTGGCGCAGGTCGGTGGGGAGGACGCGTGGAAGTCCAAGAATGGGTGGACCAGGGACGTGCGTGACGCAGCCGGCCGGTCTGTCACCGACCCCGACTATGACAAGACGACGCTGTTCGTGCCGCCCCGAGCGTTTGCCGGCCTGACGCCGTTCCAAAAGCAGTTTTGGGAGATCAAGCGCCAGGCCTACGACGTGGTCATCTTCTTTAAGAAGGGAAAGTTTTACGAGATGTACGACAAGGACGCGGACGTGGTGCACAAGGAGCTCGGCCTCAACTATACGGGCGGCGGCCGGGTGGACATGCGCTGCTGCGGGGTGCCCGAGCAGGCGTTTGACCGCCACACGTCGCGGCTGTTGGACTTGGGGTACAAGGTCGGCCGGGTCGAGCAGACCGAGACGATCAACGCGGCGACCAAGCGCCGCAATGGTGCCGGCGCGGGGAGCTCTGCTGCCAACAGGAGCGCCATCTGTGAGCGGTCGCTCGTGCGCGTGCTCACCCGTGCCACCGTGTGCGACGATTATCTCCTCAAGGACCATCGCGCTCGGTACCTGCTGTCGATCGTCGAGGGGGATGAAGCACCCGCGCCCGCGCCGGGTCGGGACGACAACGCTGCGCCAGCCACGGACGAGGGGGAGGTCCTCATTGGGGTGTGCTACGTGGACGCCGCCGCGGGCGCCATCACGGTCGGGGAGTTTGTTGACGACTACCGGCGGGCGGGCGTGGAGAAGCTCTTGGCGTACTTGCGCCCGCCCGAGATCCTCGTGGACGGGTCACGGCCAGCAAGTGAGCGGCTGTCTGGTCTCCTGCGGTGGGCGGGGGACGCAGAGGGGACGGACGTGGTGCGCGTGTCGGGCGGCTTCTCGGTCATGAGCCCGGCGCGGCTGCATCAGTACCTGGGCGGCGCCGCGGCGGGCAGCTCGGCCGAGGGTCAACGCCAGCAGCTGCACCGCTTTTTTGCTGACCGCGGCCACGTGTTGGCGGCCCGGGCGATGGGCGCCTGTGCCGACTACTTGGCGGCGCTCAAGGTGGACGCGGAAGTCCTCTCCATGGGCAACTTCACGCTGCTGCCGTCCCCCCGTGACGAGCTGCCCGGCTCGGACGTGTCGAGCGCGTCGGACGCGTGCTCCGGCTCGACACCGGGCGGATCGCTGCTGGCGCTGCGCCGCCCCATGGAGGGCGGGTACGACCCGGCGGTGGAGCCCCGTGTGCACATGGTGCTCGATGCGGCGTCGCTGCTCAACCTCGAGGTGCTCGAATGCGGGGCGGACCGGTCCGAGGGCGGCGCCCTCATCTCCTTTGTCGACCGCGCGGTGTCGTCGGGTGGCAAGCGGCTGCTGCGGCGGTGGTTGGCCGAGCCGCTCTTGGATCCCGCGGCCATCAACGACCGCTTCAACGCGATCGACTACCTGCATGCCGCGGACGATGCGAGCGGGACGCTGCTGTCCGAACTGCGCGCGCAGCTGTCCCAGCTCCCAGACCTGACGCGCGCTCTGGCCAAGACGCACGCTGCCGCCACGGTCGCGGACAACGCCGTGATGTTTGACGACACCAACAAGCGGCGGGTCAAGGAGTTCACCACCCTGTTGAGTGGCCTCCGGTCTGCGCTGGACATTTTGGACTCTGTGTCGTTGGATATCGCCAGCCGGCGAGACTCGACTGACGCCGACGCGGCTCCTCGGCGACTCGAATGGCTCGTCACGTCGGGCGCTGGTGTGCCCGATGGCGCGGCCGCTCGGCTGTCCTGGTTCTTTGACGGCGCCTTCGACTACGCGGCGGCGCGCAAAGACGGGACTCTCTTCCTCCGCCCCGGCGCAGTGCAGTCATACGACGCGCGCAAGCAGGCGGTGGCGGATGTGGAGGCCCGCCTGAATCAGGAGCTGGCCAAGCACAAGTCTGCTCTCCGGGAGCCCGGCCTGAAGTTCTTCCATCGCCCCAAGGAGCCGTACCAGATTGAGGTGCCCGCCGCTTGCGTGCAGCGGTCCAACTTGCCCCGCAGCTGGGTACTCAAGTCGCAGAGCAAGACCGCTCAGCGCTACTGGACGCCCGAGGTTGAGCGTCTCGCTGGTGAGCACATTGACGCGGCGGAACTGCTGGAGTTGGAGACCAAGACCGCGCTGCGGTCACTGCTCGGCCGCTTTGACGATGACGCGGCCACGTGGTCGGCCGTTGCTCGTGCGGTGGCCGAGCTGGATGTGCTGCTGGCGCTGGCGGTTGTCTCCCGCTCGGACGGCACCGGGCCGATGTGTCGGCCAAAGGTGGTGCCTGCCGCCCAATCGGGCGCCGACGGTGACGCGGCGCCGATGCTGCACGCTCGCTCGCTGCGGCATCCTGTACTGGCCAGTCGGATGAACAACAACTTTGTGGCCAACGACGTCTTCCTGGGCGGCGCAGATGCGGGGGCTTCTGGCCAGGCTTACCCTCGTGCGGTGGTGGTGACGGGTTCCAACATGGGCGGCAAGTCGACACTGTTACGACAGACGTGCTTGGCCGCCATCCTGGCGCAGGTTGGCTGCTTTGTGCCTGCCACGTCGTGCACGCTGACGCCTGTCGACCGCATCTTCACCCGCCTCGGCGCCCACGACCGCATCACCCGCGGTCAAAGTACGTTTGCCGTCGAGATGGAGGAGACGGCGACCATCCTCTCCCACGCGACGCCCCAGTCGCTGGTGATCGTCGACGAGCTGGGCCGCGGCACGTCCACCCACGACGGCTACGCCATTGCGCACGCGGTGTTGGTCGACCTCACCCGCCGGCTGCGCTGCCGCACGCTTTTTGCTACCCACTACCACCTACTGACCGAGTCCTTTGCGGCGGACCCCGCTGTGGCTCTGTACGAGATGGCCATCCGGGTCAACGAGGAGACCAAGGACATCACCTTTCTGTACCGCTTCTCGCCGGGCGTCGCGCCCGCGTCGTTTGGCATCCACTGCGCGCGGCTGGCGGGCATTCCTGCGACGGTGGCGGACCACGCCGACACGAGTGCCAAAGAGTTTGAGGAGACCCTGGCCCACCAGCTGGCGGAGCGCAAGGTGGAGCGCCTGGCCGAGTCGCTGGCTCGATGCCTGCGTGGCAGCGGGGCGGTCCCAACGGCAGTAGACGCCATCTGCGCCTTGGCCGAGGCTGGGGCCGCGTGACGCTTGATTGTTGTCTTTCTGCCTTTCTGTTTGTTGCTGACGCGGTGCTTCACGGAGAAAAAGAGTTTTAGATGTAACTTCTGTTCGTCACAGACGACACCCAGCAGCGCCGGTGGCGGCGGCTGTCGACCGGGGTTCCAAAAAAAAGTGGTGCAGTAACTCTGTGCTTGCTTGTAGTCCGCTCACGGACCAACTCATAGCCCGTTGCGCTGTCCGAGGCTATCTTGGCCCGTCGGCCTCGGTTGCCTCCCCCTCCGCATGAATCAAATCTGCTGCGGCCGCGGCTTCCGCCTCGGCCACCGCCGCGGCGACGATGGACTCGTCGACGGGCGTCGGCTCGCCCACCTCCGCCCCTGCCGCTGCCCCCCCTGCGGCGGCGCCACCCGGCGCACGGCGGACGCCCTTGCGACAAGCCCCCTTGGCCACGTGCCGCGTCATGACGCTCTTACGTGAAAAATCGGCGCCGCACAGCCCACACACAAACGGCCGCAGTCGCTCGTGGCGGGACGCGCAGTGGCGGGAGAGGTCGCCCTTGTGGGCAAAGCGCGCGTCGCACCGGTTGCAGCTGTACGGCTTGAGGCGCTCGTGGACGGAGCGGGTGTGGGCCGTAAGGCCAGAGCGCGCACCAAAGGACACGCCGCACAGGGCGCAGGGAAAGGCCTTGACGGGGCGCCCCGCCGCACCAGGCGCCTTGCCCGTCGGTGCCGTTGCCCGCGCCGCCGTCGCAGCTTCCCCGGCCGAGGCAGAAGGGGGTGGCCGCTTGCGTCCCGACCGAGCCGCGGATGTAGAGTGGCTGTGGGTGGCGGTACCCTCCTCTGCGCTGGTCGACGGCGCGCCCGAGCTCGTAACCGAGGCCGCGGCAGCCGCCGCCGCGCCCGCCGCTGCCGCCGCGGATGACGCGGCACCCAACTCCCCGACCGCCGGCGCGTCGGCGGTGACCGCCGCCGCCTCCGCGGCGGCGGCCGAATACAGGGCGGTGTTCGGCGTTTGCGCCGGATTGGGCCCCCCCTCCGCCACTGGCGGCGGTACCTCGCCCGCCACGCCCAGATACGCCCCGTGTGACGTCGGAAAAACCGCCGGGTAGGCCGGTGGCGGCAAGCCGCCCGTGCAGTGCGACGGCTGCGTCGGGCGGTCGCCGCCGCCTCGAGGTGACGTCGGCAGTTGAACGGCAGGAGGTACCTGCGTTGGTGGGCGACCGCCAGAGCCTGTCTTTCTCCGCTTGGGCAGGGCCGCCCCAGAGAGAGCACGTCCACCGGCAGCCTCGGCAGAGGCCATCGCTTCGGTCGCGTGGCTAGCGCCCGGCGCCGCTGGCGCAGCGCTGTGCATCTCATTCTCCGTCTTGGTAACGCTGCCGTTGCCAGTGCCCCCGCGTGTTGGTGGCCGGCCCCACTCCCGCGCCGCATAAGCGGAGGTACCTGCCGCCCCGTTCATCGGGGATGGCACGGTCATGGGCGACGGCAGCGGAAACGGAGAAGGCAATGGCAGGTAGTAGGGGCCATGTCGGGGCGGAGGGGCCACCTCCATCATGCCCAAGCCGGGGGCAACCGCCGCCGCCGGGCGGCACACGGACAAAGAGGGTGGCATGTTGGAATTGCTCCCACCCCCGCCGCCCTCGCAGCCGTCGCTGCCGCCTACCCCGTCTGCAAACGGCGCCCGGTCGGTCGCCTCAACGTCTCTAGTGCCCAGTACGCGCGCCGACCGCCCGCCCGGAATGACGGTCGTCCAAAAGCTCGGCCGCTTAGATAGCGCGTCGGAGTCAGCCGCCGACCCACCCGGCCCGACAGGCGCCGCGTCTGTGGCACCACGCTCCTCCTCCCCGTCACCCCTGTCCCCGCTGCCCGTCGGCACCACAACCGGCGGCACGGGCGGGGTGCCCGCCGGCGGGTGCCCCCCCGCCCGCGAGTTCGGTCGGTGGTGCGCCCGCGGCCACAGCGCGTCGAGGCCGACCGCCGCGGCGGTGACAGCTGCGACAGTACCCGGCGTGGTGGCGGACGGCCCAAACGGTCCCGTCGGCAGCCCCGCGGCGCTCGGCGTCGGGAGGACCCCGGCCGAGACGCCCGACGAGGAGAAGACACCCCCCGGCTGCAGCGGAGGGGAGCCCGACTGGCTCATCAACCACTGCGACGGCGACGGCAGCGCCGAGGGGGGGGAAAGGATGGACGAGCGGAAGGCGCTACTCAGGCCACCCGGCATGAGACCACCCTTGGTTCCGAGACTGCCCGAGCTGCCCCCAAGGTGACCCAAGCCGCCCGAGCCGCTGCCACTCCCAGGATCGCCGCAGACGAGGTCCGACGTGGGGCTAAAGCGGACCCCCGGACTCGGTGCGCCTGCCCGCCACAGCGGCGGTGGGTGGGCTATTCTACCCCCGCCGCTGCCCACGTGGCCAAAGGCACCACTAGCGGGTGGGGCGGCGGACAGCCCGCCCGCCGCCCCGCCATCCACCGCGTCTGCGCCACCGCCGCCGGCCCTATCGTGGCGGGCGCCCCCCCACAGCCGCCGGCCACCGCCACCGCCGCCAACGCCGTGTACCCCGTCAATCACCTCGCCGTCGAGCCACACGACCGGCGGCCCGGCGTCGACACCGCCGCTACTGTCCGACGCCAACCGCACGTGGGCGATGGACACGTGGAGGCGCGCCAACGCGGGCGCCGCCGACGCCAAGGCCGCCGTCACCACCGCCGCGGCGGCCGCGGCATAGGCCGCTTGGGCGCCATTGCTCACCACTGGGGGCGGCGGCTCGTGCATCGGCGGCGGCGGTGGTGGCGGTGGCGGCGGCTGCTGCTGCAGCGACGACGGGGGTGGCTGATGCGGTGGCGGAGCCGGCGCATGGGCGGGTGCCCCGGATGTGGGCGGCAGCCCGGCCCCCGCCGCCGGCCGCTGCGGCGGCGGCGGGAGGTGGGCAAACGTCGACCGCACGGGGGGAACGTCGGTCGGCAACGACGCCAAAGCCGACGCCGCGTACCGCTCCCGCGGGGTCATGGCCATGGCGGAAGCGACGACGGCCGCCACGGCCTCGGTGACCGTTGTACCGTTGACGGCTGCTGCCGGGAGGTTGTGGTGCACCGGCCCGCCACCCACCGACGGCGACGCTGTCGGCCGGGCACGCGCGCCCGTCCGTACAGCAAACCCGCCTGTACTGTTCGCGTCAGGGTGGCGGCAGTTGTGCCGCGGCGGACGGCGGTGAGGACGCCAGACGCCACGTCGACCCGAGCGTGGCACGGCCGGCAGCGAGCGTGCCCCCCCCCGTGCGCGCGGCATAGGCCGAAGCTGCACGGGCCGCAAACCCAGGGAGGAGAGGGGTGTGCCAAGGGCGGCCCGCTGGACAACGTCGCAGCACCCGAATCAATAAAAACACCACCACCGCCTGGTCGGTACGTTGCGGCGGCGCGCACGGGTGTGCCCAGGCAGTTGGCAGCGCCCCAGCAAGACACACGGGAATGCACAAAGGGCAAGGAACCTCCCGCCCAGGCCGTGGCGCGCGCAGGACGCCCCGTGGGCGGTGTCGGCTGCCAGCGCCGCCGCGGGTGGCGCAGCCGGGCGGCAGGTGAGCGCGGTGGCCACTGGTCGGCCGCAACCACAAACGGGGGGGGGCTCAGACCACCGTCGGCACACCGGCGCAGAGTCCCTGGGCAGTGGCCTCCCCCCCGCTCTCCCTCCAGTGCGGCCCCCACAAGGGGCGACGGCCCCGCCCCGCCCACAGGGGTAGCCACAGAGTGCCCGCCGTCGGCCAGCGCCACTGCTCACGAACGCCGGTACCCTGTGCCTACGCGTCGGACGGAGGGGGAGGGGGCGATTGGAAGCCGCCACGGCCGGCGCAGAGGGGCGAGGGAGGACAGCACCTGCACGGCCAAAAGCCGCCACTCGACTGCCCAATCGCCCCGAGGTGCTACCCCCACCGACTGTGTGTGCGGCCGAGTTACACGGCAACGCAACGAGCCGTCGCGGGCGGCGGCACCCATCGCCGCCAGGACACAGGTGGCGGTTGCGCCGACAGCGCCGTCACAACGACAGGGAACGGCAGGACCAACAGGGGGGAAAACTCAATAATCGCGCCATCCCCACCACCATCACTACTGCCACCACCGCCCCGCCGACTCCGCCGCCACCCCCGTCAAGCGCCAACCGCTATGGTGGCGCTTGGCCAAGATCCCCACTCTACCATCACCCGACCGCGTGCCATCCGCAAGGAAGGAAACAAACGCGACACGCCCGCAGAGGCCGAGACGGCAGGACGAGGCAACAGCAACAAACCAAAAAATCGACTGGGAGCGCCCAGCACCAAGCGGCGACGCTGCCTTCAGGCGCAGCAGGGACGCGGAATGCCGAGGGGAGCGCGCTTCATCAACAGCGCACCCATAGAGCTGCATTCCGAGTCTCTCGAATCATTGAATTGAATGATCCCGAAGGAAAAAAGTGCCTCATAAGTGCAAGTATTTTCTCTCGGAGACCCGCCCACTGGGCCCAAAACCAACGTGAAAAGCACTTCTGTTTTTGCGCCTTTTGGGGCGGACGAGAAATCTGCAAACCGCCATGGGGCTCTGTCGACAGCGTCAAGGCTGATTTTTTCCAGAAAGGACGCCCATAGCGTCTGTTCGCCCAAGTAGAATAGATGCGTCTCCGCTGGTAAAAAGGGAGACACAGTATGAGACGTATGTACTTCTTCCTTCAGAAAATGCGGGGGAACGCGGAGATCCATCTATCTCTGTGCAAGCCGGTCCGAAGTGCGAAGTGAGCCGCTGATGGCTGGCCATGCGTGTGCGCTGCAGCTCTCTCCCCCTGCCTGCCAAGCCGATGCAGTCCCAGCTAGTCGACGGCCGCATCGGTTCCTTGACTGCCTCATGCATTGCGAACGACGATCTATCGGGCACCCGCCACAAGCGCTCCATGATCAACAGGTGGGACCTGCGCAAGGGCCCAGTCACCGTCACCATTCATCGGTTGACGCCGACGCGGTAGCGCTCGACCGTCCAGGTGGAGGTACTCACGTGGAATGGACGTTCGCGGCGGCGGGTTACTCTGACGCTTTTGCAGCCTTTACCCCCGGCGACGACGACTGGCCGTCCGACTCCTGGGTCGGCGACGGGTGGTACACCACCATCTACTGGGCGCCCGGATAGGCCGTGTTGTGTGCGTTGAGGACCATGGAAGGCGACCCGCAGGCGGGTGAAATGTGGCGAGCGCACGTCGTCCTGACGCGCGTCCTCGTTGCCCGCTGCACGGAGAACTTCCGGGCGATCGTTGGGGGTGACGAGGCGGCCATGGCGGCCGGCGGGGGTGGCCCCTCCGACGCGGCCGCCGGTGCGGCGCCGAGGCGCCCGGTTGCCAGCCTCATTCTTGAGGCGGTGCTCGGTCAGCAGGTGACGGCGCTCGTGTGCCACCGCGCAGGCCACGTGGTTGACCTGCGCCACAAGTCGTGGGGCTCGGTCACGGTGTCGCTTGACGAGCTCACCGACGCGGCTGCCGTCGCCGAGTGGGGCCACTCCACTTTTGTGCTTTGGCGGCCACGGTCCCCGTCGTGCGCGCCGACCCTCTGACAAAACGCTGATTGGGTCTTTGACGACCGTCGGCCAGCAGGAGGACGCGGCGGCCATCGTCGGACGCCGAGCGTGTGGACGGCTGCGGCCGCCGCCGCGCGCGACTCGGTGGATGGTCATGGGCGCGCGACGGCGTGGGCGGTCGTCGGCACCGCCGCTGCCGCGCGGCGTCACGGTCGCCGACGCCGGGCGGCCGCGCCGCGACGCGGCCGTGGCCACCCCCGTCGACGGCGACGGCGGCGGCGGCGGCGGCGGCGGCGGTTGCGCTCGCGGCGCGGCGGGGGGGGGGAGGCGCCCGCCGGCGGGCGGCGGGGCGGCGCCGCCAACGGTGGCCGCGGGTGGATTTCCTTGTCGGCGGCG
>Ga0114953_1003863_pt1 | contig 10144 bp, 17 predicted proteins | sample SidtaG_FD_87298 | JGI IMG/M metagenome (GOLD analysis project Ga0114953, IMG submission 87298) | Marine algal microbial communities from Sidmouth, United Kingdom - Sidmouth_Male2 metaG | ecosystem: Host-associated > Algae > Red algae > Unclassified | place: Sidmouth, United Kingdom | collected... | reverse complement strand
TTGCCCCCTCGCAGGGGGTCAGCGGTGCTGCCGCCGACGCCGCCCCGGCGGCGCCGCGTCCGTCGTCGGGCGCCGCCGCCGACGTGACCGCGCCGCCACCGCCGCCCCGACCGCCCCAGGGCGGCTCGAAAGCTTCTGCCCCAGCCGCCAGATCTGCTGGCGGCAGCAGGGGGCCGCCGCGTGCCCCCTTGCAGGGGGTCAGCGGTGCTGCCGCCGACGCCGCCCCGGCGGCGCCGCGTCCGTCGTCGGGCGCCGCCGCCGACGTGACCGCGCCGCCACCGCCGCCCCGACCGCCCCACGGCGGCTCGGACGCTTCTGCCCCAGCCGCCAAATCTGCTGGCGGCAGCAGGGGGCCGCGGCGTGCCCCCTTGCAGGAGGGGAGCGGTTCCACCGCCGATGCCGTCCCGGCGGCGCCGCGTTCGTCGTCGGGCGCCGCCGCCGACGTGGCCGCGCCGCTACCGCCGCCCCGACCGCCCACTGGCGGCTCGAAAGCCTCTACCCTATGCACAAAAGCTGCTGGTGGCAGCAGGGGGCCGCCGGCTGCGCCCTCGCAGGGGTGAGCGGGGCCGCCGCCGACGCCGTCCCGGCGGCGCCGCGTCCGTCGTCGGGCGCCGCCGCCGACGTGGCCGCGCCGCCACCGCCGCCCCGACCGCCCACGGGCGGCTCGGAAGCCTCTATCGCAGCCGCCAAAGCTGATGGCGGCTGCAAGGGGCCGCCGGCGGCCCCCTCGCAGGGGGGGGGCGGTGGCGCCGCCGACGCCGTCCCTGCGGCGCCGCGTCCGTCGTCGGGCGCCGCCGCCGACGTGGCCGCGCCGCCACCGCCGCCCCGGCCGCCCACGGGCGGCTCGGAAGCCTCTATTCCGGCCACCAAAGCTGATAGCGGCTGCAGGAGGCCGCCGCTCGCACCCTCGCAGGGGGGACGCGGTGCCGCCGCCGACGCCGTCCCTGCGGCGCCGCGTCCGTCGTCGGGCGCCGCCGCCGACGTGGCCGCGCCGCCACCGCAGCCCCGACCGTCCAAGAGCGGCTCGGAAGACTCCTCCCCAGCTGCCAAAGCTGCTGGCGTCAGCAGGGCGCCGCCGCGGGCCCCCTCGCAGGGGGGGAGCGGTGCCGCCGCCGACGCCGTCCCGGCTGCCTCGCGTCCGTCGTCAGGCGCTGCCGCCGACGTGGCCGCGCCGCCACCGCCGCCCCGACTGTCCACGGGCGGCTCGGAAGCCTCTTCCCCAGCCGCCAAAGCTGATGGCGGCTGCAGGGGGCCGCCGGCTGCCCCCTCGCAGGGAGGGGGCGGTGCCGCCGCCGACGCCGTCCCGGCGGCGCCGCGACCGTCGTCGGGCGCCGCCGCCGACGTGGCCGCGCCGCCACCGCCGCCCCGACCGCCAACGGGCGGCTCGGAAGCCTCTACCCCAGCCACCAAAGCGGCTGACGGCAGCAGGGGGCCGCCGCTTGCCCCCTCGCAGCGGGGGAGCAGTGCCGCCGCCGACGCCGTCCCGGGGGCGCCGCGTCCGTCGTCGGGCGCCGCCGCCGACGTGGCCTCCTCGCCGCGGCCGTTCCCGGCCGCCTGTGCCGGCAGCAACGCCAGAGGGGTGGCGCCCGCCGCTGTTGCCGCAGCGAAATCGCCGCCGCCGCCGCGAACGTGCCGCGGTGGGGTGCGTCCGTGGGAGCGCGCCGCCGTTTCCGCAGTGACGGCGGCGCTCTCCCCAAAAGAAAGCACACTGCGCAGGAAGGCGGCGGTCGTGTCCGCCACGACCGAGGCCATCCCCCCCGTCAGCGTCCCGGCAGCTGCGCCGTCCCGCACCGCCGCAGCAGCGATGCGGGCGGCGTCGCGGTCGGCCGCAGCGTCGTCGGACAGCACGCCGCGACGAGACCGCTGCGGCTTCCGCGGCGTCCGCCAGGACGCGGACCGCGCCTCCCCCGACGCTCGGGTCGAGGTGGGCCGTCCACGCCGGCTCCGCCGGGGGTCCGGGGGGGGGGGAAGCACCCGGACCCGGTGACGGTCCATGCCCACTTGTGGGACTTCTTCCCCATCTCGCGCCGCTCATCGCAGCACGGGTCCACCAGGGCCTTGGTCGTCCTCTGGAGCTCCTTGAGGATGGCCGCCGAGCGGGATGCCAGGGCATACTTGCGCGCGGCGGCCACCCTCGAGCCGTGCCCGCCCAGTCTCCCGTGCTCGGGACGCACAACACCCGGCGCGGTGTGCAGGAGCACCCACGACAACAGGGAGGCCCCCATAGCAACGAAGGCAATGGGGGGGGCAGGGAGGGGGGAGCGGCGGATGAGGCGGCGGGGGAGGCGGCGCGAGGACGGGGGACCAGGCGGGGGGCCAGGCGAGGGAAGATGCGCGGGAAAGGTGGGGGATGAGGGTTAGGGTTAGAGTTAGGGCTAGGGTTAGGGGTTAGGGTTAGGGGATAGGGTTAGGGTTCGGGGTTAGGATTAGGTTGGAGCGGGAGGCGGAGGCGGAGGCGTGCAGGGCGGCGGACAGGTAGGCAGCCGGGGGAGGGGGAGCGCCAGTGAGGCCGACAAGGCATACATTTTGACTTCTGACCTGCCGTTGCAGCGGGGGGAGTGGCCGAAGGGGTGGCCAGGGGCCACAGATCCTTACGATCATCAGAAACCTGTGCCCACCGGTCAACTGGGCGAGTTGATCGGCAAACCAACCGGCATTGACCGGCCGGTCAGGCATTCGCTGATGGACGGTTCAACCGGAGACTAACCGGAATGAACGCCCCCCAGTCACAGTGCCGAAAACGAGCTCAATGCAGCACACTGAGAGGGGCATGGACCAGCGCACGTGCCTCGGTGGCCGGCCGCTGGTGCCATCTCGCTGCTGTTCAGATCTCAACTGTCGAGTACTTCGTCACTTGCATTGGGCTTCATGTACAGAATACAATTGCAATTCTTCTGACGGTGACATTAACTCTGGCCGCGGCTGTATTATGCTTCTCATTTGAACTCTAATGTCATGCTCGGTTTATCTTTTATATGTCGAGCACCCGTGTCAATGTCACCAACACACAATGGACTCCAAGGTACAGCAAAAGAGCACTTGGAAAAGAACAGAATACAACAGAGAGATCAGACAGGGACAAAGAGACAATCTGAGCAGAATGCCTCAGCCAAGCAGAAGGAACGAAGCACGAGAGTCAGAGACTACTCAAACGGCAGGGATAGTCCGATACTCACACAGCCAACCACAGGCTCAACAAAAACAACAAGCAGCACATATCTGGTACCAAGAGCAAGGGACGACACACGCACGTACGCCGGGACGCGAAGAAACGAACGGGAAAGGGACCCGTGAATAGTCGTGTAGCAACAAGCCAATGCCACGGAGAGAAAAAAGAACGGGCTGCTCCGTGACATAGGTGACGCATACAAGGGGGGGTATGGGGGGGGTTGAGGTCAAGGTCGGGAGAAGGATGCAGATGTGGAGCGTGGTTGGAGGTCTGGCCGCAGGTGAGCAAGTGGATGTCATGTGGTACAGCCGATGTGGGGAACGGCGTCGGGACCACTGCCGCCCGCACCTGTTGTGTCTGATTTTCAGTCGTGTCTGTCGCTATTCGCCTCTCGATTGCTCTGCCCAAGTGTCATCGGCACGCAGCGCGCGCCGATAGGTGTATCCGCTAAACCTTGATCGTTAGCGTACAAGTCCAGGATCAAACCTGCTCTATCAATCAGTACACATGTATCTTGTCAAGAGTCGGTGAATTCTGCAGCAGAGGACAAGAAGTATTTACCAGATCCTTGCACGACACTCAAAGGTGAGGACCTATGATTATCTCACTACGCCCACCCCAGCTGCCGCGCCCGTTGAGGGAGGTTTTCAGATATCGGGACCACAGTGTCTCCTTCTGAGGATACACTCACCACCGATCATTACGGTCATCTAACCGGCCGGTCAATGGCCCGGTTGAGATGCCGGTCAGAACCGCCAACCGCCGGTTGGGAATATTGATAGACGGTTTGACCGGTGTGCACAGGTTTCTGATTATCAGTGCCGCGGCAGGCGCGCACATCCCGACTGCCGATTGGGTGAGTCCCGTGTCGCGAACCCAGGCCGCACAGGTCTGCCAACCGATCAACTCGAAGTCTGTCAAGCGAGAGCTGCTCCGTTTTGATCACTTCGGAAACTGAGGCCATCGCCCAAACATAACCACTTCGCGGCTTGGCGCTTTTCTTGGATATCGGTGTCCATCCGTCCTAAGGTGGTTGGCGAATAAAAATAGGAAAACGTGCAGATGCGATTTTTGACATTTTGTTTTTCTCTGCTTGCTTTGATTGTCTTGCAGTCAGGCTCGAGGCCATTTGAGGCCTATTCTAGACAGGCTTGGTATTATATCATCGTTATTGCGTATCCCACGAAAGGTGACACGCACCAACACATGGAATTGCCTTTTCAGCCAATCGGAGCGCGATTTCTTGCACCAGATAAGCTCCTGGGTGTCTGTTGTTTCTGGGAAGCACAGTACGACGCTCTCCGCGCTGCGCAAGAAACATGCGGGCTCAATGACCTGGAAGCAATGATAACAAAATGAAAACAGAGAAAATGGACGCCACATCGGCTTCGAAGGCACGACGTCGAGTGGCGGTGGGGATGGGGTGCGTGTTTGCATTGGGTGCGACCAGAAGATCCTGCAGAGCCCATGCTCTCGGCGAAGCCGATGTGAATGATGCCTCACCGGACGATTCTACAGGTTCCGGAGCAATGCGCACATCAGGAGGACTAATGCTGCAGGTCTTTCTATTTCCGCATTACGGTTTCATGCACATTGCACAATTCCTGCGCAAGAACGCCGACCTGTTTCTCGGATACATGCTGAGAACGCTTTCTTCGAACAGGACAGGGACCTCTTGGCGGCATGACCTGCTGCGGTACTGAGCACGTCAGAGAATGCTCGGTTGTTTTCTCACACGAGCTTCAACTCTGGTTCTGAGCATCATCATCCTTTTCACAGTCATCGCTTCAACCCCGCATGTGGTCTCCACCTCCCGCCCTCCTCTCCCCGCCGCCGCATTCTTCCACACCGCTGCAGCAAACCTGGCGTCTTCTCCGTTGACGTCTCTCTCATTGTCCCCAGCTGTCGTTCTCCATCGTTCCCCCTTGCGGTCGCTGAGGCACTTCCTCACTATCTCCCGCCTCCCTGATGTGTCCACTAACCGTCCCACCTCGCGACAGACCCGTGTCGCCACCCCACACGGCCGCTGGCATGCACCCCAGTGTCGCGGCTTTTCTTCGTCAGGAGGTCCGAGCGACGGAGCACCCATCACCCTACCCCAATGACCGTACCACGAAGTTACAGCACAGGTGTTGTGGTCACCACCCTCCCGCCTCGAGGAGGCGCATGTCATAAGCACTCTGCGCTCGGGGAGATATTTTTCAAAGGACAGTTGATTCTACGGGCAAGGACATGGCCGACTGCGTCGCCGGCCCCTCAAATCCAGCCACATTCGCCCCGCCGTCCCCAAACGGGACCGGGGAAATACTACTACCCCGCCCGCGGAACGCGGTCAGTGCAGGTCTCCCATCGGTCTCGAGCCCCTGCCACCATGCGCAATCCCTCGCCGACGCGCGAAGGCACCCCGTTGAGACGGCGCCCGTCGGGTGGACGCCTCGCCACTCCTTCTCGGCTCACCACCCCGGGGGGCCGCCTACATCGTGTGGCCCGGCCAACGGGGACCAAACCGCCACATCCAGGTCCCGGAGTCCGCCGTAGCACGCCTGCCGCTCTCAGAAACCCGTCCGTCCTACAGGTCAGAGCTCCTTAAAACAGTCAACGATGCGTCTCCTTCCTCCAGCCAGAAGAGAAAGTTGGGGGCGTAAAGAAGACTGCAATTTCGTGTGCGGCAGAAGGCGCAGCGGCCCGTGACGGTACTGACGAAATCAGTTGCTGCGCAGCCCTTGAGTGTTCCCCGAACTGCCTTCTCGCGCATACCGCTTGACCCTATTGTCTGTGTGAACGTCGTCAGGAGCGCCTAAAGCCATTAGAGAATTCGGCTCGTCCAGCGCTATGAGATTCCGCGCCACTGTCCGGTCAGCGCTGAGGTACGACATTTGTCTGTGCCCCGCGGGCGGCCGAGTGATCAAGCGAGTGTGCAGCTCCGCAGCGGTTTCTCAGAGCACTGTGACACATGGTGGACACGCTTTGTCAGTCAGAATAGGTTCCGGCTAAGATTTTTACAGAACTGCGTCAATCGGTCTTGGGGGCTGCGAGGTGTCGCGACGCATGAGGCTACGTTGGTGTTTGCCATCGCGCCTGAATACGGTATGTACAATTCACAGGTGTATCATGGGCGTGTCGTCTCTGATGACTATCCGCTCGTGTTCTCTTCATACTTTCATTGCACTCCGTAGAGAACTGGCTCGGCTGCTAGTGCACTAATATTCAGTAATAGTTCTACAGCCTGTCCTACTCTTGGTCGAGTGCTGTAGCCTATGCAAGAAGAATGGTGGCTCAGACAAAAAAGAAACAGAAGAATGCAAGAAAGGCACTCTGACCAGCGCTAACTGAAACTTAGTGACCTCGAGGAAAGACTTTTGCACGCACTTGCCTCGTATTCTTCTGCGTGAGCACAGCTTCGGAACCTTGTGTGGACGAAACGTAAAATTCCATCACGCAAGTGAAAGCTCGGCCCGTATGCGGCGGCGGACCGGTTGTTGAAGGGGCGGGCGGTCGGCTTGGCGGAGAGCGTCGGCGGCCGCCGCCGGATTTGATTGCAGCCGTGGGAAGAAGCGTGGAAGTGGGGGTCGAGTCCGGACTACCATGCGCGACAAGAGGGAGGTGGTGTCACAGAAGGAACGTGCATGTGTGTATCCATAGTGTGGCAACCTGGTGTGTGCCGCGCTCTCGTGCCTTTGTCCACAAATTCAATATCTCGGATTGCTGCGGGGAGCCAGCGTTGTGATATTGCACGTCCAAGATGTGGCTGTGTACTCTAAGATAGAGGCAGAGCGCAAGAGAAATATTGAAGAAGTGCTGCAGGTGATGTATCGCGCGGGGGTCACCCTTCTGATTCCTATATGCCTGTTCTGCAGCATGACTGTCGAATTCTTCTGGCACCAAATCAGGACGGTAACGCTGCTGGCAACGGCCATCTCCCCAGAACCTGGGGATGACCCATGCTTATTGTTTCATAGTTCGCGTTGCAGTATTCTAGCGACAGCGACTTCGCCGACACCATTCAGCGAACATTATGAATGGTATCTGATTGCCCACGAGACTGTTGCGGCATCCAATGCTCTTTGGCCGCCGGGAAGGCCCCACCCGCTGCTCCGACGGCCGGTGGACATGTATCCACTGAGCCCATCGGTGGTGTCATGGCAGCATCAAAGCTACCCGCGACATACTGCCCGCGCCGTTGGATATGCCAGAGACGGGGAATCTGCCATCGCCACGAAAACAGCGATTATGGCGGAAATCGCAGGCGGTGGACGTAGAAGCGGTCGACTGCAAGGCTTTTACGGGCGTCGGCACCCGCATGAGCAGTGAATGCACCCCGGCCCCGACGACGGTTTTGCACCGCTGCGTCGGAATATGGGAGCAGGGGGCACATGCCAGCACTCCGCGCCGCCGCCGCCGCCGCCTACGCGGCCGCTACCCTGGCTGATGCGCAGTCGGATTAATTGCCGATCCTCATGGACAGTACCTATGTGACGGTACCGCGACGCGCTGCAGGATGGCTACGGAGGCGACAGGCGGCTTGTGCTGCGGGCCTGACGCACCGCTCGCTCGGATGCCGGCCGCGCCACCTGCGAAACATATAACTGTGTGCATGTGCCTCATTGAAAGCCGCGCATAAATACTTAAGTCCATGTTCAGCATTTGTGCCTACACCTCTTTGTATAGCTCTTTCAGCGCGGTGCAAGAAGTCGGCAGATGAGCAGCGGAGGGGTAATGCACCTCCGCGGCGGCGGGCGTTGGCCACTGCTGCCTGTCGTGATGGCGGCCGCTCCCGACCCGACGAGTCCGTCAGCATGGTGCTCGACATAGACACCCAGATGGGAGCACATCAGTTCTCACCCATGGGCCGCCTGCATGCTGCTTGCGGCCCTTTCATGGCAGTGAACGAAAAGGAAGCGGGAATATGGTTGGTGCAGGACTTCAGGTATATAAGCTCCGGTTGATAGGTGGCACCCGCAGAAGGGCATCCTGATCGACCCGTACTCAAATGAGGCCTGCCTGAGGTATTCAAAAAGTAATTGCCCCAAGGTATGGGGAAAAAGCAGGTGCTTAAGGATGCCCATATGCTCCCACGTTGAGAGGCAGCCTTTCCACCGAGTTTTACGCAAGAGCACCGCGTTTTTAGAAATGTGCGATGTATATCTAAGCTTCATGTCGGAAAATGTAGGCATGGCATCGCCCCCAGCTGACTTCACGGAGTCCACAACCCCAGAGGATGCACCGCCGCCGACAGAGCAGCAAATGGGGAGGCTGGAGCAAATCAAGAGGCACTTGAATAACCCTCCAGAGCTCGAACGACCCGACTTCGTGAAGCTGTACGTCTTCCACGTTGACGCGTGTGGCACCCGAGTCGGGGATGCTTTCGTGCATGAGCTGGCGGAGGGCGGTCTGAGGCCATTCGCCTGATTTATGAGGCCGCTCTGCTGGGCGACATGCCGAGACACAGCACCCAGGGGCCTCTTAGGATGCAACTGGTGAAGAAAACCGCCGTGGTCATCGACATGGCGAACGTGAAGCGCACGCAGGACAAAACTACGCACCTAGTGTGCGCCGCAACCTACTACCATCGGCCGCGCCCCTGCCCTCGGTGCTGCGTGACACCCGCGGATGTCCCTCCCATACGGGAGGCGGGCGTCCCCCGGACCGTCTTGAAGTACCAAGGTCCCCTCGTCATCCAGTGCCTTGGCACAACGGAAGACCCCTGGGGGTCCCCCTATCCAAGACGGCCAATCCGGCGGCGCCCGCTCCTCGTTAAGTCAAAGGAGCTTGAGCCCGGCCTCAAGAAGAGGTCGGGACGACGGGTAAGCCGAGCACAATCGCTCGAGCGTCAGGTCGGCAAAGGCCGACCGAATAGCCATTGGCAACTGCCAGAGGTGCCCATGGTGGCGGATGCTCCTTAGGAAGACATCAGCCACCTCGACGGCCCACAGGGCCGCCACCATCAGATGATAGGGACCCCCAAGGGGCTCCCCCATGAGCTGGCTCCCATGGCGTGCCACCATCTGGGGCACCCGCGCGGCCATGCCTCGAGAAACCTGAACGTGCTCCCACCACACTGGTGTGGTGGGATACAGGGCCTTGCGACGTACCTCAGGTACGTCGCGCACCTCACGCTTTTCATACAGCGTGAGGACGCGAAGGGAGGTACGGATAGTCCACTCCCCCAGCGCACCCGGCACATGCACGCCGCGGTCCATGTCCCCCAACTTAGGGGGAGACCCCGGGTAGTAGTCCCAGGAGAAGTTGGCCTTGTTGCCCACCTCGGGAGGGATCTCACGGACGGCCAGGTGCCGAAGCACTTGGCATACACGCCAGTCCTCCCGACTGCGGAGGAAGGGAAAGTCCGTCACCGTCCCCTCGGGGACGGCGTAAAGGGTATCGTACATACCCCGAATGGTCGTCCATACGGACGTCATTCGACGGCTTTCGATAGCGTCGTAGCGCTGCTCGACGATCGACCCCCCTAGGGGGGTCCAAGGGAAACGCCCGTACTGGTCATCGACGACGGCGGGAGTCGGCCACGAGGCCAACAGGAGGTTGGCGACGACGTCGTCGTCGGTGTCCTCCTCGGGGCCCAAAAGGGCGCCCGCGCCCTCGGCCTCACGGTCGACCGCCATGGCGGCCGACGCTTCGGGAGCCGTAGCAGACGCCATCCAGCCTCGAGAGGCAGGGACAGGGAAGATAAGGATGCCCCCCCTAGGGTGGGGTCCACGGACGACGCGGGACGCAGGGACAACCCGGTAGCGCCCGACAGGGTCGTCCTCCCGGTGACAACCCGGGTACCGACCCAGAGGGTCGAGGCCCCAGTCACCGCTAGCGGGGACTGCCTTATGGGACTGACCCGAGGGGTCCCCGGCTCGGTGAACCCGTCGGTCCCCCGCCGTATGGCGCCCAAGAGCGAGCCCCTAGGGGCACGCTGTCAGAGAGCCACAGGACAGGGTTTCCCCCTGACCTAGGGAGGGGGTGGCGAGA
>Ga0114953_1003854_pt1 | contig 10160 bp, 5 predicted proteins | sample SidtaG_FD_87298 | JGI IMG/M metagenome (GOLD analysis project Ga0114953, IMG submission 87298) | Marine algal microbial communities from Sidmouth, United Kingdom - Sidmouth_Male2 metaG | ecosystem: Host-associated > Algae > Red algae > Unclassified | place: Sidmouth, United Kingdom | collected... | reverse complement strand
TGTCGAGCCCCGTCCCGCCGCCCAACGAACCACCATCGTGTGGTGCGTCGCGAACGTGCCAGCCAGCATCTAAGTCGCCAGTGACCAGCGGCACCCGCCCCAACGCCGTTAGATACGCCGCCGCGTTCGTGTGTGCTGCCGCCCACCGGTCGGGTGACACAAAATCTCGCGCTTGGTGCTCAGAGGGAAGCAGCACCGCAAAGTCGGGCAGCAGCACGTCGCGCTCGAGCTTCTGCCGGTTTACCGCCGCGGACGCCGTGAGCACGTGGCCATCGATCGGGGGTGGGACAGTTTGGTACGGCGCACACACGTCTGCGTGGGATGCCCGCGGCGACAACGCGTCCCGACGTTGACATCCGTTCACAACACCACGTCCACCTTCGGTCCCACTTCGCGCTAGCTCCAGCTCGCCGAAGCGGGCGCGTTTCGACGAAGGACGCCCCTGACCTGACCCGTCGTCCCTTTCGCCTTGCACACACAGCGCGTGTGCATGTCCGCGCTTGTGTCCACCAACGATCGCACCTGCACCGGCGAAAACATCTTTGTCGGTGACGCCATGCGCAACGGCAGCGGCCTCCGAGAGTGCAAGTAGTGCCGCACCAGCACCACTCCGCGGGTCACCAAACGCTTCATCATCAGCTAGCGCCGTGCCGACGGCGCCAACGGTACCAGCAGCCGCTGCAGCTGCCGCTCTCTGTACCGCCGCCGCCGTTTCAGAGGCACGCGCTGCGCGATCGACGGCTGCCGAGAGGTCTTCGGAGGTCTTCTCCGCTGCAGCCTGGTCAGCAGCAGCTCCGTCTGCTGCCGCCTTGTCGGCATCCACCTTGTCCGCGGCCGCTTGGTCCGCCGCCGATTTGTCCGCCGCCACCTTGTCCGCGGCCGCCTTCTCCACCGCCGCTTTTTCCGCCGCCGCTTTGTCCGCCGCCACCTTGTCCGCGGCCGCCTTCTCCACCGCCGCTTTGTCCGCCGCCGCTTTGTCCGCCTCCACTTGGTCCGCCGCCGCCTGGTCCGCCGCCGCCGATTTGTCCGCCGCCGCCGACGCCGCGCGCTTGGCAGCGGCCGCTGCTGCCTTTTTCTGTGCCGTTGCAGCAGCAGCGGCGGCCCACGTCTCCGTCGCCTTCGTCGTTGCCTTCTTCCGTGCAGCCCGCGCAACGTCCGCGGCCGACGGCGGGGAGACGAACAGGTCAAGCTGCTTTTTCCAGCGCCGCAGGTGCTCAGCCACAAATGGGTCCTTGAAAGAGTCCACCGTCTTGCTGCTGCGCTTGGTCACAGACGGTGGAGTGTAGGTGCGCATTAGGTCCTGCAGCTCCTCCCGTACGGTGGCCGCCGCCCGTGGACGACGAAGGTCAAACAGCTCAAAGGGGGAAGAGTGCGCCTCAAGCACCGCCGCACCAGCAGGGCGGGCACGCGCCGCCGCCGTTATGGCGTCTGTGGTTCCAGGCGCCAAGTCCTTCTCGTCGGCCGCCGCACGAGCCATCGCGACTGCCTTGCGGCCGGCGTCCAAGGCCACCCGCATAAAGAAGCCGAGGACAGAGAAAAAGCTGTTGTCGTTGCCACGCTTGAGTCGGACCAGCATGTCTCCGCGCATTTGACCGGTATACTCCCACCCGATGTTGAGCATGATGAGGCAAAAGGCATCCAAGTCCGTCTCGGTAACGTCTTTTGGCTGCAGCAGCGCGGCAGAGGTCAGACTCTCAGTGGAAAAGGCTCGGGAGCCAACCTTCTTTTTGTTCCGAGGCTTCCGCCTGCCCTTGCTGCTGCCGACTGCACCGCCAGCACTATTTCCCACGTCGGGGCCGCCAACGACGCCCGGGCCTGCGTCTGAAGCCTTGAGTAGCGCGATCATCCGCTCCACCGTATTGGGAGCGACGAGTGCAAAGAGGCCGATGCGCACCAGCCGCTTCAACGACTCTGTCCCGAGGGGAACCCCGGTGACGCCAACAGGGGTGCCGCCGTTCGCCTGGATCTGACGCACAAACCCGATTACGTTGATGGTCCCCAGCCGCAGGTTGACGTCCGAGTCGACCTTCCACACGGACTTTTGCGCCTCGGCGACGACATTTACGATCCAGTGCACGTGTTGTGACTGCGTCGTCGGGTTGTGCACTTGATTGGCCGCGTTGGCGCGCTGGCCGAGGATGACCACGTCGCCTGGCGTCAGGTCCTTTCCATCCAAGCGTTCGTACAGCTGCACGCACATCTTGGCACTCTCAAACCCCTCCGCCCCTTTGGCGTGCAACAGCAGGTACGCCTTGAGGCGATGGGCGCCGTCAATGAGAAAGGTTGACTCCTTCCCGTCCTTGCCGCGCAAGGAGTACACCTTGATGGCCCCAAGGCCCCAGTCGTAGCCTGCAGGGGCAATCTTTGCGGCAAACGAGGCCACATCGGCTTCGTCCAAGCCGCGAACAGTCAACGCCGGTACCATGATGTCCGCCGCCTTGACTTCAGCAAACCGAGATCGAAACGCCCGATCCTTTCCGACAATCGGTGCTGCTTCGATGGGCTGGAACTTGTCCGCCGACCCCTCCTCGTCCTCGTCCCCATCGGCGCCAAAAGAAGATGCCGACGAGGAGACGGACGACGCAGCAGAATCGGAATCATCATCACCAGCATCACCACGACGACCACCGCAAGAATAGAGGTCGCCTGCGTCGCTGTTACTTCCACTGCTCACACCCGCGCCACCGCCACCGTCTTTGTCACGACGATCGGTGCGCCCCGTCGGGTCGCCCTCCCCGTCGCTGCCAACACCACGACGTGTGATGCTCCGAGACTCGCGCGGCACGGACGGGGGGGAATCCCCATCACCTTCGGAGCCGCTGTCGCCCAATCCCGCCGCCGAAAGATCGGCCGGTACGGATCGCGCCGGACAATCTCCTGCCGCCGCCCAGTGAGGTTCACACGCAGGAGCGTGTCGACGCTCGTCACGGTGCGCGGAAGAAGCCGACGCCGGTGGGGCCGCGGCCATCGCGGGCGCGGCGGCGGCGGTGCCCTCCGTGCTCGGACGTCGGCCACGAGCAGCTACCGACTGAGCGACGGCCGCAGTGGCAGCCGTCAAAATCAACGCAGTTCGGTCACGCGCAGTTGAAACAGGCCGCTGTGAACGACGCGTCGACACCTTCGGCAACGTCGCGTCTCGGCCCACGCCACGAGGCCCCCCCCCACGACGGGTGGCGTCCGTTTCGGTTCCGGTAGGATCGTCGCGGGGATTCGCGGCGGCCGCTTGGCTCCCCGACGCCGCGCCCGACAAGCGGCCGCACGACGCCCGATCTCTCCCAACAGCACGGCGGTTGCCGGTCGGCATCACAGACGATGGAATAGAACGGCCCAAAAGACCTCCTAAGAATGCAACAGCAGCGCCACATGTGGGAGCGAAGAGACAGACAGGACACAGAAACACAGACCAAGGGCGCGAGACCGAGAGCGCTCCTGCTGCGCGCAGAGGGCAAAATCGGGTCGTGGAAGCACGTGGAGCTCGCACGAGGCCTCCTTGCATACCACTGACGCGACAGGACAGAGGACGGCCCCACCATTGTTCTGTTCGAGAATTGCTGGAAGGCCGCCGAAACTTGATCGTAGAGTCACAGAACAGCTGTCCTGAGCCAATAATCACCAAATCCATGATTGAGATCTGGGGAGGACGCTTTTCGTTGCGGCACTCGACGAGCGAGGTGGACCAACGCACATCATTGTGGTTCACCACGACGGACGGGCGAACAACAGCCCGCGCTCGCCGTCACCACTATCACCAAAGCCAACCAACTCTAGGTGTTGTCTACGTAGCCGTTTACGCCGTTGGTGCCTAGTGCACTGTCTGGAAAGTGTGTCGATCATTCCGCCACGCCACTATGTCTAACCAACGCCCTGTACCATCTACGGCGGGCACATGTTTCCGAACTAAGCCCTTGTGCCTGACGGGAACGTGGAGTTGAGCTTTGGTCTGAGATGGACGAACCGCACGCGGCCCAGCCGCGACCAAAATACAGCCGGCGCTTTCAGTGCGTCCTTGCTGGTACCGAGCGAAGTCTGCAATGAGCGTAAGAGAAGTCCGAGAGCCTTCCTCTCGGAGACCAGACCGGCTGCTGCTGGAAAGCATGTGCAGTTTTTCGTACAGCGGTCGTCTACAGCAGCGCTCCCGTCCACCGCCACCAACCGCCCGGAATGAAAAAAGAATCAACTTTTCGAGGGTGGGGGGGGGTGGGCGGGGCACCAGCTTACAATGGAAAACAGTACGACAGTACACCCCCCACCAACACACCCACATGTGTCGATCTTCCAGGTGAAGATTTTCACACGAATGGTGGTGGATGGTGGGGGCTACTTTCGCGTCAGAAACTGCGTGGCGATCGCCGATGTTGCAACTGATCCGACACGGACATTAGCGCTAACGTGCGACACACGCACACGCGCCGTACACGTCCTTCTCATAATGGCGTCAACACCATCAGACATCAGCACCACAGCGCGTGCACATGGCCGCAACGCGTGCAACACACCGCACAAAGGACCGATCTGTGCGCTGTTCTTGGCACGCGGCGTGAAGCTGCACGCGTCGTCGCCCCAGGCAACTGGCGGACGGCTGTCAGCAGCCCAATTCAGTGGACGGAGAATGCTGGCCCCCACTGCCCGCTCGACGCGACGCGCAGTTGGTTCGGACGGCACCAGGGCGTGCGTGCCGGCGGCATCGAGGCCCACTCGAGATCCCCTCCGTCTCTGAAGCGACGCGCAAAATCTTCGTCGCCCGCGCACGGGCCATCCATCAACTACGTACACACTTGGGAATCGCGACTGCTCACTGCCCCCCACGGAGCGACCAAGGGAGTGACTTAGAGTCCGTCCCCTGATGCACGGCAGCACCACCATCCGAAGTGGCATTCCCCACCCACCCACCTTCACATGGGATGAGCAGGCCATGACAGACTCGGAACATCACACACACACCCTCGCAGAACTCCTCCAGTGAGCCAGGAAAATACTACAACGCACCGTCAGCACCGGTCAAGCGTGCAAGGATGTCGCCAACGGCACCAAGGTGGTACACGAAACAAGAAGCCAGTGCCCCCTTCTTCAGCCTCACGTATGCCCCGCATTCGCCAGCAGGGCGATGCAGTGCACTGTTTCGAAAGGAGCTTTGATTTGCGGGAATGGCACAGCATCTCAACCGCAGCACGCGCATGCAAAGCGCGCTACTCGGACTCCATCGACTCAATTAGCACACCGCATCTCGCACTCTGCGAGGACATCAAGCTCACTATACGCGGGTCTAGCAGACGGCACAGACAGACACAGATTCGGTGGTGCCCACAAGGCGGGCTTTGAAACTACTTTATGAAGACACCGAGAACGGTGAGCGCTTCGACGTTGGCAGCGGCAGGTGTCTGGGTGGTGGAGCGGCAACAAGAGCATATAGTCATCTGAAAAGCGGACGACGACGCAGCGTGCACGTTTTCGGTACCACCTCCATCCCACAGCAGAGCAGCGACGACAACGAAAACCCGGCCGGTCGCATGCACACAAACAGACCGTCACAGTTGCTGCACACTTTAGCGGTGCTGTATATCGATTTTATTAACGACCGCTTCCGTCCCGTCCCCCCCGCACGAATAGTACCGCTCTTGGCGCCTTTCTCTACTCACCCGCCCTGCCTTGGCACTCAATCGGCAGCCAGCGACCACCGCCAAAAAAAAGGAAAGCCAGGCCAGGCACGCGCCTTCCCGACCGCCCAATTCAGCACGGCACGCATCCCCTCACGCCTACGCCTGCACAATGGTGGCAGCAAATGTGTGCGGTGTGGTCGACGCGGGACCCGGCGATGGTGCCGCCGTCCCAAAGTCGTACGCCGGCCCGTAGTCCAGCAGTAGCTCAGCTCCGGCGGCGACATTGCATGTCGTCACCAGTCGACAAAAGGCAGGATTGATGAGGTCCTCCACCGAGACAACTCCGTCCTCCTGCTGCAGCGCGCAGCGCAAATTGGCGTTGACGCTCTGACCACGTGCCGATGAGCCCACACCTACACGCCTGTCCAGGGGTGCTGCAATTCCCGGCCCCACTCCGCCGGCACGCGCAACGGCACCACGCACCGCTCGCTCTGCAGGAGACGTCGGGCGCGGGTCGTTCGCAAAAGCCACCCAACAAAACGGCGACGGGCACACCCACAGCGGGTACGTCTCGCCGCCGTCGCCGTCGCCCTCATCATTGTTGACGCCCTGCAAGTCGCGCGACGTCGCGCAGTCGCCCTGCTTCCCACCAGGGGCAGCGACACGCACGTCACCGAGCTGCATGGCGCGGGAGCAAAAGTCTGCTGGAGACGGCGCGAGGCACCCGAGCACGTCCGGAGCGTAGAGCGCGCTCTTGACACGCACGGCGCCAAAGTTGCCGTACAGCAGAGCACCGAAGAACGGACCGATGGAGATACCCGCGGGGAGCTCGCGCGCAGAAAAGAGGCCCAAGCCCGCGGCCCCCCCAGCCAGTGACGACTGTGCGATGAAGACGCCGGACGCAGCTGCCCCGTGCTCCCGCAACAGCACAGGGTCCGCCGTTGCAAAAGCGCTCCGCAGGTGGGTCGGCCACAACTCCAGCGGCTTCATCGCCAGCTGCAACGTCTCCGCCGCAACCACACGACCGACGGGGGGTGCCCGCGGGTGCGAGTCAGCGCCCAGCAGGCGCCGCTGCTCGTCGGCCTCGCGTGCGAAAACGTTAGCTAGCATCAAAAGAAGGCAACGCGGCACCGCAGTGTGCGCTGGCAAACCCGCAGGTGGCACGCTCAGGCGCTTGGTGCGGGCGGGTAGCCCCTCCTCGGCCCGCGACGGTCGGTGCCGACGTGCATCGCAGGTGGCGTCATCAACGGCGCGAGACACGGGACCAGAGACACCGCCACCCGCAACATCCTCAGTAGCTGCTGCCAGAACCATCTTTGCTGCCGCCCGCACCTGTTCGAGTGCATCTCCTAAGAGGCGCACAAAACCGCCGACACTGACCTGCTCCATGAACGTCCGCCGCAGCCGTCGGCGCCCGCCATTTAGAACGTCCGAAAAGGCGTCGCAAACGACGACGCGACGGTGCTGCCCACCGGGGATACTCATCGCCGCCGCAGCCGTCGTGCAGGTTCCACAAAACGGGTCGACGACAACATCCCCAGGCTGGGAGTGTCGTTGGATGAGCTCCGTCATCAGGGCGACACACTTCTGCTCGGCGCGCACCTTGAACTGCTTGCCATTTGCGTCCACCGCCAGGAGAACCTCATCCGATGGCAGGTCGGGCACGTTGTCGATCACGTTGTCAAAAGGGCGGAAGCGGGATGGCACCGCCCCAAACGAGCGGTAGTTCACCATGACGTGTGCAGCCGCCGCATCAGCGCCGCTGCGGACGGCCCGCACGATCACCTCCGACATATTGGACGACGTCGTGCTGGTACGCCCCCGCGAGACACGCCCGTGCACCACACGCAGGGCGTACGTGGGGTGGCTGTTCACAATAAACGCAGCGGGCGCATCGTTACCAGCCCGGACATCGCCCTTGGTCTTTCCCGCGCAGCCTACCACAACTTGGTCGACGGAGGCGCGCAGCAGATCCACCCACATGTTCACTTGGGCCCAGGCACAGAAGATGAGCACATGGCCGCCAGGTCGGAGGAGCACGCGGCAGAGCTCGACAAAGTCGCGAGCGTCCTCCACCGTCAGGACGTCGTAGAACGACCGATTGCTCTGAGCCTGTCGGCGCGTGTTGTACGGCGGGTCCGTCAATACCAGCTGTACATTGCCGGCAAGGGAAGGCCACAGCGCCGGCTTCTGCGCACCAGCCGCGAGAACCGTTGACATCTCCGCCCCACCGCCACTCTCTGCTGATATCTGGTCGGTCTCGACCCCATGCACCGCCAACCGCTCCGCAGCCATCGGGTCACGAACGACACCTGCCGGCAACGCCGTTCCCCCTGTGCGAGCCGCCTTTCCCGCCGCTTCGGCGATGGCGTGAGTGACCAAAAGCTGGTCCGCCCGACACTCGTACACTCGAACGACGATGGGGGTAGCCCACTCCACAATCCCGGCGGCAACATCCAACGCCGTCAACGCGCCGACGCTCTGCTGCTGCCCGTCAAACAGTGCAGACGGCGGCTGCGTATGTGCCGCGCCAGGGCCCAAACACGTGTCAGACCGACGCCGCTTCTTGGACCCCGCACGTCCCTTCTCCGCCGCTGCGGCCGCACGTCGTCCCGCTTCACGCTCCTCAGCCCGTCGGCGCAGGCGGAACGCCTCCAAGCGGCTCGGCTTCCACGACGACGACGCTGTGACTGCCCCCGCGCTGCCGCCGTCGTCCGCCTCTGTGCTCGAGTAGGTGCTACTGCTACTGCTGCTGCTGCGACTGTTGCTGCTGCTGCTGCTGCTGTTGTTGCTACTGCTGCTGCTGCTTTGCATGCTTGTGGAGCGGCTGGTGTTGGCCATGCGGCTCCGGCTGCGGTGCTGCCTGCCGGTCGTCACACAGCTCGCAACATCACGTTCCTCATCCGAGGACCACGTCGCATCTCCGACTCCCATGAATCGTGCTCCTGGAAGAGTCTCACCGTGACCGGCAGAAGCACCAATGCACCGCACGGTCTGAAATGCAGCCAGACCTGATACAACGCAGTTGAGGATAGGAGGCACAGCGGACAGAGAGCGCCGCCAAGCGGGTCGTTTGTAGTGTCCCACGGACAGGCGACCGCGGGGGGGGGCCGACAGCGGCCGCGGCGCAAGCGCGTCATCGCCGTCTTCGGCGGCGAGTTCTTCCAGCGACATAACACTGGTGACCATCCGCAGGTGCCTCGTAAACATCGACGCCACCGCCCGCAACTGCGCATCCGCCAGAGGAAGCCGCTGAGCAGCAGCCTCATCGGTCGCCACCGCGGAGAGCGCGGGACCGCGCAAGGAAGGACCACAGAACAGCGACCACCGCTGGGAGCGCGGAGCAAAGAGGTCGCCATGGTCCGTCGGCCGACAAAGAGGCGCGTAGCAAAAATCAGCAGCCGACCACAGCAGATAGGGGCCAACCATCTCCTCAACGTCGACAAATCCCACTCCGCGAGCTACCGCGTCCCACGCTCGGACGACCTGCTGGACCGCATAGCGGAGATGTCCAACAGTGCTGGTCAACCAATCCACGTCGTTGCTCGTCGCGCTACCAGAACGCGCGCCAAGCCGTCCTCCGGCCCCCGCCGCCCCGACGATGTGCGAATAGTACCGCTCGAGCCACAACAGGTCCTCAAAAGAGGTCAGTGTCCCAAGAGCGGCTCGACGCGGACCGGATGCCCCAAGATAATCGGACGCCGAGTACTCCATGGCAAACGCAAGGCGTCCTCCATCACGACTCGCCGCCGCCGCGTCATGGGCCGCACATCCACTGCCAGAAGCACCCGCCGAAAGGTATTCCGCCAGGTGCCGCACCAGTACCTGGTTGCCACTCGACGCCAGGACGGCTTCCCATACGCGCGTGTCAACATTGACGCGCCCACGCTCGCCCTCCAAAAACATGACGCCGTCAAAGTCAAACAGACGGTCGTCGTCCGCTTGGTACGCCGCCTCTGCTGTAGCCGGAGCTGACCCGCCGCCACGCCCCGATCGAAAAGCAAAGATGCTGTCATCATGACAGCTCAGAAAGCCTCCCACAAACCGCTTCAGCTGCCACGCCACGACAAACGCTTCAGCCGCCGCCGGCAACTGCAGCCAGGCAGCCTCTGCCGCTTTCTCACCGCATGAGCACTGCGACAGTGTCCAACAAACGACGGCCGACCACTTGGGCGATGGCACGCACCGCCACACGCCGCGCCAAGCACCAGGACCGGAACCGCGCAGAGAAGACGAGGAAGCGACTGGCTGCCGGTTCGACAAGATGTACAGGTCTCTCAGCTCGGCTGAGCCCAACAGAAGCTCATTAAATGGGGGCGGCTCAGCGCGACCACCGTCGTCAATGGAGGAAGCCTCATGCACGCGCCGCAACGTGTGCACCACTTCGTCAATGCGACGAGCCATTGAACATTATCAGACCACCCACCCACCTGCGGGGTCGCGATAAAGTCAGAGGTGGGGGGGGGGGGGGCGCGGGGAAAAAACCAAGCAGTGGGGAGGGAGGCCGCCGGACGGCGCCCGACGTCGCCGGAACGGCGCCACCCCCTGCGACTTCCTTCCCCA
>Ga0114953_1003853_pt1 | contig 10160 bp, 10 predicted proteins | sample SidtaG_FD_87298 | JGI IMG/M metagenome (GOLD analysis project Ga0114953, IMG submission 87298) | Marine algal microbial communities from Sidmouth, United Kingdom - Sidmouth_Male2 metaG | ecosystem: Host-associated > Algae > Red algae > Unclassified | place: Sidmouth, United Kingdom | collected... | reverse complement strand
TTTGTTGTTCATCTTGCTGATTGAACCAATGCTCGGCCAAGAGAAAGAAACACATCGTCAACCCCGGTATCTGTTTTGGCACTGGTTTCGATTGTGTCAATGGCTGCGGCACTTAATTCTTTTAAAATATTGTCGTTGTATTCCCATTTGTCTTTGATGTCGGATTTGTTTAGTACAAGCACAAATGGTTTTGGACCCAAAGTATCGAGTACAAGCGCATGAAGATTTTTTGCACTTTCGAATGTTGCTGGTCGAGAGGGGTCTATGACCAATATGTAGGCTGCCATACCACGTAGGTAGGAAGGTAGCACTGACTGATGGTTGTCTTCACCGTAGACATCCCAAAGAACCAGTGACAAATCAGTATCGTCAACCGACATAACCTTTTTATCAATTTTGACACCAATAGTTGTGACGTAATTTTCGGAGAAAATACTATCAACGTAGCGTCGCACCAGACTGGTTTTTCCAACAGCAAAAGAGCCGAGCATGCATAGTTTCTTTTGAAGCATGGTTTTCTACTTTTCTATCGGACCAAAGGTCACGTGGGAAATTTGGGGAAACTGTAAAGCGAGGCGCTTTGCATCGTTCATCCAGCTTTTAGATGTCGCGCCGAGTATATAAAGAATACTTCCATCCAGCGTTAAAGTGACGCCGTCAGATGGTGTTAGTACAGCCTTGATTCGTTGTAAGTTAAAATCCGCATTCAGGGCTTGATAAGGCTCTAGCTCAAATACCACTTTGTCTGGGTCCAGACCTGAATCTGCTAATAATGCACTTGGTGAAAGTGCCAGCGGATCTTTAAGTCCTCGCACTGTATAAGTATTGCTATCCCTGCTTGAACCGGTGACTACGATGCCAGGTTGATCGTCTAGTTTGGTTACCAGCGCATTCCATTTTCGCTTATCCAAATGATTTACAATGAGCCATCCCGATAACAGTGCCATCGCGATACCAAACACAAGCAATTGGCGTCTGGTACGTTCGGGTAAGTTTCTGACTCGATTGTGTAAGCGGCTATCGTGATTGTCCATAAACAAAACAAAGTCGGATTTAAGCTCATGGAAAGAGCTGTCATCACCTTCATAGTTGTCAAGTTGCTTTGCGTAGTTGTTATGAATGTCTTCGTTAAACTGCTGCAGTGCTGTTCGGCAACTTTCGGGTGCCACACCTCTTATTACAGCTGCAATAACCGCCGAAGGACCCCATTCAATCCAGACAGATAGTTCACCAAGTTGCAAGGTATTCAGACCATCGAATTCCTGAGTGGAGAAGGCGTCTTGTACGAATGACTGGATGGCACTTAGCATGCCACTGACCATGTCGGCATCCTGTGCTTCTGCAGCACCAGATGTTGCGTGGCAAATGGGTAAGCCCGATTCTTTCTCTATTAGAAAAAGCTGTTCAAATTTGTAGGTTCTTTTTGTTTTACTGGAATCACGCGACAACATACTTGCGATCATCTTACGTATCGCCGGTCCTAAAATGGGGAAGAGGGCTTCTGCCATAATCTCCGGGTTTTCACGAGAAGAGGTTTGAAATTGTTCTACAACTACCGGTTTTAACGAGCTGCTGTAGGTATCGTCTTTTTTCTGCGCTTGCTGTGTTGCTTTTGCAAGTACCTCGCTTGCGTCGTCTATTCTGGTTTGTTCGTCAGTAAGCTTGAATTGCAATGCGTTTACTTGTTCTTGCAGTTGCTTGATTTCTTCGCGTTCTGGCTGCAATAGTATCGTGCGCAGCTTTTCTACCTCTGTGTCAGGCACAGTGCTGGAACCAACTGGCGCTGGGTCAATGCTGACGGTCGTCTTCATACTGCCTTGTGACATTGGCTGTTACTTGGTTGGTTAGGCGGTGGTGGAGCCGGATAGTTTGCCAGATAAATCATTGAGTAAGCTTGCCAAATTTTGTTTGTCCAGCTTCGCACTCTGTAAATTATTTACCGACTGGCTCATTTCTTTTTGAAGTTTATTTTCAATACTAGCCATTTGCGTGCTCAGTGCATTTTTTTGCAGTGCCAGTTCTGATTCCAATTGCTGGGCACCTTCTGAGGCCGATTTGCCGAGTTCATCAATGCGGCCTAGTAGCTTACTGTTTTGATTGTCTGTAGCTTTGGAGATATCCTCCATTGCCGTGTTTTGCCTGGCTTCAAGTTCGCTGAGTTTTTTTTCAAGCGTTGAGGTTGAGGATTCAATTGATTGAGAAAGTGCGTCGAGTCGTTTGGTCACGCTTTGACTCAGTGATTCCATTTGTTCAGCAAATTGTAGCTGAAGCGCGCTGAGTTGCTCGACATTTGATCGCTGTTGTTGCCCAAATAAAATTTCCTGAAGCTGCCCTAGCTCTCCACTGGAAATATCGTTGCCTGGGTTACCGTCCCTTTCTGATGAAGCACCTGGTTTTGCAGGCTCGGAACCTGCGACTTTCAGTGAATGTTTATCCATAATGATACTTTTCCAATTAGTCGTTAGACGTGCTTGTTTCCTTATCCCCTGAGCATTCTACCGATAAGAAACAGTTAGTAACACGCTATTATCGTGCCGATAGACACCGCTTTGAGTGCCCACCATTATTGATCGCGCAAAAACAGCATTATATTACCGACTCAAAAGTGTCAATGGTTTTAAAGGGGACGGAGGGATTTAATTTTGACCAAGTGCGAATTTTGCCAGTGTATTAGTTTCAACCTGGGCTGATGCCTGAACGGTGCAGGTGGTCAAAATTAAATCCCTCCGTCCCCTTTAATTGTTGGACAGATTTGGTGGTGCTTGGAGATGTTTGAAACTAGCGACCTGCTGTTTTGAGTCGCTAGTTTGAAATTTTAGAGGAGGCTAAGAAGTTTGTGGTGGTAACACTACAACGCTGATAATGCTTTGTCCGCGCGATCGAACCACATGCGCGAAACCAGATTGTCTTTGGACAGTGTTATGCCAAGCACATCTGCACCAGTGTGTCGGTACTTAAGGTCTTTAAATATGTTTCGAGCGAGCTGGCGATTACCCATTTCCTGATGTGCCACGCCTTCACTGTACAGAGCCGTGTCGTAGTAGTTTGAGTCAGGGTATTTCTGTCGCAGCTGCTTCATGCTTTTTTCTGCGGCATGGTAATCCTGCCTGTCGACTAAATCGATATAGGCACGCAGGTAAGCGGCATCGTCAGCCAGATAGCTGTCGCTGTGCAGAATTTCCAATGAATCAAGTTCGGCTACTGCCTGATCCAGATAACCAGCATCGCGAGCGTTCATGGCGGTGAGGTACATATCAAAATCCTCACCAGAGCCGTAGACAGATGCCTCTTTTAAAACTGGTGCTTTAATGGCGGCTTTAAATTTATTTTTAGTTGCAGGTTCGCCTTGAATGTAGTCGTCGTAAGCTGCTAACGATTGTTGATAATCGCCAGATTTTTCCAAATCTTTTGCCTGATAATAAGTTTGTTCGTGCTGGTTCTGTGCTTTGGTCGCTTGCACTATGGTGTCAAAATCAACATCCAAAGCGGCGGCCTTGCGCCCGTCAGTCAAAGGTTCAAAGCTTATCTTTAAATTAATGGCTTCCGCGGGTTGTAAGACGATTTCATCGTAAAAATCAGTTGTGAATTCATCCGAGTTATCACCGGTCACGTGCACCGATTTTATTGGGTACACATCCGCACCTCGATTGGCAATCTCAATGACTTGCGTTGATACTGTACCAACCTCGCGCGTACCAAAATAAAAGTCTGGTACTGAGACATGCAAATAGCTGCCGCCCACACCTGGCGTTGGTGCTGATGTTGACTCACTAGCACAAGCTTGCAGTAGCAATAATGTTGCGATGCTGGCTGTTAGTGTGGTTTTGCTAAAACGTTTCATTGAATCAACTCAAGCAGCGTTGCTTTGTTTATTCTCGGAATTGTCTACCTTAAAGTAGTCGAGTGCCATCTTGCAGTTGCGTACCGCTTGGTCAGCTTGCGTACCAGCCTGTGCGGGTTCGATTTGTTCGTTGGCTTGCTCAATTTCAGCTTTTGCCGCGGCGATTTGTTCACGAATGGAACGCATTGCTGCAGTCAGTTCGCCGGATATTTCACCGAATTCAAGATTATCAGAAGCTCGTAGACGAACATTCAGATTGCCATTGCCGATTTCTCTCAGAGTACGTTTAATCGCCAAGAGGGGATGCCCCAGTTTGCGGGTGATATAAACACCGAGCGCAACAGTGATAAAAGCATTTATCAACATCATACTGATGACCCACTTGGCCAGAACCGCAGAAAGACTAGGTACCGCTTCGTTCACCAGTTGCATGTCTTCTGAGACAAAAAACAGTGGCGCTACACCCTCAACCAGGCTGTTTAACATTTGGTTGTAAAATAAGCCCATCAACACGGTTGTGATCACCAGATACAACATGGCGAAAGCCAGTACGCGACGAATCTCACGTGCCTGAAATGTTTTGTCTTTCAGTATTGAAAGCGGAAAAATGGAATCGGACGAGCGTGCCATGTTTGGACCTTTTGATACCTTCTGTGTAACCTAGGAAATCGGCACTGTTGCGCAAAACTTGAGTATCTAATTAGGTGGCTGAAAAGCTCCGTTAGGCACTGGAATAAGGGTTGGGCCACGTTATAATTGTGAGTTACTTAACATAAATCGCACTCTCATGGATATAGACATCGGCTCAGCGATAGATACGGGAACTGCCTTTTCGCTTGCCGGGTTGGTTTATTTGGTTAGCGCCATTGCTGCCAGCGTGCATGTTCTACTTAATAAGCGAAATGTCAGCGCGGCATTCAGCTGGATTGGCGTCATTGTGCTATCCCCGTTTTTTGGTGTGCTGTTGTATTGGCTATTTGGCATAAATCGTATTCGACGACGTGCCCAAGCTGAGATGCGAGATCGCACTGATACGCAGCTTGATCTAGGGCAACAGAAGCCGTTAAGCACCGTTGTCGATATGAATCACCTGGCCGATGCGCAGTTGCAATTGCTTCGCACGGGTTTATCTATTCACAGCGCTCCTTATTTGTCTGGCAATAAACTTGATGTATTGATGAACGGTGTTGAGGCGTTTCCACGCATGCTAGAGGCAATTACCAGTGCAAAGAGAAGCGTCGCATTATCCAGTTATATATTTGAATACGATGCAATTGGCAAGCAGTTTGTGACTGCATTGATCGATGCACACACCCGCGGTGTATCCGTATATGTATTAATGGATGGCATAGGGGTAGGTTACGGCCTGAGTTTGCTTAGAGCCGATAGAGTGCTGCGTAAAAATAATGTGTCCACAGCGCGATTTCTATCCACCGTGTCGGCGTCTGGCTTCCGCTTTATTAATTTACGTAATCATCGAAAAATACTGAGCATTGATGGAGCTTGCGCGTTTGTTGGAGGAATGAACATACGCGCTGGAAATTTACTAAGGGCTAATTACCCGCATCAAACCCAAGACGTGCACTTTTGTATAAAAGGACCAGCTATAAATCAGATAAACCGCGTGTTCGAAGAAGATTGGCAGTTCGCTACCAGCCAAAGTATCTCGTTGACAGACTATCAGGATAGCTCTGCTGGCGACGTGACATGCCGTGTGTTGGTTGATGGCCCTGATGGCAATTATAAGAAGCTTGAATTGACTATTATCGCGGCCATCAATTCAGCACGAAACAGCATCACTGTAGCAACACCCTATTTCCTGCCGGATGAGGCCGTAATGAGCGCTTTGCGCTTGGCCGTAATGCGAGGGGTAAATGTACGGGTTCTGATACCGGCTATCAATAATTTGGCTATTGTCGATTGGGCCATGAGCGCTAACGAGTCAAGTTTATTAAACGCCGGTATTAAGATCTATCGTTCCCAGCCGCCGTTTGATCATAGTAAGTTGTTTACAGTCGATAGTTCCTGGAGCTTAATCGGTTCGAGCAATTGGGATGCAAGAAGTCTTGAGCTCAACTTTGAAATAAATGTTGAGTGCTTCGATGTTGCGTTCGCTCAGCGACTGGACCAAGTGCTTAGTAAAAAGTTTGAACAAGCCGAGCTGGTGTTGGGTTTGAAGCGCACTTTGCCTGTTCGTTTGCGGAACAATTTTTTTAGACTCTTTACGCCGTATCTATAATAGTTAGTAATTAGGTGGCCAGGTAAACCGAACTTTGAATAACCGTATTTTACCCAAATCAATCGAGCAAGCAGACGCTATCCGTGTTCTGGGCAGGGCGCAAGCTGACGTGCTGGGGCCGAGCATACGTTTGCTTGTATGGAATATTTACAAAGCCAAGCGCAGTAATTGGTTAGCTGATTTTAATACTTTAGTTGATAATCGTGATTTGGTGCTATTGCAAGAAGCCGTCGTTAACGCACCATCGGATACATTGTTTGGTTCAAGTGAGCGCTGCCAATGGATTATGGCTTGTAGTCATCAGCACCCAGGGACTGGGGTTATAACTGGTGTTAAAACGGGTTGTATTGCAGCGTTGGAAAAACAATGTGTGTATCGGTCCAGGCACACTGAACCCGTCGTTAATACCCAAAAACTATTGCTGGAAACACATTATAAGTTAGTCGACTCGGTTAATACTTTGATGGTGCTTAATATGCACGCGATTAATTTTGTTGGTGTTAAGAAATACATAGACCAGCTGGAGCAGTTGAGTGACGCCTTGAGTCGACATCATGGTCCTGTGATTTTGGCCGGCGATTTTAATACATGGAGCCCGAAACGCTTGGCGCATTTTCAACAAAGAGCAGAGCGGGCCGATTTGATTGAAGCCAGTATGAGTCGCCGCAGCAAGGTAGCACATTTGCATCAGCACCTTGACCACGTGTTTTATAGAGGGCTGTGTTTAACATCAGTTGAGTCACTGCAGCACATAGCGTCGTCCGATCATTCGCCTATATCGGCGACGTTTATGCTTGAATGATAGTAAGAGTTTTCATGGCGCCAGTACAACAATACTGGTTTATTTAGCACGTGCAATAAGAAATTGAGCTAACTCCCCCTTACCAGCATAATCAGTGTTATCACAAATAAAATCACACCACCGAGTAGCATGGCAGTGGTTATCCAGTCTTTAGATGTGCCTTTCGGGCCGTTTTCAAGCCAGTGTTTGGCCACAGGCAACATTCTGAAAATCATGAAGCCGAGAATGACTGCCCAAGAAATTTTCATCCACATTGGTAAGTCCATCGAAGCTGCTCCTTTACGTTTTGCGTATATCTATAACGATGTAACAAGAACGGGCCGCTATTCGCGGCCCGTTCTAAGACATTAAGGGTGCCAGGGCAAAGCGCCTGAAGCCATAGTTTATTAGTCGTCCATTATACCAAGAAGGTGTAACAGGCTAGTAAAGATGTTGTAGATATTGAGGAACATTGACACGGTTGCGCGCACATAATTTGTCTCACCACCATTTAAAATGCGGCTAGTGTCAAACAAGATGAAACCACTCATTAGAAGAATGATACCAGCTGATAGTGCGACGCTAAATGCAGGAATCGACAGGAACAAATTGGCAATAGCTGCGCCGAATACCACGATGAGGCCAACCATCAAAAAGCCACCCATGAAGCTAAAGTCTTTTTTGGTTGTAAGAACGTATGCACTTAAAGCGAGGAAGATTGCGCCTGTTCCACCCATTGCTGTGGCGACCAGAGTAGAGCCATTAGACAGTGACAGGTAGGATTGCAGCATTGGCCCCAAGCCGATACCAAGTAAGCCTGTGAATCCGAAAACAACCCAAATACCTGCTGCTGATTCGTCAACTCGTGGTAATACGAACCACACTAATCCGATGGCCGCAAACGTACAAATCATAGCGACCGTGGGCGGGACGTTAAGGAGAATAGACACCGTTGCCATTGCCGCGCTGAACAACAACGTCATCGACAGTAGCATGTAGGTGTTTCTTAGTACTTTGTTGGTTTCTAACGCACGCGTTGACGTGGTGCTGTTAGGAAACGACGCTGGGTTTGACATGTTCAACTCCGATTAAAGTCTAGGTTTAAGTGTTTAGCCTGTGACATCAATATAGCCACTGCGCGGGTACTTTGTAGCTGTAATATTAACACCGCAGGCCCTGAAATGAAGATAGGGTGCGCAATGCTCACTTTCAAGTAATAAATGGTCGATATTTAACCAGTTTATCGGCAAATAAGTACAAATAATTCAATAGTTTAAGTCATTTATACGGTTTACAGCAATATTTCGGATCACACCATACCTGTACTGATGTGAACCAGCCTCCAAAGTTCGCCCATTGGCGTGAAAATTGGTTACAATACGCGGCTGCGGAGAGTTGGCAGAGTGGTCGAATGCGGCAGTCTTGAAAACTGTTGAGGTGTTAAAGCCTCCGGGGGTTCGAATCCCTCACTCTCCGCCATTTCTTATTGTAAGTGTCTGAATTCGCTACATAAAATAATCCAAAATATCTCGAGTGTGCCACTTGGTGTGCCACTTTCTATTATGCTGCGGCGAAAACACCCGTTGCGACATCCATTTAAACTGAGGAATTCGTTAGCGTTATTAAGCTCAGTCTTAACGAGGAACGTTTCCACATCACCTTCGCTGACAAGCTGATCGTTGATGCAAAACGAATCAGGCATGTGGCAGAGTTAAATCACTAGAGTGTTTCGGATTGGCTTCTTTTGATAGTTGATATCAAGATATAGTGTTTTGAAACACCTTGTGGCACTACATGGGGTGGTTTGTGCGCACAATTGTAATACCTGAGTGCTATACTTGGTTTTGCAGAATGAAAAAAGCCCACTGCGACAACAGTGGGCGTACGTTCATTGCTGTGCAACGAGGACTACTCGCGGCCAGCCCAGACATTCCCAAAGCAAGTGGATTTGTCTGACAGAATTGTAGCGTTTTTGGGTCAATTTTGATACCTGATAGCGTCACATTTTTAGCCTGAATCTGCCTTTCTGGGCAGGTCGTGTTGTGGTTTCTCTTAACCTATTGTTAATGAGAGTAATCAATGAACGACGAAAAACTTGCTGCAGAAGGGCCGGTGACACTTGGCCCGAGCCCTCTATTTGAATCTTATGAAACCACATTGCATTGCGAAGGTATGTGTTACAGACCTGAGCGAGTGCTTACAGAAATATTCTCGCTAGAGTCAGCCCATTTTAATGCTGGTAATGGAATCTCTTTATCTACAGTTGGAGACGACTTCTATCTGCAAGAGATCGCACGTACGATCAGTATAATTTCACTGCAATGTAGGCAACAAGTATTCTCGTACTTCCTAACCATAAAAAAGGAATTAGGTACAAAGAAATACAAAGCACTTAGCAATGGTGGGCGTATAAATGAATTAGAAAAGCGCTATCCAACGGCATCCGTAGCAATAAAGTCAGCGTGCGGTTTTGAATTGTGTGAGGAAAAAGGGGTGATTGAAATACCATTCTTCTTTCTTATCAAGAAGCTTTGCCACGTTGAAAAATGGAGCTACCCAATGAATTTCAATATCGATGAAACAGGAGTCGTGATTGATGAAAAAATTACTGGTGATTCACACGCTCTGTTGATTGAAATTGCAAATACTGATTCGGTGGTTGGATTGGAAGATACATGCAAAGTAATCATTAACATACCAGAATTTGCCACGGCCTCACGAGTATTAGTCACGGAGTGTGAGGACTGCAATCTACCACCCGTGGCCAATTTTGATATTGAGTCTTCAGAAAACTGCGCATGAAAGGTTTCGATAGTTGTTGGAAGTGACATGGTTAGGAAATAATAGCAAGTAGTCCCGATCATGTTTAAAACATAATGGACTGAAGCTCTCGTCTGAGTCAATTGATTAAAACAAAATCGATCAGTCCTAAATAACAAAAACACGAAAACAACGCTAAGTCGATGGCTTTGTAAATCACATACGCCGCCATTATCTACTTGTTTTAACGCGACGGCACGAATGATCTAAATTTCAGGTCAAAATGAATATACATAGAAGAAAAGTAGTTAAAGGCCGCACCAGCAACGGCCCAGCAGAGTTAGCTAACGACGCCGAAAAATTTGTCCATTGGCTGAGAAATTTGGAAATTAAAGTGCCGGATAGCTCTCGTTACCCGATGTATCAGCGGGCAATGGCAAATCCTGTCGAGTCGAATGTTCCAAACTATGTACGAAAACGCGGCATAAAACCTTTGCAATATTTTTGTGGTGCTCAGCATGAAATACATATTGCAGACA
>Ga0114953_1003851_pt1 | contig 10163 bp, 10 predicted proteins | sample SidtaG_FD_87298 | JGI IMG/M metagenome (GOLD analysis project Ga0114953, IMG submission 87298) | Marine algal microbial communities from Sidmouth, United Kingdom - Sidmouth_Male2 metaG | ecosystem: Host-associated > Algae > Red algae > Unclassified | place: Sidmouth, United Kingdom | collected... | reverse complement strand
GCGATCAAGAAGGCGGCGGTCGTCGACGAGTCGACGCACGACGTTCTCATCAAGGCAACGAACGCGGCCGCCAATGCCGCAAGGACCGTTGCCTCGTCGCCTCTCGACGTCGCAAAAGCTGCAGCCGCCATTTCGGCCACACTGAACGGGTACAACACGGCGAAGGCAGCCGCTTGCAGCGCCTCCAACACGGCGGACCTGGTTGAGCAAGCGGCGGCAGAACTGCGTGAAGGGGTCGTCGTCGTGGGGGTCGACTACCTCGTCAACGTCAACCATTCCATGAACGAGGCAGTGGACATTGCCACTCGACGCACGGCCTACTTCGGTGAGTTCGCAACCAAGTGCATGCAAGCCGCTCGGCTCCTTGCTCGAGCTCTTGAAGCAGAAGTCTCTGCTTGACTAATTTCGACCTCTGTCCGAGCTGTCCCGGCGACTTGGCTGGAGGCGAGATAGGTGAATGAGTACATGTGATACGAAGGAGCTGTGTGTGTGCGTGTGCTTTTGAGTAAGCAAGTTGTGTGTGTGGGAGGGGATGCGCGTGCGCGGCCTTGCGTGCTCGAGGGCTGCTCGAATCGGCTGAATACTACATGGCGTTGGTCGCAGACCGCGCCGAGAGAACGTGCGGGCCTGTTTTTTCACGGTTTGCTCCATGTGGGTACTGTGTGATGTGGGTTCATAAGCTGTCGCTCGCACTAAGACAGTACATTTTCTACGTACGCTGGGTCTCACACAACAATGTTCTCTTGTCATCTACCTCGTTTCCAGACCCCGCAGTCGGTCGTGTTCATTCACAGAAAGTTATTCCTTTTCCCCTCTTGTGCCGTTCATAGTCACCACTGCTTCGCGAGGTCGGCGGCCCACGTGCGCTACAGGATGGCGGTAGCATGTTGGTGGTCAGTAGGTCCAAGCTTGCGAGTGGTGCAGGCCTAGTGCGCGCCAACTTTCGTGGATGGAAGCGTTGATGACTGCTTCAAGAGGCGAGCGGCCTGAGTGCAGCGCATGGTGCGGGTAGCATGTCGGTGGTGCATAGCTGGAAACCAGCGAACGGGGTAGACATAGTGTGGGCGCTAACTTTCGTGTACCGAAGCGTCGCCGCCGAGCCGTCGAAGAGGTCGAGTGTGGCCCCGTCGGGCTTGGCAGCATGACATCAAAACAGGTCGGTCATATGATTTCTTGACACTTCAATTGCAAGTGGTGCCGTAGAATTCGGCTCTCCGAAACCGTTTCTCCACTACATTTCGATTGAGGACGAGCTGTGCCAATCTTATCCGATTCCTGCAAACCAATTGCAAACCCCTACCGAGATCGCGAGAAGCCGATGCGGACAGATGGTGTCTCCCAGGGCCAATCGGAAGGAGGCTGTGGACTGGAATGAAGGCGGCGCGCGTCCTGGCTTCGCCGGAAACTTCTCTTTAGGCTCGCGTCGCTAGCGAAAAAAATAAACAAGAGAAAGGTTGTCAGGATGGTACTTGCTAAACGCGCTCTTCCGGTGTGTGCGGAACCGCAACGGGCTCGTATCATGTGTGAAGTGGGTGCCAGCGATTGCCGGGATCGACTGCTACATTGCGTTGCCTCTCACCGGGGTTCAGAAGACAGACGGTGTCAGACGGTGTCGCAAGTGCATGCTGACTTCCGACGACCTCCGAAGGCCAACGTCATGCAAGTGAGGACGCGAGAATATTAAACCAGCTCACTGAGAAGACCTAACCACTCATGGACGCTCTGGGAGCAAACATCCAGAAAAATGGCTGTACGAGTGGTCTGGTGGCACACACATACCAGGCGTTTCTATTTTTCTACGAGAGAGCTCTGCAAAAACATGCAGGAAGCTGGCTGGTCAATATTGAGGTAGCTCGGCCGGGCGGCCGTCGCCGCTTGGACTGGCTATCAGCGGTGGTTTGCGTCAATGAAGCGGAAATGGTGATTCATCGGCCACTTCTTTTGGTCCGTGAAGAGGAGCGTGGTGAAGGCGTCTATCTATGATCGGCAAGATGCAAGCATGGCGAGCTGCTACGTGCAAGACTTGTCGACTACAAATATGTGCGACAGTGTAAAGAGTGATAAAAACAAAGCAATCTTGTTTGTCGGACAGGCGTCAGATGCATGCGCTCACGGGACACTTGGTGTGCCGTCACGGAATGCGAGACCTTTTGCGGGAACGTCGCATGTGCCAATATGACCAGCGACGCCGGTGTTCACCATTTCACGGCAACACCAGCACTGGGACCGACACTTGGATGGTCTCCCCTTCTCCGCCGCCGCTCGTCCCTGGTATGTGTGTGCCACCAGACCACTGGCAGGGTGAGACCCATCTCTCAGCACCATGTGTGGGAGGCCTCTCGAATGCGAGCGCTCTGTCAGGCACAACCGAAGAAAACTCTTGACGTTCACTCAAATTTCCAGCTCATGTTGGACTAAAACTCATGCGTACACCCTCTGACGTCTTGCTCTAGCCAGCTGCGGGCACTGTCTACCCAAATTCGTGACTCCAATATGCCATCATCGTCCCTCGTTTTCCTGAAAAGCAAGAGGGAAGACCCTGACACGTCAACATTCCAGCAGAACTTGAGCTCATACCGAGAAGACACCGGACATCGCTCGGTACGCTGGAAATGGAGCTTGCGATATAGACCAGATTCGCCAATCCACGCAAAATAGGGACGTTCTGAGGCTCTTCGATGTCGCTCAAAAGGGCCGTCGACGGATTCTTCGACGTCTGCGCCACGCTGAGCAGGGCCACAGGCACTGTCGGGGCATGCCCGCAGCGGGTTCAGGACCTTGAGTGGGCCATGGAATGTTTTCTAGTCTGTGAATGCGGGAGCACTGCAAAAGCCATGTCCAGACGACGCACCCATGCGATTGTGATCGACCTCAAAATGAGACAAATATCTGACAAGACATCGTGAACGGGAAGCTATTGTCGTGAGGAAAACTCACATTTGTGCTTGACAGGGCTTCCAATCACAGCTGGAATATTCAACAATCGTTTACAGCAAGATCACAATGACCTTGCACGGATGGCGAAACGAGCGCATTGGGGCCGGATTCTTGTCTCTTGATCGGTGTGTTCGCGCGCGATGTATTCTAAACGCGATGGCATCGAATCGCCTACAGCCGTTCTCTCAAGAATCCCGCACTCCAACTGTTGCAAAAGAGTGCCAAATCGGCCTCTACGACCCTTCAGAAGCCGATTTGGCACTCTTTTGGAACAGTTCGAGTGCGGGAATTTTGAGAGAACGGCTGTAAGTAGGGCACTTTTCTGAAGTTGAGTCCCTTATGTGCGGAGACACCATTCCAGAGAAAGAGGCCAGGAAACAGGGTGCGTGATTGGAACGGCGTGTGCTCATTGGTGGGCACGCGTGCATGTGCGTTCGGGGCCTGTCATCTAGAATGGGCCTAAGCTTTGGCAGACAGGCCGCTGGATTATGGTCTGTGTCGTGTCAATCACCTGGCACGCAGATATTTGTGGACAGGGACGGCCGCCTTCATCTGCTGCTGACTCTGTTCCCGGGCTCTCGTGTGGCGACGGATCAGCCGTGCATGCTCCCTTGCCCGTGCGGAGCGGCGTGCTGGGAACGCACAAGCGTGGCAACATGAGCGCACAGGGGAAAGAGGGGGCACTGCAGCTGTGGGCCCCTGGTCGGCCACCCGCTCCGGGGTGGGCAGCACGCCTCGGTCGGAACCCGCATGTCGTTTGCATTAGGCGGGAGCGGGAGCCGCTGCGGAAATCAGCGGTAAAGCAGGCTCCACCGCTGCCCGTTTACACCACCGCGGCCAACGCCACCACCACCGCCGCTGCTTCACTTAGCGCAGCCACCACCACCACCTCTAGCCCCAGCCACCGCCGGTGTTTGGTATTGCCAGCACAAGGCTGCACTCGCTCTGCCCACTCGCTTTGGGTTTCCACACCCCCCTCTTCAAGCGCATTTTTTAGCGGCAGATGAGGCCGCCTCCTTCTCTTGAGAGACCGAACCGCCCCCTTGTTTCTCTGATAATGCGCGCAGGGTGCTCATTGTAGGTGGAGGCGGCTGCAGTGCGGTCGGCGGCCGAGCTGGGGGAAGTGGCACTTGCTGGTACGGGAGGTGAGAGGAGCGGGTGGCGTGGCGGTCCTGCACATGGAACCGCAGTCACTTTGTACCTACTGGGGAGCACGTTGAAGGACAGAATGCACTAAGAAGCAAATAAAGACCACATTATTCCAAGAGCTCGCAAGAGAGACGCAGCAAAGGCAACTAAAGAACTCGGACAAGAGAACGAGACCACACAATCGCTGTCTGCAACACGTCCGCCATCCTCATCTTCGATCGCTGCGGGGAAGGCGGCGGGAATCGGTTCTGATACGGGTACGAGTGCATTCCAGCCCTCACACTCAGCAGACAAACAACAATCAGATCAGCATCGACCACCCTCCCATGCAATACGCGCTTCGACTTCAACAGCCTCCCCTCCGCGACCATCCGACCTCCATCCACATACAAATGGCAAAGAGAGTTGTCTGGGGCCTCATTCACAGACATGTGCGGCATGGATGGTGCCGCGTGCACCGCCGGCTTCGCCTTTGGCATCACCGGTGGGCGAGCAGCCGAGGCGCGCACTCCGACTCGTCGCTTCTTGGTCAGCAACTCAGTCTCGGCCTCGTGGCCAGCCGCGGTCGGTACCACGCGCTTTCCGCCTGACACCTTGGTGGTGCCCGTGTCTGGCACCTCGGCCACGGGCCTTAGCGTGGCCGTTGACGTTCCCGAAGTGTCGGCCGCCTCCGTACGCTCTCCGCGAGCGGAAGCAGCTGCCCCTTGATTGCTGCTACTGCACGGGGCTGTTGACGAGCCCGCAGTTCCAGACGCTGTCATGGGCTGCTGCCCGGCGCGTGGTGGCGGCTGTGGGGTAGGCGAGGCTGAGGTTGTGCTTGGTGTTGTGGCCGATGACCTCGCTGTCTCCACGCCCCTCCGCTTTGTCGACCCAGCTGCTGCCAGAGCACTGGCACGAGTCGAGCGCCGAGTCGCCGGTTGCGACGGTCTAGAGCTTGTAGAGTCTTGTACGGGGGGGGGGGGTTGAAGCGCAGCTGCCGCCGTCCTGTCGGCATCGATTGACGGCTCCTTGTTTGCACCACGTTGTGGTGCCGACGAGCGCAACCGCATACCGAGCGTACCAGTGAATGTTGGAGGTGGTGCGACAGGATGCTCCAGCACGGAAGAAACCAACGAGGGTGAAGGTGACACGGGCGGCAAAGTCGGCTGCTGGGGCGAGCGCGTGACCCCAGCCGAGGACGCGGATGCGGATGCATCCGCCACAGCCACCCCCGACACAGCAGCCTCCACCTGCGCCAAAGCCCGGCCGGACCCAAAGGGCTTCCGTCCCACCCCGATGCGCGTGGCCTTTCCCAAGCGGTCTCTGGCCAGAAACCGGCCCGCACCGACTGTTCCGCTACGCTCTGCCGTCGAGACCACCCCTCCACTGAGCTGCTCCGCCTCAGCAGCCGCCCCAGCAGCGCGGGTCTGCGCCGAGTCAGCAGACGGACCCGACGAACCTTGAAACCCGACCGCATCCGCCCAAGAGACCGTCCGCCGCGAAGACCCAAGGTGCGCAGATAATTGCCCGCCAGGAGCAGTCGGAGGAGGCGTGTCTGAACGGAGTGACTGTAGTGGAGACGCAGTAGAGCCATCCCTTGTAGCGCGCGTGCGTACACGTATCGTTTGCGCGGCGGGCAAAGGCGCAGGCAACGAGAGCCGACTAACAGCATACGAGCGGCCTGCCGGCGGTTCAGCACCGGGGGGAGAAGCCGCCGGCGAACGAGATGATGGAGTGCACGATGGACGTGCAGCAGAAGGTGGAGAAGGCTCTGGTCGAGGGTGTGCATGTGCAGCACCAGCAGCTGCCGGTGTGGACGCAGTTGAAGGAGATGCCGTCGGCTGAGGAGGTGCAGGTGCAGCAGCTGTAGCGGCAGGTGTGGTCGTAGCTGGTGGAGAAGCCGCCGGCCGAGCGGGAGCATTTGAAGCAGCGGCCGGCGTGACCGTAGTTGGTGAGGCGGGAGCAGCCGTTGACAGAGTAACACGACTTGATTGCGTACGGCGCACAGGCATTGGAGATGGGGCCGCCTGTCGTCCGCCCGCGCCAGACTCCGAGTCCCTGTCAGCGATGCGTGCAGGCGCACAGGAGTCAATCACACGCTGAGCCGCCAAAAGGGCAGCTGTAACACTCTGCGCGTCAAAGGCATCCGCGCTATCTCTCTCACTCGCGGGTGACGCTGCGGCAGCACCAGAACCGACGGCGCCAGACGAGCCACCAGACGGTAGAAGAGAGTGGCCAGGAACCGGGGGTGGTGGCATGCGCGACGGGTGGTGCGTTGGAGGGTTAGAGCCGGTTGCAACCCAGTTGTTGGGTCGGTGTGGGGTGGCATCAAAGGGCGTGTTTGCCTGACGCGGATCCGCCCGCCTCCTCGCCAATTCTCCCGGTGTAGGCGCCACCCGGGAGACCGCTCGAAGACCCGCCATTGCAGAGAGGCTTGCTAACCGCGGAGTTGTGCGTGCGACCTCGTGCAAAGGCTGGGGCTTGATGTTGCGGATGTAGCTCTTGAGCGCCTCTGTTGCCGTTGGTTCCATCTCCGCCAGAAGAAGCACGTTGGCCATGCGCTCCACCGGCGGGTCATCCCGCTTGGTCAGCCACCGCTTGAGGGTGACCGTCACCCGCCCGTCGGACACCTCGTACCTGGGGATGATCTTGGCGAGCAGGCAGTTGCGGACGACAACGACCATCGGCCAAACGTCGTGTGCTGACTTGCGTGGCCACCATGGCAGCGTGAGCAGCATTGACTGCACTGTGCGGGCGCCCGCACGTCGCATTGCGGCCGACATGAGAGGGATGACGGCGCGCACATGCTGCTTGGGACGGTTGTTGCCAAGCAGCTCCAATACGAGATGAACCGTAGCGTCAGAAGGGACAACGGGTGCCGGCTGGCATGTCGACATCGGCGACTTCAACACCCTTGCCCGGCGCCTGCTGTGCAAGTAGCGACTTTCCATCAGGAAATCGTCGCTGTCGTCCTCCTCGTTGATGCTGCGGCTCCCAGCATCGGTGGCGTACGTTCCGTCATTAGGACTGCTTTCGCGGCCACCGTCGCCCGCCAAAGCGGCTGCCGGCTCTTGGTTGGAGCTCGGGTTGGGCAGCGTGCCCCGTACTGCTGCGTCGCGGCCACCAGGAAGAAGCAGACCCGCACCTGCGCCACCCGCGCCGGACGTGACGACAGCTGAAGAGCTGGCTGTCCCGTTCTCGGGCGTGGACGCCCCCGGCGTCTGTATTAGCCGCGGGCCGCGAGACCCAACTGGGGCAGTTGAGATGTGGGAGCGAGCGTTGGGCGTAGAAAATGCAGCCCGCGGAGAAGTGGCACCAGCCCCGAGCGTCCCTTGGTCGGCTCTGCCGACCGTAGCACCGGAAGACGTGGCGGCATCCGCACGCACGACAGTGTTTGTACGTGTGACAGCCTCAGAGGGCGTCTCGGTCTCGGCGCGCCCCCTCTCACTCGGCGTCGCGCCGCCGCCAGGAGTCCTGCCATTCAGGAGTGGGTTAATTGTGTCGGACCCGTACTGCATGGCGTCGCCGCTCTCAGCGAAGCGGTACACCATCGCCATCACCTTCCCCGCTGCGCTGTCCAACAGCTGCTGGTCCTCGTGCACGGGCAACCAAAACGTATTGCCCTCTTGGTCGTGACCGGTCAGATGCAAGTGCACATTGATACGGGGGTTCTGGGTCGCGTACACTGAAATGGCCGACAGCATATCCACCAGCCGCCTAGTCGACGAGCCCGCGACGACTTCCCCTCCCAAAAGCCGCTGCAGCTGCGAGCGCACATCTGCCGCGACGGTGCGGACGTCACAGACCGGCATGGCGACCGGAGCAGCCGAGAAATCCCCGCCCCCTCGTCCCCTCAACCCCCTCCCTGTTGAGTCTAAACGACAATGGACCAGGCGTCCGACCCCACCACACACTCTTCACAGCGAGGGAGGAGCGACACAACCAACACAGATGGTTGCCGCCGGTCGGCGTACGCACAGCGGCCACAAAACATACAATAATGAAGCCTCTTTCAAGGCAACACAGCGCGTGACGGCGATGCGCGCCTCCCCCGCGTTGTGCAACTCGGAGACTCCACGACGGCCGGCCTCACGGGGCCACTCAACGGCACAGGGCGTGAAGAGGACGTGCGTCTCCTCCGTGTCGCGCGCAGCAGAAGATTGGGACGTCACGATGGTCAGCCCAGCAGCACAGGGCCAGCTGATGCCCACGTGACTGCTGCCCCCCCCCACAGGAGCGCACAACGGCCTGCAACAGCCCCATCACCACGCGCGGTCCGTTCTTGCCCCTGCGAGAGTCTCCTCCGGGCCTCCAGGGGCAGTCAGATTCCTGATTCGCTTTGATTTGCTGGCACCGTGTTCCCGGGCGCCGAGAGCGCCTCGTGGTGCCAGCAAGAATTCCGCACGGAGACGATGCTAGACCTCCCAGCTAGGGTCCCACAGCCTCAGGTTTAGCCTGGCTTCGAGCGTCACCTCTGGGCCTCCAGGGGCAGCCAGATTCCTCATTTTCTGGCACCATGTCCGTAGGCGCCAAGGGCGTCTCGTCGTGCCCACTAGCATCCCTCCGGGCTGTGACACTCGACCGCCCCGTCAGTGCCCGCTGTGTGCTCTCCGCGAGAGCTGCCGCTGGGCCGCCAGGCGCAGCCACTTTCCAGATTTTCTGGCACCATATCCGTGGGCGCCGAGGGCGTCTCGTCATACCTACAAGCATCCCACCAGCCTGTGACACTCGACCGCCCCGTCAGTGCCCCTTGTTTGTGCCCCACGAGAGCTACCGCTGGGCCGCCAGGTGCAGCCACTTTCCAGATTTGCTTGCATGCTGTCTGTGGGCGCCGCAAACGCGTGGCGGTGCCAACGAAAACGGAGCTTTGGGCGGTCAAGAGACCAGCTGCTCATGCCCCTCCATTCCAGGACACTTGCTCGATGCCGACCGTGCCAAAATGAGTCGAGTCAGGGCCTTGTCAGCGTGTGTAAACTCTTGGAAAAGTGACAAGAACGGGGTTGCCAACAGATCTGAGAGCCAGCAGGAAAGACGGTGCAGTAACGGCCCCGCCTCTCCGGCGGTCGGTGAGCAGGCACAGAGCTCCCAAAGCCGGCGGTCCAAGGGCTGCTCCGTTGTGGGAAAGCGGGCGCGCACGCGACGGTCCCCCCTCCCCACAACCGGGTGCTCGAAAGTGACCCAGAGTGGTGCCAAAGGGGTTGATGGCACAAACATTGACCGCAATGTCCTGACAGTTTGAAGTTTGACAGTCCGGCAGCTCTGCCAGATAGATTGATGACACATCGCACAAGGAGTCCATGGGGCCATGACTCCATGGGTCCATGGGTCCGATGTCACGGTGTTCACGCTTGAGGTCCGGCGAGACAGACAAGTGCCAAATGAGATATTGAGATCTTCCTGAAAAGCACGTATGCAAAATGCAAGCGCCGAAACACTTCTGAAGTGGTGATTCTTCACAACTTGTGGTCGTAATTTGTGACCAGGAAAACGCGCGACGGCACAAGCTCTTCCAGCGTCGAGAAAGACCCAGCGGTACCGACGGGGCCCTCAATACTGATGGGAGAGCACCTTTGAGGGTCTGAGAAACCACATGAACCCCCCTAACATGCATATGGACCCCCCTAGGAGAAAAATGAGCCCCCCTAGCCGTATTGAGACCCCCTAGAACTAGCCATAGCTGCCCAGACCCCGCCCTCGCTTATCCCTCAAAGCTGCCAAGAGCTGCCAGAGCCCACTGATGCGTTCGCAGCAAAGCCCCCACCAGCGTCTCGCAGGCCCTCAAAGGTACGATGCGACTTCTAAAAAACGGCACGGCTTGCCCAGGAGTGGTCTGCTTGCAAACCCCCATCCGAGCCATCCAGAGGCAGTCAAAGGCTGCCCCAACCCTCCCACCGCAGCCCCAGGGGTAGACCACCGCCTGGCGCCAGAGCCCCCCCAGCGGTGACTGAATGTAGCAACGCCCTCAGTGACCATAAGAGGGGCAGCGGGCAGCAGGGGCAGGCTGCCAGCGGACGGGGCGGGGGCGGGCAGCCCGGGTGCAGGCGGGCCGCCCGGGCGGGGGGGGGGGGGGGGGGGGGGGGGGGGGGGGGGGGGGGGGG
>Ga0114953_1003848_pt1 | contig 10169 bp, 6 predicted proteins | sample SidtaG_FD_87298 | JGI IMG/M metagenome (GOLD analysis project Ga0114953, IMG submission 87298) | Marine algal microbial communities from Sidmouth, United Kingdom - Sidmouth_Male2 metaG | ecosystem: Host-associated > Algae > Red algae > Unclassified | place: Sidmouth, United Kingdom | collected... | reverse complement strand
TGCCCGCGGCCCCCCCCCCACCCCAACCCCCCCGCCACCGCGCGCTGCGCTATCCAATAACCGCATTGCATCCACTGCCAAATTCCGCACCCCCCTGCCACCTATGTGCACCACTATCTGCTTTGTGGCCGCGGCCTGTTTCACCCCCCCCGTCCCGGCTTGTGCCCCTGCTCCGTCACTGCATTTCTCTTCTTGGCGCAGTGGCGCCCGGACGCAATGGTCCTACTACTCCGCATGGTGGGGGATGTGCTGCAGGACCTACTCCCCCAAACGTCGAGAGCATCCTCGCCTCCTCGTGTCCGTGCTTCTGTCCGCCAAGGTCCCAAGAATGCCAACACGCCCGTGACGCCACGGCCGGCGCCACGACCTGGGGGGTGGCAAGTGGCGTCCAGCCCTCCTGGTCGTGCCGTCATGCCGTCGTCGTCTATCCGTAGTCAGCAGCAAATGTACATGTGCTGCTCGGAGGAACGCACCCCGCCAGATGCCCCAGTGCTGCGCGCGCCCATGACCCTGTCTGCTTTCGACGCTGAGCGAGGCACCCGGGCGGACCTTCCTACCGGCAACGAATGGCGGTGCTTCGTAGCAACGGCCTCTCCAGCTGTCTTGCACCATCCGGTGCTCTCAATGACAAGCATATCGGGGCACGAGGTGCGTGCCGATGCTACTCGACAGGTTATGGAGATGGGCGAGGGCAACGGAGATGATGAGCAGCGGACCGACGGCGACGCGGGCGAGAGCGAGTACCGTTTCCCCAACTTCGGCCAAGCACGTCCAGGGACGCGTCACGCCCTGGGCTGCCGGACGGTCGGCACTGGCCGAAACACCCGCGCCAATCTGCTGCAGGGGTACCTCTTGGCCATTGCCATGACCATCACAAAGATTGGCGTGACGGAATGGCTCGAGGAATTCGGCATGGTGGACGAACACCACGGCGCCGGCATGGCCCTCTGCAATTTCTTAGAGACCACTCTCGCTGCACCCTACCGCGGCCAGGTGTGGCCGCTAGAATCCCTGTTTGGAGCGGTGGCTCGAATTTCCGAGGCGGACCAGCACCTTTACAAAGAGCAAGAGTTGATGACTTGCTGGGTGGCGGCCCGGGGGGATATTCAGTGCACGTGCACCGGCAGCACCGTCAAGGAGGCGGTGCTGGACGTGTCGTCGCCGACCGCGGTGGACGACGACTGCTACCACGCCAAGCTCTTCTCGGACGTGCTGGTCAGCGTCTCCCGGCTGTTGGGCGACATGGACGGGACGCAAACGAGGCGCTTTATCGCGCGACTGACGGTATTGAACGGCCACTCCGCCGTTGAGACCGCAGCCAGTGACGTAAGGACGGGCGCGGTGCAGACGGAGGAGAATGGCCGCACCGGTGAGTCACGGGTGCCACGCGGTCGTGGCCGGCCAGGCTCCACAAGCTCTAGAATGTCTGGGCTGCCGAAGAAAGTCCGCGTGGAGGAGGACGCGGAAGTGGAGGCGTTCGGTACCCGCGGCCACCCCATTGCGTTTGTCGTAAGCGGCGACGGCCGCCGGCGCGTTCCGGCCCCGGTCAAGTGCGCACGCAAGACAACCTCCTGCTGCTACTGCGACACGAGCCGCCAGAAAAAATGTGTGCACGTGTTGCACACGCGGCACTTGCGTCAAAGCGACTCGACGAGCTCCTCCACGAAAGTCTGCGGTACGACGCCGACCGTCGTCAAGGCCATCTCAAACCTCGATCTGCCCGCCTTTCACTGCGACAAGAGCGTCAATATTGACACGGCGCTCATGGACTGGGCGCGCGCCGGGCATTTTTATGTCGTGCCGGAACCTGTCGCGTGCCCCAAGTGCGGGACGCCGCGCGGCGGCGCGGCGGCCGACCCGTCAAGAGGCACGGTGCTGTCCATGGTATGCATTGGCGAGATGGAGCTGGACGCGTACACGCGCACCAACGACGAATGCGGAACGTGGGTGTGCGCGGAGGGCCGCAACGAGGGCCTCGTAATCCTCTCTCCGTGTACGGCGGCGTCGTTCATGCTCGTGCGGCACTTTGCGGCGCACGTCGCAAGGGAGGGCAACCCCTTTTCGCAGACGTTTCGGACTTGGTGGATAGCGGCGGAGCAGCGACGGCGAGCGGGCGTTTGGTCCTCGGTAACTGCCAACCGCGGCCGTTGCACGGTGTCACGCCTACTTTCCGTTGGCCTGCGGCTGATGGGCATTGACGTTCCCGACTGGCCCTTTTTCTGCTCGACGTGCTGCGTCGGTGACCAGATCGACGTCGTGACGGCAGATGGCATTTGGCTAGGCTACCTCCGGCGCCTCCTCTTTGGCTTTTTCACCACCTACTCGGAGAAGTGCGACGGCAGCGCCGACTTGCTCGCCTCGGTCAGCTTGCTCAGCAGCGAGTGGGTGCGCAGGTACGTGCGAATCGCGCTCACCGAGCCGGGCGCCTGCATCTCGGTCACGTCGGAGCAGCGGAATGCCGCTGCCCTGGCGTTGGCAGTGCTTCTCCCGGGTGCCCTGCCGCAGTCCTTCCTGAGCACGTTCCCAGCGGATCAGGAGGCGTCGGCGGAGGCCATCCGCGGGATGCTGTCTGTTGTGTGGGAGCTGGAACGGGCATGCGTGCTGCTGGTAAAGGGGGTCTTGGGGGCTATGACCAAATTCATAGCCACCGCGCAGACCAACAACACACCGCTGCCCAACAACGCCGTCGAGCGCGACATTGTTGCGTCCTTGGCCGCCTGGACCGCGTCCCGCCCGGCTGGTGCGGCGCCTATGGTGGCGGCGGGACTTCCGATCGCAGCTGTGGCTGCAGCCGCTGCAGGAGCAGCGGCCGCAGCAGCGGTTGGCGCGGCAGCAGAGACAGCCGCGGCAGCCGAAAATGGCCACGACGCACCGCATGGTGGAGCGCAGATGCACGGCCCAGCAGCGGCTGCTGCCGCGGCCGCAGCCGCTGCCGCTGGCCGCCGCCCCCCACCAACATCCACCTTTGACGTTCTCGTGCCCGGTGTCCGGGCGCTGGGGCAAACTGCGGCGCACGATGTTGTCTCGTTTTGCGTAGCAATTGTATCGGACCCTGTTGTCTCGGCCTTCAACCAGTCGCACTTGTCGGGGCTGCTGGGATTGGTGGAGCTGCTCAGGTCCCCCTCCCTGTCCACGGGCCTGCCGATTGCGCTGTCGGAGGCGGTCAAGGACGGGCCGGTCGGCGACGCCTTTCCCTCGGAGAGGTTGTCGGAGGAGATGGTTTTGCTGCTGAAGCAGTTGCGCATGGGCGTCGCTTTCCTCAATGCGGTCAAGCGAATGGGTGGCGTAGGCGGTTCTGTCGCGGTCGCCACAGCTGATTGTGTCGAGAGGATGGCCGACTTCTTGCGTTCGTACCATGCATAGTGGCCTCTGGTGGCTGATTCGGCGGCGGCCTTCGGGTCGAAGTGGTGTGGAGCGGGAGTGACAAGGCAGCAAATGCGCTCGTTATTCTTTTCAGAGTTTCCCGATGCCAGCGACGACCCGCTGGTGACAGGCATGTACATTCCCGGGCGGTTGCAGTGCCGCGCCTCGGCGTTCCAGCGCACCGAGAAGGCCGACCTCGGCGTGTGCTCCAAGAACTACCAGGACGCCCGCAAGTCGTTTTCACCTGGCGCGTTCATCATCTGCTGCGCGTGCAGCCACCCCAAGGTGCTTGGATTCGTAGGGCTCGACAGACGCGAGGGCCCACCGGCGCTGCTGGACGCAATCATCACGCGGTTTGCCACCCTGCCGCGTTTCATTGTTTAAGACCTCGGTTGTGGGGCGGTGCGGTCCGCGCTTGCCAAGCTGCCTTGGGTGCTTGCCGTCTCCACTGTGGTTAGCGACGCATTCCACATTATCAACCATGTTTGCAGCAAGCTTTTTGCGCCGGCGTCGTTTACCACCCTCAAGCACATGAACACGGTTGCCCATGAGCAGCGTAACCGAGCCATCAAGGCGCTGAAGCGCGTGCTGTCGGCTTGCGGTCCCGTTGAGTACACAAGCATCCTCTGCAACCATATGCTGGTACAAAACATCCGCGCAGCTGCCCAGGACGCCTGCACGACGAGCCTCCCCGAGGCATTCGACTTTTCTCCCTTCTATTTTTCTCGTATGCCATGTGTGTGCGGGTGTGGTCAAACAGAGGGCAACCCTTTCGCGGTGGATGAGGAGTAAACAGAATGGCTGGTGGTTTCTTGTGCTATGGTCACCGTGCGACCTTCTCGACAGTGGTACCAGGCGAGCTCCCGTCAATCACATCCTGCGTCAATACAAACTCGGCAGCTTCACTGTGTAGCCATGGTGGCAGCCACAGGAAGGCTTCGACTCCCGTTGCCGACAGACAAAGTAGCGAATGCAGCATGGGCGACCGCTTTGTGAATCATTTGGCGCCGGGGGCAGACGCGCCCACCCGGCGGCAAGCGTGGAGGCGTTCACTGCGTTGGCACGGTGCACGCAAGGGCGCGGCCGTGCCGTGCTGCTGGGCGGTCGCGAGTGCTTCCCCAGTGACGGGGGGGGGGAGACGCCTGTCTGGCGGGTTGACGTGGTGGCGCGAGAAGGCACGGCCAGGCCGTCGCGGCTGCTCCACGGCGAATGCATAGGTACGGCCTTGCTGACTGACGCGCGTGTGGGAAGATGGTTCCGCGCGTGTGCTCACGGGGGGGAGACGCAGGCGTGCCTTTGGGTGCGGCCTTGCGGACTGGCGCGGTGCCGGACGACGGTGCCGTGCGGGTGCGTACGGGGTGTCGGAGCAGGCGTGTGTTTGGACGAGGGGAGAGCAGGGTCGCCTGCGTATACAAGCAGTGCAGAGAGAGGACAGGGGTAGACCCGTGGGACTAGGCAAGAAGAGAATGACCCTTTTTATCACGCTTGACGGCCCAAGTCCTGATGGAGTTGGCTGACCAGCTGCCGCGACTGACACCACCACCGGCCCGGCACACAGCGCCACCACTTCTGGAACATATGACACTATGGTGGCTTGCGCCACAAGCCAGTACCTTGCGGGTGCGGTGATTTGGCTGCGCGTGCCGGGTTGCGGCCGCCCAGCGTCGTGGCCGCCAGATTGTTAGCAACAGTACAAGGAGCCCGTCAGGGGCCAAGCGGGGTCCGCCCAGTCCCACTTGGCCCTCAGGCTCCATTCTCAGAGATGCGCTGGTGGACACCCGGCGGCACGGCAGCAGCGCGGCGGTCAGGCTGTCGCAAGTGGGAAAGTAGTCTCGGCGGTGGGAGAAGGCTCTGACAGCTGCACCACTTCATCACTTTTGCTGTACTGCTTATGCTGTCTGGGGATGACCATCACTCTTGTCCCCTTTGGGAGCGAGGTCGCATGTGTGGGTTCTTTATGCGCTGGAAGAAAGCCAGGCGTGGAGCCCGTACTTTCACAGCTGAGCAGCCCACACCTCCACTACTGGTCGCACCTCAGCGGAGTTGGCAGTGGCAAGCCCAAAAGACTGTGCCCCTCCCCGCAACAGGCACCGCAGGCGCCTCACCACTCATTTCACAATGGTCGTTGCTGTGCGCAATACTGCCGATGAAAGCTCACAGTGGGGCGCTGTAGCGCTCTGCTGAGGAAGCAAAGTGTATGTGTAACTGTCACGCGGCCACGCCCCACGAGCTCGCGGCGCCCCAATTCCTCAGGTGCGGCCAACAACGTGCGCGCCAGCCGGCCGGATGGCCGCCCCCGGCACCCCCTCCCTGGGCTGCGCCCACTCCACCCGCGGGATGAGGTGGTCATACCCGTACCCGTCCGGCTTGTCAATGCTCCGCCCCGCGTCGGCCCCTAGTATGTCTCATCATCTTACCTCCATGCGGGACAGAGCCTCCATTCGAGGCGTTCACCCCTACCCATCTGACCGCGGGGAACCCCCGGGAGAGCGCCCAGATCGATTGCATTCGAAGCGAGGACCGATGCACCGTTTCGTTCAGTTCCGCACCGCTCAAAAATAATTTTTGATCTGACTGTAAAGATGGTCGATGCAACGAAATATGGTGGATATGTGAAGCTAACCTGCCAGAGCCCCTGTTCAAGACGTCAAAACGACCAGTCTGATGCTTCAACAATACCCATTTCAATGTATTGAACATACAAGATGCTTCATCGATACATCTTACTGAACAGTAGCACGTGGCGATGGATCGGTCAGTACAGCGACGGATCAGCCGGAAGTCCGGATCCCCTGACGCGTCACCTGCAGCGCCGTGCCACGCCGCGTCGGTGTCATCGCTTGGCTTGTTGTGCGCAGCGGGCGCGTACGCTTCGTTTAGCTGCGGAGGGACGCTCCTGTCCCGCCGCACCGTGAAGACGTGGCGTCGGCGTAGCCGTGGCTGGCGGACGGACCGGTAGGAACGACTCGTCAGGCCGCGATGGCGCCGTCCGCTCCGTGTCTGGACGCAGCACAGCTGGAGGTTGCTCGCTGTGCGCTCGGTGGTCACAATGTTGCCACGGTGGGGCCTGCTGGGTGTGGAAAGAGCACAGTTCTCTCCATGGTTGTGGACGCCGCGCGTCAGCGTTGGGGGGAGTCGGGCGTCGCCGTGCTGGCATGGACGGGCTCTGCCGCCCAGCTCGTTGGGGGGAAAACCGTGTCATCCCTCTTGCATGTATCGGTGGGAGATGTGAGCAAGGAGAGCATCCTCTCTCGAATTCTCACCAACAGCGATGCGCGGCAGGCCATTGAGGCCGTCCGCCTCGTCGTCATTGACGAGGCCCCCACTATTCCCGGTCGGTGGTTCGAGCGCCTATAGTACGTGTTTCGTCGCGTGGCTCCCCCTACTCTGCAATGCCGGCCTTTTGGCGGCGGCACCGTCTTTGGTACGTTCCCCTTCTACGTTTGTTGCACCCTTCTGGGATGTTTGGGTGCGTGGGGGAAGCAGCGGGTCTTTTACCTAGCGCTCACGGCAACCCAGAAACCTGACACCTCTACCCATGTGTCTTGGCTTTTTTTCTTACAGCTGCCGGTGCTCCTCTGCAGCTCCCAGCCTACAAGGTCACAGACTCGTTCGCGCAAAAGGGGGCGTACATGGAGTGCGCCTGGGATGACACGTTCTTCTCGGCGTATGGGAGTGTCATTGAGCTGGGCGGTCAGCATCGACAAGCCGAAGGGGACCCTCTTCGTGTCGTCCTTTCGCGGCTGCGCGTGGGAGTCTGTTTGGACGAGGACCTGGACCTGCTCAACTCCACGTGGACGGACGCCGCAGAAGAGTGGACCGACTTCCAGCACCTGCGCGCCAGGACGTGCGACGCCAAGCAATTCAACGAGCGGCGCCTCGCCGAGGTGGTGGGCGCAGCTGGCTCTTTTACCTGCCGGGACGAGGTGCCGGAGCCGATGGAGGGTGAACCGCCCCAAGCGGAGCGACACTCAGACCTGAGCCAGGTCGCCGCCGACGTGGTGACGGCCAAGGTGGGGGCGAGGGTGGTGTGCAAAATGTCGTTTGGCGCGGTCAAGACGGGGGCACACGGGATAGTCCTCTTGTTCGTGCCGGAGGTGTCTGTGTCCTGCAAGTCTGACAGCGTGGGGGAGCCCGTTCAGATGCCCTTTGTGAAGTTTTCCGTGATGGATGCGGAGGAGAAAGAGCTCGCGTGCCGCTGGCAGGTGCCCATATTGCTTTCTTGGGCGGTGACCGTGTCTCGCTCGCAGGGTATGACCATCCGCAAGGTGGCCATTGATTTTTCTGGTACACCGTGGAGTCTGGATGGCATGGTGTACTCTGCCCTGTCGAGGGCTGTTTCTCGTGCATCTTTGCGGGTGCGGGGGTTGCCTAGAGCGCACGTCAAGACCAGTTCTTGTGCTCTGGCGTGGTATGAGAGAGCCCGGTCGGAGCGGCTCATCCGCTGTCGTTGATCATAGGAGCGATTGCACATTCGTGGCGAGTGGACAACAGGTGCATAAAGCTACAGATTCTCTACTGGGACAGGCTCTACCCGGACAGATGACGAAAGTCCCACACAAGCACACCACGCATGATGATCGCATCGTCCCCTTCGCCTCCCACTGCGGACATGTGCATCGGAGCCGCTTTCCGAGGAAAGTGAATGCGCGCGTACCGCTCAATCATTGAGGACTGGTACAGCAGCGCAGAGAAGGGATAGCGCTCCCCCCTGCGCCCCTGCTCCACGTGCAACCCGAAAATCTAAACCACAGGCACGTCCGCCTTTGCATGAGAGAGCAACTCTGCTCGCACACTTGGCGCGGCCCATCGCCAACGCAGCGCAATCCCGATCAAGCGACCTCTCTGAGTGCCATTAACTGGACGGTCCCACAGCTTCCAGCGCGGTCTACAAGCGCGTTCAAAGAAGAGGGAGAAAAACACCATTCCGGAACGGAACAATCGGAGTGGCACAGAGCATGCGGATGGCGTCAGAGATGCTCAGTCAGATGCAAGGATGCAGTAGCAGAGAATGTCAAAGCACGCCAAAGCCTCGCTGTCGTTCTTACCCGATACTGCGAGTTCGCCAAAGAATGTCTTTTCCGCCAGAGGCAGCCGCACCGAGAGTGAGGGCCACCTCCCCCGCTGGCATGTTGACGCCTTCCAGCTCTGCATTGCCCTCCGTGTGTCTAGCACCCCGCGCCGCACTGTTACCACCACCGCTCCCGAGATGCGCCGCCAAAATGTACACGTCCTCCTCGTGCCCATTCGCGACTAAAACGTCGCGCACGACCACAACATTGGAGGGCAGGGCGGCCCGACCGAAGTGGGTGCGAGTAGGAAGCGGCACACCCAAGTCCACCACTTGCGGGCCAATCAAGATCTGAAATCGCTCCGGGGGCAGTGAGGCATCGATCAGCGGCTGACTGAGACGGGGAGCATCTTGCCGTTCCAGCTGCTGCGAAAGCCCCTCGGCTTCGGAGCCACGATGGGCACTGGGATCACGATTACGTCCACCAGAAGGCATAGAAGCCGACGGTGCAGCTGCCGCCGCACCGCCGCCTCGCTTCACCGCCGACCCGCGCCGCTCCGCTCCACCTGCACGTGCGACACCGCGCCCTCCCCCACTCCCTGCAGCGGTCCCACCAGACAACGATCCACTCGACGCGCCCGACCCGCCTGACCCACCCGCCTCACGGGATCGTCCCAGATCTTCCGTCACGGTCCTTGCAGCCGCGGCCTCTGCGGTCACTGCAGCACCCACCAAGGCGGAGGACGCCGCAGCGGCCGCGAAAGCCGCAGCAGCAGTCACGCCGCCCGTTCTTGCACCAGTCAGAGCGCCCGCGACCCGGCCGGCAGTCCCGGCTGCCGCCGGCGCGGATTCCGGAACGGTTGCTTTAGCACGGCGGCCCTTGGGTACGTCAGCACCGTCGCAAAGCTCCTCTACAAGCCACATGTAGGCGGGGTCCTTGATGTAGATCATGTAGCACAGAAGGCCGAGGAACGAACCGGGGTCGACGTCGCTCGTGTTTGTGAGCAAGGGGGTGACCACCATGTGCGTGCAATCGACGTCGGTGTACTCAATGGACACGTTGACGACCGCGACCGGAGTCATCAGCTCGTACTTGTTGGCGAGCATGGACGTGCGGTTGCCCGGCGGCAGCTGCTTGACGAACTCGGACACGGAGTGACGAATCAGCTTCAGGAAGTGTTTGCTCCTTTCCCGGTCATTAAAGAAGCGCTTTCGTAGCCGCCCCAACAAGGAGGCACTCAGCTGCTCGGGCATGACCTTGTGGTTCTCCTCTGTGACCTCGGCCGGTGCGTCACGATTTGCTGAAAACTTGCTGCCAACCATTGGCGAGAAGGAGAGCAGGGCAGGTAAGCGTGACATCGGTCGGGTGGTGACCGCGGCGGCCGTCGCGCCTCGCTGCGGCTGCACAGCGTGAGGTAGGACGTGGTGCGCCGTCGACAGAGCAGGACGTGCCGCGGGCGCGCCAGAGCGGGCCAAAGGTTGCGTTGGGGCGGGCCGCCGCGCAGCTGCCGACACGTCGTCGTCGGGAGCTGTTGATGGGCCAGCCGCAGGAAGAGGAGAAGGAGGGGCTAAAGAGGGACTCATCCGCTCAAAAGATGGCGGCGCCTCGGCCGCACGCAAGCTCCCCATAATCATGCGAATCCCCGTCGCGATGTTGTTTTGCTCCGCACTTCTGCACCCTTGGGCATGCTGCCCACCGTACAGCACGACGGCGCTTCGCCCGTTGGCAGGGGCCGCCATCAGGAACAGCACGAGGTCGCCCCCGGTGGACTGCGCCACCCGCTCGCACGCATGC
>Ga0114953_1003845_pt1 | contig 10174 bp, 10 predicted proteins | sample SidtaG_FD_87298 | JGI IMG/M metagenome (GOLD analysis project Ga0114953, IMG submission 87298) | Marine algal microbial communities from Sidmouth, United Kingdom - Sidmouth_Male2 metaG | ecosystem: Host-associated > Algae > Red algae > Unclassified | place: Sidmouth, United Kingdom | collected... | reverse complement strand
GGGGGGGGGGGGGGGGGGCGGGGCCGGGGGGGCGGGGGCCGGCGGCGGGCCCCGGGCCGGGGCCGCCGGGGGCGGGGGGGGGGGGGGGGGGGGGGGGGGGGGGGGGGGGGGGGGGGGGGGGGGGGGGGGGGGGGGGGGGGGGGCAGCCGCACCGTAGTGGACGGGGCAGGACGTGCTGCGCGCCGCACAGCCGTGTTTGGTGTGGTACCTCACGCCAGCATTCCATAGGCCTGGATCCGCCAACCTGGGGCGCCCCGGCCGCGGCCGGAACGCCCACCGGCGCCGGCCTCTGGAGCGAGTGCCTCATGCAAACCGCGGGCCGGGGCCGCAGTGTGGCCCGAGTTTGCCGACCCCTCCTCGACGTGCGGTGCTGGAGGGACCATCCCGACGTCAACATCCACTCCAGACGCTCCAGGCTGTGTGACTCGGGGAGGCCGCCGCGGAGCGAGCGGCGGCGTTTCGACCAATCCCACGGCCGCATCGTCACCACTCAGCCGGGCCCGCCGCGCAGCTGCTCCGCAGCGTGCAGGTGGCGCTTGAAGGGCGAAACGGGCACAGTGGCGGCATGTGATCAGTGTCTGGTGGCTGTGCGGGCGCCGTTCGGGCCGCATTGCTGGCCCCACAAGACGCCCCAATGAGGGGGGGGGTGGAGGCCCAGGCACGCCCGGCGGCAGCGGCGGCGGCGACGGCGGCGGCGGCGGGACTGAGAAATGCGCCTGCGATCCTGACTGTGCGAGACCTCTGGGTGGCGTGCGTGGGATGCGGCGGCCCGCGTGGGGGGGCTCCAGATCGCCTCCCCTCAAGTTGGCGCGCACGCCAGCACCAAGGCCCTGTCGACGTGCCAGCCGCGGCCACCAATCCAACGTGAACCGGCCGGTCCATTGGCTACGCGGCCGGCACGAGCAGGAGCAGCGAGAAGAACCCCCCTCAGGCGTTCCATTCTGGGGGGGTCGGCCTCGTTTCAGGACCGCAATAACGGCGAAATGTCAACTCCCAGTTGGGATGCCAGCGCATACCGCGCACACACACTCTCAGCTCCTCCCTCCTCCTCCTGACCATGGCGGGCCCGAATTCAAAAAGATTCTGTGTCAGCATCAAAGAAGTAGCCCTGGATTGAATGACGCATTGCATGTCTCGGTGGCGTTTTTGACAGCGCAAGGTCGACGACAGCTGCCCACTGCCAGGCGACGTTGTGGCGCGACGTCGCGCTGCCATCCGCAGCTGCGAACCTCCCACGCCGTGCCGTCAGACTGCGCCGTCTCAGAGCTTGTTTCAGTGGGAGTTGTTGCTGGGCCGGTCCAAAGGAGTGTGCACCCTCCCAGAGCCCATGTGGTCGTGCACACGTTACAGCTGCTGTCGCACGTGGTCCTCTCGGTCGCCTCCGCAGGCGTCACCGTGACGCCACCTCTGCCTGCGCGACCGTCGCTCGTTCCGTCCCTGTGGCTGTCATCGCGTGGCAGCCCCCCCCCCTCACGGATCGTCATGTGAGGCAGAGGCGGAGACAACGGGGTGTGGCCGTCGGAGCGGCGGATATCAGGGGCGGGGAGACAATATTTCTCAACCCCTATTTCGACGCTGGAGCGCACCAGAGGGCGGCGGCGGGTTGCCGACCGCCCCAACCCACAACCCGTCAGGACAGGGGTCAGCGAGAGCGCGGGCCCGTCATGGACCCTATGATAGTGCTGTTGTGCGACCAGGACAACCTGCTTGAAACCAAGTGGGTGGTCGACCTGCAGTCTCGGACCCGACCATGAGCGCCCAGGTAAAGCCAAACGCGTAACTAGCAGCAGAGCAGTAGGGAGCGCCGCACAGAGGCCCGCGTAGCGACCTTCGCAGGCGACCAAAGGGCCTCCCACGGCGTCGTGCCCAGGGGGCGCGCCCAAGCGTAGCGCGCCGCGGCCGCAGCGGCTGTCCAAAGGGTTGGAGAGCGGTCCAGGTCGCCCACCCCGACCGTAGTGGTCCCAGCACAGGCCGCCGCGCAGATGCGCCCCATGCGCTGTACCGCTGGACCTTATTCCGCCGGTACAGGTGCGCCCGACCACCACCGCTTGCCAGACGCCCCATCGCTGTCGACACCCGGGTCGTGGCAGCACATCCACCGTCAGAAGAATCAACGCCCTGCACGCCCGAACTTTCTGTTCAAGGCGCCGTCCTTGGATGGGGGTTGAACGGGACAAACTCCCGTCACAGACCAGTTCAGGGGCATGGACCTCGTCACGAGAGTGTCACGAGAGTGCGGGCCCGGTTGGCATTAGATCCGCTAACAGACGGCCAGTAAGGACACATCCGAGGGCAGAGCATTCCAATGACTGCAGGGTGGATTTGGTTGCGCCGCAGTGGCGCGTCCTTGTGCGTCGTACGCTGGCCATTCGGCGGCCGGGGGTCGTTTTTTTTCTCGGGCTACGGGCGGCAGCAGCGGGTGCCGCTTTCGCTCCCGCATGCATTTGCTTTTCAAGCCTGTAGCGCAACTAGTGGTGTCACATGTGGACCGTGTAGTAGCAGCCTGACGGCTACGGATGCCGGCAAGTATGCAGAAAAAACGGTGCTCCCCACATGTCCTTCAGCAGGGCTCGCTGTGAGCAAAACCCCAAGCGGAAAAACAAGAAACACATGTAAAAGAGAGGAGAGTAAAAGGGTAAGAGACACGAAAAGGGACCCGCCAAGCAAAGTTAGACCGACCATCCCCATTGGCAGGCGGACAAACAAAGACAAAGCAAATCGACAGGCTGCCAGGTCTGACGCCCCACCATGCACAAGAAGGAAAACGCGCGTTGTTGTGACTTGGGATAGAGGTCAGCGCATACGATACTCCAACATCAGTCGACGTCTTCCATGATGACGCGGCCCGCCGCCCGGCGGGCGAAGTACGCCCGCATCTCCGCCGGCGTGCGCTTCCGGCGCCGAGGAATCTGATCCTCCTCCTCGTTGTCCGTCTCCGTCTCGTCGCTGCAGCTGCCTGCGTCACGACCAGCAGCCGCAGCGCGCTCCATCACGCCGGCGGACGGGCCGCCGGCGATCGCAGCAGCCGCCGTGGCACCAGCAACAGACGACCCGCCCGGACCCACCGCAGGGTGGCGCGCAGCTGCCGCGGCATCGCCGGCGCATGAACCGTCCGTACCCGCCCTAGTGGTGGCAGCAGGCGGCGCAGGCGGCGCCCGTGCGGGCGCCGAGCGAGTGACGACGGCGCGCAGCGGGTCGACACCGTCGCTGAGACGCAGACCGTTGACGGCCGTTGCGCCATGAGCCGCGAGATGGCCACCGAGGATGGACAGCTCCTTGATCCACAAAGGACGGTGGCCCGGGTTGAGGCCGCTGCAGTGGCCGCGGCGTGGCCCCGCGTCGTCAGCGTCACCTTCGTCGTCTTCGTCGTCGTCGGCGTCATCATCGTCCTCGTCGGCGGCGTCGTCGCCTTCCGTCGCCTGGGCTCTCTCTGGCGCGGTGGAGCGCAGCGTGAGGTGCGCCCGGATCTTTGTCGTGATGAGAGCAGCGTGGGCCAGCCGGCAGACAACGTGGCGCCTCGCGCGGCCGACAACGGCCGTCTCGGAGAAAAGATGAAACACGTTGAGGTCGGAGAAGACCACTGCCAACGCGCGCACAATGCCGTCAAAGGAGTCGTTGTCCTTGATGAATAGGTCGTTGTCCAAAAGGAGCTTGGCCTCAGAGGGTCGAAAAAAGACCTCCAGCTTGGAACGCGTACCTCGCAGACGGCGGAGAGTGCCGTAGTTGCGCGTCTCGTTTATGTACGACGCCCACACGGATGTGGCCTTGTGCCCGATGCGCTGGTACAGCTGCGTGTTGGCGCGCATCACGTAGCGCAGCGCCTTCGTCCGGCCCGGCGATGGCACGACGGGGGGAGGCTGGGCTGCCGACGTGCTGGCCGCCCCCGTTACAACCTTCTCCGGCCGGTGCGGCAGGCGCCACTTCACCTGCAAGAGCCGCATCGCCTCGGTCGCGTCGACCTCCAACTTGTTGATGACCCAGTCGCGCGCGTGGTTGACGGACTCGCTGCGCGACACCATCACGTCGGCAGTGCAGCCGGACTTGACGAACTTGTCCAACAGCCACGCGTCGAGAGCAGTCTTCAGCTCCAACACCCACATGGCGTCTTGCAACTCCATCTCCTTCTGCGTCTGGGGCGGGGGAAGCGTTGAAACACGTGGCCCGCCAGTCGTCTCTCCACCCGCAGCGGTTGACGACACGTTGACGGCCGCCGTCTCTAGCACACGACGCGAAGCGGCAGTGTCCGCCTGGATGCGGACCAGCATCTGCCGGACGGAAAAGTCCGTCAGAGCCAACTTGTCGACGACGGTGGCAATATTGTTGATCTTCCGCGACTGGTCCCGCATCGTGTTGTTGGTCAGAACCAGCTCCTTCCGCGCGTTGGTCAACTCGGCCTTGATGGTGGAGAGCGAGGTCGTGTGCTTGCGCGCGATCTCGGCAAGCTGCGCATCGACGCTGCGCGGGCTTGTCGCTTGGGAGGCGGACAGTACCGGCGTCCGCGGGGGCGGCGTCGCCTGCCGCTGTCGAGTCGGCGACGGGCTCCGAGCCGCCGAGCCCGCCGCAGGACGGCTGCGGCGCTGCCCCAGCCGCCTGGCATCGTCCACTACGGCCGCAGGCGGTGGGCGCAAAAGAGAAGCGGGGGGCATCTCCTCCATCCACACGTTGCCGTCGTTGTGGACCAACACACCCGTCGCTGGCGGCACACGCGGCGCGGCTTGAGACATGGGTGGGGGTCGCCGCGGCGGCGGCGGCGGAGGTGGCGGCGGTGGAGGCGGCAGAGGCCCACTCATGTGGCCCCGGCGCTGTCCGGTTGCACCATCAGAGGCGCCGGTGCCGACACTTGCGTCGAGCTCGCGCCGCCCACTGCTGACTTGGGCACCCGCGAAGAACTGCTCAATCGGGGTGGGCGGCGCCATCGGCTGGCCCGCCGGGTGATGGGCCCGCTCACCGCGCAAAAAAGGGCGGTCCGCCGGTACGGCGCTGCTCACGGGCGGCGCCGTCAAGTGTTGCCCGACGAGGTAGGTGTAGCCGGCGTGCGCCCGGGGACGTGCGGCACGCCCGCTGGCCCCGTCCGCGGCGCCGACACGTTGACGGGACGGGAAGATCTCATCATGGGACGGGGGCGGGACGACAGCCACACAGCGGCTGGCGACGAAGGCGCGCATGTCGAAGCGGCAGGACGAAGAACCCAGAAGGCGTCGATTCGCCCGCCGAGAAGGCCCGCCAAGAGAGGGTGGGTGGGGGGAACAGCCAACAACAGAGACAGACGTGGCGGATGGCCAAGGCCGAGCAGAGCAGTGGAGGCGAGAGCAAGCGATGGTCGTGGGGTGCGTGAAAGTGAGAACGGGCGCTGATACCGTGCTTGGGGACCGTATATATACGTTTCTGGGAACGGCAACGCCACAGCAGCCGGCTCACATCAGCGCAACAACACTTCGAGTTGAGGCGGAGGGCGCTTCCGTGCGGCCGCATGCGCACGACCATGCGTCGCTTGCAAAAAAAAAAGACGTGACCCCACGCACCTCCCCGTTGAGAGCCTCGAGCAATGCACAAAATGACGGGGCGTCGACGGGGGCCCGCAGAAGGCAAAGGAAATGGGGGCCGCAATCGTTGGAGGCGGTTGGCACAGACGAAGACACCCGTAGAGGGCGATCGGGCGACGGCCACGGCGGTGGCGTGAGTTGTGCGTTCGCGGCCGGTTGGTTGCGCGACGACGACCCGAAATTGGCACTTGCATGTCGAATACGCTGAAGTGGAGAATGCATCTGAGTCAATATTCGCCTTTTGTATCGAAAACATCGAATTGAGGGGTGCTACTGTTCATCGGTGAACACTCTCATTGGCCGGACGAGATAATACAGACGACGCACGCACCCATGAGGAAGGTTTCGTCGATACTCAAGTACCGTGCACGACAGATCTGCCACGTATTTGCTGAATCGCTTGGCGCATTGCGCAATGCGTGCCGCGGATGTGAGGACCACCACATCCCGCAGTGTGCTTTTTCCTGTCCCTTGCATCGGACGTCAATACCGCTGCTCAACGAGGCGCTTCAACCGCCGCTTGGGCCCTGGCCACCTCCCCACCGCGCATTGCGCAATGCGTGCCGCGGATGTGAGGACCACCGCACAGTGTTCTTGCATCCGTCCCTTGCATCGGACTTCAAGACCGCTGCACGACGCGGGGCTTCAAACCCCCTTTGCAACCTGGACGCCTGCCCGCCTGTGCTCTGTTGTCTCTGGGGAACACGAGAACGTGGTTCGTAAGCGCCGACTCGTGCACCTCGTCTACGGGGATGTACGTGGCTACGTCGTACGCTTCCACCCGGTCTCCGGGTGGTTCTTGCACACGCCGTGGTCCGTCAGCCGGGTGTCAAGCAGGGGGCCGCTCGAGAGGAGCTGGAGGTCCAGTATGTTGACATGCCGCTATGGGGTACGCTAACGGCGCCGGACTCGAGTCCCCGCGCGGGTGGCGCACGCATGCCGAAGCGCACCGCGCCTCTGCAGCAGCAGTCGCTCGGAGGGCTTGTGTGTGGCGACGGAGGGTGAGTTCCGCTTGCGCAATGCCGTGGCCTTGACAAGCACCCCGTTAAGGCGCTTGCTTTTGCACCAGGTCATAGTTTGCGTGTGCTGTTACGGGCCTGCAAACAGAAGCGTGCGGCGGACGCCGCGGCTGCTTGTGCGGGAAAGGTGTGGCTGTGACCTTATCGGCTACTGACTGAGAACGGCCTCCCTGCGTGTGCCGGCTGCATGCCCCTCCGTATATAACCCACTGCTCCCTATGACTCTGACTGTTGTTGCCTGCCCGTATCCGTGCCACCGCGTCTGCATCCCTTGCCTTCCAACTTTCCCTCCCCCATTCCCAGCGACACAGTCGGCGCGACCGCTTCATCTCTGCTACGCCCCGTCGCCCTGCCGCTCCCTGTCGTCCACATGGCGCCATCGGCGTCTCCTGCCTCCGCACACGTGCAGTGCCGGTACTGTATCCGCACCTTCGCGCATGAGTCGCACATGGCTCGTCACGTCCAAGTGTCCCATCCAAACGAGGACCACACGGCACGTGCCAGCGCGGCGGCGGTGGTCAACCTCGTCTTCGGCACTTTCTGCAGTAGCAGCCAGCAGGCGCCGGCGCTCCTTGACCCCGTGTCGGCCCCGGTTCCGCTTGCAGCCATGCCTCTGTCGGGCGTGGCGACAGCCGAGGCGATGGACGTCGCCGACGCGGGCGCATTGGTTTTGGACGAGACGATCGTGGCGGACAGCGACCAGGTGCCCCTGCTCGACGGAGATGACGAGGACATTGGAGGGGACGTCGACCGTCGGGGCGCCGATGATGGGCCCCGCCCGCCGGAGGAGGACACAGACGACGATGGGGGCGCCCCGGTGGCGCCCTCTGTGGATACGGAGGACGACGAGGGCGGCGATGGCACCGCCTTCCAGGGTGCAGACGACGGCGACGAGAGCGTCGACGTCTCCATCTGCGACGCAGCGGAGTACCGCGTCTTCGACGACTGGGTGGGACTGCTAGGCGTCGACGCCGACGCGCTGGGGGTGCAACGTCGCACTGCGGTCGTCCCGCGCCATGTCGTGTACAGTAGCACGGCGGCGCGCATCCGCGCATACTACGAGCGCATGCCCGAGGCGTCGCAGTCGGTCCCCGTGGTAGAACCGTTCTGGGCCGGCCGCCCGAGCCGCTTTACGTCCCCCGCCCTGCGGAGCGCGCTGCGCTTTGCGCTGACCGCTGGTGGCAGTGGGCTGTCGGACGGGGACCAAGTCGCCTTTGCCGCCACGCTGCGGGTGGTCGAGCGGGCGGCGGTTCGAGGCACGGCCGCCCGCGGACCGATTACGTCCGCCTTCGTCACCGACCATGGCTTCCTGACGGCTACACGGCACGAGATGAACCGAGTGCTGGCTGAGAGAGATTGGCAGCAGGTGGCCATCACCGTCGGCGGCCGCCCATTCGTTTACTACTACCGCGATCTTCTCAAGGTTGGGCTGGACACGCTGGCGTCCGCTGCCGCTGTGTCTTTTGGCCCTAATGATGATGCGACCGACGGCGTCGCCACTGGTGGCGTGAATGCGGACTCGACGGACCTGCCGGCGCTGGTGGACCTGGACGGCGACGACACGCACCGCGTCCGTCACGGGTCGCTCGACAGCGACATGTACCTGTTGGAGGTGCGCAGCGCGCAGCGGTTGCATGGGGCGGCGGCGCGGGTGATGGGCGTCCAGTTGCACGCGGACGAGGCGCTCGTGTCGTGGTCGGGGGCGAACTATATTTTCCCCATTCGCGCCAAGATCATCAATGCCGTAGCGGGGGGCGGGCGGTGGGTGACGATTGGCTACGTGCAACACGTGCCCAAGCCGACGGAGCGGACGAAGGCGGCGAAGCTCGCCAACAGCGACATCCGCAACGACCTCTTTCAGAGGTGCCTGGCCGTCACCATCCGCACTTTTGTGCGGGCGAGCGAGACGGGCGTCACGGCGCCCGTCGCCGGACGCGGCATGGTCTTGCTCGTTCCGCGGGTGGTCGGTATCGTCGTCGACCAGGTCGAGGAGCGGGGCATCCTCGGCCTGATGGGGAACCAGTGCAATTTTTTTTGCTCCCCATGCATGGAGGACAAGCGCGTCGGCGGGGCGCTCATGCGTGTACGGGCCGTCGACCGTGATGTGATTTCGACGCTGGACGCGCAGCTTGAGGCCGCTGTAGTCCGTGCGGACGACCCGCGACCGAGCCGCCGCCGCTTGCTGGGGGAGCAGCACAGCGCCCTTCCCTTCGTTCCCGTCCTGGGCGCGGTGCACGGCTTGGGGACTGGCGGGACGAGCCTCTACCGCATCGTCTCCTTCGACGTTTTGCACGTCTGGAAGCTGGGCGTCCTCCGTCTCCTAGCGCAGCGGCTGCCAGGTGTGCTCAACTCTCTGTGTGCGGGTCGCGCGGGCGCACGGTTTGGGTCCGTGGCAGAGACGCTGGACGTCCTCAACCTCCGCTTCTGGGAGCTCGGCCGTAATTGCAAGGCGACGCCCGCGTCACCAGGGTACGTGTAGGCTCTTTTCTCGCGCTGTCGATGGGAGGGTGGGGTCAGTGATTGTCGTCGGCTTCACTGCAGTAACTGGAGAGGATCCCTGCTTTGATGCAGCTCCATCGCGGATGTCTGACGTGGCCACTGTTCGCGACGCGATGCCGACTGCTGTGGAGCTTTTGTGCCGTGCAATTTTCCTCTTTTTGACGCAGGTGCTTTGTCCCCATGACGGAACCGCAGGCGACCATGACCGGCAGGAGCTGGAGGCACTTCAGCGTGTTTTGGCCTTTCATTGTGGCAGGCGCTGTCGGCCCAGCAGGCCAGGGCGAGTCGTCCGACACTTCCAGCGACAGCATAGACGTCGCCCCGGCGAGAGCCGTCGCTCACCCGACAGCCTCTTCTTCAGAATCGGGCACAGAGAGCATCGACGGGGACTCGCGGCCCAACTCGAGGACAGATGCGGCTGGGGCGGCGGCGGCGACCGACGAGGTGGACGTGGCCACCAACTCAACGGGAGGGCCGCCAGGCCCCGACGTCATCCACACGCAGCGGTACAAGGACGTCTTTGGGGACGTACCCCTCCACGACGCGGTGCTCACTACGTTCTGTCGCGCGGCCCAGTTGGGCGGGCAACTCTTTGGCGACAACGTCGCCGACACTACCGCGCTGACCGAAGCTCAAATCGTCGCGATGGAGGTGAACGCGGTGGCTCTCGGCGTTGACTGCGTCCAAACGCTGTACGGGCACATCCATACGACCAAGCTGCACCGGCTGATTGCCCATCTGGGCGACGAGCTACGAGGGCGGGGCAACCTTTGGGAGGGCGACACATCAGAGAATGAGCGCCTCCACGGAAGCTGCAAGCGGATGTTCCGCCGCACGAACAAGCGGGGCCCCGGCGTGGCGCTGCAAATGATGCGTTGTGAGGAGTCCCAGTCGGCAGTTTTGCAGGAGCTGCAAGACGCTGACGCCGATCAGCCACCCGAGGACCAGCCAGCGGGGGTGGCGCGGATGACCGACGTGAGTGTCAGCGGCAACACGAGCGGCTCGCGTCGGGGGGGGGGGGGGGGGCGGAGCGGCCTGGACGGCCGCCGCAGGGCCTCCGGCCGCACGGCTTGTTTGTCTTGCGTCGGGCCGGCCCCGCCCCCGGGGGGGGCC
>Ga0114953_1003843_pt1 | contig 10176 bp, 8 predicted proteins | sample SidtaG_FD_87298 | JGI IMG/M metagenome (GOLD analysis project Ga0114953, IMG submission 87298) | Marine algal microbial communities from Sidmouth, United Kingdom - Sidmouth_Male2 metaG | ecosystem: Host-associated > Algae > Red algae > Unclassified | place: Sidmouth, United Kingdom | collected... | reverse complement strand
GCCGGGGGGGGGCCCGCCCCCCCCCCCCCACGGCGGCGGGGGCCACACCAAAAGAAACGAATCGCGGCGCACGCTCAGGGGCCCACCGCCGTGGGGCTCCCGCCCGGCGGGCAGCCGCCGCCCCCACCCATGACCGCGCGGTGGGGCGGGGCGGGCTTGCCCCCCGTCGGCGGGGGCCACCCCGGCGCGGCGGCGGCCGCCACGGGGGCGCTCGGGCGGCGACGCCGGCGGCCGGCCACGCGGCGGCCGTCCGCGGGGGGGGAGGGCAACCGCGGCGGCCGCTGACGCCCGCGTGGCGTGGGCGTTTGGGCGGCGCAGCGCGCTTTGCTCGCAGGGCCTGCGCGTCACCGCGGTGGCCCCGACGGTCGGCGCCCGCCCGCGCGCACGGTCGTGTCCCCGTGGGGGACGGCCCATGCCGTCAAGCACGCGGCGGTCGGCCTAGGCCACGCCTGGGGTGACCGCCACGGTGGGTGCGGGGCCCGCGCTCGTCCCCGACGGAGCGCCGCGGCGGCGTCGGCCAGTGCGCCACGGCCGTTGACGTGGCAGCGGATGCACGGCGACGGCGGCGACGGCGTTGGCGGGCGGCGGGGGAGGTGGCAGAGGCAATTGTCACGCCCGCCGCGACTGGTGCAGTGGCCGGCCACACAGGCTGAGGACTGGAAAGGAGGTGGGCGGGGCAGGGGGGTCAATGGTCGACGCTGTATGGTACGCTGCCGGCGGTTGCTGCACCGCTGCCGGTGCGTCACAGGTTTTTTTCTACACGCTGGGGGCGTGGGGGCGTGGGAAGCCGTCGTCAGAAGCCGTCGTCAAACAGCGCCATGGAGGCGGGGCGGAGGCGGCCAACGGCATTTTGGCAGTGGACAGGAAGAGGGCCTTGGCGTCGACAGGGCCATGGTCGTGTCCGTACGACCCGCGGTTGATCTCCCACTCCCTGCATTTCGCTTCCAGAGGTGAGGGACGATTCGTTGAGGAGCTCCGGCACCCGCTGACCAAAGCGCCATGCGCATTGCACGACGCTGCCGCTCCAAGCGCAGCACGCTCGGGTGTCGGGACAGTCGGCCGACGGTCGAGACGGCGTTGGCGGATGATCCCCGAGGCGTCACGCGCGCCTCGGGCCGGCTGCGCGGCGCGCCGCCAGCCTGCAGGCGCCCGCAACGCGGGTGCGTAGGGTCCCAGACCGCGCCCACACGAGGCCCCGGGTTGGCAGACCCGCTTGTCGGTACCATGGCCGACGTGCCACGCGCGGGGTCACGCGGACGGTCCGCCCCTCGGCCACGCCCACGTGGCTGGTGCGCTGTAGGGGAGAGGGGAGTCAGCCCATTGGGGCGCCGCCAGCCCCGTCTGATGGATGCATGGACAACGACGGCTGGACAACAAGGTGACGATGGCACCTCGGACGTCGACTGTCGTCCTTCGGCACCCCCCGCCGCGGGGCAGCTGCGTGCAGGTGGCCACGAGGTCTTCTCCCGCCCAATCCCCGCTTCCGCCCCCCCCGACGGCCGGATTGACAGCGCCCCGCGCGAGTGTCCCGGCTGGACCGCCGCGGTCCCCCGACGGCGGTGCGCGTCGGGTGAGCAATTAATGTGACGGCCACTGCGCCGCCGGGGCCAGCCAGGTCACAGCCCCGTTTGATCGCCCCCGAGCCGGCGGGGCGCCTCGCCCGGGTGGCATCGTCTCTTTTGGGGACACACCCCGTCGGAATACTCCGATGAGGGTTTGGCCCATCGGATTGCGTCCCGACGCGACCCATCGGACCAGCGACTTCCGATTGGCATGGCGTTTCTCCGATGGGGTGCAAATTCTCTCAAAACTCTCGGCCATGAGGTTGTAGGTCAGCCAAACGAAGCGAGAATGCTCCCCCATTGGCTGGGTGCACGTTTTGATCCCGAGCCCCCACGCCACAGCCGTGTCCTGTGCTCCTCCTCTGTCCTTTGCTCCGCCACTGTGTCCTTTGCTCCTCTACCGTGGTCTTTGCTCCGCCGCGGTCGTTACTGCTGCCGCTTTGTTGTGCTTTCCCTGCCTGGCCGCGCGTCTGCCAGAAGAGTTTGTCATGATGCACAGGGCCAAGGGGGGGGGCGGAGGCGTGTGCCTTCCAGTGCCTTGGCGCCTGTGCTGCAGGGCAGGGTTGAGCAGGACGGGGCTTGAAGGGAAAGCGACAAGGAAAGAGAATAGAAGCATCTCTCCCACTAGTCCCACGGAAAAAACGCATTTTCGTAGTACCTCATCGCCCGCCTCTGCTCCAGCGACGCATTGTAGCGGGCCGGCTTGGCTCTGACCCCTCGGCGGCTAGACAGCTCCGAAAAGTCGGGCACCACGTGGGTGACGCGGCGCACGCGGGAGAGAGGCACGGCCGTCACCGACCAGTCGCCCAGGCCCGGCGCGGAAACGGCCCACTTCAGCCGCTTGCACTCGCGCTCCGCCAGCGGGCAGCCCGCATTGGCTCGTACCTCCTCCATGTCACAAACCACCGCCACATCCTCCTCTTTGTACCTCAACAACGCCCGCACCTCCCCGTAGTGCAGCCGCAAATTGGGCTTGCCGTCCTTTCCGATGACCGGCGTCTCCCCGGCCACCGTGTAGATGACCATGTCAAACCGCTTGCCCTCTTTCCGGTAGTTCATGGACGAGTGAACGGTCTGCCGCAGGAGCGTGCCGCACTCGATCGTGGCCATAAACGTGACCTGGTTGAGCACGGGCAGCTTGTCGTTTGGATCGAGCTGCAACACGGACGCCAGGCGGGCGAGCCCCGGGCGCTGCGCGAGCGCGCCGACAGGCACGTGGGACAGCTTGCGCACCGACCGTTTGGTCTCGGCTGTCAGCTTTCCGCCGCGCGCCAGGGAGCGGCGCTTGCGGCGGAGCTGGTCGGCTTGGATGGCTACCGCGTCCATCATGGCGTTGCGGTCGAGCACCGCCTGCGTGCCTTGGGACTGGCGCGCAATCTGGGTCGTGAATGTGTTCGTGGCCCTGCTGGTGCGCCTGTAGAAAAGCTTGTCAGTTTTGTGGCCCGCCTCGTTGGTGCTCGTGTTGCAGTTGCGCAAGGCCCCGTGCATCTTGATGGCGCCCAGGACGTGGCGGAGCACCTTGTGGATCTTGGGGGTGTTGACGGCCCCCAAGATGGGTCGCACGTACTTGTTAATGAACATGGCGGCGTGGTTGGCTAGGCTCTTTGCCTCGTCGAGCGTCATGGGTGGGGGGGAGGAAGAGGTCGTCCACCTACCAATGCGACCGTAGAAAACGGCGTACTCGGCAAACATTGCCGTCACCGCATCCTCAAACGGGGTGTCCCCCCACTCCTTCTTGAAGGCGTCCCAATCGAAGGAGAAGCCCGCCGGCACGTTGTCGTCGCTGTCATTGCCCGCATCAAAGAGGGGTGGAGCCGCGCCTTCGCCGCCGCCGGATGCCTCCGCCGCCGAGTGGCGGTCGGCTGCGCCCGTCTTGGTGGCAGCCGTGCCGGTCGTTGCCGCCCTCCGTGTCTTACGCTTGGAGCCCTTGGAGACTGTAGAATTTGAGTGGCCACCCGGAGGCGCGCCGCTCTCGTCCTCCGAGTCGTCCGCCGTCTTAATAGCGAAGACCTTGGGCAAGACGAGGGGCAGGACGAAAACCCCCAGCCGCTGCTCGGCCCCCGTGAAGGAAGCCTGCAGCTCGTCCGCGGCGACCAAGTATCTGTGCAGCGGAGGAGGGGAAAGAGGCGAGCACCAGTTGAGAAGCGGTTAAAAACCAGATAGAGAGAAAAACAGAGCTGTCAGAGCCCGCTATGCAATTGACACAGTGCAAGCGAGCGCAAAGTGACAATGAACATTGGAAACAATCGGGAAGCAGAGAGAATGGAAGCGGGAAACGCACCCTGGGGCTGACATGCTCGCCTTGCACCGCTTGCCCATCTCCTCAATGCGAATGTTCACGACACGGCAGGCACCCTTAGTGGAGCCGCACACAGCGCCCTTGCTCCCACACGCATGTGGAAAGACGCGCACCAGCCGGTGCACCAACATCCGCGTCACGCCCAAATCCAACACATGCAACACGTCCACGCCGACCATCTGGTACATCAAGAACGGCGCAGTCGAAAGCCCGGCGAGGCCGGCGAGCGCCGGCATAACGCTGTGCGCGCTGTCCATCTTTTCGAGCATCAGGCGGCGGCTCGCGTTTTTCTTGCTCAAGCGCAGGTTCGTGGCCTCTACTTGCCGCTCGAGCAGCTTCAAGGCGTCGCGGTCGGCGGCGTCCAACGCCTCGGGCTCGCACGCAAGCTCCACCGACACGTCGCACATTGAGCAGGGCCGGCGCGTCGTTCCCGACTTGAGGCAGAGCAACGCCTTCTCCTCCGGCAAATCGCAAATGTAAAGCAGCAAGCGGGGGAACGCGAGAACCTCGCGCGTCCCTATCCTCACCTTCGAACCAACGTGGCTGGCTGCCATTGCAGATCGAAACACAAGGTACAGGACACGTTGGAGGATGGAGCGGCGGCGGCGAGTGGCGCGCTGCTCCGACCCCGGCTCCTTTGTTTGGCGCACGATTGGAATGTAGGCAACGGTATGCCAAACCTCCTCCCCACTATCGTCATTGACAACGCGTATCCTCAGCGGGTAGAGATTGTGAGCTGGAAGGCAATAAAAAACGAGAATACAACTAGCAATAGAAGCGGAGGATAGAGCTGTAACAAAGACGACGGGTTAGCAGCAAGTCACCAACAGCACGGAACGAATGTACACGGCCCCTATCTTGGCCAGCTCTCACCAGTACCCCATCACCCCCCAAAAACGTACCACCAGACTCAGAAACCCGGCTGGCGTCGCTAAAGGCATGCAGGCCCAAAACGAAGCTGTTCTCATCGTTGTCGTTGACCACCTCGGCCTCCCAGTTCCGGAACGCATCCCCGTCCATCGGTTCCTCCCGCTTGTTGGTCGGAGGCGCCGGCCGGTCGCCACCGCTCCAGAGCCTGATCTTGCTGGCCACCCGCATGCGAGCGAGGGCCACCTCCATTGCCGGGCGGAAAATAACGGGGTAGCTCTCCCCGCCCTCCTCCAGGTCGGCCTTCAACCAGCCTTCATCCTCGACTGCATCGTCAATGTCGTCTCGGAGGGCGTCTTGGAAGGACGTCTTCGTCCCAAACGTGTCGCGGATGCCCAAAAAGTGGCCCGCGTCGACGGGCTGGCCGGGCTGGGTCCGGTCCCAGGCGTCGAGCAGATTAAACAGCTTCTCCTGGTCGGCCAACGACATGCCGCCGCCGCTGCACGTGAGCGCGAAGTTTTGTACCAACCGCAACCTGTAAGAGTCAAAGCGCCCCGGGTGGCAGGCCTTCCGCTTGGTCACCAGCGGCCTGCGGGAGTCCCAGTCGTGGAGGTCCTCGTAGTGCTGCCGCACTTCCGCCGCCAGTGTGGCGTACTGGTAGCCCGGGTAGGAGGAGTGGGCGTCGCCGTCAGCACCCTTCCTCTTCTTGCGCGGCGGGGCCTCCGGCTCCTTTGCGCGACGCGTCAGCTGGATGATGGCGTCCATCTTTTCCACCGCCTTAGCACAGGTGTTGTCGCCAAAATCGAACATTGGAGCCACGCCGCCAGCCGCGGCGTCGGTGACCGTCTCACCACCCGGCGGTGCAGGTGCCTGTGGCGGTGGTGGTGGTGAGACACTACCGCCGTGTTGCTCCCCGTCTGCGCTCGTCCGGCCGGCATCCCCATCTTCATCACGAGCGGGGGGTGGCGGCGAGGGCGGAGCCAACGGAGCCATCCGTGCGGCGGTGCCCCCCCAACTCTCTGCAGCCCCGCCTGTCTCACGAACCGACGTGGAGCCTGCACGTGCATGCGCGACGGCCGCCGGTGGGTGGCCGCCACCCAGCTGCGGAGCCGCCGTGCGGTGCATCCGCAAACGGTGCCACACAAGCCCTGGGTATTTGGCAAAGCGGTCCCCACAAAGGAGGCATCGCAGCCTCCTGGCGGTAGGCGGCACGTCGGACATGCCGAGCCCTCCGCCGCCAATCACCGTCACGACAGGAAGGCCCACCGAGTGCGCGGCGAGGTGGCAGGATGCTTGAGAGGGAACGCGCCTCGATGCGTGGGGGTGAGGGGGAGGTGAAGGGGAGCGGCTCCCTGGTCGCCACGCCGGCCGCCCCTCTCAAGCGACGGGTGGGTGCAACTCCCGGTCCCAACTGGCAGCACAAAGAGAATCTGGGTGGTCAAGCACAGAGCAGAAAACACGAAGAGCGGGCACACGGGTCGGTTGCAGATGGGGTCAGCGCTTCGAACACGCTGCCACTTTACCAGCCTCCTCCACCCCTGAAAAAAGGAAATCCCAGTGGGGGTCTCAGAGCATCTCCCCCCCTCACTCCCTCGATTCGCAAGACACAGGTTGCCGCGGCGGCGCGAGGCGCTGCGCTCCAAACGTACCCCTGGCGCACTCGCTCCACCAGGGACGCCAGCGGTCAAAACAGTCACCGTAATAGGTCCATCAACTGAAAAAAGCCTGTGTCCGGGCCTGCAGCCGCGTGACAGTAGGAGCTCCTGCAGTGTGGGGCAGCGCGCGCCCTGTGCTGTCGGCCGCGTAGTGAGCGGGCGCGGTGGACGAGCAGTGTGGGAGGGACACCCGGCCTGGCAAAGGGCGACGGCAACGAGAGCCCTCCTGGGCTCTGATCACGCGGTTCCGCGTCAAGAGACGTGCCAGTAACAGTCCTCCCGGAGTCCGCTTTCCCGACGCAAATTGTCAGATCGATCGACTAATTTAGAGTTACAGAGGAACGACCGACATACTTAAAACAAATATAGTGCTCTGCAGCCACTGTGAAGGGGGTTTATCTGGACGATCAAGAATCGCGCGCGACCCGATCAACTTTGCAACGGACGAGCGTCCGCTCCTCGGCTCAAGCCGGGCGTCAGGTAGGCTCCTGGCGCGTGTCGTCTTGCTGGAACCGCCACGCTCACGTGTTGCCAGAGTACCGTCCCTTCCGATGAGCTCCACCGACCTGTTTCCGACTACCGCAACAGCCAGAGGACGTGACCCGACGAGTGCCCCGCTTCGTCCTTTGGACCCGTTCCGATGCCGTTGCCAAGAGGTATGTTCATCACGACAATCATTGTAAGGGTGTCTTGGCGGACCGTTTCCAGCTAGCACAGCTCGTGGGCCGCTGCAACGCGTCAGTCAGACAATCACGCGCGGCACGGTGTCTGGCGCTGGCGCCATTCGGCAGAGGTGGGCGTTGGGTGGCGGGTGCCGCCCCCTTCCTGCCTCTCTTTCTGCATCCGCGTGTGGCGGGCCATCGTTTGAATGGTTTGAGATGGGATGCACGCCCGTACGTGCCACTTTGAGAGCGTCTAGGAGGGCTGCGCGAGTCTGTGACCCTGACGCGGGCATTTGGATGAGGGGGAACCGTTTTCCCTCTTGGTGCTGCTTGGCGCGCTCGCGGTGGCGTGCTGTGTATGAACGCTTGGCATCGGGTCTCATGCTGTTCCCGTGTTTCCGAGCGCACTCTGTCGACCAAGGGGCAGCTGTAGAGCGGTATTTTCACGGCGCCGAGCTTGCTGCACCACCGGTGGGGGTGACGGGTGCGGCCGTGGGAAAAGCGGCGCCGACCATGCGGGCACCCTTGTGATTTTCCCGTGCTCGCCGTTCAGACAGAGCTCAAAAGCATGGGCGTCGCGGTCGGGGGTGGCCTCTCCGCACACCCAGTCGCCGACACCCTCGCTTCCTTTGCCCGCACTGCCAAGATTTGATCCCCAGCCGCCCTGCGCTCTCCTGCTGCTGGCTTCCCGCTTCTCCCGCTGCGGCGTTCCCGTCCCGACGCCAGCGCCAATATTCCGAGTGGACGTGGGTGGGTGCCGGGGCCGGCGCCTTCCCAGGATGACCGCGATTCCAAGGACGCCCTGCGCTCTCTCGCAACCCGTGCCACAGGTGTCGCTGCCGTACGGACTGTCGTTGCTCCTGAAGGGACGGCCGCACCCATCGCACCAACGCCGCGCAACTTTGGGTCGCACGAACCTGTCTACGTGCCATCCTGCTATTCCGGGGCCGCTGCGTACGCCGCCTCTCACCGGGACGCGGCGGTGGCAGCAGCTGCTACCGAGGCGGAGGCAGCTGCGGCTCGCCCCGCATCGGCGGCGACGCCGAACCTGCCAGCGCTTGGGTCGACCTTGCCCGCGCGTACGCCGACTGCCTCACTTCCCCGCCACCCGGCCCTCGACGAGAAGGAGGCGACGATCGCTCCGCACGTGCGAGCGACCGTGGCGGCGGCGCTGAGCCAGGGGCCTGCGATCCGGGGTCGGGGCAAAAGAACTGCGGCTGCGGCTCCGACGGGCTCAGCGCCCTTCGGTGGCCGTGTGCGCCCCGTTCCGCAGCCCCGCAGCCGCCTGCCGCCTGCCCCCCCGTCTATTTTCTCGCTGCCGGGAGCTGCGGCCGGGGCTGCCACCCCCCCCCGCTCAACTGGCGAAAGCACGGCCCCGCCCGTGTCAGCCAAGGCCAAGGCCACTGCCGCCAAGGTTGCCAAGGCGAAGATGGCTGCCAACAAGGCGGCCAAAGTCGCGGCCGGCAAGGCGGCCGCAGCCGCCGTCGCACCCTCCAAGAGCGCCCTCGTCGACACGACGGGCACCGAGGCGCTGGCAGGGTTGCTCGCGCTCACTGGAAAGTTTGATAATGTCGATGCCGTCATTGCGGGCAACAAGGAGCTGGCGACGCGCGGCGTGTCGCTGGGTGCACTGTCGAAGGCGGTCGGGCAGCTCGAGGTGGGGCAGAAGTGTGACGCGAGCCCGACGTCTCAGAACGCCGACACCGCCATTGACTGCGACCTGGTTCCCAACCCCAGCCTGGAGGGCCCCCCGTCAAAGCGGTCCAAGGCCATTGACTTGGATCAGCTGTTGCTCGACCCGCTGTACCAGCATGGTGGTGACGTCAAGAGGTCCAAGCCGCACGGCGGCGACGTGAAACCGTCCAAGCCGCAAGACGTAGACGAGGCGCCCGCTACTACCAACTGCACGCCATCGCTGCGCTCGCCTCCCTTGTCCGCGGCTCAAAAGCTTTCGATTGAGACGGCGGCGCAGGTGGCCAAGAACCGCGCCGAGGGCATGACCGTCATGGTCGGCGCGCGCAAGTTGCTCAAGAAGCGCGTCAAGGCCATCATCGGCAACGCGGAGACGACGGGCCACGTCTTTCCGCCCCCGTCCATGCGCACTCAGCTCTTTGTCGACTCGATCAAGGATCACGCCAAGGTCGTCAACTCGCGGGCGATCGAGTTTTTGGCAGAGACAGTCCTTTCCCCTGTCAAAGGCACGACGATGGAGAAGAAGCGCAAACGCACGGGCGAAGATTCCCCGAAGCGCGCCGCGCGCATCGTCAAGGCGCCCACAACAAGCGTGTTGGCAAAGTTCAACCAGGCATTCTCCCACGTGTACGGGGAGTACAAACGCAATGTTGTCGTGGGCTGGTTCAAGGAAGCCACCGGCCATCCCAAGGAGGTGATGATGCCGCCGCAGGCGGCAACGTACCTGGAGACAGACTCGTTCTCTCGGTCGACGGGTGGCCGCAAGGGCGTCATTGCTGGCGTGGCCAAGGGCTACCACTACCTTGGCGTCAAGAACCGCGTGCGGTATCCGGGGGGGGACGACAAGGGGGCGGTGACTATGTGCTCCGCCCACTACGCGCTGGCAGCCACCCTGATCCGGGAGGAGCTGGAGAGCATCCGCGACGGCCGCTCCGAGTCAACAGCCGGCCCGGACGCCAACCGCTACACGAAGTTTGTCAACGAGATGGAGAGCCTGCACGACTTCCTCCCGAAGCACTCGTGCGAGGAGGACGGGCTCATCCTCTGCGACGGTGCGGACCCTAAGCGGGCCAACTTTGACGACGAGTCGGCAGGAAAGGCGCCGGACGCGTCGGCTGAAGAGGCCGCGACTGTGAAGGGGGCTCGTGAGATGGTGGCGGGTGCGGTGCCCATTGCGGGGGCTGAGCCGGTCGCCGCTGTGGTGCTGGCCTCCCCGCCACTTCCGCCGGTGGCCGTCGCGGAGGTGCGGCGGTCGGTCGCCGCTGGCTCCGCGCGCTCGGCTGGCGTCCGGGCTCGGGTGGCGGCCCTCAAGGCCGCCCACGAGGCCGAATTGGCCGCGCTGCTCGCTGAGCAGGAGGACGACGGCGACGAGCTGCTGTGAGGGGCTTTGTGCAGGAAGCGTGGTCGGGGGGGGGGGCACTCGGGAGGGCGGGTGTGTG
>Ga0114953_1003839_pt1 | contig 10177 bp, 5 predicted proteins | sample SidtaG_FD_87298 | JGI IMG/M metagenome (GOLD analysis project Ga0114953, IMG submission 87298) | Marine algal microbial communities from Sidmouth, United Kingdom - Sidmouth_Male2 metaG | ecosystem: Host-associated > Algae > Red algae > Unclassified | place: Sidmouth, United Kingdom | collected... | reverse complement strand
ATGTCGGGTTTAGAGCCGAGTTCGATTACTTTTCCTTTACGTAAGATTTTCCAGCGTCGCAAAAACGTCATCATACGAGTCGCGGAAGTACAACGTGTGGATGCTGCTGCACAAATTGTAGAAACTACTTTAGGTAGCCTCCGCTACGACTATCTCGTACTCGCGATTGGTGCGGATACCAATTTTTTTGGCAATGAAAACATTGCGTCCAAAGTCATTCCGATGAAGTCTGTCGCAGAAGCATTATACCTCCGCAACAAGATTTTGAATGATTACGAAAAAGCCGTTACGACTGCTGATTTCGAGGAAAGACAGGGCTTGATAGACATCGTCATCGTAGGTGGCGGACCGACAGGCGTGGAAGTCGCAGGGGCATTGGCGGAAATGAAAAAATATATTTTACCGAAAGATTATCGTGAAGAATTGAATTACGAGGAGGTCGATATTCACTTGATACAAGGTGCATCATCACTACTTAAAGGTATGTCCGAGCAGGCAGGTGAGGCAGCCGAGCGGTTCCTTACACAATTAGGCGTAAACGTCCGTAAGAATACCCGCGTAACAGATTTTGATGGCAAATATGTCTATATGAATGACGGCAGTAGTATCCGTACCAATAAGGTGATATGGGCGGCAGGCATCATTGGCAATACGATTGAAGGCTTGCCCGACGAACTTATCACTCGCAGTCGGCGCATCCATGTAAATGAATATTGTCAGGTGGTCGGTTATCCAAATATTTTTGCGATTGGCGACATCGCGTATCGCGAAACGGCAACCTATCCTTACGGACATCCACAGGTCGCGCAGGTCGCCATCCAACAAGCCAAAAATGTTGCCCGAAATCTGAATAATATCCAGCACTCCAAGCCACTTCTACCTTTCGTATATAACAACAAAGGCTCTATGGCAACCATCGGCAGACATCGTGCTGTCGTGGACTTACCTCGTATTCGATTTCAGGGAACGTTTGCATGGTTTGTGTGGTTGCTGATTCATTTGTTTGCCATTTTGGGCGTAAAAAATAAAATCTTCGTTTTTCTCAATTGGCTATGGAATTATTTTACTTACGACCAGTCGCTGCGCCTTATTATAAAACCCAAAGTAACAAATGACCCAAAGGATGAATAAGTGTTTTACTTCGCAAAATGTTTACATTGACTGTGAATTCCCAAGCACACATCACTAATATAATTACACCAAATTTTATTCTGCTTTAAATATTTTTATTTAAATAAATTGTGAAATATTTTAAAGCGAAAATACGCAAATACATTTTTGCTCCTTTTACACCCTAAATACTTTCCAATTTCTTACATTTTAATTTAAATAATGTTTGTAAGTCATTTAAGGTTGTTGAAAACGCTAAAATATTGAAAATTAAGGGTTTACGATTTCTTACAAAATGAAAAGGGCTTGAACTGTCCATTTTACAACACTCGAAAGATTAAATTGTTGTTTTTTATTTCCATAAAAAACTGTTTATTAACATTTTAGATGTAAACCTAATTGTGTAACAAACTTACATTACAAATAATAAAATTTTAAAAAAAATCTTCTCGAAACTATTTTTTATTCAAAATTATACCTACTTTCGTCACCCTGATTGAAATGACCCAATTAACCCCATTGACAAAATTTCTCCTTGTCACACTTGGAGAGGACACATCACTTCTATCAGGTAAAAAATTAATCAGAACTAATCTGAATTTAAAGATTATAATTTTTCTTAATTCTTAACGTAAGCTTAAAATATTTTGTTTGATATGAAACAAGACAGGCGAAAGTTTCTCAAAACACTAAGTAGTACAGGACTGCTTTTGGGTACGGGAACGTTTCCTTTATTGTCTTTTACCAAACCTGAATTGATTAAGCTGACTATTCTCCATACGAATGATGTGCATAGTCGCGTAGAGCCTTTTCCGATGGATGGCGGCAGACTTCAAGGACTTGGCGGGGCAGCCCGCCGAGCCAAATTAATTGAGCAAATCCGAAGCGAAGAAGAGCATGTTTTGCTCCTTGATTCGGGGGATATTTTTCAAGGCACACCTTATTTCAATTACTTCGGTGGAGAGTTAGAATTCAAATTAATGAGTGAAATGCGGTACGATGCCGCTACACTCGGCAACCACGATTTTGATGCTGGTTTGGATGGCTTACACAAGCAGTTGCCTCATGCCAATTTCAGCCTCATTAGTTCCAATTACGATTTTTCGGACACCCTGATGCACGACAAAGTCAAACCCTACCAAATCTTCCGCAAAGGCGGTCTGAAAATCGGTATTTTCGGAATCGGTATTGAGTTAGAAGGACTCGTACCTTCCGTACTTTATGGCAACACACTTTACCTTGACCCCATCAAGAAGGCGAATGAATACGCCACCCTACTAAAACAAGACGAACAGTGCGACTATGTAATATGTCTGTCGCATCTCGGCTACCAATACGACCCTCCGTCTTCAGGCGAAGCGAAAGTGAGCGATGTTATTCTGGCAGAAAATACGCGCCACATTGACCTGATTATAGGCGGACACACACACACATTTATGGACCGCCCCGATATTCGTCCCAATGCAGATAACCAAGAAGTCCATATTACACAAGCCGGTTGGGCGGGTATCGTACTCGGCAGATTGGATGTGTATTTTGAAAGAAATAAAAAACGTAAATGTGTGATTTGTAAGAGTGAAATAGTGACTGGTGATTAGTGACTGGTGATTGGTTGATTTTGCTTCGCAAAATTTACGTTCTGTTTACAACCAATCACTAATCACCAGTCATCAATCACAAAAATTTCTGCCATTGAGAAATACAGTACAGATGGTGTAATTGTCTGATTTTTATTGAGTTAAATGTGAACGAATCACTAATTAACCAATCACCAATCACCAAAACCCATACTTGCTATTTGTAAACCCTTTTACGTAATTATTGTATGCTACAAATGACGATTGACCATCACACCGTCTGGCAGAAGTGTCTAACTACGATTCGCAAACAAGTCAATGCCCAGAGTTTTAAGACTTGGTTTGAGCCGATTCAAGCTGTCGCGGTCAATGATGAAGTACTAACTATTCTAGTTCCGAATAAGTTTTTTTATGAATGGTTAGAAGAAAATTATGTCTCCTTGCTACGTCATGCTTTGCGCCAAGAACTTGGCACAAAAGCCCGATTGGAGTACCAAATTATGATGAATAAAAGCGGAATGCAGCATAAAGCCCGTCGGGATTCTGCTGTAAGTCCGCAAGATAATACGATTTCACTCCCAAAAGAGTCGATAAAAAATCCCTTTGTGATACCGGGTATTAAAAAAATGAGGATTAATGCCCAGTTGAATCCCACTTATTTATTTGAAAATTATATCGAAGGTGACTGCAATCGTTTGGCGCGTTCTGCTGGAGTCGCGGTAGCCAAAAAACCGGGCGGTACTGCCTTCAATCCATTATTTATCTTTGGAAAAGTAGGACTTGGCAAAACCCACCTCGCACATGCGATTGGTAATGAAGTCAAGGTGAAATATCCTGATAAGACGATATTATATGTTTCGTCCGAAAAATTTACTAATCAATTCATTGAATCGCTGAAAAATAACGCAGTGAATGACTTTGTGAATTTTTATCAATTGATAGATATTCTCATTGTAGATGACATACAATTCCTTGCGAATAAGCAAAAAACACAGGATATTTTCTTTCATATATTCAATCAATTACATCAAAACGGTAAGCAACTTATCCTCACCTCCGACCGACCGCCGAAGGAATTGGACGGTATGGAAGAACGCTTGATTTCGCGATTCAAATGGGGGTTATCTGCTGATTTGCAAGCACCTGATTTTGAGACACGTCGTGCGATTGTGGAGAGTAAAATGTCAGGCGAAGGTGTAGAATTGCCTGTGGATGTGTCCGAATTTATTGCGTATAATATTAAAAATAATATTCGCGAATTGGAAGGTGTTTTAATCTCTCTTGTTGCTCAATCATCGCTCAATCGTCGCGAGGTAGATATTGAACTGGCGAAGGAAGTGATAAAGAATTTTGTCAACGAAATATCGAAGGAAATTACCGTCGAATTTATCCAAAAAATGGTGGCAGAACATTACCAACTCGATGTAGAAAACCTAAAGGGTAAGACGCGCAAACGTTCTATCGTGATAGCACGTCAACTCTCAATGTATCTTGCCAAAAATATGACGAATAAGTCTCTCAAAGTGATTGGTGATAATTTTGGTGGACGTGACCATAGTACGGTTATTTATTCCTGCAAAGCTGTGAGTGACCTCTTAGACACGGATGAGATGTTTAAGAATGTCGTAGAAGAACTCGAAAAGAAAATACAGATGAGTGTGTATGAATAAGTGCTGACGTGTGGTTGTGCTGATGTGCTGACGAATGGATAGGTACACAAATGAACGAAATCAATGGAACTTTTCTTGTTTGAAAAACGTTTGAAAAAATATCCGCTTTAATTTGCGGAATACAAAGCAAAGTTATTATCTTTGCCCTCCCAATCGGAGAGATGGGTGAGTGGCTGAAACCACCGGTTTGCTAAATCGACGTACTTGGAAACAGGTACCGCGGGTTCGAATCCCGCTCTCTCCGCCAAAAATACCACAAAATGCACACGGGGCGTAGCGCAGTCCGGTTAGCGCACCTGCTTTGGGAGCAGGGGGTCGCAGGTTCGAATCCTGCCGCCCCGACACTGAAAATCAAAGAGTTACGACAAAATCGTAACTCTTTTTTTATTTAGGGTCAAACATAGGTCAAACATTTTTGATTTTTTGCAAACCAATTATTTTATCTACTCAATAGATTATTATCCTGTCTGTTGTTTTACCCAACGATTCAGCTTACCTATCATTTCCAGCAATAAAGATCACTTCTGCAAACAACTCCTTTACCTCTCCTGCGGACTCATTCAAAATAAGGTGCGAAATAGGGTTTTTGACCTTCGGACAGCGTTTTGAGATTAAAATTACAAAAATTCTCAATACAGCTATATTTAAGTCTTTTTTTTGTGACATCGGCAAAACCTCTTTTTCAAAATAAGGTGCGAAATAGGGTTTTTGACCTTCGGACAGCGTTTTTGATTAAAAAATTGTCAGAAATGAAAATATAGCTATATCTAAGGGCATTTTTTGTGACATCAACTCACCTCAAATTTTCAAAATAAGGTGCAAAATAAGGTGCGAAATAAGGTGCATTATAGGGTATGGGGTATATATAGCCACTAAAACCCACTAAAACAAAATAGCAGACACGTCACCATGTCTGCCATTTCAATTTATTTACAAAGTATTTCGATTACCCTTTCATCAATACCTGTACGTCGTGTTTGTACGCGCCTGTATATGGTTCATCGTATAAACACATCAGGACTTTGACGAGTGGTAAGTCATTTTGCATCCAGACAAATCTATCGTCCAAGATTTTAGCAAGTGCGTCCACTTTAATTTTGAAAAACGAATCTTCAAAATCGGTGGGTGTATTCATCTGTCTGAAAATATCTATGAACTCTTCCAAGTCACCGTTCCAACGCATGATTTCATCAGACTCTTCTTCAATTTCACCAAACAGTGCGTTCACCATTTCCATATCTACCAATTCATCTGAAACTCCAAAACCAAGTTCTTCTTCGGTGTCTTCAACATCAAGAGATTCTTCCGTGATTTCTTCTGCATCAAAGCATTTTTCTATTTCTTCAAAACTGAACAATGATAAACTTTCATCAAAGGAATACGTGAAGATAAAGTTCATAAGTGCTTCATCGGACGCTTCCAATAAAGATAGTCCACCTCGATTCATTTCCCTCAATGATTTAAAAACATTGACAAAAGATTGAAGGTCGGCAATACGGCTGAATTTATGTTTACAAAAATCACAACTTGTCTCATCAGATGCGTAGAAGGCTTCTCGTTGTGCTTTTATCCAGCCCATAGCCTTCTCGTATTGTGCTTCTCCGATGATGTCTTTGTATTCTGTAAACTCATCTTCGGCAACTGTATAAAATAGAAAGTGATGACCGTACTGCTCTCTGATATAGTACATAAATGGCTCAACATCACTCACCCGCATCTGACGAAGTGCATAAGCATACGACATTTTTTCAAATGTATTATTGGCTTCATTGATGATGGAAAAGAAGAACTCCATACCTTCATTGTAAAAACCCGGTTGCTTGATTAACTCTTCTTCTGTACTGTCGGCAACATTGTATTTTTCAGCTAAAGCCAATAACCTTGACTTGTAATCAATCCGGTGAACAGAGTTATTGAGCATTGGAAAGATATTTCGCTCAAAAGCTTTCCAAGCCAGTCCCCCATTTGCCTCATCCTTGCGGTTGTATAGATCCAGGATGTGCAAAAATTCCACCGCTACCACGACCAGAATATTAAAACTGTACATAAAACTCCGTTCATTCTCAAGTTTTGAGACAATCATTGGAATCTCATCACGTCCAGCTTGAAACTTGCTGTCAATCAACTTTTGAAATTCGAGCGCATCTTCCGATAAATACTTTTGAAGTTGACTTTTTTCGGTTTGCAACTTCTCATAGTTTTCATCCCCTTCTTTCAATTTGGCGAGCTCTTGTTCAATAGTAGCGAGTCTTTCATTGAATTGTTTTTCAGATTCAATTTTACTCTGCGCTGCCATATCCGCAAATTGCCCGAACAACTCATCATTATTTATCAAATGAAGAAGTCCCGGTATCTCGCGCCGTACTCGTGAGATTTTTCCGCCAAAATCAATAGGAAGTGGTAAAGGTGGTGGGTTGGGAGGTGCTTGTTGTGGTAGGTTGTTGTTGTTTGAATTTTGATTTGGTTTTTGTGGTGTATCTGCATTGTGCTGCATAAAAAAAATAATTAGATGAAAAAATCACATTAACGCCAGCCATTCATTTACGGCTTTTTGCGCTAATATTAACAAAGCTATAACACCACCATTTTTCGGATTGTTGCTCATTTACGTTAAGTGTATAATAATTTATTCTTAACTCAATGTAAATAGCTGCATTTTATTTTACGTCTGAATCCTTTAACCAAATGCAGTGAGTCTCCAATCAAATACCATTTCTTGAAAATAGTCATGAGCTTGTTGACCGATTTCGGATATCTACTACTATACGCACTAAATATCAAGATGTTTGGCAAAACACCTATCAATTCCCTTTTCAATCTGACAAATAATACTCATTTTGTGTCTCTTTTACAAATGAAAACTAAATATGACTCTTAATACAACAGAAATACCTCCATTTATTCAACTAATATCCCAACTTAGAGAATCCTCAAAGTCTGCCATTGTAAACGGAGAGGACTATACTTTAACTGATTTACAGAAATACCTGCACATAGAGCGAGAGGTACAAACCGAACTCTCAAAAGTTATTGAGCAATCAGCAAAAGTAGAGAGGCAGCAGTTAATTCTTGTCTGTGGTAATGTTGGTGATGGGAAGTCACATATCCTGTCATACTTAAACGACAACATTGGTAGTCGGTTTTATATTCATAATGATGCGACGGAATCTCATAATCCTGATGAATCCTTTGTAGATACTTTAGATGAAATCTTAAAAGATTTTCAAGATGAAAATTTAGGCTCCTCGAACCAAAAAATAATTCTCGCCATTAATCTTGGTACACTTAATAACTTTTTGGATGAAAAAGGAGACAAATATCCGCAATTAATAAAGTATGTAGAACAAATAGGAATACTTGATTCAGACAAGGTAACATCAGAAGAGTATTTTAATGAATCCTCCCCGTTCCAATATGTCAACTTCACGGATTATCAGTTGTATGAACTTAGTGAATCAGGAGCTAAGTCAGAAGTACTAAGCCACCTGTTCAATAAGGTTTTCGCTAATGATGAAAATAACCCTATCTACAAATCATACCAATCGTTTAAGGCAAAATTTCAGTCTTTCAATTCCCCAATTATTTATAATTATGACTTTTTGTGTAGTCCAGATAACCAAGCTATTATAGTGGATTTAATGATAAAATCTATTGTAAAAAGTAAGGGTATCGTGTCTCTCCGTTCCATACTTAACTTCATTCACGATATTATCATTCCTATCCAGTTTCGTGTCAATACTATGGTTGAGTTGGAAGAAGCACATAGTAACATAAAAACCAAAGAATATGCACAAGCAATTTTGCCTTATTACATTTTTGAACATTCCGAACTTTCTAACTTATTCGCTATCATAGCCGAAGAAGACCCCTGCAATGTCAGGAGCGAAAAGATTGATGACTCTATTGTAAAAATTACAAATGCCGGAGACATTACGGGTTTTATGAAAAGTCATTATTCTGATAGAGTTTTTTTAGGCAAACTACCTGAATTAGCACGTAAAATTCAGAAAGACAGAGAAATTTTGACAAAACTCCATACACGCATACTATACTTTGAAAATAGCGAAACCTACGGTATTGACGATAAGAATTATGCTCAATACATCAGTTATTTATACCATCTCAACAATGGTACAAAATCAGAAATAAAAAAGTTGTATCAATTGGTGATTAATGCTTGCAAAAAATGGAACGGCAACCCTAATGCCAATGATACCATTATTGTTGAGGTCGGGCAGAAGCAAAAAAAATACCGAATCCTGCAATCATTCAAACCAAAACCTTTGCCTCCTCCATCATCAGATAAACACCAAACTGTAATTAAAAAATTCTTGCCTCAATTGAAAGTGGCATTTGAAGGACAGAATAAAGAAAAAATAAGGCTTTATATTGATAATGGATTATTGAAATTACTGAGTCGCGTGGATGAAGGCTACCGCCCCAATAAACTCGACAAAAATAGCTATATCAATTTTATTAATTTTCTAAATAAATTGATAACTGCGGAACAGGACGTAAAAACATTAAAAATAGATGAAGTAAACATTGGGAAAAACATAGACTATATTTTTTCAAAAGATGCTTTCGGAGAGTACACCTTTGAAAAGGCATAAAACTAAAAAAAAGATGGCTGAAATATTATTAGACCTTGAGAGGTTTAAAAAAGATTATTTAAAAGATGATGGCACTTTCAATCGTCACAAACCAGTAGATAAACTTAACTATAAAGTTCTACCATTTAACACGAATTGGGTTGATGATTATAAAAATGATTTTGTCTATTTCGATGGTATTCTCGGTATAGCATATCGGAATTTTTATCATAAAAAGTTACCTAAAAGATTAAAGACTGCCAAAAATTATCAAAGTCAATTAGTAGAAGAATTAATTAATACAGTATCCGAAAGAGTTGATGTTGAGTCCATTGAGGTTAAGCATTTATTCAAAAGATTTTTACTGAATATTTTTTTTGAAGAACAAAAAAATAAAGCTGGAGAATTACATTATAATTTGATATGCTTTTCTGATGGGATATTTCCTTTCCTGTCTTCAAAAAATAGCGAAAAGCTATCTCAAATTGGCAGATTTATCTACGAAATATTTTTATTCCCTTTACAAGAAAATAAATTAATCTCGGATTCAGACACCAAGGTGCAAGACAATATACTTTATCAATTAGTATATGATTCTTTACCCGAATTAGAGGACGTGAAACCTTCCTCTCGTAATTATAAGGTAGAAAATAAGAAGATAGTTGATTTATTTCTTGAAGATTACACTTTTTTAAATAAATTAGAAAAGGACTTTTTAAAGTATATTAACCTACTCTTAAAACACTATTTTTTCATATACGTAGCGCAGACAATAAAAGATTTAGATAGTTTTAATTTCAAGAAAGATGATAAGTTACCTATTTACTTCTTGCTTGAAACTGAATCGGTATCAAAGAGTCGGAAAGGTTATATTCAAGGCTGGAAATTAATGCAGGATAAATTGAATAGTACTCATTCGCATATTCATACATTGGAGTTATTGAATTATATTAGTGTTGACGGAGAAAACATTGGAAATTATAAGGAAACTAAGTCAAAGTGGCAAAAACTCGAACCTCTGTATCAGCAAACCATTTTAAACAAGATACAGCAAATAAGGAACGCTTACACTTCAAGTTTCGATATAGATTGGAATGCTTGTGATAGAGCTTGCATGAGTTCGAGTAAATATAAATCATTTGAACTACCTATTGAAAACGCTATATATAGACTTTGGTTTACTATAAACTTTCAGTTTTTAAACGACGGGAATAAGAAAAAGTCTGCT
>Ga0114953_1003836_pt1 | contig 10180 bp, 10 predicted proteins | sample SidtaG_FD_87298 | JGI IMG/M metagenome (GOLD analysis project Ga0114953, IMG submission 87298) | Marine algal microbial communities from Sidmouth, United Kingdom - Sidmouth_Male2 metaG | ecosystem: Host-associated > Algae > Red algae > Unclassified | place: Sidmouth, United Kingdom | collected... | reverse complement strand
GTCGACGACTGCGACGTGGCTACCCATGTGGTCGACGTTGCCGACGAGCACGCGATGGAGAGTTTCGCCGACGCGACCTATTCTGCGTTCGGCGCAGCCCACGTTGTGTGCAACAACGCTGGGGTCGTGGCTCGCCATGACTCGTGGGGCCCACTCGGCGACTGGAAATGGGTGCTTGGGGTCGACTTGTGGGGTGTCATTCACGGGGTGCACTCGTTTGTGCCGCGCATGCTCGAAGCCGGGACGCACGGGCACGTGGTCAATACGGCATCGGTCGCCGGGCTCCTCGGTTTTCCCGGCATCGCCAGCTACACCGCGGCCAAACACGCCGTTGTCGGGCTCTCCACTTCGATGTATCACGAACTCGGCGACACGGCGCTCGGCGTATCGGTGCTGTGTCCTGGGCTGGTTGCGACCAACATCGTGAACAGCGAACGCAACCGGCCCGACATCGAGCCGGACCAAGTCGACAATCCTGACTTCGACAATCCGACCTACTCCATGACTGGCGAGGCGCTACCCGCCGATGTCGTTGCCGACCAAGTCGTCGCTGCCGTGCAGGCCAATCGATTCTGGGTGCTACCCCATGATCATTACGCCGACCAAGTCATCGACCTGGCGCACGCCCGCAAGGCCGGCGAACCCCCTGCACCCCCACAAGTCCGCGTGTAGTTCTGAGATTGCGCCCGTTGTCAGTCGAACAGCGCGAACACTTCTTCGAATGCTTCGAACTGACCGCCGCTCGCCGAAGACGGCACGAGAATCGGCGTCTTGAGGCCGGTGTCGTACCATGCCTGGAGGCCCTCGCGAACCTCGTCGGCGGAGCCATAGAGCGTGACATCGCTGAGCCATTCATCGGTGAGCAGCCCCGGCACTGCGGCCCGATCGCCGGCTGCCAGCGCGGCCTCGATGGCTTCCATCTCTTCTTGGTACCCGTTTTGTTTCCAGTAGTTGCGGTAGTTTGGCAGCGACGCGTAGAACTGCAGTGTCTTGCGGTTGACTGCGGCAGCCGCCTCGCGATCGTCGGAGACACAGGTTGGGATCATGTTGCCGATCCAGAAATCGTCGCTGGTGTCGGGCATGCGTTCGAGCGAGCCTGGCATCGCCGATCTGGCTGCGTTGGCAAACACCATGCCTTCGCCGATTTCGGTGGCGGTTGCGATCATCTTGTCGCGCATCGTGGCCAGCGTGATGGGCGGCAGGGTGATCCGAGGCTGGGATCGCATCGTCTCGACGAACTCGCGAATATCGCCCAACGGTTTGCCTGGGTTGACCCCAAGCTGCTTGTTCGCAGGCGCGTGGCTCACTCCAATGCCGAATCGAAATCGGCCTTCGGCTATCTCATTGATGTAAGAAGCGGTGGCGGCGTAGTCGATGACATTACGCGCATAGATATTGACGATTGACGTTCCGAACTCGATGGTCGAGGTCTCGTGCGCCATTGAAAGGCACAGGCCAAGGGCGTCGCCCAAACTCGGACAGTAGATACCCGCGAAGCCTCGGCTCTCGATCTCTTTGGCAAGTTCAATGGTGCGAGCTCGACGGCTGGGCACCGCAGCCAAAGACAGAGCAGGAAGTTGAGTCATGGGTTCTCCTTGTGTGTACTGAGTCTCGCGTAGCAAGATGCGCGTCCGCTAACTTGCCGGTCATGAGCTATGAGTGTTTCGACGTAGAAGTCATCGACAAGGTTGGGCTGGTCAAGATGACCAGACCCGAGCGCAGCAACTCGATGATTCCGTCTTTTTGGAACGAGTTGCCGGCGATCGTCGACGAGTTGTCGAACGCTGGCAATGTGCGAGCAATGGTGCTTGCGGCCGAGGGCAAGAATTTCTGCTCGGGTATGGATCTCGAGGTCTTCGCCACCAGCGAGACAGTGAGCGCGTCAGACGGTGCGTCGCCCGACAAGCATCCGAATGGCCATCGCAGTCGGCGCAATGAACGCTTCCGCAGTACTGCGCTCAAGCTACAAGAAACCTTCACGGCAATGGAGCGGGCCCGGATGCCGGTGCTGTGTGCGATTCAAGGAGCGTGCGTTGGCGGCGGTATCGACATGGTGTCGGCAACCGACATGCGCTACACCACCGAAGACGCGTGGTTCAGTATCCACGAGATCAACATCGGTATGACCGCCGACGTGGGCACGCTGCAACGGATGCCCAAGCTCGTTCCCGAAGGGATCGTGCGTGAGCTTGCTTACACGGGTCGCCGGTGGACTGCGCACGAAGCCAAAGCCGCCGGCTTCGTCAATGCCATCTACCCAGACCACGACACCTTGCTTGATGCCGTGATGAACGTGGCCGGCGAGATCGCCTCGAAGAGCCCGATGGCGGTCTGGGGTACCAAACAGACGATGCACTACACCCGCGACCACACCGTCGCCGACGGCCTCGAGTTCATCGCCAACTGGAACGCCGCCATGTTCGACGCCGACGACATGGCCGAAGCGTTCAAGGCATCGATGGAGAAACGCGGCGCTGATTTCCCCGATCTCTGGCCGCTGTCCGACGGACTGTAAACCCACTCGCCAACGAAGCTGGACCAAGGCACCATGGAAACGCCACTAGATTTTTCGAAGTACGAACTCGACGCCCTGGGCGATGACATTCGTTCGGTCGTGAACATTCCAGGTGCGATTGGCCAGGCTGCCAAGTACGCGTTCACGTTGCCGTTCGTTGCTGCGATCATCACGTGGATGGTGTTCAGCTCACGCATGGCGACGTGGGTGTTGCTGCCGTTCTCTGCGGGTGCTTTCGTATTGGCGTTTGGAGCGTCGACGATCATCGGCGGCTACTTCGTGACCCGCAAACGGCTCGACACGGTGGTCGACGCGTCGGGCCGGGTGGTCAACGTGATTGGCGAAATGCACACCGACGTGAACCAGATTCGAGACGGCCAGGCCCAGACATCGGTGCAGCAGGTGGCTATCGGGCTGCTCGAAAACGCCGTCTTCCCCGCCGTGTTCGGCACGATCACGACCACAGCTGAGACATCGCTCGGTCCGCTTGGGCGCCTCAGTTCGCGCGTCACAAAAGCTCCCATAAACATGGTGCAGAAGTCGGTCCTGTCGGCGATCGAGGCTCTGCCAGACAAAGAGATCGGCCAACTCGTCGACGACGTCGCCGACAAGCTGCCCGAGATGTCATCCAAGCGGGACAAGCTCAACACCGAGTACCGCCAGATCCGAGACAGGATGGAAAGCACGGTCACCGGTGTGTCTCGCACTGCCTTGCGCTCGGTCATCGGCCTAGCCGTTGTCGCCGCCATCCCACTATTCGTTTGGCTGGCCATCGGCTGGCTACTCACTTAGCGCCAGCCGGCTCTGTCAACTGACCTGTTGCTGGTGCCAGGCAAGAACTCGCCAGCGAAATGGGCAGCGTATGGGCAGTGGACAACGAGCAGGGTCGCACTGGAGGTTGGGGCTACGAAAACTAAGATCCGCTTTTGCCGAGTGACCACAGGCCGAAGTCGTCACGCTAGTGACACCCGCGACCCGCCCAAGTCATTCTGTTTGGGTGAAGGGTGGTGGCCGGTAGTTGGGTGCTGGGTGTCTGGGTGGGGGCGGCCGGTCTCGCCACGGGATGTGGCCGGTTTGGTCGGATTTGAAGTGGTTGTCGCCGCCACACAGTGGTTGTTCGTTGAACCAGTTGGTCTGGCCACCGTGACTGTGCGGATCAACGTGATCGATTTGCAGCCAGCGGTGCGGTGCATCGCAGCCGGGCACGTCGCACCGACCACGAGACTGAATGAGTGAAGCCGTCTTAATCCATTCGGGAAAGCTACGAGCCTGATACGACACGTCGAGCACTCGACTCTTTGCGTCGAGCACTACTCGCCGGATTGTCGATTTGACAAGCAAAGCCATCACCAGATGGGGGTGTATCGGTGTGCCGTCAATCAGCTCACAGCGACCATCAGGATGGTTGGGGTCAAGCGGTATCGGAGTTCCCGGCTCGATGAGCCCGGCATCTTGGGCCAGGCACCATTCAAGGATCTTCTGTGACATGACAAGGTTGATCAACGGCGTCGAATAAGTGCCATCGGTTCGAGCGGCGCCGCGCTCGGCCAACCGCAACAGCGCTGCCATTCGTCGTGCACCGTGGCTGCGTTCAATACCTAGTTCGATGTCTTCGCGGCGGATCTTTTCGGTTTCGACGTCAATCGCAGTCTCCAACAGTTGACCCGACACAGCGTCGGTTTCGCCGGAGACCTTGAGTCGGCCACCCTGACCTTTACGCAACGACAGGGTCGATTTGTCGATTTGGTCTTGAGGTTCTTCGCCATCGGGATCGTTACGAGCGAGCCAGGATTCGGTCACGGTGATGAATTCATCCCAGGTTGCATGAGCGACGATGTCAACAAAGATCTGCTGATCACGCACCAAAGCGTCGCGGGTTCGGCCGTTATCAAGCTTCAACCGAAGATAGTCAAGATGCTGTGGCGACATGACTGCTGATTCAGCAGCAAACAGATCAAAGTTGCGGAGCCACCAGCCCAGCCGTTCGGCCCTGCGGATCACCCCAGCATCACAACTGACCCGCGACGCCACATATTGGCTGATGGTGCGCAGCCCTTCGCCTTGCGCCACTCCAGACCTCGACGCTGCAACGGTCAAAGACCGCTGTAACCCAGACACCGCGTTGACCACACCCTGAAGCTCACACAACGCTTCGCCCAGTTCGCCGCCATCGACAGAAAAGGCCAACCGGTCCTCGATTGTGCACACAGCCTTGCCGACATCACGAATCATCGACGCAACCGTGGCGGTGGATTCTCCTCCCATCCCCAGACACTAGTCGAACGTATGATCTGTCGTCAAATTATAATTCAAGATATTTCAATGTACTCAGAGGGCCAAAAACGATGCGGCTGGATCAGATTTAGATCGCCTATTCAACCACTGCGAACACGGTCGATCGCTTGCGGTCGGGGCCACTCGCACATGAGCCAGCTTGGCGTGACGCGACCAGTACCTCATCCAACATGATTCATCTGCTCCGACTCCCTGGATAACCGCACGCTGGTGCAGAGCGGCCTAGAGTTCTTGGTATGCCACGTAGCTGGTCGTCGATGGACGATTTCGAAACGTTCTTGAATGGTGGAGGCATCGTCGAAGCCGACGATGCCATGCCCGATGAATATCGGCAGGCGGTCTTCAGATTCATCGAACTGCATGCCAACAGCGAACACATGGGTGGGCTCACCGAGCGTGACTGGATCCCTCGCACACCCGGTCTGCGTCACAAGATGGCGGTCATCGCCAAGACACAGGACGAGTTCGGCCACGGCCACCTCCTGTACATGGTCGCAGCCGACATGGGCGTCAAGACTCGCCTCGAAATGCTCCAAGACCTTTTCGATGGCAAGAGCCGATTCCACAATGTGTTTCACTACCGGGCCAAGACCTGGGGCCACCAAGTAGCGATTGCGTTCCTGGTCGACGCGGCTGCGCTCGCCAGCCAGCAGGCCGTGTTCAAGAACTGCTCCTACGGCCCGTATCGCCGCATCCTCAAACGCATCATTTCCGAAGAGGGTTTCCATATGCGCCTCGGCGAGGATCGCATGATGCGCATCGCCCAGGGCACCGAGATGCAGCGTGAGCTGTTCCAACAGGCCATCGACGACTGGTGGTGGCCTGCGCTGCAACTCTTTGGCCCCGACTCCAAGCCCAACGACATGCTGCTGCGATGGCACATCAAGTCTGAACGAAACGAGGTTCTGCGCGACCGCTGGGTGCAGAAGTTCGTGCCCATGCTGCAGAGCTATGGCTTCACGATCCCTGACCCGGGGTTGCGCTTCGACGAGGAGCTCGACCGCTGGGTGGCAGGTCCTATTGACTGGGAACCACTCAAGAAGACCTTCGCCAATGTCGGACCCGACTCTGCGCGCCGAATCGGCGAGGCAGCAGCCCACTGGGATCAGGCGGCATGGGTGCGCAATGCACTCGACACGCATCAGTTGACGAACGCATGAGCAGCAGCAATCACGAATCGGCCGACGTCGAGGAATTGAGCCCTGAGCAGCTCAGACTCGAAGCGCAGATTCACAGCGCCGTAGCATCGGTCGATGACCCCGAATATCCCGGCATCTCCATTGTCGACCTCGGGCTACTCGAAACGATCACGCTGGACTCGAACGACGACGTCACCATTGGCCTGATTCCGACCTTCTCGGGCTGTCCGGCTCTCGCCGTGATTGCCGACGACGTCGTGGACGCAGTGCAGACGCTGACCAGCGTTGCGAACTGCACGGTCGCATGGCTCAACGCTCCTGCATGGCACGCCGACCGCATCAGCCACGAAGCTCGCTCGTGCTTGGAGAGGAAGTTCACGGTTGCCGTACAGCTCGGCGAACGTTCACCGACCTGTCCCCTCTGTGCCTCCAAGACTGTCGAGCAGTCGATGTTCGGGCCCAGCCGCTGTCGTTCGGTCCACACCTGCACGGGCTGCGGCGAAACCGTCGAAGTCGTTCGCGGATAGATCCGACCCGGCGATGGCAACCTTCGAGGTCTTTCTCAAGAAGGACGGCCGCGACGAGTTCCGCCATGTTGGTGCGCTCGAAGCCGCCAACGACGAACTGGCGCTGGTATCGGCACGCGAGTGTTACGTGCGTCGGGGCGAAGGTGATCGGCTGTGGGTCGTTCGACGAGATCATGTGCTGAGCCCCGACCGAGATTTCACCGCACCCAATGCCGACAAGCCGCACCGGCATCACAGCGGCGAGGCGGTCGCAGCCCGACGCAAGGCAATCCGCAAGGCCAGTGCCGATGAGTGACTTCAGTCCGGCAGCGCGGCAGGTGATCTTGGCCTTCGCCGACGACGAACATCTGATGGGTCAGCAGCACACCGAATGGATCGGGGTTGCGCCGTTTCTCGAAGAAGACTTGGCATTCGCCAGCATTGGCCAAGACGAACTCGGTCACGCTGCCTTGCTCTTCGAAGTGCTTGTTGGTGGCGACGATGCCGACATCGACGCGTTGGCCTTCTTCCGCGAAGCACCCGAGTGGCGCTCGTGTCGGTTCGTCGAACAAACCCTGCCGGAATGGGGCGATACGTTAGTTCGCCATTGGCTCTATGACAGTGCCGAAGAGCTACGGTGGCAGCTCTTCGCCGGGTCATCGATCCAGGCGCTCGCCGACATCAGCGAGCGGGCGCTGAGCGAAGAACGTTTCACCGCCAGCACGGCGACGCATTGCTCGATGTACTTCTCACCGTGACCGACGCCCAAGAGCGGCTCATCGGCTCGCTGAGTCGATTGCTTCCGTCGGCACTGACGATGTTCGACGGTGTTGCCGAGGAAGCTCAGGCAATCTCCGAAGGTGTGGTGCAAAACTCGCTCGCCAGCCTTGGTCCCGAGTGGCAAGCCCGGGTCGACGCACGGTTCGGTGCCGTCGACTGGCAGGGCGTGACCGCAAGAGACGTGGCGCAGCGCACGGAGCGACACGCCGACTTCGCTCCCCTGTTGGCCCGCATGCTCGAAGTTTTGGACCTCGATCGCTCGGTCACCTGGTAGCTGCTGGCCCCAGAATTTCTTGTCGCGGTGTAGCGCGATCTGATAGTTCGCACGTTTCATTAGTGTGAGTTCAATGCACTCCCGCCACGCGCACCGGACTGAACCTGACGCGCTGGAAGCACTTTTGGTCGAGGCCCGACCGACATCATCGAGACCGGACTCATCGAGTTGGGCCTTGAGGAGTGGACCACGCGGGTCGCCCCATTCAACGCCGACCCGCTCAACGGTCGTTAGCCCGCTATTTGGTCTCATGCGCGGCTCGGGGGCATCGTGGGGCATGGCTGAACCACGCATTGACACGATCCGACTCCAAAAGATCGCTCGGGGGTTCACCGAAACTGCAGTGTTTTACGCCGCCATCGATCTCGACATCTTCACCCATGTAAGTCAAGGCGCAACGTCGATAGATGCGGTTGCTCAGGCTGCCAACATCAGCGAGCTGAATGCGGAGCGCATCGTGGTCGTGTTGCTGGCACTCGGGCTGCTCGAAAAGAACGAGTCGGGCGGTCTGCGCAACGCGGCCGACTGCGAGAAGTTCATGGTCAGCACCAGCGAGCGATTCGCCGGACCGTGGATGACGTTTACCCGTCGCGAGGTTCCCCAGTGGTTCGATCTCACCGCCAAGCTGACCGATCTCACGCCGCCCGCAGAACTGGGCATGTACGACGACATGACCGTGGAGCGAGCTCGCAAGTATCACGCTGCCACCTACAGCATCGGCATGGGCGCGGGGCGCCGCTTCGCCCGCCATGTCGATATGTCCAACCGCACCCGATTGCTCGACCTGGGTGGTGGTTCCGGTGCGTATTCGATCAACGCAGTCATGGCATACCCCGACCTGGAAGCCATCGTGTTTGATCTTCCGCCAGTCGCAGTCGTGGCCCAGGAGTACATCGACAAGCCCGGCGTCACCCAGCAGGTCTCCGCGCACAGGGGCGACTTCATCAACGACGATCTTCCTTCGGATTGCGACAGCGCGGTGATGGCGTCGAACCTGCCGATCTACAACGCGACCAACATTGCCCGGGTCGTGCAAAAGACGTTCGACGTGCTCGAACCCGGCGGCGAGATGCACTTGGTCGGCGAGACTCTCAACGCCGATGGTGTGGGTCCGCTCGATGCGTCGCTGTGGGGCATGGCCGAAGCGATTTACGGCAGCGGCGGGCGCTCGCATTCGGTCGCCGAGTGCATCGGCTACTTCGAATCTGCTGGCTTTGTCGACGTCGAAAACATCGACTTCGTCCCCGGAACCCTCACCCGCACAGTCGGCACCAAGCCCTAGTTCAGGACAAGTGGCTCAGCTAGGCGGTGAGCTTGTTGAGCATGGAAGCCTTGATGGATGGTGTTTGACCTTGGACCATCACGAACATGGCCTCGCGCATCAACCGCTGCGCATGTTCGCTCATCATCACCGCACGACCACCGGTCCTGGCCACCAACGCAGTTGCAGCCTGGACCGCAAACAACGAAGCATCGGCACGTGCGATCGACATCGCTTCTTCGTCGGCCGGGTCGATCATGTTCAGGGTGTCACGAGTGTGGTTCAGCTGGGCGGACATCGACGAGTCATCGAGCAACCGACAGCAGCGGTTGGCCACACCGAGCGCAAGTGATCCATTGGCCCGGAGACCAAGCCGGTAGCGGCTTCGCCAGTCGGCGTACTTCTCGATCCGGGTCACTCGGCTCGTCGGCACCTTGTGATCCCGATAGGTCAGGACTTTGGTCTGGGTCGAATCGACGACGGCGAACGGCACCGGTGTGCTCTCTAAGGTTGCCGAGTCAACGGCGTCGAGCAGCATCCACACGATGTCGTCGCCATGGCGGGCGCCAGCATGTACGACATCGATGTGGCCCCAGCCAGTGACCCACGGCGCGGTGCCATTGAGGACCCATCCGGAGTCGTCAGGCTCGACAGTCGACATCGGCGTGCCGGGTCGCAACAGATGAGCGAATGCAACACCAGCCCGCCTGCGCCCCGACGCCAACTCGGCACCGAGCTCGTCTTTCACCGGACCCGCGCTGGCATTGGTTGCCGCGGCCGCACCCAAATGCTGAGTCCACACAAAGGTGGTGGTTAGGCATCCGCTGGCAATGATTTCGATGATCTTGGCTACCGTGGCCGAGTCGCAGTAGATCGAGATGCCATAGAAGCCTGCATCGGCCAGACACTGCAGCTGCATTTCGGGGACGACGCCTGCGCGGTCTGCTGCGAGCGCATTCGGGAACAGTACATCGTCGCTGATCTGGCGAGCGCTCTCGATCAGCGCTTCGGGTGTGGGATTCAAGCCTCGGCCTATTCGAACAGTGGCGCTTTGGTTTTGGCGTAGGTCAACTTGTGGGTGATCTTGCCGTCGGCGTCGAACGTCATGGCATCGAGGCCTCGCCACGAAGTCGGTTCGCCTTTGATCTCCAGCGTGCACCGCCACGACGCCAGCACTTTGAGAGCCACCGGGTCAACCATGAGGTCTTCGTCGATGAACTTCATGGGCCCGAACGCTCCTTCGAACTGGGGGCTGAGCGCAAGGCGCACTGCTTCGTGCCCCGTGGACTCGCGGCCGTTGAATTCTTCGTAGAGGCCGTCGACGGCGAAGTGTTCCATCACCGCATCGAGGTCCATCGCATTGAAAGCCGCCATGAAGTCGGCGGTGATAGCGACGAGTGATTCGCGAGT
>Ga0114953_1003830_pt1 | contig 10193 bp, 5 predicted proteins | sample SidtaG_FD_87298 | JGI IMG/M metagenome (GOLD analysis project Ga0114953, IMG submission 87298) | Marine algal microbial communities from Sidmouth, United Kingdom - Sidmouth_Male2 metaG | ecosystem: Host-associated > Algae > Red algae > Unclassified | place: Sidmouth, United Kingdom | collected... | reverse complement strand
CCCCGCCCGCCCCCGCCCCGCCCCCGAACCCCCCCCCCCGCCCCCCCCCCAGCAGGGCCCCAACCCCCCCGAACCCCCCCCCCCCACACCCCCCCAGAGAGCCCCCACGATCTCTTGTAGCCCCACGCACGATCTCCTGTACGTAGCCAGCTGATCGTTGTGGGTCGTTTTTTCGAGATACTGTACTACGCCCCCCAATCGATCGATGCAACTGAGGCGACCATATGAATTTTATTCCCCATGCAGTAGCCCCAGTTGCCCACATTGTAGCCCCGGTTGCCCACAGTAGCCCCGGTTGCCCACAGTAGCCTCCTTCTTACACCAACCCTACGATTACCAGGGTTCAGCAACTGGGCTTGTCTGCTGCAGACGGAGGTGTGGGGCGGCTGCCACCACCACCACCGCGTCATCACCACAGCTGGCTGGCTTCCACCGGCACCCCCTCATCGCCACAGGTGAGGGTGGCTGTCACCACGACGTCCTCTTCTCCACTCCCCACTACATCCCCCCTACCTTCTTGTTCTTTGGGACGCCAGCTCGTGCCAGCAGGTCGTTGCCGTGGGTCTGCTTGGCCCCTGTTGTTACCGAAACGAAGTCCCGTTGTCCGGCCGTTGCCGTTCCGTTGCCGAGGAAAATAACTGCCCCCGACGTCCCCCCTCCCCGCCACCATGCTGTCCGAGCGCCAGAAGGAGGTTGTTGTCCGCAAGGCCAATGAGGAGATTGACTTGCCCTTTGTGTCGTATGTTGGTCGACAAATCTTTTGTTCTTCTTCTTCCGGCCCTCGATGGCCAGTGCATGTGCGTGGTATGGTCGCGTGCGCACCCGAGCTTTTTGAACGTGCTCGCTGCGCCCTTCCTGTCGCTGTACGCGACCATTCTTCTCACGCCTGCGTCCTGTCTCTTGTGGTCTCCTTGGTACCCAGCTATCCCTTCATCGCCCTATGTTGCTTGTTTCACGGTTACCCTACTTGCATGTTATGTATCGTGCTTGCTCACCTCGCACGCTATTCTGCTTTGCAGGGAGCGACGCGAGTCTCGCGCCATCGAAAAGGTGGTGGAGCGGCTCAACCCCGAGCTCGAACCGGCGCTGCTCCAATTCATGCCCAAGATCAACGTGGAAATGATTCGGCTCCTTCTGGACGAAAAGAAGTCGGTCAAGGAGCGTCGGGAGAGGCTCGTGGACCTCGTCCTCGAGCAGGCGGCCGAGCCGCTGACCGCGGCGCTCAACGAGCGGGTGGACGTGGCATTCCTGCCCGAGCGCGCAGAGTCTGTGGTTTTGCGCAAGGTCGTGGAGCGGATGTTGAAGGAGGTGGTGGAGTGGACCGTCAACGAGGTTGACGAGTCGGTCACCAAGGAACTGGAGGAGACCAGGCGTCGGCAGCGGCGTGGGTCTGATAGCGACTGAGCGGACCGTGGTGGCAGCCCTGGCGCGTGCCGGCGGCGTTTGAGGGGATGCTTGCGTCGTGTATTCTTTGCGTTCTGCTTCGGGCCTCTTTTGTGCAAAGTTAAGTGAAAATAAGGTCGATGCTCGGAATTTGAGATTCAATTCTTGATCCTGTGTTACCGACAGGCAGACCAGACTGGACGGGGCATTGCGCGTCGACGGCGCGCGGTCCCGACCACCATCGCCACGACGCCGGCGCGTGCGGGCTTTAGCGCGCACCCGCCTTTTGCCCTTTTACCCCCCCGCCCGCCGTCCCTTTCCTCGATTTTTCCTGCCCCGCCCTCGTCTCCCGTCTGGCCTTGCACCATGGTTGTCACACACCCGACGACTGGCGACCAGCTCAACATTGGGCTGGATGTCACGTCCCTCCCCCGCCTGCGGCATGCCCTCGAGGCCGCCGAATCGTCTGGCTGCGACTTTGTGCTCGCCCCCCTGGTGCACCCGCGGTACGCGCGGACGTCGGAGCTCCCCCCCCCCGCCAACCCCGATGCGCCCCACCCGCCGCCCATCGCCCGGTCCGACCCGCTGACGCGCTCGGACGTGGAGCTGTCGTCGGCCGAGTGGCAGTCGGGAATCATTGGCAAGGTGTCCCCGTGGATCGACCTTGCGTCCCTGTCGCCGGTCGTCCGCGCCGCGTCCGAGGCGGCCTTTCGGGAGGAGGTCGCGTACGCCACCCACCTCGGCGTCCGCGCGCTGGTTGTGGACGCGCCCGCGGGCGGCGGCGTGCGCGGCGCGGGGTTGGCCAACTATGGGCGGTGCGTTGCGAGCGCGCTCGCGACGGGCATGCAGGTGTGGATTCGCCTGGGGGTGGCTGCCAAGAGCGCATCCCCGCTGGATGAGCTGGCCGACGTGACGCAGCCGGCGGGGTCGGGCGGCGGCGGGGGGGCGGTGGGGGGCGTCCGCGGCGCCGATGGGGTGCTGCTCGCCGGCCGTGTGGGTGGCGGCGGTGGCGGCAGCACCAGCGCCGAGCCGTGGGCGGTGTGGAACACGGTGCGGACGTTGTGCGACAACCACACCAACCTCGGGCTGGCCCTCGAGCTGACGTCGGAGCTCCCGTCGCCGGGTGCCCTGGACCGCTGGGCTGCCGAGGCCATCCGTGTGGTCATCATGCCAACCTCCTCGTACGTGACCAATCGGGTCGGCTACCCGGTGCTGTCCCGCCGCCACCAGGAGCTCATCAAGCTCCTCTTCAAGTACCGCCCCTTCTTTGCGCTGTCGGGGCGGCCGGCGGCGGTCAAGGGCGGCGACGGCATGCGGCCGTACGTGCAATACTTGGCGCATCTGTTTGGCAAACAGCCACCGCCCTCTGAGGCCGAGGCCTTTGAGGGGCCCTACTACGACTACCTGCAAGCGCCGCTGCAGCCGCTTGCAGATAACCTCGAGTCGGCCACGTACGAAGTGTTTGAGCGGGACCCAGTCAAGTACGAACGCTATGAGGAGGCGGTGCGGCAGGCGCTGTTCCACCGGTTGTCCCAGGTGCCGGCGCCAACCCCAGATATGAGTGGCGGGCCGACGCCGGCCGAAGCAGCGGCGGCGGTGGAGAATGGGTCGTTGGCCGACAGGGACACTGCCGCCGCGACCGACTCGACCATCGTCGTCATGGTGCTCGGTGCCGGCCGGGGCCCGCTCGTGCGGGCCACCCTCCGCGCGTCTGCCTCCTCGCGCATCCCCGTCAAGGTGGTGGCCGTCGAAAAGAATCCCAACGCGGTGGTCACGCTGCGCAATGCGGCGCTGGACGACCCGACCTGGTCGTGCGTGACGGTCGTGTCGGGGGACATGCGGTCCGCCTCGTCGTCGACCGCCGCCCGCGCCGACATTGTCGTATCCGAGCTGCTCGGCTCCTTTGGCGACAATGAGTTGTCCCCCGAGTGCCTCGACGGGGCAGCGGCGTTGCTCAAGGCCGACGTCATCTCCATCCCCGCGTCATACACGTCCTACCTGGCGCCCCTGTCGTCGGCGCGGCTCCACCGGGAGGTTCGTGGCCTCGGCACAAGCGACGCGCCCTTTGAGACCGCCTACGTGGTGCGCATCCACAAGGGCGTCACCGCCGCCCCGTCGGTGCCGGCGCTGACGTTTGTGCACCCAAGCGACGGCGGCAGCAATGAGCGACACGTGGAAGCCGCGTGGGTCGCCGCCGAAACCAACGTCATCCACGGCTTTGCCGGCTACTTTGAGGCGGTCCTCTTTGGGGATGTCGGCATTAGCATCCGCCCCGAGACGGCCAGCCTCGGCATGTTCAGCTGGTTCCCCATCTACTTTCCCATCAAGTCGCCGGTGCTCGTGGCGAAGGGCGGCACCGTGCGGATGCACCTGTGGCGGCGGGTCGGCGGGGGGCGCGTGTGGTACGAGTGGGCGCTGGCCGAGCCGGCGGTCAGTGCCGTTCACAATGTGGGCGGCAGGAGTTACTCCCTAGGGTTGACGACGGGATGAGTGAGTGGGGGGGAGCGGCGGGGGGGCGGGGAGGAGCGGCAAGCGAGGGTGCATTTGCACTGCAACTGGGGCATTCACTGGAGTACTCAAAATTGTGCTCCCTATGAGTCGGCGCTGATACATCCCCTGCTTTTCTTTATCAGCCGCTTGTGTGATGGTGCTGTGCTCAACGAGCACAGCGACTTGACAAACTGTACATTGCCAGTCCGGCTCAAGTGCCAGCCATACTGGCAGTATGGTTTCTGTACTACACGCAACGCATATGTATGGAAAAAGGAGGACATGGCAAGCGTGGTAGTATTGGCCTTCAAGCGGAGGCCTGTGTTTGTCTTTTTCCGGTAGCGGAAAAGAAATGGTTCTAAGGATTGTGTGTGACATGTCAACCTCGCTTCTAGGCCAACCATGATGCTGGGTGTATGACGAGAAGCACTGTTCGCCAATCAAAGATTGCAGTGCCTCACATGGCATTTGAGGTGGGAACCCGTGACGGGACCCTGAGACGCCATCTTTCATGCTGGAGAAATACATGTAGCAGATAATCACGCGAAGTACGAGAAGGCTGTTGATGTGCATAGTTCACCATACTTGGCAAGACAACCAACACGGCATAGGTGTATGTATCTGGAGATATTGATACCATGAAGCTCGCTCCACGCCGTCTGCCGTGCGTGGGTCCGCAGGGCGTGTGCGTCGTCCCGGCTGTGCTTCCTCAAAGTTACGGACTCGCCGAAAAGTTGCTCGAGGAGCCATCTCGGGTCTGACGAAAGATCAGGCGCTGGTCGACAATTTAGGACAGCACTGCCACTTTCAAGGGCACCGAAGTTGAGAAACTTCTGGACTTGACCCAAATGAGTAGACTTAGTACGGTACAACTTACTGTTTTGTGTTTCCGCGCATTAAGTTGTCGAAGGCGTCTTGGTGGCCAAGAGGTGTCGGTCTGTAGCGTCTCGCTTCCTTGGACATCGCCCTGCATCTCTCCACGTTCTGCTGCTCACCCTGCCACTTTTATTACCCTACCACTGGCTTCAATTCTACAGCACTGTTTTTCTGGTGTTGTTGACTCTCTGGGACTTGGTGGCTGACGGCACCAGCGCTCTCGCTCACCGCAGCATCGTCCTGCCGTTTGGTGCTCGACTGCCAGACCGCCTCTGTCATTATGGGAGAGGGAGGGGAGGTGGTCCCCACGACGCTACTGCGAGACAAGCACATTTCGTACATACTGTCGCTGCAAGACGTATGTTGACCTAGGGGGTTCTGGATGATTGTGTTCCGACTCTTGGCTGTGACTCTCTGGATTACTGCGCGCCTTCTGACACACCTGTCAGTTTTTAACCGTCATGATATGTGGCGTTTCTCTCTAGCACCGCTTCCGTGTTTTCTTGCACTGCGGCTGTCCTGGTTTTCATGTGCTTGTTTCGAGGTGGTGTAGAAGCAGGACTCGCCCGAGATGCTGTTTGCCGACCACCGCCGCCTGTCGGGCGTGTACTGGGCGGTTAGTGCGTTGGAGTTGTTGGGTGCCAGGGACAGGCTGGACAAGGAGACCATCTTGGGCTATATCATGAGCTGTTATCGAGAACAAGAAGGTATGCGCAGGTCTGACACCTGCTGATGGTCTCATGTTGACAACAATGGATCTCTGTTGCTGGTTTTGTATTGTCGCCAGAGAGGTTGTGTCTCAACCAGGGCGGTGCGTCGTTCAGTTCTGACCTCGCGTTTCTTTGATGCGCTGCACATTTTGTTGCTTCTTTTGCACGTCCCCCGGTGCGGTCAGGCGGCTTCGGGGGCCATGTCGACCAAGACGCCCACATTCTCTACACACTCAGCGCACTTCAGGTCTTGGTGATTTACGATGCGCTAGACAGGATTGATATCGATGCTGTCAGCCGCTGTACGTTTTGGTTCGCTTGTCTACTCGAGGGATGCGCTGGAGCGGGTTCTGTTTCTTTGCCATTGGGGTCCCAGTGCTTGTTTGTTCCCTGGTGTCTTCGTCTGCGATGCTCCGACAGCTTGCTCGGCGCTGGTGACGACGGGTTGTTTTTGTTCAATCCGACAGTCCGCTGACATCGCCCTTTTCTTGTGCTGTGCTTCATGATGGTGCTGTGCTTTATGCTGGTGTTGTTCTTTTCCACTGCACATCTGCCCTCTTCCCTGTGCAGTCGTCAGCTCCTTACAGCAGCCGAATGGTGCTTTCATCGGCTCCCCTACATCTCCTGAAGTCGACACCCGGTTTTCCTACTGCGCGCTCCTGTCCGCCACCCTGCTCAACACGCGGTCGACGCTGGACCTACCTGCCGCCAGCGCCTTCCTCGCCTCGTGCACCAACTTTGACGGCGGCTACGGGTGCATCCCCGCCGCCGAGTCGCACGCCGGCCAAATCTTTTGCGTCCTCGCGGCGCTCTCCCTACTCGGCACGCCCGTCCCCCCTGCGGCTGCATCGCTCGGTGAGTGGCTAGCCTCCCGTCAGCTTCCTTGTGGCGGACTGAACGGGCGACCCGACAAGAAGGAGGACGTCTGTTACTCTTGGTGGGTGGTCGCCAGCCTTTCCATGCTCGGCCGCGTCCGCTGGATTGACGGGGCCGCCTTGGAGTGTTTCGTGCTCGGCTGTCAAGACCCAGACGATGGGGGGATTGCGGACCGTGTGGGCGACCTGCCCGACGTCTTCCACACCTTTTTCGGCCTGGCCGCCCTGGACCTGCTCGGCGTGCCGGGTCTGGGCGGCGCCTCTGGGGGCGTTGATCCTGTGTTTGCGCTGCCCCGGAACGTGGTGGGGCGACTGGCTGCCGCACGGGAGCTGGGTTGGGGGGCGGACGGCGCGCCGCCGCCGCCGTTGCGGGACGGGGGGCACGCCGAGCCGTCGCCCGCGCTTCAACCGTAGCGTGACGCTATAGAGGCCCTACTATACGCACGCTGGAGCGTCCGCGCACAGAAGGGTGTCTTGAGTGCCGTCCGGTGCCGAGGGCCACTTGCGGATATGGGTGGGTCCTTCGCATCACAAGCGCGTCTGTCACCACGGCACGCGAGAAGATGCGAGACACGCGCGCAGCAATATCGACGGTGGTGGATTGTGGCCGCAGACAACCTTTCGTTTGTCTTGGACCGCCGAACAGTGCCCAGTGGGCACTGCCCACGGGCATTGTACGCGTCGCTCTGAGATACAACCCACCTTCCAGCGCTTTGGAGAAGTCGTTTTATTAAGACGGTGACTCGAGGGCCACTACCGGTGACGGTTGGCCACCGTGTCCGCAGACCGCCGCCGTGCGGCACTGCTCACTGCTCGGTGCTTGCCGCGCGGCGGCGGGTGCAACGTGGACGACGACGGCATCTCCCTCGTCGGTGACGCTTTTTGGGTGCGGGGACGTTGAGGCCTTTGCGGCGGGGGGTCGAGCGCGGCGGCCCAGCCGTCGGCTTGGCGCTGGTGTCCTGGTGTGACCCAGGAGGTGGGTGGGGCACGGTCGGCCGGCGTAGGCCCCGCCAGGCCGGCGTGCGGCACGGTTGACCCGGCTGACAAGTGACTGGCAGCGACTCCCATGGCGCGACGCTGGGCCATCCATGGGGTTTTTGAGTCGGCCGCACCTCCGGGCGGGGCCTGAGGGCGTTCCCGTCCTCACCGGCTCGCAGGCCCACCTGTGGCGCCCCACCGGCCCTGCCGCGTGATCAGCAGACGCGCTAACGCGGTGAACGTAGACAGCGGGGTCTGCGTTGGCGCCCTTGACAGTTCGCGCTCACGCTGACACTTGGCCACAGGGCCCAGTCGGCGCAATCCGATTCCGCCGCCGCCCACCGGCCGACGTAGCTGGGCGCTGGGTGCCGCCCCGCTCGACGCGTCGCCCACGGGGTGGGCCACCGGTCAGGGTTTCTCTGCCCCGCCCGCCGCCCTGCCTGCCAATCCGTGGCCACCGGCGGGCATCCAGGTGTGTGACAGTCGAAATCCTGCCGGCAGCGAGCGGCGAATGCCGCCGCGGTCGACCCCCTCCGCATGCGGCCGTGAGGGCGTGGTCACGTTCCGCGCGTCGGGGCGCCGTTGCGTGACGAGCTCCGTCCCGCCTGGTGCGGCGGGGGAGGAGGCGGCCGCGCAGCCGCGTTCGCCCTCGTCCTCCCGGCACTGGCCGTCCCCGCGCGGTGTGGGGGGTGCTCTCCGCTGGGCCGTGCGGCTTGGTCGATTGGCGGCGCTCCCTTTTGTTTGCGCGGGCTGTCAGTGACGCCGCGCGTCGTGCGTGAGCGGCGCCGCCGCCGCGGGTGGTGGCGGGTGTGTGTTGGCACGGGGCCCACGCAACCGACCTGTTTCCTACAGCGGCTGTGCCCGGCGCCGTTTGGTGCCGCATTTCGTCTCGGACCGATTTGGTTGCCGGCGAGGACGGTGACGGGTCGCACCACGAGGCTTCCTGGTAGCGCGCCCGTGGTGCCGACGAGCGGACCCCGTTGTGGGCGGCTCCCGCGCCACTGTGCCGACCGCCGTCGTCACCACGCCGTGGGCATCACCCGGAGCGCACCGCCATGGGCGCCGCCGTGTCGGTGCCGGTGGCGCCGGTGGGCCGGGCAGCGGAGCCGACCTACACCATTGACAGCAACGTGCTGCGGCTACAACGGCGTGGTGCGGTGGGGGATCCAGCCGCCACCCCCTCGTACGACGTGGTGTGGATTCCGCGGCACGACCTGCCCGTGCTCCGGCGCCACGAAGTGGCATCGACGCCCGTCGAGACGGTCCGAGATGGGTCGGACGAGGCGGCGGACCCGGCCGTGGACGGCTTGCCCGCCGTCCTGATCCGGGGCGGCGGCCGTCGCCGCGGTGGCATCGTGCTGCTGCTCGCCCATGGGGAAGGGGAGGACCTCGGCGACGCGGCGGGCCAGGCCGCCCGCCTCGCCGCCGCCCTCCGCGTCGACGTGCTCGCCTACGAGCTGAGCGGCTGGGGGGCCGCGCCGGTCGTTGGCCTGTCGACCGGCCGGGGCACGGCCCGCGGCGGCGGCGGCGGCGGGGGCGCGGCGCAGCGCGACGCGCCCGACGGCGTCGACGACGAGGCAGACGCCGACGACGAGACGCCGCTCGTGGCGACGCCCTCCACCCGCCCGCCGACCGCCGAGACGCTCGCCGCCGACGCGCGGGCGGCGTTTGCCTATGCAACCACCCGCCTCGGCGGGGACGGCTCGCCCGTGCGGCGCGTCGTGGCCGTCGGCCGTGGCGTCGGCGCGCTCGCGTCGGCGGGCTTGGCGGCCACGCCCGGCGTGCGGCTGGCGGGGCTGGTGCTGGCGGCGCCCCCCCCCGGCTGCGTCGCCGCCGTGACGGCGCCGCAGGTGTACCACACGCCCGCGGGGCGGCGGGTGTCGGCGCCCCCCGCGCTGCCCGTGTGTCCGGTGCTCGTTGCGCACGAGGGGGAGGACGACGCGGTGCCCCTCGACGTGCCGAGCTTGAGCCTCGCCTCTGGGGTGCGGCGGCAGGGCCACCTCGGCGGCACCGCCGCGGCGGCGGTCGTCGCCGCGGCGGCGGCGGCCACGGCGGCGGCGGCCGCCGCCACCGCCGCGTCGGCGGCGGCGGCCGACTCGGGGGCGGCGGGGTTGGCGGCCCCCCCCCTCGTCGCCCACCTCCGCCGCTTCCTCCGCTCCCTCCGCTACCGCCGCCCGTCGGCAGAGCCCGGCACCTCCTTTTGCACGTCCACGGCGGTGGCGGGGGGCTCGGGCGGCGCCCCCAACCGCACGGTCGTGTCGGTGCCGTCCATGATCTCGGCCGCCGCCGCCGTGGCCGTACCCCCAACGCCCCACAGCGTGTCCCCCGTGACGGACGCGGATGGGGGCGGCGGGGAGCCGTCGGTGTGGGGCAGCAGCCGCCGCTCGTCGTCGGCGTGGGGCGCGGAGCCCCGCTCCGGCACCATCTTTTCCGCCGCGTCGACCGAGGCGTGGCACGCGGCGGCGGCGCGGGGCGGCAACGGCCTCGGCGGCGGCGTCGGCGGCGGCAGCGTCTGGGCCGACGACGCGACGGAGGAGGGGGAGGGGGGGGACGGCGGCTGGGCCGACGCGGAGGAGGGGGCCGACGACTTGTCCGTCTCCTCCTCGAGCAGCGGCAGCTCGGACGGGGGGTTTGTCGACGATGGGGTGGGCGACCGGGAGCAGCGCCAGTCGGACGTGCCGTTTGGGAGCACCCCACAGCTGCCCCGCCTGCCGCGCGCGCGCCGGCAGCCGCCGCTGATGAGCACGAGCGTCGGGCCGGGGGGCGAGCTGCGGGGCAGCTCGGGGCCGCTGGACGGGTGGGGGGGGGGGGACGGGGAGGGCATCGTCGCCCCCGTGTTTGGGACGGTTGTCGACGCGGCGGCGCACTTTGGGCGGGGGGT
>Ga0114953_1003825_pt1 | contig 10198 bp, 8 predicted proteins | sample SidtaG_FD_87298 | JGI IMG/M metagenome (GOLD analysis project Ga0114953, IMG submission 87298) | Marine algal microbial communities from Sidmouth, United Kingdom - Sidmouth_Male2 metaG | ecosystem: Host-associated > Algae > Red algae > Unclassified | place: Sidmouth, United Kingdom | collected... | reverse complement strand
ATGATTTACAACATATTCTAATGTTTTGAGTTGGTATAGTTTTTGGCTTTGATATTCCAGCATTATTTAATCTATTAAAAACGTAAATATGAGAAAGCAGAAAAACGAAACCGTTATTTTAAAGAAGGGAAAACGAGACATACAACTTGACTACGCTGAACTGCGTAAAGCTGTATTGGTTCTCAGAGCGGTTAATCACAAGTTACGTCAGGATGTCATTGATTTATTGGAGGAGAATGAAAAAATGACAGTAACTGATATTTATATTAAATTGAGATTAGAACAATCAGTAGCATCACAACATCTTGCGATTTTACGTCGTGCTGGAGTAGTGGCTACCGAGCGTCAAGGAAAATTTATCTACTATTCTTTGGATACAGAAAGACTTTCCCAGATATCTCGCCTAGTTGAAGAGTTAGCATCATAAAAAATATATTTTAGGATGTTTAATATATAAAAAATCACTTTAATAAAAGATAAAGTATTGTTTATCAAGTAGTTTAAAGCTTTTTTTTAGAAATTTCTCTAGAGAAAAAATGCTGTGACCATTTATGGTTACAGCATTTTTTATTGGTTTTCTTTTGCTAAGATGAATAAAAATCCCATATTTGCTTAGCAAACAATTTATACATATAACAAAACCGTATCTATGAGAAAGGCGAAAGTCAACATAAACAACGAAAAGTTGCAGGAGTCTTCTGAGATTCTACGTGCGCTTGCTCATCCCCTCAGGATGAAGATTTTAGAATTTATTGATAGGAATAAAACAATTAATGTCAATAAAATTTACAATACCATGAAGCTGGAACAGTCAATCACATCCCAGCATCTTAGAATACTCCGTGTGACTGGAATTGTGGAAACCAAGAGAGAGGGTAAGTTTATTCACTACAGCATAGATTATTCAAAATTGACCAATGTTTTGAAAGCTATTAACGCCTTTTTAAAGGTAAAATAATCGCTTTTTATATATAACAACACACACCAAAGATATTAAAAAGGCCAACTAACGCTTTGTGAGTTGGCCTTTTTCAAATCCTACATCTAGACTTTACAAATCAAATTTGATCCCCTGTGCCAATGGCAATTCATTGCTATAGTTGATCGTATTAGTTTGACGTCGCATATAAGCCTTCCAGGCATCTGAGCCACTTTCTCTTCCTCCTCCAGTTTCTTTCTCGCCCCCAAAAGCGCCACCTATCTCAGCACCACTAGTTCCGATATTGACATTTGCGATTCCACAATCAGATCCCACGGAAGACAAAAACCGCTCTGCTTCTTTTACGCTATCTGTGATAATTGCTGATGACAAACCTTGCGGAACATCATTTTGCATAGCAATAGCCTCATCCAGGTTTTTATATTTGATTAAGTATAAAATTGGTGCAAACGTTTCATGCTGAACAATCTCGTATTCATTTTTGACTTCAGCTATACAAGGTTTTACATAACAACCACTCTTGTATTTAGCCCCTTTCAAAGCACCTCCTTCAACTACAAACTTACCACCCTCTTTCTTCGCTTTGGCGATAGAATCCAAATAATTGTTGACCGCATCTTTATCAATTAAAGGGCCAACATGATTTTTGGGATCTAAAGGATTTCCAATCTTTAATTGCTTGTAGGCTTTAACCAGACTCTTCTTTACCTTGTTGTAAACACTTTCATGAACGATCAAACGTCGGGTGGTCGTACAACGCTGACCCGCAGTTCCTACTGCTCCAAAAACAGCCCCCGTCAATACGATATTCATATCAGCATTAGGTGTTACAATCATGGCGTTGTTTCCACCAAGTTCCAATAAGCTTCGACCCAAGCGCTCAGCAACGGTTGCAGCTACGATCTTACCCATTCTAGTACTACCTGTAGCAGAGATTAGAGGAACACGTTTGTCGGTACTCATATACTCTCCTACTTTGTAATCACCATTGACAACACAACAAACACCTTCAGAGACTTTATTTGCTTTTAAGACTTTGTGCATAATGTTTTGACAAGCAATAGCACACAACGGTGTCTTTTCAGAAGGCTTCCAAATGCAAACATCACCGCAGACCATGGCAATCATGGCATTCCAAGCCCATACTGCTACTGGAAAGTTGAACGCTGAAATGATACCTACCACTCCAAGGGGATGCCATTGCTCATACATCCGGTGACTTGGTCGCTCCGAATGCATTGTAAGGCCATAAAGTTGTCGGGAAAGACCAACTGCAAAATCACAGATATCAATCATCTCCTGTACTTCTCCCCAACCTTCCTGCAGGCTCTTACCCATTTCGTAAGAAACCAATCGGCCTAAAGCGTCTTTGTGCTTTCGTAATTCTTCACCGTATTGACGTACCACTTCACCACGCTTTGGTGCTGGGATACTTCTCCATTCGGCATATGCTTTTTGCGCGGTCTTCATGACGCGTTCATATTCAGCTTTTGAAGTGATACTGACACTGCCTATATATGCACCATCCACGGGGGAATGAGATTCTATATATTTTTTGGAAGAAGCAAAAGATTTAAGACCTGTACTGGTGCCGTTGTTTTTTTTGGCGAGGCCTAATTTTTTTAAAAAACTTGTATTCATTAGAGTGTATTTTTTAGAGCATATTTAAAAGTTTAAAAAACTAAAAATTTAATTATGCTCTTAATTTGAATAAATGAAGGACCTATTTCAAACACTGGTCAAATGCATAGAGCGGCAAAAATATGAATTTTAACAGCCTTTAACAGGAAACTATCTTTTTTAACTATTGGATAAGTAATATATCGTCTTTTGAAACGGTTTCTAATCCGGAATTTGCAATCAATAAAGATTGAAAAAACCACGGAACAAAAAACAAACAGATAAGAAAGACGGCTACTAGAACGAATCAATTTTTTAATACCAAAACAAAACAAACTTACTATGACAAAGTATAGGAGGCTGGTAGCCGATCTTTCTTTTAAATTGTTGGAATGGCGAACTCAAACAGCTAACCATTTCGACAACATCATTTCGCATTTTTTCAACCCAAATATTCGGAACAAATCCGATCTGCAAAAAAAAGTAGCACTCAACTGTAGTGCTTCCAAAACCGTTTATACCGATTCAAGATTTCAATTTTAAGAGGTCATCCCAAAGAGATTCTAATCCGATTTTAGCATGCACGTGGTGATACATAATTATAGGAGGCTATAACGTATCACCACATTTTTGAAAAACCGATTCTCGATATATAAAAACCGAAATTAACCCCAAAACCCTCTATGATAAAATCCCGTGGTTGACGTGAATCTGGAATTAGAATCACGGGGTTTTTCATAGAACCAAAAAAAGATTTAGTTATTTAATTCATGGGACTCATTTTCTAAGGTAAAAGCAAAGCACACTCAATATGTTTTGCTTTTCTTTTTGTCTCAACCCATTCGTTTCTTTCTTACGGTAAAACAGGAAAAATAGATACACTATTTTTCAGGCATCAGCCAACGAACCATCACCGGGATGAGCAATAAATCGCTCACAACAGCACTCACCAAAGTCATACTAATCAGCAAACCCACAGTGACGCTTGGAGGATGAATAGAGGTAAGTAAAACCAAAAAACCAAAAAAGAGAATGATGGAGGTAAGACAGATTGCCTTTCCTGTTTCCATAAAAGTTAGTTTCAGAGACTCCTCTACAGATAACCCTTTGTTGAGTGATAATTTATATTTGCTTAAAAAGTGTATCGTGTCATCTACAGCGATTCCAAATACAACTGCAAAAATGATTGATATCCCCGCATCTAAATTGATTCCCAGAAAACCAAGCATAGCGCCTGCAAGCAGTAGAGGAAAGATGTTGGGGATTAGAGAGATAATGACCATTCGCCAATTACGAAACAACAAAGCCATCAATAGACTGATAATAAATACGGCAATCCCTAGACCCTGAATAAGATTTCGACGAATGTATGCAGCATTCTTATCAAGAATTAATCCGGTGCCAGTTGCCTTAAACTTGACAACAGTGCTATCGGTATTTTGATTCATCCATGCACTAATTTTATCTTCTACCAGTTTGATTTCATCTGATCCTATATCCTTTAGGCGAGTAGAAATCCGAGCCATTTTCTTGTCCTTACTTAGCATCGTTTCAGTAGCTGTTTTGGATACCTTAGAAGTTAGTTTTTTGTATTTTTTATAACGCCCTTCCTCTTCCGGTAAATGATAAGCCGATGCCCTATTGTTGGCATACATTTGATTGATACTTTTGTAGACATCGGTAATAGATGTAACCGATTGGATGGCATCGTAATTTTGTAAATACTGTTCTACTTTGTCAATCTCCTGTAGTATTATATAGTCATCTGCCTCATGGTCACCCTGTGCGAAAACAGCGATATCCATTGGTCGAAAGCCGGCCAGTTTTTCTTCAAAGAAGTAAAAGTCTTCTGTTATCTTTTCGCCTATTGGCAAATTACTTTCAAGTGTATAATTGGTACCAACATTAGAGATCCCCCAAATACAAACCATTAAGGTCAGAAAGCCGCCCACTGCAATTTGCTTCGGATACTTTAGCGTAAATGAATAAGAATAAGACATAAGCCCGTCCCAAATTTTTTGTGTTTTACCTAATCGAATCAATCGGTCGGAGGAGAAAAAAGAAATACAGGCCGTAGTGAAAAATATAACTGTCAAGTAAGCAATACCAACACCAATAGCGGCATTGATTCCAAACTCTTTTATAGGTACTACTTTACTAGTCGTCAATGAAAGAAAACCAATGGCAGTCGTGATTGAAGTCAGCAAAGTGGCAACCCCTATTTCACGAACTGTAACACGAATTGAATCTTCCTTGCTGTTTCCTTTTCGCAATTCATCGATGTATTTCGACATAATATGAATAACATCGGAAGTACCTACTATAATCATCAGCAGCGGATACAGGGCAGCCATAGCGTTCAATGGTCGACCCGTAACGCCAATAAATCCAAAGAATAATAACAAACCCAGGGCAATCGAGACCAGTGCAATTACGATCCCCCAAAAACGCCGGAAGATCAGAAACATAATAAATGTGACCAAAATGCCAGAGATAATAGAGGTGACAATTAGCTCTCGTTTTTGCATGTCCACCATTTCTTTTTGAAAGTATGGAGACCCGAGTAGATAGTAATTGTCAAAAGAGTATTTGCCAAGAAGATCTCTGGTGGCTGTCAATAATTCACCAGATTCTTTTATATCCAAAGCACCTTTCGTTTTCAGCGCAATTACGAGTGTCGTTTCGTCAGAGGTGATCAGGTTATTGACAAATCGCTTGTCGGCCATTATTAAGGCGCGATCTTTTTCATATCGGTCTGGCTGGTCAATGTGTATAAAGGGAATAGTGGTGATTGCAAAAGGTGTTTTCAATGGCTTTTCCATTGTGACCAGCGATTGACTTTCAATGACATGAGGTAGTCGAAGTGCATCAAGCGTAATAGTTCTGGTGTCCTCCAAAAAGGATTGTTCAAAAATACCTTCTTTACGTTCAAGCGCAATCAATAAAAAATTAACATCCGCACCAAAGTTTTTTTCAAAATCTAGATAAAACTCTAAATCTTCATCACCCTGAGGAAAAAATTGCTCCAGGGAAAAAGTGAACCTTAGATGGAAAACGAAATAGATACTAAGTCCGGCAAGGATAACAAATACTAGGGCAATGCTATTACGATAAATAGGTTTCATCTAATGAGTTTCAGTGTAACGGTATCTCCAAAACAGTAGGTATACCAACTTAAAAAGATCGCCGAGTTTTTTAGTAAATAGAAATGCAATTTTACTAAAAAGAATTTGATCATTTGTCTAATAACCTAAAGTCTTTTTGGGCGAATAAGTTTATAAATAATCAAACAATCGTAAATAAAAAAAGCTGAGATACCAGAGTGGCCATGTTGGGTTTTAGAGGCTGAAATGCGGTAGTGATTTCGATTTGAGTGTGTAACAGATGGGGTGCATCGGAAACTTAGGAAGAGACACCCTATTTGTTGCATACTCTTTCGATTCAGATTCTTCCCGAGGGCCTGTTTGGCCAGTCAGATAAACTTGACAGGTCCTCATTTCGATTTCGATTAATTTTTGTACATTTACTCGAAACAATTCAAAGAATCAACTAAGTATGACCTCACTAGCTATAACCGAATTTCTTACCTTCCCCAACCTTGGAAAAATTAGTATTATATTCATTATTGGAAGCTTTATGCCTTTAGCTGCTATGACTTATTTCAAAGTTATGCTCAAAAAGAAGGTAAAAGAATACAATAAAACCTTGGCTGAATTAGGTATTAATTCTGAAAAAAGGGTAGAGGATTTTTATACGCCGTCGAAATATATATTATCAGTCAGTTTCGTTACCATTCTTTGTCTGGTAGCCATTACTGCTTTTTCATTTGCCGACGTATATGTAGGAGAAATTAAAGACAGCTTATTATTAACTGGTGCTTTCTTTGGAAATCAAAATTCAGCCTTGATCAATCAAAGTCTGTCGGTATTGAATATGGCTTTCCTGGGCGCCTTTCTATGGTCTGCTCAAACCATTATTCGACGACTGGTGGCGCGCGATCTTTCGCCTAGTGTTTTTTATAGCGCGGGGATACGAATCATACTTGCTTCGGTGATCGCACTGGTATTGTCTTTTCTGATTGGGGAGCAAAGTAGCACCAACTTTGTATCATTCCGATCATCTTTATCTGTAATTGCTTTTTTAACTGGAATGTTTCCTGAACGAATTCTGCAATACCTGGTCAATCTATATCAACAATATTTTACTCCGAATACATTGAATAACGATACTCTGTCTCTCAATAAGATCGAAGGAATAAGCTTGCAACACAAAGAACGATTGGGAGAAATGGGTATCGATAATGCTCAGAATTTGGCAACAGCCAGTTTAACCAACCTTTTGATAGAAACGCCTTTCGGTGCCCGCCAGGTTTTGGATTGGATCGGTCAGGCCAAACTTTTGTGTTATGCCAAAGAGAACATAGACGGTTTACGGCAGGTGGGTATTCGTACCGTATATGATCTCTACAAAGGCAATAAAACCCCTGAAGCGCTTCGGGAAATTTCCGAATCTGTAGGAATCAACTCTCCTTTGCTTCAGGTGATTTATGGACAGGTAGCTGACGATATTGGCATAAAAACGCTTTATCGCTTCCAACATGGTGTTAATGTTCCTGAGAAAAGTGGAGAGCAGAAAAGTTCGGCAGAAGATTTGCCATTAGATCTTACTGAGACAAGTTAATTGCCGACAGGGTATCAGGAAAGTATATTGAAAACTCTGATATTCCCGTTATAGAGCAAAACTGTCCAGCTAAGACATGAGGACACTCTTAATAATATTATCTTTTCTGATTTTGGCTTCTATGGCCACCGCTCAGGAGGCTATCTCCTCGCGGCTTGATAATATCGTTCCCAATCCGGGATTCGAAAAATATTCTAGTACACCTATCGGTTGGTTTTATAAAGGAAGTCATTTTACTTCGGTCATGAAGTATTGGAGCTCTGCTACAGCGGCTTCTCCTGATGTCTTTGGGCCAAGGGTAAGGGTTCCGGCTCATTGGGCTTCAAAAGGCTTTGGAGAGCAGTCTGCTCGCTCTGGGAAGTCTATGATTGGCTTGACGGCTTATGGTTGTGAAGATGGAAAACCACATTGTAGAGAATATGTTCAGATTCAATTGGCAGAACCCTTAGTGAAGGGACAAAAATATTATGTAGAATTTTGGGTGACTCATTTACCTCGATCGCTTCAGGTCAACAATCTGGGCATCTATTTTTCAGAAACACTTTTTACGGAAATTACAGATGTGGTTATCGATGCTGTTCCGCAAATTAAGTCAGATAACATTGTAGTAGCTCCTCCAAATCGCTGGCAGAAAATTGCAGGAAACTTTGTGGCAACATCTGAAGCGTCTTATATGGTGCTGGGCAATTTTTATCCAGATAGTTTAACGCATGTTCAGGGACAAAGCGCCAATAGCCTCAACTATGCTTACTACTATATCGACGATGTATTATTAAAAAAACAAGAACCACTCCTCGAGGTTCCTATCAAAGAAGACGACTTGAGCCGAATCACGATTGAAGAAGGAAAAGTGGTACAATTGAAAGATATTTTCTTTGACACCAATAAAGCAGAATTACTACCCCGGTCTAATATTGAGTTAAAAAAACTACTCCAACTACTCAAAACAAATGCGACGATGATGATCGAAATCAGCGGTCATACAGATAGTAGAGGTGATAGTGACTACAACTTGTTGCTTTCCGAGAAAAGAGCAAAAGCGGTATTCGAATATTTATTTCAAAATGGCATAAAGACGAAGCGAATCCGCTACACAGGATATGGAAGTGCTAAGCCGATTGCCTCTAATGAAGATGACGATGGGCGCCAGCTCAATCGGAGAGTCGAGTTTTTAATTCTTAGAGAATAGGTAATTATTCAGCTACTTTTAATTTAAGCACTGAACCCTAAGTTTGGCGAGACATCCGAAGTTTCGAAAACTTCGGATGTCTTTCTCCCAAAGGCAAAAAAGACATTACACCTTTTGAAGCTGAACAGTTACAAAAATAGTCCTTCAGCTAATTTCTTTATTTCATTTTTCAACGCTACATTTACTCCATGTTAGCTGCTTATCATCATATCAAGGCAATTGAAGCGGGCTGCGACGAAGCAGGTCGTGGATGTCTGGCTGGGCCGGTATTTGCGGCTGCCGTAATTTTGCCACAAGACTTTTATCATCCTTTTTTAAATGACTCAAAACAGATTTCTGAAAAGCAACGTGAAGAACTCAGACCGATCATAGAATTTTCAGCAATAGATTGGGCTGTAGCTCAAGTCAACCCAAAAGAGATTGATAAAATTAATATCCTGAATGCTTCCTTTTTAGCGATGCACCGATCGGTTGATCAGTTGAAACAACGCCCAACCAGTCTGTTGATTGATGGCAACCGTTTCAAAACATATCCTAAAATTGAACATCATTGTATCATAAAAGGAGATGGTATATATGCGTCTATTGCTGCAGCTTCTGTATTGGCAAAAACGTATCGGGATGACTTTATGACAAAGCTGCATAAAAAATTTCCAGATTACGGATGGGCTCAAAATAAAGGATATCCTACCAAGGCTCATCGAGCAGCAATAGCCATTCACGGAGCGACCAAACATCATCGAAAAACATTTAGGTTGTTGGCAGAAGGAGAGATTGGTAAGCCGCACGCGTAGCATCCGGATTACTAAGCTCGATGCCCATTATCATCGGACTTAGTAATTCAAAACTGCCCATTCAGAAAAGGATTGCGTTGCTTCTCATATCCAATGGTCGTTTCTTCACCGTGTCCGGAAAAGACCTTCACTTCGTCACCTAACGGAAAGAGTTGGGTTCGGATAGAATCCAAAAGCGTTTTCATATCTCCTCCCGGTAAATCGGTGCGACCAATGCTTTCTCTAAACAATACATCACCAGCAATGACGAAGTTGTCAGCCTTAGAGAAAAAGGAAATACTGGCTGGTGAGTGGCCAGGCGTAAATAAAATATCAAGAGAAGTATTTCCAAAAGTCAGAGTGGTTCCTTCTTTCAAAAAACCCGTGGGCATTGGTGATTCATCAGGCAATGGAATGCCATACATGACACACACCTGAGGGACTGCTTTCAACACAGGTAATTCACCTTCATGAATTTCCAATCCCAGCCCATATTTGTCGGCAATGAAGCGATTTCCAAAAACGTGATCAAGATGACAATGTGTATTAATTAAGCGAACTGGCTTTAGCTTCGCAGATTCGATGAAGTTAACCAATTCTGTTTTTTCCGCCTCTGTAAATGTCCCGGGATCAATGATAATACACTCCTTAGTGTCGTCATAGACAACATAGGTGTTTTCTTGAAAGGGATTGAAAGTGAATTTAGCAACAAGCGCCATGTTTTTTCCGTTAAATTTTAGTGAGATAATACCAAAAACCTTAATAAGGGTATAGTTGTATACCCAATTAATGTTTGCAAAAATACACTTTGCTAAGTATTCGTTGACAATATCTACCAAAAATAGCTAATTTAATAGCTGAACGAAAGACTGCCAAGTTTGTTAGCTATGAAGTTGTTTAAAGTTATTCTGACGGCCTGTTTGCAAGTCATTGAAAATCAATACCATGAAAGGACTAAGGCCTTTCAGGCAGGCTTCAGCTATTTATGTTTTCCGT
>Ga0114953_1003820_pt1 | contig 10210 bp, 11 predicted proteins | sample SidtaG_FD_87298 | JGI IMG/M metagenome (GOLD analysis project Ga0114953, IMG submission 87298) | Marine algal microbial communities from Sidmouth, United Kingdom - Sidmouth_Male2 metaG | ecosystem: Host-associated > Algae > Red algae > Unclassified | place: Sidmouth, United Kingdom | collected... | reverse complement strand
GCGTGTGCATCGGTCGTAAACTTCCTCCTACATTCCGCGCCTGCCGTAGGAGGGAGTTCACGACCGATTCAGTTGGGCGGTTTCGCGTGTGCATCGGTCGTGAACTTCCTCCTACATTCCGCGCCTGCCGTAGGAGGGAGTTCACGACCGATTCAGTTGTGCGGTTTCGCGTGTGCATCGGTCGTAAACTTCCTCCTACATTCCGCGCCTGCCGTAGGAGGGAGTTCACGACCGATTCAGTTGGGCGGTTTTGCGTGTGCATCGGTCGTGAACTTCCTCCTACATTCCGCGACCTCCCAATTACTCCCGAACCGGGCCCGGGATGGGTCGTCGGCTCATGGCGGCATCGAAGGCTGGCCAGAATTGAGCTGGGGAAACCAGATCTTTGGCCGCGTCATCGAATCGGGTTCCGATCTCGCGAAGCGTCGGGATGGCGCGAATTTCTGGGATGCCGGCGGTGATGAGTGGGGGAGTAAAGACGAGCCTCGTCAGTGGCACGTTGGCCAGTGGACGAAGGTCGGTTACTGGTGTTTCGGCAATGTGCAGGCGTTGAAGACGAGTCCCCGTGAATGGGCTCAAGTCAGTGATTTTAGTCTGGTGGAGAGTGATGCTAACCAGCGGAGATTTGGCTAGTGGACTAACGTCGGTGATAGGACAGCCTGTCAGCCAAACCATTTTTAGCGGTGCGCCCTCGAGCGGTGTTAAATCAGCGACGCGAGTGCCGACGATGTTGAACTCTGCTAGCGGGGCGCCTTCGAGACCAGTCAGGGTGTGCAGCGGAGTGCCGCCAGCGTAAAACGAAGTCAGGGGCATTCCGCGAAGTGGCGTCAGATCTTCGACCAGAGTCCCGTCAGCATAGAGTGTCTGCAGCTTCATACCGGCGAGTGGGGACAAGTCGCGGATCGGATTGTTGGAGATGTCGATCGCTCGGAGCCCGAGGTCTCGGAAGCACTCGACACTAGTCATTCCGGTGCCAGCGACGACAGCCGTGAGCAGTTTACCCTCAACCAATTCGAATTGGCCTTGGCCGTTGTAGATGGGGTTATGATACTTGATCTCGTCGTGAACCATTTTCGGGCTCGTCCACATGATCTTCGAGCGGTCGAGCCCAGAACTCGTGCCAGCTGCGGCAGGTGTGACATCGACGCTATTTTCGGCAGAAGCTTCGTTGCCTGAAGGTGTCAGCAGGCTGATGTCTGCGCGGTTCACCTCAGCCGTAATGGGCTCTGGCGAAGAACTGGAGGTCGTCTTGGGTTCGTCTTTCGAGCACGAGGTGAAAAACGCTAGTACGGTAAGAGTGGCGACCAAGCGGCGCAGATGGTGAGGCTTCATGCGGGGGTAATCTACTCCGCGATTCGGTAGAGGAAACCTCCGGTTCGTATCAGAAGAGAGTTTCCGACAACCGCGATCGAAGCCCCACAATCGTGCTCCCCGCGCTCGAGGCTGTTCTCGGCAACCACTTCGAAAGTGTCGCTCTGTTTGACCACCGTCGTGTGGCCTTTCAGGTTGAGGAAATACAGGTTTCCACCCGCGCAAACGGTCGATGCTGAGTAGGTGCTTTTGACCCTTTCACGCCAGAGATCGTCTCCGGTTGCCGGATCCAGACAGGTGGCGATCCCGCCGTCGTCGACTGCGTAGATGCGGTTCCCGATCAGCACTGGGGTGCCGCGATTCGGGATGTTTTTGGTGCGCTTCCAGATTACGGCATCACTCGAAACTTCGCCTTTCGTCTGTCCGTCGATCCGCAATGCCCAGAGCTGAGCTTTGCTATAACCGGTGTTTAGGTAGGCGACTCCGTCCTTGAATAGCGGGCGTGCGCTCCCAGTGTGACCTGCGCTGTGGAAGTGCTGCCAGAGTTCTTTTCCGGTGAGCGGGTCGTAGCCGAAAAAGCATTTCGAAGCGACGGAGATCATCTGGGTCTGGCCGCCGATTTCGGTGATGATCGGTGTGCTAAACGCCTTTCGGAAATCCCCATCACTGCTTGGCTTGCCGTTTTTATCGAGGTCGTCCCAGGGTGTTGAGCGCTCGGTTTTCCAGATCGTTTCGCCGGTGTTTTTGTTCAAGCCAGCCATGTATTGAACATCGGCCCCGTCGAAGCTGACAATGAGCAAGTCGCCAAACAAAATCGGAGACGAGCCCGGCCCGCGCCAGTGGTTGCACTCCAGATCGCGTCGCTCCCACAACACCTTCTTCGTAGCCGTGTCGATTGCCGCCGTTCCGTAGCTGCCGAAGTGAACGTAGACGCGCCCCGGTTCTGCGACACAGGACGGTGCCGCGTAGTTGTTCACATCATTGCTCAGCGGGTCGGGCTTGGCGTTTACGAACAGGACTCGGTCGACCAGCTTTTCCCCGGACTCCAAATCGACCGAGACGACCGACTGTTTTTTGCCATCCAGAGTCGCCGCCGTGATCCAAACCTGACCGTCGACAACGATCGGAGTCGAGTGGCCGAGCCCGTGAAGCGGAACTGACCAAGCGATGTTCTTGCCGCTCTCAGCATCCCATTCCGTCGGTGGTCGCGAAGAAGCCGTAACCGTTCCATCGGCATTTGGGCCACGCCAATCAAGCCACTGAGCGGTCTGCAATTCGGACGGCTGCTCAGCGACAGCAGGGGACAAGGCGAACCCGCTGATGGCGAGGATCGGGATGAGGAGGACGGATCGGTTCATGGGATGGGTAACTAAAGGCGCACGCCTAGTGTTCTACGCCGCGAAGTTGGGCAATCATTTCACTATCATTGCGAGTCTGGAACGTCGCCCGCACGCCGCCGTGGTAGTAGACGATGAGTAAACCGCCCTCGTCTGTCCAGTCTCGGGCCACAATAACGACCCGACTGCCGCCCTTCCGAACCGCCTCCGATCGATCTTCCGACAGCTCCCAATGTCCCCGTCAATCGAGCAGGAATTGCAGGAGTAGGGGAAAGGAGTCGAGGGTGGGGAGGTCGTCGGGCATTCGGTTAATGAAAATGCCGATGCGAAAACGAAATGCAATTCCACAACCCTGGCATCCTTCCATGTGCCGTCCAAAGACCGCGGACATTCCTGTCCGCAACGTCGCGCCATATGCCGCGAAAATCGGTCGCAAGCTCACCTCCTACATTTCGTGGGAACGGCAGCTCGGAAGGTAGGAGGACGTTTACCACCGATGAACCCGCCTGCTCCAAGGAGCGTGGACATTCCTGTCCGCAACGTCGCGCCATATGCCGCGAAAATCGGTCGCAAGCTCACCTCCTACATTTTCGTAGGAACGGCAGCCCGGGAGGTAGGAGGGAGTTTACGACCGATGAACTCGCCTGCTCCCAGGAGCGTGGACATTCCTGTCCGCAACTACCGCGCCATATGCCGCGAAAATCGGTCGCAAGCTCACCTCCTACATTTCGTGGGAACGGCAGCTCGGGAGGTAGGAGGGAGTTTACGACCGATGAACTCGCCTGCTCCAAGGACCGCGGACATTCCTGTCCGCAACTACCGCGTCACCTCCTTCATCCGAATGTTCCGAAACGACACGTTATGGCCGTGATCTTGGAACCCGATATGCCCTGCGCGGGGCAAATCTTTGAGGGCGGTCTTGAACTTATTGTCGGTTCCGTCGGGATTTTTGCTAGCAGTATCCCAGTCATCGATGTCGAGATCTTGAACGACTTTGCCGTTGAGCGTGACCTTGAGTTTGGGGCCGATCCACTCGATGCGAATCTTGTTCCATTGATTGGCTGGCTTGACGGCATTGACCATCGGCTTGCTGGCATCGTAGAGCGCGCCGGCGTCGGTCTTCCCAGCAGAATCTCCCTTCGCAGCGGTGTCGAGGATCTGGATTTCAAAGCCACCCTGGACCGGGTCGGCGGGATTTGTCCGGACAAAGATCCCGCTGTTGCACCCGGGCGACATCTTGAACTCCAACTCGATCACAAAATCACCGTAGGCTTTCTTTGACCAGAGATAGCCGCCACCGCCTTTGCGCTGCAACTCGCCAGTTTTTGGGTTGGCCCGCCACAAGACGACTGGCTCGGGTAGCGTCCAGCCCGTCATGTCTGTGCCGTTAAACATCGGGACGAAGCCGTCGGCGTCTGCCGCCACTTGGTCGGCCTTCTTGGGCGCGGGCGTCTGAGCACTGGCGATCCCGCTGAGGGCTAACGATGCAATGGCGAAGAGCGGAACGAATGGCTGAGTGAGATTCATCCGATAGAAACGCTCTGTTTCGGCTTAGCCTTTCCCTCGTTCTGTTTAAAGCTCCAGAACGTTGATGTTGTTGAACCAGCCCATGCTTTCATAGCGCCACTGAACTCCCCAACCACCGAACGAGATCGGCTTCCCACCGAACTTTTCTGGGTCATCGTCGAGGGCTTCACCGAGAGGTTCGCCGTTCATCCAGATTGCGATCTTGTTGCCTTCGACTCGGACACGAATCCGGTTCGTCCCTTCTTTAAGAGGCCCAGTGCCTTTGCCTGATCCGAGCGCGACTGTCGTGCCTTCGCGGTTCGAACTCCAACCTCGCGCCACCGGATAGTGAAATCCAACACGCTTGGTGATACCCCAACCACCGGCCGGATTGACGCCAACGATGTAGTACGTGTCGGGCTCATTCCAACTCTCAGAAACTTCCTGAGCGCGCAGGATTACTGACATGCCTCGGGTCTCGCCTGGGATGTGATGGGGATAGAATTGGCGATTAGCGGGCTGCATTTCAAAATCGAATTCGATCTCGTAATCGGTCATCTTCTCATCACCGATTCCAGTGATCGCGCAGCCGCCGCGGCCGTGACCCCAGTGACCATAGGTAAACCCAGGCCGAGCATTCCGTTGACTAGCAAGCCGACCGTCCTTAATCGCCCAACCGGTTTTCCACAACTCGAAGGGGTGTCCCTCGAAGTCGCTGCTAAATGACACTTCTTTGGTCGGGGATGCCGGAACTTTGACCGGAGGTTTCTTGGTCGGAGATACCGTGATTTTCGGAGTTTTCGGCGTGGGCTTGGCGAGCTTGCCGATCTGGATATCCGTCACTTCGGAAAGTGGAACCGAAACATCACCAAACAGACCGCTCAGTTGCAGATTCTCTTGTTTAGTGACGCCTTTCAGAACTGAGCCATCAGAGAGAGTAATTTGAATCGGCTGTTGAGCGAGAATTGGCGAAACCGTCATCAAGATGATACAGAGGGCCGAGAGGGTAGGGGAGGAAGTCGTTATCATGTTGAGTGATGGGTTATTTAACGTTGGCATCGAAGCCTTGTAGTGTGACAGAGAAATTTCGGGGGCCGGTTAACGCCTCCTCAGCCGTATCGGGCCAATGCTTGCTTGTCGCTCGGCCACTATGGTAGAATCCTATGTCATGATTTCCCCCCGTTCCCTTTTAGTTGGTCTGTCCTTGTCGCTGCTCTTTGGCGTGTTCGGGTCGTCTTGTTCTAGTCTCGATTCTCAGCAAGCCATGGCCGATCTGTCGCCAGGGCAGAAGTGTCGGATTGCTGAGATGAAGGCGGCCCTCTACTGGGATTCACCAGGTGCTGAGACTCCTCAATCGATCCTCGATCACGGCACCATCGTCACCGTCGTCGAAGCGGGGCCTACCTATTCGGTGGTCGATACTCCGGTTGGCCAAGGCTATGTCAGCAGCTTCGGCCTGATTCCTTTGAGAGACTAGGGAAGGTCTGTCACGAGATGATTTATCGGTAAACTTCCGCCGATACGCTGGAACCCGAGAAGAATAAGGAGAGCGGAATCGTCTTCCGCTTTCGCGCTGCCAGAGACGTCCGATCTGTGTTTTCAGGCAGTGTTAGGGATTCGGGTGATCGACACTACCCCAACAAAAAACGCATCTCGAAATTGAGAATGCCCATGAATCTTAAGAAAATCGCTGTCAAAATATGGTCGAAAACGCTTGAATTTTGGTTCTTTTAGTTCAAAAATAATTGAACTCCCCGAACCTTTCCCTCAACCTTCATCAAATCATCCCCTACAGACAATCCTTCCACTGAGCCTCGCTCCGGTGCTGAAAGTGGTGAGGATGCGGCAGATTCATCCGGCCCAGCCGATGACTCCGTCCACGACATGTCTCCGGTCGAAGGCGAGATCGTTCATTTGTTCGTAAACCTCGCCCAAGCTCTCGGCCTACCGAAGTCCCATGGCGAGATCTTTGGTATCCTGTTTTGTGCGCCAGAGCCGATTTGCTTTGAGGATGTGATCAATCGCACCGGCATCAGCAAGGGCAGCGCCAGTCAGGGGCTCAAGCTGCTTCAAAAGATCAATGCTATCCGGCAAGTCTACGTCGCTCGTGATCGGCGCACATTCTACGAAGCCGAACTCCGCATGAGGCATCTGCTCGCTGGTTTCCTCGCCGAAACTGTCGAGCCCCACCTGACTCGTGGTGCCGAGCATATTGGCGAAATCGAAGCTCTTTGCAGCGCCCCCGATTCGGGCGTTGATCCCGTCCTCCGTGAGCGCATTCACAGTCTGCGTAACTGGAACGAAAAGGCGGCCAGTCTTCTCCCTTGGATCCATCAAGTCGCGGGTCCTTCTGAGGAAGACCAACAGCAGTCTGGGAACAAGTCGGCCCCGCCCGGCAATCCCATCTAACTCGTCCCATCCGGTGATTGTTGCCGGAACGGATGAGGCCCATTCCGAAAGAAATGTGGCGAAACCGAAAATCTCCTGACATACGAACGGTCATTTCCCCTGAAAAACGGGGACTCGACCAATGGCGGTAGCGCACCCGTCTCTCGACCTTCCCTAAACTTTTGGAAATCACCACCTACAGTCCGGAGTCACCACTCCGCCGTCCGATCCACCTCATCCGGACGATCTTCTCTGAAATTTGGGCAGCCCGCGAACTGGTCGGGATTCTGTTTCAGCGGGACTTGAAAGCAGCCTACCGGCAGAGTTACCTCGGCTATTTGTGGATTTTGGCTCCACCGATGATGACCGCTGCCGTGTGGATCTTTCTGAGTGGCAACGGCATCGTTAATACTGGAGAAACTGGCATTCCGAAGGCGGCCTACATCTTGATCGGCACGACCCTGTGGAGCATTTTCACTGCAGCATTCAATGCGCCCCTGTCTAGCTTCATGGGCGGGTCTGCGGTGTTCATGAAACTCAAAGTCACCCCAGAAGCCTTCATCGCGACCGGTTTGGCCAAGGTGCTATTCGACACAGCGGTGCGCTTTGTTGTCTTGATTGTCCCTTGCCTACTGATCTTCAAGCTGTTCGCGGGTTGGCACCTGCTCCTGTTCCTGGTCGCCTTGCTCGCGATCGTCGTTTTCGGCACAGCTTTGGGCTATCTGATGATTCCGATCGGTGGACTCTACTCTGATGTCGGGCGTGCGGTTGGGTTAGCATTGCCGATCCTTATGTATACCGCGCCTGTGGTCTATACGCTTCAGACCACGAAGAACATCCTCTACTACTTGATGGAGTACAATCCGATGACCCCTCTACTAATGGCCGGTCGCGATTGGCTAACCATCGGTGCGTCGTCCCACGGCCCGGCGGTGTTCATCATCTTGTTGGTGTCCCTGCCGATTCTTCTAGTCGGCATGGTGATGCTCCGCGTTGCTATGCCGCATCTCGTCGTTCGCATGGGGATGTAGCCGCCTTCTGGTAAGTTGCCGCTTGATCCCTATTCTGGTAGATCGACCAATTTAGTGCCCCCAGAACATCCAACTTTATTCTCTTCTGAGCGCTTTCGAAAATCACCTCGCTGCCCACCGTGAGATGACCACGGCGATGGCGTCCGACCCGACGCTGGTGGCAACAGTCAACGCCATTGGTGACGCAATGGTCAAGACGATCCGGGAGGGTGGAAGGATCCTCTGGTTCGGAAATGGCGGCAGCGCAGCAGATGCCCAGCACCTATCGACTGAGCTGGTTGTCCGCTACCGCAAAAACCGTCCGGCCATCGCATCCATCGCCCTGACCACGGACACCTCCGCATTGACAGCAACTGGAAACGACCTCGGTTTCGAACAGGTGTTCGCCCGCCAAATCGAAGCTCTCGGCCGCCCCGGTGACCTCGCCGTTGGAATCACGACTTCAGGGACTAGTGACAATGTGTTACTCGGTCTCGAGCAGGCAAAATCGTCTGGCCTGACCGCCGTCGGCTTCGTTGGCGCCTTGACCAATGACCGGCTCGCCGCCAGCACCGACCTCCTTCTCCAAATCCCCAGCCCTGTGACCGCTCACGTCCAGGAAGCCCATATTCTGTGTGGCCATGTCTTGTGTGAGATCGTCGAGGCGTCGATAGTTTAGGGAAGGCCTGACTAATTAGGCGATCTGCTACTGTCCACGCGCGACTACACTCACCAGCCCGTAGATGACCGATCCAGACCCCAGCCGCTTCGACCCGCTCTCCGGCGGTGACCCCGTGCTGGTGATCGGTCGCCGCGCGGATCTCGATGTCCACCTCGAACGGCTGCGGCCCGAGTTCAACGGGGCCCCGAGGATCTGCTTCGAGCTGGCTTCCCTAATCGTCAGGATCCGTCGGGAACTCGATCTGGACACTGACATGGTCGTCTTCCATGAGATCCTCGAGCGGGACGGCGAGTTCTTGCTCGATCACCTTTCCGCGCGCTGGCTGATCTCGATCTGCGATACCTACTCCGATGACCCTTCCGATCCGCTCCGGCGAAGCAACGCGCTCCTCGTGTCGTCGTTCTTCAACCTGATCAAGCTCGCCGATTCGGAGTCCGAAGTCCTCGGTGCCCGTCGTCGACCGACCGATGAGGAGGTCGAGTCCTACAAGGGGCGGCACCCCGTCGAACTCTGGGACGGCATCACCTCCTACTCGATCCTCGGGGGCGACATGCCGCTGAACCTCTTCCGTCGGGTGCGGGTCATTCTCGCCCCGACACCGCTCCTTCTCGCGATCTTCGACCGGCTCTACCGCGGCGCCGGAGGTCGCAACACCCTGCTCGCCCGGCTCCAAGATCTGAACACGGCCTACCCGTTTGATGCGGACTCGGTCGCCGCTCCCACCGCGCCACCACCATTCTACCACCGATCCGATTCATGAAGGTCGTCCTGATCAATGATACCTCGATGTGGAACCCCCACTTCGGCTGCCAGCTTGTCGGGCAGACGTTCCGCGAACAGTTCGCCCGCGTCGGGATCGACTGCGTCGCCAGCCTGGCCCTGGGCGAGGACGACCTCCGCGCGAACGAGGAGCTGCTCGCCGCCGCCGACCTCGTCGTGATCAACGGCGAGGGGTCGGTGCACCATGGCCGCAACCTTCACCTCACCGAACTCCCCGCCCGCTACCCCGCCGTGTTTGTCAACGCGGTCTTCCAGGAGAACCCGAGGTGTGAGGGCCTCTCCCAGGCCCGCCTAGTGAGTGTGCGCGACGAGGCCAGCCGTCGGGAGCTCAAGGCACAGGGGATCGACGCGATCGTCACCCCCGATGCGATCTTCGCCTCTGCCTTGCTGCGCGCCTTCCAGAAACCCCAGCCGACGATGGACATCGGATTCACCGACAACGTCGTCGACCCCAGCTCCGGCTTCACGGTGAAGGTGCCGTTTGTCGCCGACTACCTGAGAACACTCTGCTCCTACGAGCGGCTCTGCATCGGGCGCTTCCACTCCGCTATCGCGGCCGCGGTGCTCGGGATCCCGTTCAGCACCTGGCCCTCGAACACCCACAAGATCGAGGAACTCATGGCCGCGATCGGCGTATCCCATCTGCACGCCCAGGATCTCGAGGGAGCCAAGGCGATCTGCCCCCTAGATTTCGATCCTCGGATCTCGGACTTCGCGACCTCGGCCGCGCGACAAGTCAGGGATCTCTTCGACCGGATCGCAGGCCTCGGCTGATCGATCGATCGGTCGCCGAGAACGCGGTTAAAAAGTTCTTCGCGAACCACTCCCTTTACACCTCTTCCCTGATTTGGCTCTAGCCAAGGCGCGCCCTTCGTCGCTCGTCACCTCCACCTTCTGGAAAGACCTCGTATCCACCTTCGTCTTCGCAAAGTAGAGCACCCAGTAGCAGCCAACGAATTCTCTTACCCGTATTCTATGCCGGATTCCGACGACATCCTCATCGACGTGCGCAACGTCTCGAAAAAGTTCTGCCGCGACTTTAAAAAGTCGTTGTGGTACGGCGTAAAAGACACTGCCTCTGACCTCTTCCGTGCCGGTCAATCTGGAGAGCAGAGCACAGAGTCCCCCGAACTCCGCCCCGGCGAATTCTGGGCAAACAAGGACATTTCTTTCCAAGTCCGCCGCGGCGAATGCCT
>Ga0114953_1003815_pt1 | contig 10216 bp, 11 predicted proteins | sample SidtaG_FD_87298 | JGI IMG/M metagenome (GOLD analysis project Ga0114953, IMG submission 87298) | Marine algal microbial communities from Sidmouth, United Kingdom - Sidmouth_Male2 metaG | ecosystem: Host-associated > Algae > Red algae > Unclassified | place: Sidmouth, United Kingdom | collected... | reverse complement strand
CTCCGCAGTCACCAATGAGCCCGCGGTGGATGTGTTGCGTTTGCTGACGCCAACCCGCGTGGAACGGTCTTCAAGTCGCGCTAAAGAACAGTGGGAAGAGAGCAGATTCCCCGTAGGTAAAGGATTTGAGCGCCTCTCCACATTAAGCCTGTCCCCATCTCAGCGCTTGTCCCCATCTCAGCGCTTCCCTTCTTACTATAAGCCTGGCACTACTTACTCTCTACGCTGCCAGACGACCGCCCGGTGACAGGGGCTTCCGGCCGGGGATCCGCGTGGCTACGGCGCCGCCGATAGTGAGCCTGGCACTTTCTACCTTTGGTCACTTTATACGTTCGGCTCGAGTAAAACGTAGGCCGAAGGGATACCAATTGCTCACAGCTCCGCGTCAGGTCTTCCGCGAGGAGCCACACCGCCAGAAGCACCGATCACGCGCTTAAACTCGTGCCATTCAAGCCTGTCACTTTATACGTTCTTTGTTTCACCTGTTTTTCCAAGGAATCTCCATACCGCCCTCTTCTTGACCAAAATGCTCTGATCGCGCGTCAGCCACCAAATACAGAGTGACAAGCGAAGACCACAAGATGAGAAGACCAAAAAGAAAATAGCTCCATCCTAGCAGGTTAGGTTTCCACCACCGAAATACGGCAAACGTAAGGATCGAACACAAACATAGAACGAATGCGTGTTGGAAAACGAATGGAACAAAGGAGACATAGCGCCAGATAGGAACAGATTTCCCGAGACCCGACACAAGCGCTATGTTAGCACATATTGTTAGTCCAACAAGGAACCCCGCCAGATCGACGGCTACTCGCTTTAGGAAGATCCTGGAACTTTCGGCGTCCATGTTTTTTTGTCGCAATCGTACACGAAGTGATCGATATCCGCAGCTGGCTCGACACTATTTCTACTTTCCAGCCAATCAAGCCGAACATCGATTGTGAGCCTCACTTTGCAGCAGCGTCCGCCTGGGACTCCAGCCACGTCCCGCCTTTTGCAGAGATCCTCCGCATCGACTATCGCACCTCGAAGCATCCGCATAATTAAAATCTGCGCCATGTTCTCATCGAGGTTTCTCTTACGGTTCAGGGAGTATCCCTTAGTGCCTTTTGGATTCGGATTAAAACCTGGGCCTGATCCATGGATAGGTAGTTGCGGAGGCCCTGGCATCCAGGGATAGTCCACATCAAAGCGCGGTCCACAACTCACATTCCCTGCGCGCGAACAAGGGTGATTCGCTATCTTCCATTGAGGGACGTTCGAACCTCTCTTCGTACCAGATCCGTTGTGACCGAAAAAGATTACTATGTTGCATGCATTCACCGTAGTGATCCCCTCGGAATCCACGTAAGACGGCGGTAGATTTCGAAACCAATCATCAAAGGTCGGGGGAGAGGGATAGGGAGACCCCACCCCTCCCCGTCCCCACCACCAACCAGGACTGTGCCCAGGAAGGTCACCGCCCCAGCCACTCCAGCCGAGATAGTCCCATCTCCCGACCGGCTCGTTCCCCACGAACCCATACAGGTTCACCCCGCCCTCCTCCTCGATCGGGTCTCTACTCGCCCACCTGCCCAACTCCGGAGTGTAGTGTCTGAAGGCGTAGTAGTGAACCCGCCTAGGTCGACGTAGGTGGGTCGTGGGGGCTGTGGGTTGGGCGGGCTGGCGTCGCGTTTTGGTCTTGGGCTTGCGCACAGGGTTGATTCTATGCGGATCGCCGGGTGTTTGGCAACGCTTTGCCAGAGGAACGGCAGGTGTCGAATTGTAGGTGTAGATTGTTCTACCCTACCCTAGCGAACAGAAACCTGCGGCTTCATCAACTGCGGCTCGGGATAGAGAAGATAGGGACGGCGGACGAGACGGAATTTGGCGTGGCCGGCTTGCCAACTAGCGACGATGTCTCGAACGGGGCGACCGCGACGTAAGTCGTTGGCTAGGGAATCACTACCGTAAACTTTGTTGAAGAGGTCGAGCTTGTTACCAGCCATTCCACTAATCACTGCGCCACCTTTCATCTTGTTCAATTCGGAGGTGAGTTCGCAATCGAGAGCCATGAGATCGGCGGTCGAGTCTTTGCTGATCGTGATGCGAGCGCCGCTGAATCCGTTGCGGGAATAGGGGCTAAACCAGACGCCGTGGAATCCCTTCGACTTCATCGCAGCCACGAACGAATTGGCATTGATCCCTCTCGCTCCGGCATAGCCAAACGGAGTCTCTGTTCCGATTCCGATATCGACTCCATGAGCGCCACCAAGAACTCCGGTCGCGGCGTAATGGAATGACGAACTGGCGTGCGGAATGTTCGGCGAAGTCGGAACCCAGCGCAGGCGAGTGTCTTCCCAACTCATCCGGCGATCCCAATTCTGCATCTTCACGACTTGGAGTTTGGGCCGCGATTTCATCCAGCCTTCGCCGTGAGCCATCATCGCCAACTCGCCCATAGTCATGCCGTGGATGAAGGGAACTGGGAACTCTCCGACAAACGATCTCCAGCGTCGCTCGAGTGGCGGACCGTGGACGCGCATTCCGCCGAGCGGGTTGGGGCGATCGAGAACAATCATCTCTTTGCCCGACTCTCCGCAGGCTTCAAGGCAGCGCCCCATGGTGCTGATGTAGGTGTAAGAACGCGAACCGATATCTTGGAGATCGACAACTAACACATCGATCCCAGCCAACATCGCCTTCGTCGGCTTTCGGGTATCGGCGTAAAGGGAGTAGGCCGTCAAACCAGTCGCGGAATCACGAATCGTGCTGACCTTGCGCCCCGCCAGAGCTTTTCCGTCGAGCCCGTGCTCGGGGGTGTAGAGCGCCACGAGATTGACCTGAGGAGCCCGATGCAGAACCATCCGAGTGTGGGTTCCGTTGGCTGCAACGCTGGGCTGGTGGCAGACCAAGCCGACCCGTTTACCCTGAAGAATATCGAAGTTATTTCGAGCCAACACGTCGATGCCGAGCTGCAGCCCCTGCGGAATGGGTGCGGTCCGTGGCTGGATGGGGAGATAGCCACCTTGGCCGCGAATTCCTGGCATGCCGAAACCAGGCCCAGCGCCGACTCCCGACTGCTGCGCGATCTGTTGCGCAATCTGCCGAGCCAGCGGATCGTAGACGGATCGCTCGCGGTTGGCACAGGATGTGAGCAACACAGCCACAGCCAGCGCGAGAACGGACACTGCTGCACCACGAAGACGCCCAGAGGGTTTGCTAGAAGTTAGGATCTGCATATAATTAAGGAAACGTTACCTTCAAAATGGACGAACACAAGCTTGGCCAACTCCTACTTACCGGTGTCCCCGGAAAGGAACTCGACTCCGAAACAGCAGCTCGATTGAAGCAGCTGCAGCCGGGTGGGTTTATCCTGTTTGGGCGGAATATCGAGTCGCCAGAACAGCTTCGGAAGTTGGTCGATGATCTTCGTGATCTATCTGATACGGAGCCGTTCATCACAATCGATCAAGAAGGCGGTCGGGTTTCGCGGCTTCGCCTGATCGGTAGCGAACCTCCGAGCGCCCAAGAACTTCGCGAGAAAGGTGACCCCGGTCTGATCAAAAGGCACGGAAAATTGACCGGCGAAGTGTTGCGGAGTTTCGGTTTCAATCTCGACCTGTGCCCGGTTCTTGATGTTTCTGATGGCGCTGGAGATCTGGAGAATTCGCTGAAGGGCCGGACTTATGGCTTAGACATTCCCGAGGTGATTTCGAACGCGGGGGTGTTCAATGCGGCGATGCGGAAAGCCGGAGTCCTGTCCTGCGGTAAGCACTTCCCAAGTTACACCACGGCTGACACAGACCCGCACCACGAGCTGTCGGTCTGCAAGCGCACGAAGGACGAACTCCTGCAATCCGAAATCATCCCCTACACAACGTTGATGCCCGAGCTGGACACGATCATGTCGTGCCACACTTGCTATCTCGGACTCGAGCCGGACAACGAACGCGTCCCAGCGTCCCTCTCGGAAAACGTCATCAACCAGTTCCTGCGCAACCAACTCGGATTCGACGGATTGGTGATGACTGATGATCTGGATATGGGTGCAATCCTCAATGAGGTCGGCTTTGAAGAAACCATCATCCGAGCGATCAAGGCGGGCAACGACATGGCGATGATCTGCCACCGAGTCGAGATGGTTGAGGAAGCCAAGAAGCACCTCGAAAAGGTTCCCGAAGCCGTCATCAACACCGCCCTCGAACGGATCGACAAGACGAAGCGCAAACTCAGTCACCCGTTTCCTTGGAGCATCGACACCTTCCGTGATATCGACAAAAAGATCTGGGATCTCAGAGTCGATACTCTGGGCGAGGAGAAGGCTCGCGAGCAGACACCGGAAGACGGCAAGCGCAGTCCAGTAGAGTTGTATTAGATCGTGGCCCTCACGACAAGAATATTACTCTTTTGGTTAGGAAAGAAGAGGGACTTCGCCAAGTGAGCGCAGGAAGAAAGATCTGATTCGTCAAACCTCCCTTAACTCCTTTTTGACGTCATTTGTAATCCCGTCTTCTATCTTTTCAGATTCAGAAGCCGCACAACCATCACTGAGAGAGATTAGCACTACCCATTGATTCGTTAATTCTCTGTCAATAGCCTCAAAAAAATGAAAAAAACTCTCAAGGTTTACAGCCTATTCGCAATCACTTCAGTGATCGTGATTTTAGGTTGTTCCCCTCAGAAAACACCGCAACTCAACACCAAGGAACAGTATCCTGCCCCTCAGCCTAATACGCCTTGGCCTGGCACGGTGGGGCTCAACAAATTGGATTCTAATATCCAATTCCCGAATCTGAAGGAAGCAAAAGCAGAGGTGTTTGATGTCTATTTGGAAGAGCAAAAAGGCGGTTTAGATGCCCATTCGTTCTTTTTGATGAAAGACCGCGTTGAGCATCGCCAATGGGCTGAAAGAGACCTTTTCCCAGGAACACTCAGGGAGGATTTCAGTTTAGTAAGGAGCGGGATCCTAAATAACATTACCATGAGCGCTAATGGTAAACCTGAGGCTTTCGAAAAAGCAGGCTTAAAAGTCCCTTCGGGAAGCTTCATTATGCCCAATGGTGATATCGGAAACTACAAATCTTGGAGAGTTGTAGGTCTGGATGACGTATTGTACCTTTCAACCTTCGAACCACTACCAGAAAATCAAATGGTTCGATTCACATTCACCAGAATGACTCCAGAGCAGTATCGTGAAGCTTTTCAGTAAACTAAGGTTTAAGAGGGCTTAATCTACTTGTACTCTCAGGACACGAATGTTACTGTTTTGGCAAGAGAAGAGTGGGCATTATGGGCGAAGATCAGGCAACAACTCCATCGATCCCCCCTGTATTCCCGTTTCATCAGGTGACGTCGCACTGGGTATACCTTATTCCGCAACGCAACCCCGCTTGCATTCACGCCAACCGCTGAACATCCCACATTCCGCGATAGAGCCCATTGGCGGCAAATAACTCTTCGTGAGTTCCACTCTCGGCAATGCGGCCGTTACTGAGAAACAGTATCGAATCGGCATCCCTGACCGAATAAAGTTGGTGGGTAATCACAATTCTCGTGTGTCCGGCGAACTCGCGTTGAAGGGCGGCTTGAATGAGGCTCGCTGTTTCATTGTCGATGTTCGCCGTGTACTCATCGCAGACCAAAATCCGGGGCCGTCTTAACAACACTCGAGCAAGGGCAATCCTCTGACGTTCTCCACCGGAAAGTGTTGCTCCGGCGGCACCGACAGGAGCATCGATTCCACCCTGAGCTTCACGCTTCTTAACCAAGCGATCGAGTTGTGAAAGCTCCAACGCCCGCCCGATTTCCTCGTCGGCGTAACGGTCGACCGGATCCCCCATCAATAGGTTTTCTCGAATCGAAGCATCGAAGATAAACGGTGCCTGCGGAATGAACCCAACTGTGTCACGAAGATGCGCGAGGTCGATTTCACTGAGATCATGCCCACCGATCGCAATGCGACCACCGGTTGGTTCGATCAGACGGAGAAGGAGATAAAACAGGGTCGTCTTGCCACTGCCAGTTTGACCAATCACTGCGGTGTAGCTGCCATCGGCGAACACGGCATCAAGCTGATCAATCACTGGGGGAGCACCTTCGTTGTAGGCGAAGTCTAAGCCTTCGAGTCGAATCGTCGCGTCGCTGTCATCCAGCCGGGCCGATCCTCCCAACCCGACGGATTGACCTTCGAGAAGTCGGCGCACCTCGTGGAAACTGGGCGATGCCAAGGCGGCTTCAGTGAAGAAATTTGCCAGTTGAATCACCGGAGGTTGAAGCATCGTCAGCAGCCCGGCAAACGAGATCACCCGGCCAATGAACGCAGCGTCGCCAACCATGTCGACCTGAGAAGTTTTGAGCAGACAGAAGCCGAAAACCATCAGCGTAAAGCAGAACATCGGAAACGCTCCCGACGCGAATCCGAAGATTGAAGTGCGGACGGCAAGCTTCTGGAGCTTGGCCAAATGCCGATCCAACCCGCGCGTCGCTTCATCAAATTTTCCGGCAGCCACCAGATCGCGAAACCCCGCCGTCCCCTCAATAAATCGAGTCATCGCCGCTTCGCTCTCGAGTTGGGAACTTCGGGCGAGGACATTGACTCGGCGGTTAATCAAACGTGCCACTAACACAATCAACGGCGTAATCAGCAGAGCCACCGCAGCGAACGGCGGGCTCAGCCAGAACAGCGCAATCGACAGGAACAAAACTTGGGCCGCACAACTCACCGCCGTAGGCAGATTCGGAGTCACCATCTCCTGCATCGTCATCACATCACCCGTCGAGCGATGCGCTAACGACCCGATCGACTGCTGGCTCATCGCGACGGCGGGTAGCGTCCCAACCTTTTCGAAAATAGCCAACCGCAACCGTCTGGAAAATCCTTGGGAAACTCGCGCGAACAGATACGAAATCACGAAGTTCAAGGCGACCCCGATGATGCTGAGTGCCAACAGTCCGACAAGCCCAAGCCGCAGCGTGCTGAGGTCACCCGATTGCCAAGTCGAAGTCAGTAGAGCCGGCGCTAAACCCGCGAGTGCTGGCACCACGCCGACGATAATTACCAACGCGGTCGCCAACCAAAATCGGCTCAGATCGGGACGGAGAAAGCGCCAAAAATAGCCGACCATTTCCCGACTCAGCGGAGGCGGGCCCGTGTCGGGTTCGGCTCCGGGAGGCGGTCCAGGATCACCTGATGCACCGCCCGGACTTAGATCGCCGCATACCGAGGATGGCGGCCCAGGATCGCTCACGATGGCTCAACGATACTGACCGAACCGGAGACTCCACCAATGGTGATCACCGTCCGATTGGGCTCCTCACGGACATCGACCGTTGGACTACCAGATCCCGTTTCCGTTGGCTTGGAAGCAGCTGGAGCTCTTGATGATCGAGGCGGCTCGTTAGGAAAGGTTAACACCTCCGGTTCTGGTGCTGCCGGAAGTGGATCAATGACGTCCTGAGCAGCTACCTCCTGAGTAGAAATTTGGCAGCGCTCAAGAACTGCGGAATCGAGTTCATAGAGTTTGCCATCAAGCGATCGGACGAGGGGCATAGAAATGTAGTGCAGGGTCTTCACTTCGCCGTGAAGACCGATATCTGAGTTCCTAATTTGGCTCTCGGATGACCGGGTGGGTACAACCATGCACCACCCGGTCAAGTCCGAGAGAAACAGCTTTTATCTCAGCGGCTACCAGTTGCAGTTCCGCCAATTGCGCCAGTTATTCCAGTTGGCCCAATTCGCCCAGCCGCCGTTGCACCAAGTGCGTCCGCCGACTTCCGGCTCTTCGCTAGAGCCTTCCGGAGGGCCTGAATCTTGGCCGCCGCCACCGCCGCTTGGAGCATTAATGATGATTTGAACGAGTCCTGACGCATCGCCGCCACCTCCGCTAGGCGGGCCGATTGGCTGACCGAAGCTGTCATCGCGCAGGCCGGCAGGCGCCGAGTCTGGGCTGACTTCGCGATCGGTGAGATCAGCGTCTGGGACGTCGTAAAAGTTTCCGTCTTCTCCTTTGAGGATTGCCATTGTTTCTTCTCCTTTGTTTGTGGTTTCTGGTTTGGTTCCCTAAAGGGACTTGGAGATTCCGTAAAATTGCGTGAATTTCCGAAAAATTATCGAATCAGATGACCATCTAGACGCTTGGCCTTAAGCCCTGATTGGACGGCTCGAACCCGGTCTTCGTTTTCAGCGAAGTGACGATAAAGCCGCTGGGTGTAGTCGCACTCATACTCGCGATACTGCAGATTGTTGTGATCGCTGGTCGGGCAGCTCAGGTTGCAAATTCTCTTGGCTGGACACTCGAAACAGCGCACATACCAAGCGTCCTTCCGATGAAGTTTCGACAGGCATCCAGAAACCTGCTCGGTCGGAAAGCCAGACTCGATATGGCCGAGGCGATGGTGAAACATATCGGTTCCGCATGCGTGGACATCACCGTCTAGATTCACTGCGACGTAGCTCCGTCCAGCCTGGCATTCGTGCTCCCAGCAACTCAGTTGCGGCTTGGGATCGCGGCCTGCCAGATAGCGATTCACTGCCATCTGAATATCGGCTTCGATCACCGCACAGTTGTTGTCGGCCATGTGCTCAAAGACGTCCCGCATGCCCTCAAACATCTCTTCACCGGTGAGAAGGTCGTGTTCATTTCCGAGCCCCTGAGGCTGTAGAAAGTTGACTCGGAAATCGACGATTCCCAGCCCCTGAAAATAATCCATCACCTCTCGCATCCGCGCTTGGTTGGATCGAGACAGCACAAGAATCAGGCCGAACGACTCATCCTTCTCGACCATCATTTGGATCGTCTTCTCAACCTGCTTTCCGGCCATCCGAAAGGTGTCATTGATCTCCGGAGTTCCATCAAAACTGAATCCGATATGGATCCCGAGTTTTCTCAACAACGCCAACCGTTCTGGCGTCATCCGAGTCCCGTTGGTCTGCATCGGATGCTGAACGACCTTGCCGTGCTGCTTGGCCTTGGCTTGAGCGTAGTTGACGGCTTCCGTGAGCCACTCATCCCCCATGATTAACGGCTCACCGCCGTGGAACTCGAGCACCAAGAATGGAAATTCTGAGTTCTCTATCAACAAATCCGCGCAGCGCTGGAAAGTTTCGATGCTCATCCGAGGGGTCGAAGGGACATCCGCGTCGACATTGCAATAGGAGCATTTCAGATTGCATCCGTTCGTCACTTTGAGCGTAACATACCGAATGTTCCTGAAATAGTCCTCAGGCGTCGTGACCGCAGGCACCAGTCCCGGAGCTAGTTCCAATGGGCCCGGGGAGGCGATCGCGGTAGTGTTAAGATCAGCAGTTTCCATCAACTTTTCGGGTAACCAGATGCGATTCTGATTACATGTTGTTATTTTAATATGGGATATCAAGTCAAGCCTCATTTCGGAAAAGGGCCACACTGACATTCCCGAAAAATGCCGGGCGCCCTCTCTCAGAGGCGCCCAGCAATTGGGAGGTGTGAATGATATTCAGCTCAAACATTAGCCGAGACACACAGTGCGCTTCTCATACCAGGAGCAAACGACCCGACCGCAGTGATCGATACGGGACACCTTGTAGGTGTAGGTGGCGTAGCGGAGGCAGTTGCGGTTAAAGTAGCAGCAGTCGACCAAGGTCCGGGAAACCCGACTACTCATCAGATCGGCTTGGCTGCCGTCGATGCCATTTACGACTTCATTGAGGGCGTTGCCATCGATGCCGCTAGTTGGGTTGATCGTTGCCGCATCGGCGCTGCGGTTAAAGGTGAGGGTCGCAAAAGTGACGGTGGCGATGATGGCGATGGTGAGGATGTTGCTCTTCATTATCTTGTTTCTCTCGGTTGGTTGTTTGTTTCTCTCTCGGTCGGCCAGGTCTCTCGTTGTTCCAGCCACCACCAAGACGACCCGCCGAGAGTGAATTGCGGTCGTAGACTAAAAAACATACAGAATTGTCTGTTGGGATAACAAGACAGCGTCCATCTTGCGAGACGATTTCAGGCCGGTCTCAGCCCTACGCCCAATCGATCGCAATCCAGTCCAAAGGTAGGGTCGGGACGACCGTCCCGGTCGTCGCACTCTGAGGCTATGACCGAGACGGTCATGCCACGGTTCAACGGCGCGAGGGTTCTTCCAAGTTGTAGCCCGAATTAATCAGACCTTCCCTAGCCGGGAGCTGGGCGACCCAGTGCTTAGTCGGGGGCTGCAGATGGGTGTGGGGCTGCAGATGGGGACGGGTTCAAAGTCGTGGATG
>Ga0114953_1003813_pt1 | contig 10219 bp, 5 predicted proteins | sample SidtaG_FD_87298 | JGI IMG/M metagenome (GOLD analysis project Ga0114953, IMG submission 87298) | Marine algal microbial communities from Sidmouth, United Kingdom - Sidmouth_Male2 metaG | ecosystem: Host-associated > Algae > Red algae > Unclassified | place: Sidmouth, United Kingdom | collected... | reverse complement strand
CTCAAATCACCGAGCACAGCTTCCAAATCTTGCTGCGCGGTGACTATCACCCAAGCCTGACCGTTACAGATTGTATCCAGACTCTCCGCGACAGTCTGGAGATTGGTCATAAGGTTTACGTTATCAGCAATGAACTGGCCGACTTCATCAACAAAGAAATTCAGCCGAAAGCCTTTTTCTTTGTTCGCAATATAGGCTTTCACCTCTTCTGCAAATTGCTCAATCGAGAGCGCATAATCTTTACGGTATTGTGAAATGATATCGTTGGGCACATCGCTGGTGTCGCTGGCCGACGCGTAAGCCTTAGAAATATTAGTACCTTCTAGAGCCGCCAGTTTACGGCCTTCTTCCCAAGGTTTTCCGGACATTTCCTGATAGCGTTCTTTGAAGGCTTTAAGGCGGCCTAACCCGTCCAAGTCTCGTTCAAATTTGGCAATATGGGGCTGCGCTCCATAATATCCGCAATGTTCATCAAAGACGAGCTGGAATGCAGACAGAATATCATCTCGCTTTTGAGCCTTCTGATCAACATTGAACAGAATACTCTCAGAGGCTGTGCCAACGGCCTTTGTTAAAGCGCCCTTCAATAAGGCGTCATGATCACACTTAGGCAGCATGATTTGATCTGCCGTTTGTGAGCCAACGGGCTTAGCTTCCAAAACGAGGGATAGTATCTTCAGCAGATGAGATTTGCCGGAGCCGAAAAACCCTGAAATCCAAACGCTGGGTATGGTGCGCGCTGAATTATACTCAGACAGAAATTTTGATAGATGCTTTTCGACCTCATTGGTCAGCACATATTCGTCAAGCTCGACTTCCAAATGCCGATTGTCATCAGCTTTGATGACGCCATCAATCCTCCGGTCTACCGGTTTCGAAAAGCTCTCTCGCAATGTCAGGCTCATAGACTAGACCTCGTATTCAAAAATGTTGAAAGCGCGGTAATAGCGCTCTTCTTGTTTCAACCCAAAAATGTCTAGCGTAGCACCTTTAGCTTCCGTGTAAGAATAATCCCCCGGAAAGAACATGACTGTGAGTTGATCACTAAGCTGGGCTTGCAGATGACTTAAAATAGAATGCGGACGCAAAAACGGAAAAACCTCACCTAAACCGCTCAAAAATAAAATTTGAGGGGGAGAGGGCGTAAGAAGGGCTTCAATTTCCGGTACTATTTTTTCGACAGGAGACGCAAGGTTTTGGATGGTTTCAAGAAACTCATCGCGTTCAACCGTGCCCTCTCTCTCCAAAAGCATGTCTAAATATCCGTCTGTTTTCAGAACTGAAATAAGGACGTCGTAAAGATTAATGCTCAAGGTTGTGACATTTTTTTTGTCCAATTCTTTGGCAAACATCTGCACAAGAGTTTTAGCGCGCACTTCAGCAGCTGGGTCATAAGGGCAGATGAAAAAGGGCAAATCATTCGCCAACCCTTTTTTCTCTAAAAATAATGAGTTCTGGAGGGTTCTTAAAACTCTACCATATGTGTCATCTTCTAATCGAAGGTCTTTATGTTTTCGAAACGCCATTATAAATCGTGCCCGGGAAAATATCTTATCTCGGAGGGTGTATTGGCGTCGATCAGCCGCCGCACTGATGCAGGGACATAAATGGATTTGAGTCCCTCTTTCTTGTCGTGAAAGCCAGCCTCCCGTAGCATTCGGTATAAAACCGTTCGTAATTTGGTACAGGTAGACGAGGCTAAACGAGCCACTTCATCATGTATCAAAGCTTGACCTTCAAGAAAGCCCTGGAAATCTTGAGGGGATAAATCGTTTCGTAGCATTAACAGTCTCTCAGTCAAAACTGTGCGCACAAATTCAGGGATAATCTGGTATGTTCTACAAATCGCCAACCAAATAATAGCCCGTCTCTCCTCATAATCTGCATTTAAAGCAAATCTCAGTTCGTTGTCATTGAGTGATTTTAGTCTGAGAATGATTTCATGAGCCAATCTCTTAGCTGAACTTAGTGTTTTAAATGAAATGACTTGTTCATTAATTAAAACCTGCCGAACATGATGCCAGTCCCGTACGCGGTCATAAATACGAATGGCTTCAACAGACTCGCGCATAAACATCCCGCCCGAAATGAATGATAATCGATATTTCGTGATCTCGTCTGCCATTGTCTCTCCAGCCAGAAAGTTTGATAGCGGATAAGGCAGCTTTCGGCTAGTTAGATTTGAGCTTTCAAAAGGTGAACATAAATTATTGAGCATTAGTTGAATCTTACCTTTCAATCTTAAGAATGCCGCCCGTTAATGCAAAATGTATCCAGGTTTCTATCTGCTTCCCATTCAGCGTTTCCCTAAATGCATTAGCGTAGGCTTCGAGCTGACCTGAATAGCTCAGGGCTATGTCTTCCCAGTGGCTGCGCTGGCGAGGTGAAGCTTTATGGTCAATAATTATGAAAGAGGTTTCTGTCTCGATAACAAGGTCGACCCAGCCAGATATAGTTTGTCCTTCTTTGTTTTGATAAAGAATGGGGTATTCGCAGTGAAGAGTGCATTCACCAAACTTCTCATTTATGAAGGCTTCCAGCCTTTCAGCAGCGCCTAGTGCCTCTTGGCTTGAAATGACCTTATCCATCTCATGCGTCTTTAAAATTTCATCAGTAGCGGTTTGTCCCATAAAATGGCTGGCAATGACGCTGTGTAGTGCATTGCCCATCTTATTGACGTCATATTTATCCTGGGTTTTGATGCGCTCTCCAAGCTCGATCGTTTCCGTAATAATAGCGCCGGAAACAGCTTCAAACCTTGAAGGCGACAATCTGGCTTTAATCTTCTCGTGCTCAAAACTGAATTGAATTATTTCAGGGGTGTAGCTTTTAGGGACTGTGATTACGGGTTCATGAGCCTCAATGACTTTATGTGCCGCGAAATAATCTGGCGATAGGGCCTGTTCGTTATCCGCTCCCGGCCAGAAGTGCCCAACCCCAAGGGTTTCTGCCCAAGGAAAGCTTGGCTTTTTCTTGCTGGGGACCGCAAATATTAGGCAATCGCGGGCGCGCGTCATCGAAACGTAGAGCAAGCGCTGAAGCTCGCTTATTTCACGCTGTTCCGCTGTGGTTGCTTCATCACCCGCCATGATCTGGTCAAGAATATCTATATCCTTTGTGTTCTTTCCAAAAATACCCGGCCAGTAACGTAGTGTCCGTCCTGCCAAAGGGGTCTCGATGGATATGCCGGAAGGGTTTCCTATAACTGTGAGTCCCCAGATGCGGGATTTTAATTTTGCATCAAGGTCTAGTAGAATGACGATAGGCCACTCTAAACCTTTAGCCCTATGGTGGGTCAGTATTTGAACGGAGTCGTCCTCACCGCCCGGCGCTTGCATGTCAGTACCTTGTTTCGCTATGCGCTCGAAATAAAACACCAAACCCGCAACTGTGGCAGGTTCAGATTCCAGCTCACACTCAGCCACATACTCTTCAGAAATTTCAACTAATCTATTCAGGTTGGCTATTCTTAAACGGGCCCGCGCCTCGGTAGGACCCCACCTTGTCACTGTCGTAAAGACATCGGCTTTAGTAAGGGCGAGCCTAAATGTCTCGACGGGTGTGAGGAAGCTTAAACGCGCTTGAGCCCGTTCCAATCTTTCGAAAATTCCAAAATCGTCTATCGTCCAATTACGGTAATTACTGTTGTCACTTTCTAAAAACTTAAGGCGTTTAGGAAGCCATTCCTCCGGGCTCTTACACCGTGTCAAAGTATGTATTTCTGCGGCTGCAAGAACATCTGACGGATCGACAAGACGTCTGAGACTAGCAAGCGCCAATATGGCTTCAGGTGTTTCCAGCAAACCACTGCGGACGAACCGGCAAGGAATATTTTCTTCAGCTAACGCTGAAGACAGACTGGTGAGCCTAGGGTTTGTTCTGCATAAAATAGCGATATCCCGAAAACTTGCGAGTCTGGTTTCTTTGGTGTTCTTGTCGAAAACCGTTTTGCCATTGGTAACGAGAACCTTAAGTTCTTGAACGAGAGCCTGGAGCTGTGCCGGGATGTTTTTTGCATCTAGGGTCCATGTCTCCACGGCTGTCTCATTTTCTATCTCGTCTCGCTTAGGAGCTAAGGTTATTTGGTCTTCTCTCAGCGTGTCTGCAAACGTTGCTTTAAAAATACCATTTACAAAATTGACAAGAGCGGGCCTTGAGCGCCAAGAGTTCTCAAGGATTTTTTCTTCAATCCCCAAGGATTCAAGATTGCTCAAAAGAGCTTCCATGAGCGCCGGGTCAGCGCCCCTAAAGCCATAAATAGATTGCTTGATGTCTCCCACGAAAATGACCTTATTAGCCAATGGCGCTAGTTTCATAAAAACCGCGAGCTGAATGGGACTCGTGTCCTGAAACTCGTCAACCATGAGTAAATCAAGTTCACCTTTCAATGTCTCTTGTACGGAAACGTTATCTAAAGTCAGATAGAGCCTTTGCTCTTGGTCGACAAAATCAACCAGACCGCGTTGAGATTTTAAGGTCTGGTAGCTTTCAAGACTGGAGGCTGCAAAGTCAAATAAGTGCTGATTAAAAAATAGGATGTCTGCCCGAAGTTTAGGGTGAGCGCCAAAGTCAACGGACGCATCTTGAACAGGATTGCCAAAGTCTCGTGATTTGGCGCCGGGTGCGCTTTTGCCTAAGCTGGCCCAACTTGCCCACGGCAGCTGATGTTGTTCGAGTTGAATTTGAGCGTTTTTGAGCTTTCCAAGATATGTTTTGGTCGTCCCCGTCGAGTCAACACCCTTGTCTATATTGTTTTGAATGCCAGAAATCGCGCCCGTGATAGCTTTAGAGAGACCCGCCTCATCAAATGTCGCTGAGGCTTTTGGAAAATAGGCGAGCAAGCTATTTGACGAAGTAGCCGCGAAAGATCGGATTGCATCTGCGCTCATGTTATTTGCCCGCGCGCGATCAACAATCTGTTTGACTTCACGTTCCCAGTCCTCAATCGATAAACGAAGGGCCGTATTATTCATCCTCTCAACAAGAGCCTGGTCTTTACGAATGACCTGATCCAACGCACGACGGAACAAAAAATCTGCACGTGTTTCATCAAGTGTTTCTTGGCCTGGGGGGATTCCCGCTTCAAAAGCAAACCGTTCCAGCAAACGGCCACAAACACTATTCACCGTCCCGATTTGTGCGAGCTCAATTTGTTCGGATAGATCAATTCTGTCTGTTTTAATAAGAGATTCACGGACCCTATCCTTAAGTTCTCGTGCAGCTAAACGCGTAAATGTTGTCGCAATAACAGCCTTAGGTCTTACCTGCTCAGAGCTCAATTCCGCATTCAGCCTTTCAGTTAGAGCGTGAGTTTTGCCGCTGCCTGCGCCGGCACTAATAAACTGAATGTGGGTGCTCATGAGCCTGCCTCCCAGCCGGTAAGGGCTGTATAATCACTGAATGAGTCATTGGTTTCCGGAATATCTAAAACTATGCCTTCGGGAGCTGTGCTCGCATTGGGCTGCGTCCCCTCAATAGGCACATCAACTATCCCTTCATCAAATAACTTGCGACGATGAGACCAGATCAACTCTATATTGCCCCAATAGTCCTCAGCGGTAAGACCCAAGTCGGGATCAACGCTCTCTCCCTCGGGGAAGAAATTATGCGAAAGGTTGAGCATGCAGGCATCGGTAATAATGAAAAAACTTAGATGCGGGTCTGTCCCTTTTAGGCGGTCATAGGTCGCAAGCTGAAGGTATTGAGAGTTTTTCAATTCTTCACGGCGGTACTTCGCGCCTCGATATTTAACATCGATTATGGCTTCTTCGCCTTTTGCATTTATAGCCAAAATATCAATCGATCCCTTTAAAGACCCACCGATAAACTCTGCTTCTTCCCACTTTTCAGTTTCTGTGCTTATGACTCCAACTTTGACTAATTGAGTAATTAAAACCTTTAGGGCGCGTTTCATTATGGTCGTGAATTCAACGCGCTCTCTAAAAGCGCCTTCCTCTAATAGGATAGCGCCTTCTTCTGTTATGAGCTTTGCCAACGCAATCTCTGCCCATGTCTCGATATCATCTAAATCTACGGATTGAAGGTCAGTATGAGTATTCAGATATGTTTCAATCAATCTATGGGCCAGGTTTCCCTTTAGTAAGTTGCCTTCATTGGTAATGTTTAAAGAGCCGGACCTAATCTTTGCGGGATAGTTTAATATCCATTGATGAGGCTTGAATAAAAATTTGTCGAGACTGGAGTATGATGTGTAATCTGTACTCGGAATTTTAGTTGTTGTTCCTAAATGCCATTCTCGTTTTTTCAGAGGTAATGAAAGTGGAGCGAGCTGTGTCTTTTCAACACCTAACAAGTCTAATACAGACCTCTCCGTATGAATTTTGATGTCTGGGAAAGCCGTGGTTATACGGGTCCATATTGCATGATCGGATGCGCGGTCTTTAGGAGATATCAAAACAAGCCTATCTCTCGACATGAGGACCGGCCGGATACCGTTTTGGCTTAAAGCCTCAAGATGATTAGCTTCCTCAACAAAAAGAATGTCTTGAGCCGTTAAATTTTGACGCTCAATGTCGGTAACGAATGGAGAGTCTAGATAATTACCCCCCGTTAAGCCAGACCATATAATCTCAGATTCAGCCTCATAGATTCCGCCGCTATCACGAACCGCCTTTAAAGCGCCCAAGTCCACGGATAATTCAGCATATCGGTCCGCCAATGGCGCGCCAACACCTTTAATATCATCAACGAGACGTCGTAAGTTTGCTTTGTTTAATCGGCCTTCATTATACTTTTCCAGACGTAATACAGCGGAAGATAAATCTTCGACTTGCCCTTTAGCTATCGCGAAGAGTGTTTGTTTATTGGGGTCGTCACTCATAGCCATTTGCGTTCCAAGCCAAGTGGACACGGCATTTATGCGTTTTAGAATAACATCTGTTGAAACGCCGGTCTCGGCGTCAAACCTTTCGCATTCCAGCCAAAATTCTATATCGCGCCGGATAGCTTTACGTTTCTTTTCATCGTCTTCTTTACTGAGAGTTTTTTCAATTGTCTCATCCCAGTCTCGGCTTCCAATACCTGGCTTTTCAGCAACCAAGTTACCTAGGCGATATCTCACAAAGGCAGGAAGAGGACTGACCGGATTGGTTAGAAACTGCAGCATTTTTCGAGGGCTGATTGGATCCCATAGCATTTCAAGCACCAATGGCAGGACTTGAAAAACAGGGCGCCAAGGTGAATTCTCAGAAAAGCCGCCTCTTGGAAGGCCGATAGCTTCAAGATGTTGGTCTAAAATATGACCATTAGTTTCAGATATTACGAGAGGTGAATGGGAAGGTATATTTTTAAAGCTCTGCGCAATGATTTGGGCCGTTGTGGAGGCTGTATTGGATAAGTTTTCACTTTCTATAAGCACAAGCGAGCCGTCATTCTCGATTGTGCTCGTCATATCACCCGTCAGGATTAGGCGTTGTGTTTTTTGAAGGTCTGAAGTTGGGTTTTCTGGGGTTTCAGGAGTGGAGTGCTTCACCACAATTTTTGCGCCCGTTGCTTCTAGGGTTTTTTGCACTAAGGGGGCAAAGAACTTGACGGGATCCAGAAGATATATGTCAGAAATAAACACGTTATCTGTTGCTAATCTCGACAACACATCCTGCCATCTTTGGCCTGCGCCTTTCGAGACTTGTTTTTGGGCGACAGCCTCGATGGTCTCCAAGTCGCGCAATCTTTTTGTCAAAACCGAAGAATTTGGATAAATGCCAGTCCAGCCCGCCATATATAACTCATCTCTCCAAAGCAGGAGCTTTCTAGCGACAGCAAAAGGGTCCGCTTGATACGACCGAAAGAAGAAGAGGTCTTCAGACTTTACTTGCTCCAAACAATTCAAATAATCGACGAGGCGAGAGGTAAAGGATAGCTCAGGCGTATTGATACCCAAACGAGTCTCCAAAAAATTCAATAAACTAATTTCAGATAACCACACGTGCCCATTCGGCGTATCATTGAGCCGTCCATTCACAGGCGGCTTTGAAAGGCAGAGGGTAACTTTTGTGCTTCCGGGTATCATGTTTTTCCTGTGTCTCTGCCAAGTCTAAGGCGTAAAATTATTGAATCATTTCTAGGGTGTTTTGTTAAACTGTCTTCACGTAATTGGGCATTAATTCCTGCCGTAAATGAAGGTGAACTCTTGCGGTAGTTGCCAAATGACGCTGAATAAACAGCACCGTAATTGATCTGAATCCCATATCAAACGCTCCTGGCTTCAACGTGACTGCCAATGCGGGTGGCCTTAATGGTAAAGCCATTCGGAATGGCCTCCTTGACCATATCAACATGAGATATCAATCCAACGGTCCGGTCTTGCCCCATGACATCACGAAGTGTTTGTAGAACATGGTCTAAAGTCTCTGCATCGAGACTTCCAAAGCCCTCATCAATGAAAATTGTATCGAGTCTAATATTACCAGATGTGCTCTCGACAATATCGGATAACCCTAAGGCCAAGGCTAGAGCCGCTAAAAAGGTTTGACCGCCCGACAAGGTTGAAGTTGGTCGGGCTGTTCCTGTGTAAATATCGTGAACGGCGATCCCGAGGCCGCGCCGTCCACCCCCTTTGCCTTCCAATTCGCGTTCCAACTTAAAACGGCCATCAGTCATAGGCTGAAGGCGAAGATTTGCGGCTTGCAACACTTGGTCAAACATCGCGCCAATGGCAAATGTTTCAAGGTCGAGTTTGGCCGGATTGGCAGCGTTGAACATTGAGGCAAGCTCTCGCAAGGCCTTGGTATCTTCTTCCACTTTCTTGATACGGTCGTACTCAGCTGCAATTGATATAAGTAGTTTTTCCAGGTGAGTTGCTCGAGCTTGAAGTGTTGCCGCTTGTTTGACGGCGTTTTCCCGTAATTCATCTGCCCTTTCATATTCTTGCCTGAGAACAATGAGGTTTGGCCTAACTTTATTTTTAATTGCATCGCGTGTTGTCGCCGCTCTGTCTTTAGCAATTACAAGCGCCTCTTTGTATGAGGTAGTCTCTTGTTTCATTGCCTCGATCTCAGGGATGTGGGTTCTATGAAGATTAAACAACTCTTGCGTCAGTCCATCCTTCACTAAGCGCGCCCCAAATACGGTCTCAGCAGACTTCATTTTAGCTTGCGCTTTTCCAACGGCAGTTTCAGCAGATTCGAAATCTTTTTGGCTACGAAGTTCAGCCTCCCGCGCTTTAGTTTTATTTTCCTCAGCAATCTTAAAAGCATTTGTCATCGCATCCAGAGATCCTTCGTTTGAACGAATGGCCAACTCAAGAGCGTCGTCCTCGCGCAACTCGCCTGGAATAGTTTGAAGTGCTGAATTATATTTTTGTTGAGCTAGAGCAGCAGCTGTAGAGGCTGCTCCGCTATCATCCCGCGCTTTAGCTTGGCTTGATTGTGCCTCAGAAATTTGCTCTCCGAGAGCCGAAATGCGGGCTTCTAGATTTGGAATGTCAATGGCAGGGCCGAGCTTTACGAAGCGAGCCTTGAGGGCTTCGTGACTTGCCAGAGCGTCCTGTGTAGAATGTGCGGGCACGTCTATTTTATTCAGCGCTGCTTTACGGTCATTCAGGCGGGCTGTAGCAACCGATAAGGACTGAGAAGCATCTGCATAGACTTTACGTTGGCGTTCAAGATCAGCTCTCGCGTCTCGAAAGGCCCTGTCCAGACCCGAACTTTCAGCGTTGCCTTTTGCTGGATCAGGGTGATCCTGTGATCCGCATACAGCGCAGGGTTCCCCGTCCTCAAGCTTCTCTGCCAAATGCTGCGCTTGTGCAGATGCAAGCGCCGTTTCGGCCTGCCTAAAGCTATTTTCTGCGGCACTAAAAGTAATCTTCGCCGCGTCAGTCTTCGCGGCGCTATTCATCATTTGTGCATTTGCCTCGGAAACGGCTTGGTGTGCGGCTTGATAGATATTGGCTTTATCTAATATTTGCTCGGAAGAAAGAAGCTCCGCCTTAAGTGCGCTAGACGTGACCGCGTGGGCTTGGGCGTTTTTGAGCTTAGCTTGCTGTATTTCTAGTTCTTTTAGTAGAGACTGATGGGCTTGGAGAGACGAAGTTGCCGCGGCTTTGGCTAGTTTGTCTGCTTGTTTGGCAATTTGCCATTGTGATTCAAACGCTTTCGAATTTTCAAGTGTTTCAGAATGGGTTTTCAAGGTAGCAATAGTGTTTTGTAGGGTTTCCCTTTGATCTGTCAGGGCTTCCTGAGATTTGAACTCTGTGATGGCT
>Ga0114953_1003804_pt1 | contig 10232 bp, 10 predicted proteins | sample SidtaG_FD_87298 | JGI IMG/M metagenome (GOLD analysis project Ga0114953, IMG submission 87298) | Marine algal microbial communities from Sidmouth, United Kingdom - Sidmouth_Male2 metaG | ecosystem: Host-associated > Algae > Red algae > Unclassified | place: Sidmouth, United Kingdom | collected... | reverse complement strand
TGGGGAGCTGTGAGGCGGCGGCGGCGGTTGCGGCGGCGAGGGTGTGCTGTGGTGGCGTCGGGGGTGCGCGGTGGCCGCTGTGGTGACGGTGGTTGCGGTGTTGGACGTGTGCGTCGTGCGGAAGAGTGCCTGGCGGCGGCGGCGGTGGCGGCGGCGGGGATGTGTGTGGCGGTTGTGGCGGCGGTGGCCTCCGTGGTGGCCCGGCTGCGCGTTGAGGCACGGGGAGGGGGGGCTGGCACCGGCGACGGGCGGGCCACGTGGGCGGGGTGCACGGGGCCTTGAGCGGGAGAAGTAAACGGAACGCTAGTATGCGTCGTTCTCTTTCCATATAGCCACCGACGTGCAGGCCATCATTGGAGCGACTGCCACAACATTGCTGAAGGGGAGAGGTTGCAGAGGTGGGCTCCCGACCCTTATTGGATCGCTTGCAAGATGTTTCAGGAAGTGTCTACCTATCCTTATCAACCTGTATTGAAAAAATCACAAAGCAGATCGCTGCACGAAGGTCGAGCAGTTGAGTGCACGTTATCTGTTACCAGCACCAAATAGAATGTCATGACCAGAAGTGCAGAGAAACCCGGAAGCGATCCGTTAAAGCTCGTTTTGCTCAATTTCGCGATGTGCAGTGTAGGCAGAAGCGGGCGCAGTTGTCGAGGTCGGCGGCGTCCGCGGGGCCGGCGGCGCCACCGCAGAGGAGCATGGCGGCACTGGGAGCGACGAGAGCGCCGTCGTCGGCTCCGCGGGCGGCGGCAGGAGGCGATTCGGGGGGTGGGAGGGGGGTGCGGGTGGGCGCCGACGCCCAGAAGCTGGGGTGACCGCCGCGTCGGGCGCAGCCGGCGGCCTGAAGGCGGCTTACCACCTGGGAGAGGGCTCCGTGGCGGGCGTAGATGCCATCTACACCATCTTGGGCGCCGACCCGGGCGTGGGCACTGTCGTCAGGACCACCGGTGGCGGCAGCACCGCTTCGGGCGCAGATGCGGGCACAGCCGTCGGAGTCTGCGTGGTCGGGGCCTCAAGCGTCGGCACGGGCGCGGGCGCGGGAGTCGTCGCGGTCACGGCTTTTGGCGTCGGCGAGGGCTCGGCCGCGGGTGCCGGCGCGGTCACGGCCCTGGGCGGCGGCGCGGGCCCGGCCGTGGGCGGCCGCGCGGGCGCCGCCGTGGGCCGCGGGGCGGAGGGGTGGAAGGGGCGCCAACGTCGGGCGCAGCGCACTGCGGGGCGGCGGCGCGGGGCATCCGCCGGCGGCAGCACAGGCGCGGCCTTAAGCGTGGGCGCAGGCGGGGCCTGGGGCGTCGGCTCGGGCGCGGTCTCGAGACCTGGAGACGGCGTCGGCGCGGGCACGGCAATTGACATCGGTCCGGGTGGCGCCACACCACCTGGTGCTGCCATGTGGAACATGCTCGGAAAGACTGCCGTCGCACCGGCGCCAAGCCGAGGTACGAGTCGGGATCCTTCATGGATCCCATCAAAAACGATCATAAACCACAACTAACAAAACGGTCACAGCTAATCTACGACCGACCCAAGTGCGAACGATGCGATTATTTTACAGCCCGCGCTCGCGCGGGGCGGCGTGGCGAGAGCCCACCCCCTTTTCCGTCCCTCGCTGCCGCCCGCGGCCGGGCAGCCGCCCGTGGCACACACACGTGGTTTCGGCCATCGCTCCCAGTACATCCAGTTCCTCGGCGGGATCCTCCAAAACTAATTGTGTCTCCGGCGACAGTTTGACCAGTACCGTGGCTGTCGTGGCGGTGCCCTGCGTCCGAACATTTCGAACAAGTTTCGGCGGCATCAACGCCGCCTTTTTCACCGATGGCGAGGCAGTGTGGTCGACCCCACTCTTTGAGCTGCTGCATGTACCTCCGAGTGGCTGATGCCGGCTTAGGGGTACGCAACGATCATCTACGACACTTTTATTTGTATTCAGACACGACGTTGCGTCTCATCACCCGACGCATGAAGCATGGGATAACAAGGACAGGAAAAAAAGGAAGGAGGTGGGGGGGACACGAAGCCAACAAATAGAATCACCCCAGCTTTCGCAAGATAGCCTCCACAAGACGGAGGTGCGCGGTGCTTTGCTCACGATGCTCCGCGTCTAAGCGCTCGCGGCGGGCAATCTCGTCTTGGTGGAACTGACGTTCCTGCTCGAAGCGCCGATCGGCTACGTCCAACTTCTTCATGGCCATCCCGTCCCGCCGCTTCTCGCTCTGCTGCAGGGCGACGACCACATCATCGTCTTCCTTCATCTCGACGCGCCTCCGACGGCGGCCGGTAGCGACCGGTGTCGCCATGCTCTCCGACCCAGATGACCCCTGGTCACTAGCCATCTCCTCACAATCCTCACTCCCCGCAGACCTGGGTCTCTTTCGGCGACGCTCCATCGCCAGCCGCCGGATCGACTCATCGTCGGCAACCAGATTCTCCTCGAATCGGGTCACCTCCTCGCTGTCATGCGCCGCTTTCTTCTCATAGTCAACGGCCACCGGCACAATGTCGCAAAGGAGGGTGTCCAGCTCCGTCACTACCTCCTCAACTCCGGTGCTGTTTGCGTCTGTCTCGTCCTTGCTCAGGTACTGGCCTTTCAGAGAGTTGAACCTGTCGCGCGGCACTTTCCCGGTGACAATGAACGGGGCCTGAGGGTGATCGTTAAAAATCGCCGCCGCCTCCTCGTAGCGCTCCATTATTTTTCCACGAGGAGCTACGTGGGCGTTGGTGGCACGGGTTGCGTGGAAGACCAGGATGTCGTGGGTGTCCGCACAGCGGCGCCTCTTTTGCTTGCCTTTGGTCGAATAGCTGGTGCCCGGCGCTCGCACCGGAGGCGCCTCGTCACCACCAGCAGAACCCGAGCGTGAATCGCCACCGTCGCCGTCCGTGGGCCGAAACCCCGCCGACTTACACTCCTCGTCTGCAGCGGAACCCGCCCTGCTCCCTGAGTGGCTTCCCATCACGTAGCCTTACAACGGGCAGCAGGGATTGTCCAAGAGAAAAACCTTCCGGCGTGGTGTCGGGCGTGGTAGTGTGGTGGTGACGGAGGGATGAACGAGACAAAGAGTGAGGTTCCGAAGCAGCAGCGACATGCGTCGTGCCGGCGCAGATGTCGTGCGGCCTCGAAGGGCCCTTCCAAGTCGGTTGCACCGCAGGCGCTTCACTCCCATGCGCGCGAGGTGGTGTCCTGACGACCCCCCTGTGGGCCGGTCTGCTTTCTCACGTGGCGTTCTCACACCGTGACTATTTCGGGGACATAGTCACGGCGTGAAAAGTCCGTGAGCCAGAGTCCAAAATCCGACATGGCATCGGGACACCAAGAGACGTCCTATCCGGCCATCAATCTCACGAACTACTCACGAACGTCTCACCCAGGCGTTGAAAAAGCTCGCTAATGAGGTGTGCAGTGGCGAGACATTATGTAGGGAATTTTTGGATGATCGACATCGGAACAACAGGAAGTACACTTCTCTCTTCTGTTTAGCTCGTCCACGGCAGAGAACAACTCAAGCAGAGTCATCAATCCCTGGAAACAAAATAGAACATGCCCTGGGCTTCATTCTCATATCTCATGCGTCCTGTAGGAGTCACGATGAGCTAAACGGGATCGAGAAATGGTCGAGATTAGACTCAGACTGGCTGTCTAGGATGGCGTAGATCCTGCGCTATAGTCCCACTGTACACTGTCAGATCTGCAATATCCCAGCTCTTGGTGCAGATCCTGTGCTGTTGATCAATCTGACGGCTCAGGTTCTTGGCCGCACAACAAGGCGTTGCAGCGGATCCGGCGCAAAATTCGCGCCGCCAGGCTTGCTCTCAGGGCCGATCGCTCACACAGTGCGCGCTCAAAAGCCTCTTTTGTGCTGACAGGCCTGAATAACATGGATGGTGTGACGTGGACCAATCGAAGTCCGATTTGGATGTCTCAGAACCCGTGAGACTGGATCCGAAGGACATCTGGTCACTTATTGTGCTTCCCAGAAAAAGTGGGTCTCCATCTACATCCGCCACTTCTGCCTATTGGAGTCGATTGACATCGGATGCAATGCAATTGGATATGAGGAGCAACATGGTTGGCTTGTCACAAATCTGCAGGTACGTCATCCGCGCATGTAAATGCATTCCAGACTCACGAACGTACAAGTATTAAAAACGCCCTCTGCATGTTTCACAGTGTTCCAGAATCCATCCCAAACACTCATGCAAAATTGGACCATATTGAGGCCGCGAGCTGTTTCGGCGTCGACGCTCCTGCATCTACCACTGCGGCGCGCGTCATAGGGTCACACCCATCACTGTCGCGCCGCTCGTCCCTGTCGTTCCTTCGTCGACGTTGGTCGTGTTGGTCCCTGCGCGTCACGTACCGTGGCCATGAGCACGTTTAAGGTCGAACGTTTGTGCGTGTGATCATCCGGGCGGAGGTCCCACACAAACGCGCACGTCCCGCCGTTCGCTACAGGGCCAATTAACGTGCGGCATATCCATATATTCTTCTGACACCAGCTCTGTCGGCTTGCGGCGGAGCAAACTGCTCAATCGCACCGATCTGCTTATTTTCGCTGTTGCACGTGTTGTTGTCTCCTCACAGGCTCCATGGCCATACCTGGAGGTGCATCTTCCCAGTCCACCCCCCCTGAAAGTTCCTGTCAACCACCGGCGCCCGCTGACCCCCCCGTGTTCCCCAGCTGTGGCGCTTGTGGGTACCGCAAGAAGTACGCTTCCGGTAATGATCATTACTTCAAGGACAGTATCATTGTCAAGAACCGCGTTCAGTGCTCCTCGGCACTTAAACTCGGGGATGCCTACTACTCTCCTTTACGGTGCACCAAGGATGGCTGCGACTTACATAAACTGTACGTCGCCCCGGCCGCTCCTCCGTGCGCATTTGCCGCTGTATTTTGGAGTCTATCGTCCCTCTTCGTCGCTGTTTGGTCTCGTGGCCGCGCGCTACTATTCTTGTGGCTCTTCAATACTGCGACGCCATATCTGATGCGACCCCTTGCTATCCTTCCCATGCTTGTGGATCATGGCCCCTACCGTGTCGTTTTCCTCGGTTCATACCCTGATTTGTGTCACGTTCTCTGGGTTTGGATCGTGAAACGCAGGTGCACAAAGTGCAACAAGAAAGGACACCAGCCCGTCCCGATCGCATTGAGCCCCAGACTGTTCAAGAAAAACATCAACAAGGGGGGGATTTCCTTCAAAAAGATGCCCAGTGCCAAACAGTCACACCTCTCCTATGCGTGCTCTCAGTCGCGCCAGCTGTGGAGTTTTCAGAGCGCGGCGCAACGCAGCCGCGCCACATGTGAGGCTGAGGACGAAAAGCTGAAGGTCGAGCAGCGCCGACGCAACGGGCTCGTTGCCAACCTAACTAGCGTTTCCGCGCCTCGGACAGACGTCGTTGACACGCTGGTCGGTCTGAGGTCGCCGGCCTCCACGGTGTCTGCGGCCAACAGTGCTGCCAGCAGGGAGCAGGGACGGTGTACGGATGCTGGTTTGAACGCTGTGGCCAGCGCCTGGGCCGGTGCTGTCACCGCTGTTACGGGCGCGCCCAGCGGGGTAGCGTCTAATGACGCCCCTGACATGGCGCTTGCGTTTTTGAGCAGCCGACGCGCCGAAGCCGAAAAGCAATCGGCCAAGCCGCTGCGGTATGGTGCCGTTGCGCTTGAATCCCCTGAGGGGTCCCATCGCCTGTACATGTTGTGCGTTCCCAGATATTTGCTTCCCTACATTACTTCCATGCCTGCATGGTTTATTGTCTTCGTTCTACCAATTTAGTACTTGCTACTGACTCCCTTGACCTTTCGCAAATATGCTCTTTTCTGTTGCGTACTTTTGTTGTGCACTGGCTTCCAGATCCCGACGAATTGCCAACTGCGCGCCTGTCGAACATGTGGACGACACCGCAACCCAAGTGGCATCAGGGCGTGTTGGTCCTTCGCGAATGGCGCCGTGCCAAGGCGCTGGCTCGCTGACCGAGTGGGTCTTTGCAGACGAGACGGGTGCGGAGAGGGCCGAGTTCATGTCGCTAGTTGGGGCTGCTGCCACTGAGTTCTGGATCCGCGGTCCCACGCTGGGGGGGTCGGCTGATGCGGAAGAGCTCGTCACTCACCATTCTTCTCGCTTCCCAGCCTCTAATGAGGCACTTGGGAGCCACAAAGCGAGTTGTCGGGACTGGACTGCATCGCTGCGGCGCAGGCAGCCTTGAGGCTCTGCCCACCGCACCCACCGCGCCATGAATCTCTTTGCTTTCTGCGTTGGCGTGGGGTACACGCAGTTTTCTGATTGCTGGCGCTCTGCTTGGTTATATGGGTGCGGTTCCGGTTGAATGACGCGGGACACAGATGCCAGAGAGGCACGCAGGTCTGCTCTTAAAATAGGACACGTCATTTTTTCCGGCTCCGCGACTGCACCCTGCCTCTGTTACAACCACAGAACAGGCGACTACAGCACTCAGATTTCAGTCGTGCTGCAGTTTGAGCGTGTATTTGTGGCAACGGGAACGACCTTGTTGGCGAACATAGGCCCTTATCAGAGACCCCGCAGTCAGTGAGCAGTGTCCTCTCCTTCGGTCATCACGAAGCTCCTGAAGCGAGTGCCAGGACCGTTGCTCTTGAGCGCCTTCGCTGCAGCGGCTATTTCTCAAGCGGTGATACGATGACCGCGCTGTATTTTTGATAGCGACGATACCACGGTACCAAGTCACGAGAGGAAGGCACAGGTCTTCTGCGTTTATCACAGCCAAGCAGAAACGTAAGCAGCAGGGACCGTGCGAAGCAAAAACGATATGCACAGCAAGTACCGGTCTACGCTGCAAACATGAAGTTACCTGGGACAAAAAAAGGCATCAAAAGGTAGCGCATTGCTCAGCGAGAACCGATACGGATAAGGCAATGGCAGCATGAGGTAATAATGACGGACGCCTTGTCTGAATGCGGAGGTCAGCCAATCTGGCGCCATCTGCTCGGCTAGACAGGGCGGGCGGGTGTAACGTAGAGGTATGCTTTCATTAAACAGGTAAGACAGTCAGAGAGACACATCCTCAGACACAGTGACGGACGCAAAACGAGGAAGGGCAGAGGCGCGACCGCCAGTGCTCAGCACTGAGATTGTGCACACAAGGCGCAGCCATTGAGCAGTGACCGCAATGCACCCGGAAAAACTTTGCACAGCTCCCGCGGTACCCCGCTTGGAGAAATCACTGGGCACGACTCAATCACAGCCCCCGCAGACTTGGCGCTCCTTGTAAAAGTCGCACACTTCAGAGAGAAAACACATCCAAGCTGTATCAGCACACAACTTGATGGACATTGGAGCAGGGAGCCGAGTCGAAAGCACGTCAGACGACAAATCTTGAGGCGGGGTTGTGTCAGACGCCTGCAAGTGGCCCGTAAAGGTGATAGATTGGATGAGCAGACACCCGAGTAGTACAGTGCCAACACCTGGCAAGCAGTACTCTAGCGCGTACCTATGCAAAGAGAACACCCAATCTTTGACGCCTCCGAGCGTCAAAGACAAAGCAAGGGGTGGGGTGCAGGCGCAAATGCGGGAGATGGGGTGCAGCGGGGTGGGAAATGGGCCAAATAACGCAACACGATGTCGTACCTTCCACTCTCGGCACGCAAAAGACTCCCCTGCGAACAGGCACGTGCGGAGCACGGCGGACGGCCCGCAGGCGTCTCGGCGGATGTCGGTTGCCGGAAGAGCTACGGCGCAGTGCGCGCGACAGGGAGGGGAAGGAACGCACCCTCCAGCGGCCCGCCTGGCCCGGTCAGCTCAGGCAATTGCCGCAGCGATTGTCGACGTGCCTCGTGGTAGGGCCCCCGGATAGCAGTCGGAGGCAATGACGCGCAGGCCACCACGTGGAGCATTCGGTCAGGCAGTTCTGGGTGCCCGAAGACTAGGTCCCGTACTTTTGCTTCGTAGTCCGCGAATGTTGGTTCGATGCTCGATAGATGTGGGCAGTACGGGGGAAGCCGCATCCGTCGGAAGCCGTTCATGGCCAGAAGTTGGTCGGCAGCCTGGATATGCACGCCGGCATTATTGTAAAGTAGAATACAATCGTCAGGTTGGACAGTCCACGGGACCCCAGGCATGTACGCGTTCATCCGTGGGGTAACGCTTGTGAAAAATGCCAACCAGTCATCGCCTACCTGTGCTGGCGGAGTCTGGTGGATCGCCAAATTCAGTACCCCCGCGTGTAGGACACCGCCACGATAGTGAAAAACCGCGTTCGCGGGCGGGGGTCCGATGCGAGGACCTCAACGTTGCTCCCGTTTGGTCCCCAGCCTCGTGGACGCACCATGGCCCGTCCGTCAATATGCGTCTCGTCCACAACGACAATGCACCGGTCTGGAACATTGCTGTACCGCCGGCTGTGCTTCTCTGCCGCCTGGGCGCACCGCTCAAGTGCCAGTCGCTCAACGTTATTGACAGAAAAACCAATGGCGTTGAGCATCCGGGAAAGGGAAGAGAGGGTGTGCAGCCACGACGCGTCAAAATATGGCAAGGCCATCAAGCGGTCAAAACTAGACTTCATCTCACGCAAGAAGACCTCGGGGTGCGAACGCACGAGGCCCTCCAAAGCTCGCGAAAAGGGAGCTTGGAACCGTGCGGCATCAATGTGCCTGTTCTCGAGGACGGGGTCGTTCCACGGTGACCTGCCACGCACAAAATTGCTCCACCATTGCATCGCCGCCGCTCTGCTGCACCCAGAGTGCACAGTAGAGAGTTTTCGCATTGCGTGTGAGAACGGTTTGTGAGTACTTTGTTACAGTATCGGCCGGATGAACGCTCTGTAAGGGACCTGATACCGAGACGGATACAGGATCTCTTCTCACGACCTTCTCACGGTGTGACTAAATCGGTAAAATGATCACGGGAAGTGACAGCGTCGACTGATGAGCACAGGAATGTCTGGGCACTCCGTATTTTGGCGCTACGCGAGTCTGCGGCCGACGCGCGCACCCCTCATTTCCTCCGCTGTGCACCGCGGACTCCCGCTTTGCGCCCACCCCTGTCCACCGAGGACCTTCAATACATTCCTTGCACCTCGCTCGACTCTATTGTTCCTGTCATGATGGACGCAAACTGGCCAGCGGACAGCCACGCAGCCGGTGACGTCGGCGACTAACCGGCGTCAACGGCCGCCGAGGCGGCCATCGATGATGGTGGCGAGAATGTGGAAGCCGTTGCCACTGGTGGCTACAAGACGCCGTCCGACGCGGAGGCGGAGGAGATTGGTGCGCCTGACGCGGGCAAGCAGAAGCGGCGGTCGTGGACGGACTCTCACGACGTCAAGCTCATCAACGTGGCACGCGCGGCCAACGCCCATGTAGCTCCATGTGGAAAGATATCCGAGCGGTTCGAAAGCGCCGCCACCATTTTCAATTCCCAGCCGCAGACTCCCTTCACTTTCACTGGGAAGGTGATGCAGGACCGGTTCAACACCCTGCGGAAGCAGTACACGACACAAGACAACGCAGACGCCGAAAAAACGGGCCACGAGAAGGGGGACGGCGACACGGAGCTTCAGGTGCTTCTACAAGATGTCATGTCCAAGTTGGTTGAGATCAAGGAGAGTGAGAAGGTCGAGCGCGACGAGGCCAGCGAGAAGGAGGAGAAGCTCGTCGCTGACGGCGCGGCCATTCGGCACATGTCGATGGAGAGGCGCCGTCAGCATGCGAACAGCTTGGAGGGAGAAAGCAGCGACGATGCGGAGGACGCGCCCGCCATCTCCAGGTCAACACCAACTACGAACTCGGCGAGAAGAGGCCGTCGCCGCATGCGCTCAGAGATGGACGATGACGATGAAGACATCGTCGAGATCATCCAACAGAGTGAGAAGCGGCGCGAGGACCTGGCCACCAAGCAGATTGTGCTCGAGGACAGGCGCATGGTGGACGAGCGTCAGTTCAGACGCGACGAGGCGGCGCGCCGAGAACGCCAAGATGCTGCGCAACACAAGAAGCGGCAGGCACTTTTGCGTGGGCTTGGGGCCATGAAGCGCACGCTGGGGTGACAGGCTTTTTTCTGTGCCGTGCGTGCTACTGGTTGCCTTTGCTGGTTGTTGTGCGCTTGACCTTTTTAATACATTAAATGAGGTATTGTTATGACTCGAAATAAAAAGGCAGTCCACAAAAAAAGTAAACAAACACGGCAGGGGCACAGTGCCTGCAGGCACCGGCGGCTCCCGCCACCGGTGCCTCGTCAGTGGCGCCCCCCCCCCCCCCCCCCCCCCCCCCCCC
>Ga0114953_1003803_pt1 | contig 10232 bp, 5 predicted proteins | sample SidtaG_FD_87298 | JGI IMG/M metagenome (GOLD analysis project Ga0114953, IMG submission 87298) | Marine algal microbial communities from Sidmouth, United Kingdom - Sidmouth_Male2 metaG | ecosystem: Host-associated > Algae > Red algae > Unclassified | place: Sidmouth, United Kingdom | collected... | reverse complement strand
GTTATCAAGGAAATTATGCCAACGTTTGGGACGGCGTTCCCACGGAAGTACTGAAAGATCACGACGTGGATTATGATCCGGAATGGCTGGCGAAATGTGTCGATCAGGAAAAGCGGATGGAGGTCGCCGAATGGGATGAGGAAGGGAACTTGTTGACGTAGAACAATTGCTGGCCAGCCAACCATCTGAATCCAAACTAATTTTGACGAAAGCAATTATGCTGTTAGATTCAGCGGACCGAAAAGAAGATTCGCTATCGATGACAAGAATGGCAAAAAAAAAGGAGTTGCAAGAGTTCTTGGATCAAGTATGAACGAAGAAGGATCAAAGAGTTATGCCAAACAAACTTTAAAAACTATTTTATTAGACAATGGTTCGGTAACTTTTAATTTGGAGTTGATTGCATTAAAAATTTGGCTTGTTAGCCTGTTGGCTATTAGCTAGTTGGCTTCTCATCAACGTATTTCACGAATGAGGGAAGCCAACTGCTAACCAGCTAACAGCGAAAAAACAATCCCTATTTGAAAGTTAATCTCAAAAATTAGCTAATCTAAAAAGTTACCGCACTGTTAATAGAAAAAGGCTATGAAAATATTACAGCTTAGCCAAAAACTTCCGGCTTTAAAAAATTTATTATTTCAAAAGGAATCTTATCATACCGCTCGATTTGAAAGTGCTGAATTTGCCGAAAGGTTAAAGACAATTCTAACGAAAGAAACATTCGATATTATTCAGTTGGAGTCTATTTTTGTCAGTCGTTATCTGGATATATTACCCGAAGCCATCCGTTAATTTTATCCAAAAAGCAGCTTTGACACTACGATCTGCAAGGTTGGAAATAGTGAGACTACGAGAAAACTGGGTGCAAATCAAATAGAAAAGCGATAAAACCTTTGAATTGCGAGAAAAAATAATAAATTTGCACTTCTAAAATTCGGGATGTAGCGCAGCCCGGTAGCGCACACGCCTGGGGGGCGTGGGGTCGCAGGTTCAAATCCTGTCATCCCGACTCAAATAACTCGCTGATAATCAAAGAGTTACAACCAAAAAAGCCAATCGTTCTGATTGGCTTTTTTTGATGGTTTCAACATGGTTTCAACAATTGGGGTCAAAAGTTTCATCTTTATCTTTCTTTATTGTTTTGTTGTTTAGGTTGTTATCAATACAGTTCTTTTGAAATGTAAGACTATCAAACTCTTATTTTTTATTATTATCCAAGGAGGCGATTATTTAAGTGTTTAAGATTGTGAATTAGGACTTGGATTTGGCGATGTATGTTTTTGATGAGTAGTGGGGTGGGGTGCTTTGTATTAATCTTAAAAGTGAATTGTTCATTAAAGATCAGCGAGAATATAGGGTTGTAAACTAATACATGGTAACCAAAATGAAAAAGCTTGTATCCAAATTTCGGATAACGAGGGAAAAATAATTACTCAAAAAATTTGAAGTTATGCTAAATATTGATGAGCAGATTAATATGGTAGTAGATAATTTTTTGGATATGGCGATTTGAGATTTTAAGGCTAGGAGTCAGTTATGGACATCCGCCCGTCCACCATCCGACCGGTTTCGTCGACTTTGACATCATAAAATCTCCGGCTTGTACGGTATCGCCTTTTTCCTGCCTATTTTTTGTTTGTGGAGCTGTACCTGCCTTTGCCGGCAGGCAGGTCTACACGAGACCTTGGCTTTTAGCCGAGGCAAGCTGTGTAAACGAGCATCTTTTATTTTTTTTAAACCTTTTATTTTCGTTTTGGCTTGTGGTGTTATAGCGGGGAAAGCAAACAATGTATAGAGTGAGGGATTAAATCTAAGCTAATAGAAAATTACTACTAAAATTTAATTCTTTAATATATTTCTCAGGACTTAATTTAAAAGCTTCTTCTTCTATTACAAGGTTTATTATTGTTTTACCATCTGATGCTTTTACTTCATACCGAGGAACCCCATCTACTAATAAAGTCGATTCTTTGTTTTTCTTTATTTCTAAAAAAGCCCTTCTTATTACTTCTTCTAATTTATCTTTTTCAGTCCAATCGTATAAAAAATCTCGCCATTTCTTCATTAATGCTAAGAGCTTTTTTGTTGGAATTTCCCCTAAATTTTCATCGTAAATCATATCTTCTAAGTTCGACATTTTTTGATAGGAAGTTATATATATTCGTCCTTGACCTCCTCCCCATTCATATTCTCTTAGTTCGCCTCTTATGATTTTTTCTAAATTTGAGATTATATCTTTCGTTGTATATAAATTGCAGTCCTTTAAGTAACCCGAATTGGGTATTAAATCATCACCTAAAGAAAAAAGCACCTTTCTCTTTAAATCTTTTCCAAAAACCACTATAGAAAAATATACCATATCTAATTATTATTATTATTATTATTATTATTATTATTATAACTTAGGAAACGCTGAACCATACTTCTCAGTTAACAAAGGTCCTGATGTCGGAGTTGAAGAATGTCCAGTACCTATATACATATGAATCTCCACATTTCCATCAGTACTCAAACCAAACCACTCATTACTAGTACCTCCAGGATTTGAAGGCGGCACCCACTTACTAGGGGTCAAATCAGCTCTTGCATGGGCAATTTCCTCAATTGTTTTTTGTTTTGTCCAAGTTTCAGGAAACATACTTGCTACCCCTGAAACTGGTACTGATTTTTTCTTTCGCCAGCCTTTTATATAAACTCCCGTAGCTGCATCTAAATCATCTGCCCATACCCAAACTTTGGCTGTATATACTTCTCCTGCATTAGGGGTTGTTCTTGTTCCACTTTCAACTGCTGTATGAAGACCTGAAGTTGGATGAGCAGGCGAAACTGGTATTGGCAAATCATAAATTGGATCTCCATTCGCATTTACTTTACCGCTTGATTGTGGCACAATATCAGTAACTTCTGAAATTGCGTCTTTATGATGTACCCCTGATATTTTATTTAATGTCTCATTCGATCGTAATACTTTATCTCCTGCAAATAAGTGGTCATCAAGCTTACCTCCATTTCTCCTTATAGCTTCTCGTGTTATATCATATGTCTCAATATAATTTGGATTTCCTCGTACGTTAGGAGGCATGTGCGTAATTTCATCCCACACACTAAGCTTAGAAGGATTGTTTCTTAACCAATTTACCAAAGTCGGATTTGCCGCTAAATCGTCGGTTAACTTCGTCAAAGTCGTAATATCTGACTTCAAGCTACTTCCTAACTCCTCCAACACGTCCCACGCCCTAACCTGTTCAGGATTTGTTTTCATGTGAAGGAAAAAATCTGCATCATTCAAATCCCCCTCAAATTTACTAAACTTTGTTGGATCTGTCCACTTATTCACCCCAAACATTAGCTCCAGAGATTCATCACTAGATTCAGCTATTAATTTGGCTAAATTTTCTGTAATAAGGGCAGGATTTTTTTGAGAAAGAGGTATTAAAGTAAAAATGTCATTGGACATTTTTTGTAATTGACTAGGCGATAAATTGGTATTGGCTGCTGCTAGTTTACCAATGGTTTCTGTGTGAAAGGACTTTACTATTTCCTTAAATCTTGGTAAATCTTCATCAAATACTTTAAGAGCCTTAACTTTTTTTGTAGCATAGATATTTCTAATTAATACATCAGTAGATCTAAGTTCTTCACCTTCGTCTAAAAGTTTATAAACTACAGTTCCGTCATTTTCAATTCGTCGAACAGATCTAAATCCTTTCATACCTACTTTTGCCGCTTTATCGAGAGAAAAAGGAATAAAAAACGCTGCGGCGTATTCTACTATCTTACCCTCAGAGTCCGTATTATAGACCATTGAGTAGATAGATCCAGTGACAAGGCCAATTGCATCTGGAATAAAATCTAATCCAATAGGGGATAGTATTAAACTAAATGCGTCAACAGTCCCATAAATGATAGGTTCAAATGTGATTTGATTATGAAAATGCTCTGTGTCATCAAATTCGTAGGTTCCAAAAATTCTCCATATTTCGGCACTTAGATATCCATTATTTTCGTGTACGTGATACAAGGCATATTGATCTTGGAGCGTTTCATTAGACATATAAGATTCGCGAAGTCTTACATTACCAGGCTCTGGCTCAAATATTTCTTGATTTATTCCACTTAAGGCCAAAGCTTCTTCGGTACGAGCAGTTAAAATTAATTCTTGAAGATTAATTCTAAATTCTCTCATTTCATGGAGGTAGTTGACCTTTTGTTGGTTAGTTCCATCCTTGGGGTATTCGGGTGGATTTGCTCTAAAATCACGTATTATTTTATCGTGTTTGGATCGAAATATTTCAAATTGATTGATGGAGGAAAATCCTGAAACCTTAGTTTCTACTTTTTGGTAGAATCTACGAAGGTTACCATTACTTAACATTACGATGAGACACGTATTGATTGGTTTTTCAAAGTTTGAAAAGGCTCGAATTGCTAGGTCAAATACAGAGGTTACTGTGGAGTAATCTTCCTCAGAAAGTAAAGCAGGATTAGAGAGACCTGGGATACCGCAGCTGCTAAGGGTTAATCCTTCGAGAACATTATTATAAGGAACTATGAGTAGCGTAACGTTTTCTTTGTCACTTTCAGGAATTGAGGAAGCCTCAATTATATCTCTTGCATATTGTGCTGCAGTTTCCCTACTTAATTGACTACCTACTTCTTGAAAAAGAACAAAGAATTTATTCTGCGTATGATACTGTAAGAGAAATAATTTTTCGTCCAGCTGTTCCTTGTTACTTTTGGACATCGGTACCTCATTCGCGGAGGTAGTTTCGATATGGTGATATTTCCCCATAGGTCTGATTGCTAGATTTATTGAAGTTCTTGCACTATACATAGCATTTAATTTAAGAACTGCTTGGTCTAAATAATTAGCACTTGGAACAACATCATCAATAGGGATTTCATTACAAATAGTAACCTTGGAGACTACCTCTTCATCTTCTGAATCAGAGCTACCAAAGGAACAACCTAGGGTAGCATTTTCGTAAGTTTTAATGGTGTTCCCATCAAGACTTTGAACAATGGCATTTTCATTTTCTATTTTAACCTTAACTGGATTATTACTTGCAACTGGAGGTTTATCAATAAATAGATCTTGATTTTCGAAAGAGACAAATTTTTGGTAATACTCAATCGTTTCTCCTAATGCTATTGATGCTCCATAATAGACGTTGTCTTTTTTTATGGCGATCAGTGTTCCTTGCCTTTCTGGTGTTTCGTCCGGACCTGCAAAAGCAATCGGGGTTTCAGATACTTCAATTGGGTTACCTTCTATATCCACAAATTGGTAGCCTTCGTTGATTAACTCGGCTGCTACTGCTGGTTTAATGCATTTATAATCTAAGTTTCCTTCGGCAAGATTGGCCCCATCCTCATCATCGTCAAACAATGTCCACGCCTTACTCGGATCATGCATCCCCGCCCACTGATACTGATGCGTAATCGTCCCCGTCGCACTATAATCCAGCAAATTCTGCGTAGGATTATCCTTCAATTGCGGATGCTGCTCAAAAGTATGGTGCAACACAAAAGCACCGTGGGCCAACTCGTGGGCCAACGTTTTAACGTAGCGTTCTTGGGTACTTTGAAGCTGCTCGTGATTGACAAACCCAAACTGGCGTTTGCGGGGCATATACCCGAGTTGATCCGGATCGGCGAAGCGGGGGAGGAGGAAAATATAGTAAGTATCGTCGTCCAGGTCGTTGGCGTCGTCGTAAGCATTGTAGATGTCCTTCATCTCCCCCGTATAACTTTGCAGAAAGCCGGTAGCCACCGCATCCAGTTCATCATCGAAATCAGCAATAGCAAAATTATCCGCGATGTCAACGGACAGATCCATTAACGCAGGTTTAAAAACCTTTTTCAATTCGGCAGTTAGCGCAGCCGCTGAAAAAGGATAATTCGCTCCGTTGACGGGAACGACGACCAGTTGAATGGGTTTAAAATTATAACTAACAATATTCAGTTTTCCGGCGAGTTTTACCGTGTCAACCCATTTCTACGGTGTAAATCGGGTAGACTACCTGATCGCCCACTCCGGTGATGAGGAGGCGAGCGATGTTGCCATCAATGATGGTCGGGATTACATTTTTATCGGTGAAATGTGTTGTAGCGTTGGGTTGTTCTTTAAAGTAGACATACCTCCATTTTTTGAAATGTTCCTTTACATTATTTACTTGATAAGATGTAAGTTGTCCTGTCACAAGGGAGAACCCCGTATTGGACAAACGGAAATAGATGTATCATTGTGGGTTCATTATCTTCCTTTTTACAGGTATTCTTCGTATTGCTCCTTTTCTTTATTATTTGCTAATTTATCAATATCTATAATAACCCTTTGCCAAGATTTTCCCCATTCGTCGGCTAACACTTTTGGTGTGAGTAATTTATTTATTGCTCGATATTCTGCATCATAATTTGGATTTTCGCATAATCCCATAATTAATAATTTTAGAGTTATTCCATGATAAAGAAAATGTCTATTTATTTTACCCACAGGATACCAATCAAGTATTTCATCATTGATTTTTTGTAAAGTCTGACAAGTATTTAAAAAAGGTACCGCTACATTTTGTATGTAGCCATTAAAAAAATCTAGTATATGCTCCAAGTCTTCTTCATATTCAAGACGGAGATAGTAACCATAAACAGGTATGCCGTTATTCATTGTAGAGATATTTCGTAAGCGGTTTGGATATACACTATCCCTCACATTAAATCGACCGTTAAATGGTCCATATGAATGAGATGCAGTAGTAATAGTCCGTCTCCAATTATTTTCAGGATTATTGGGATTGAATTCACTTTCAAATCCGTTTACTTGCTCTATATCGTACATTAGTTTGTTAAGCCAATCAATTCTAATTCCTGTATGACTGTTAAAGTCTCGTAAAGCAGGTTTTATAAATCCTTCTCCGAAATTATTTTCTTTTCGTATGAAATAGCGTTGAGACTCTACATCATAATGTACTTTCCATGCTTTACTGGGTAAAGTAACTTTATCTTTAATAAATTTAAATAAAAACTTTTTTTTGTTTCTTGGTAGATTTAGTTTCTTGCCTTTCATAACTTAAAATGTTTTACTGTTCGAACTGTTTTACTGTTTGAGAATAATCACCGTTTCCACTAATATCACCAATACTTTTCCAAATGTCCTGTCTTTTAATAATGACTTTTTGCGTAATAAAATCTTCTAGAACATCAAATCCGTCTCCAATTCCTTCTGTCTTTATCCATACCTCAATCTCTTTCAAATCAGGATCATTCACAAATGGCGTAATGAATATTTCTTTTTGGTTAGGTGTCCATGGGGCATTGCTGGTTAGTTTGGCGTCATTGATAATTCCTTGTAAGTAATTTAGTTGTCCATTTGCTTTATATACAGGCTTCCAAAGTAATTGGTCTGGGGTACACCAGATACCTACTCCTTGACTTTGATAAAGTTGTACTGCTCTACTTTTATTATATCCAGCATTAATAAAAGGTTGTAATTCTGTAATATTGTTGACTAAAAGTCTCGTGTCTACATCGTTTTGCAGGTTTGTTGCATTTTGGGATTTTACATTTACAAAGTCATCTTTTTGTTTTGCTATGGAAAACCAATGATCAATACGGTCTTTTAATGTTCCTGGGGGCAGTACGTTAATTGTTGTTTGAGCAAAGTCTACCTCTCCAGCAGTAGCTGTGACACCATTTTTGTATCTAACTAATACTCTATTCAGTATTTCATTTTCAACTTTATTTAATGTTGCCTTAAAGCCGGGAGTATTCTCTACATCATTCAAAAACTTAAATATTGTTCCCCCATCCTTTCCATTACTAGCTTCATTCAGCTTAGCATACAATAATTGATTAGGTTCTGATAATTGATGAAACTGTTCTAATTTATTACGATCCGTAAACATTACTTTTTTTCCTGCATCCTCTAATCGTTTCCATGTTCGCAACCTATCTTGAATAAATGCCGCTCTTGCTGTTTCTCCAGTTGGTGCATTAAAACGAAAAAACTGGTTTAAATCAATGGTTTGTGAGTTAATATCTCCGTTAGGCATTAAGGTACCTAATCGCTCTCCTAATTGAGTTTTTATTTGATCCAAGGAGGAGGCTGGAAATACAGCTTCTAAATCACTATTTTTCACTCCCGCAGCAGTCACCCGACAATCATTATGCACCAAAACCCCACTATTCCCAACAAAGAAATTATGATGAACGGCCACCTCCAGATTATAAACCAGAAGCTCCATATTTAGTACCGCTACACTATCCACCACTAATGGCTTTCCACTAATGGTATGGAGAATCATTCCTTTTCGTAAAGCAATCGCTTCTACGTAATTCTGTCGGGCAGGAAGGTAGTAGGGATGATTACTAGTGGAAAGTATAGTATCCGTTGCCGTGTATAACCTTACAAACTCCTTTCCTGTTCTGGTGAGTGGTTCTTCAACCGTGGAGATGACCCATTGACCACTTGTTTCATCAAAGGTATATATTTTTTCACCCGCTTGTATTTCTTCAATTGGTTTTTTTCCGCTGGGAAGATGGACCAATGTTCCAGCTACGAAGCAACCATCTAATAAATTACAACCGTTTTGGCAGCTGATCGCTTTAGACCCAGCTCGATTGGTGTTTTTTATATTATCAACCGTTACATTAGACGGTGCAGAAGGATTAGGAGTTGCGGTCACTCCGTTGCTATTAATATCTGCTACCTTGTATTATTCATCTTGATACTTGTAGAGGGCATTGATATTTTCTCCATCTAATAATAAATCTATATCTCCATCATTGAACATTTTTCTAAACCAATCTTTTGTGATTTGAGGGAGGGGGAATCCATCAAGTTTAGTTAAAACCTCAAGTTTTAAGACATTCTTGATTTCCTGAAGCGCATTTCTAAATTTGGTAGCCAAAGGCAGGTTGCCTTGAATTTTTGCATTGGAATACCCTTTTATAAAAAACAAATTAAATTTGTCTAAAGAAGCAGGATATTTATTAAATAATTCTGCAAAAGCAGCTGCAAAAGCAGCTGGATTATTTTTTGCGGCTACCGAAATTTCTTCCGCAGCATTTTTGAGAGGCAAGGCATCATCAACGGAGTCCATAACGTTGCTGGCATTTCTTATACTAGAACTGGGAACAAGATTTCCAAGTGATAATAATCCAGTAATGGCCGAAAATTGATTTAAATAAGACTTTGTTTCATTTGAGATTAAATCTGAGTCACTAATAGTTATAGCTGTAATACTCGCGGTAGAAGATGCAATATCTAAAAGAGCAAAAGCTCTTCTAATCTTGCTTGCTTGTCGAAGGGCTGATAGTCCTCCTGATCCTGCTAGGCTTAAACCATCCAATATCAAACTTGAAGATTGACTTACAGTTTCGTTAAATGTAGCATCATCAGAATACCTTAACACAATTGCTGGAAGTGGAAAGAACTCCTTGTTACCGATGTCTTTTAGTAACGATAAGTTTGTTTTATTCTGAAATGAAACTAAATCCAGAGGAGATACATTATTACTCACATGCTCAGGTGGAGAATAATCAAAAAAAGTATATCCTTCTTTTCTTTTTTGTTCAATTGTATACGTTCCATCTTCCTGTACATCTACGTTAATATCATAATATCCTACAAAATTCTCGGTATCAAAATCTTCATCAAAAAATTCATAGAGCCCTCCTATTGTGTAAATTTGTTCGTTAAAAGCGTCCGTAAAAATTCTTCTCACAACATTTTGATATTCTAAGGTGAATAAACGAGATGAGAATTCATCAATGGGAAGATTGTTAAAACTCGCTAACTTTTCTTGATAAAATGTAGGACTATTGCTTACAATCTTTACTATTGTTTTAATTAGTTTGTTTAAATTATTACTTCCAACCAATCCAAATAGGGCCGAATCATCTACAGCGCTAAATAATTGATTAATTACCAGTGGTTTATTAGAACTAAATGGAGGAGGATCACTATATTGGTTAGGCTCACTATCAAGTTTTTGTAAAAAAGTATAATACTGACTCTGAGGAATAGACTCAAGTATTTTTATGATAGCACCTTCTGTATCTACGGTAAGTAATGAGCTTTCTTCTACTATGAATCGAGTCAGTAATTTTGAAATTAATTTAAAGTTAGTCTCCGTTGACAAGAGATTAAAATCAGTAATACTTGCTATATTTATTGATGCAACTAATTTGTTGAAATCATTTTCTGATTCTACATTGTCAAGAAGGCCGGG
>Ga0114953_1003799_pt1 | contig 10235 bp, 10 predicted proteins | sample SidtaG_FD_87298 | JGI IMG/M metagenome (GOLD analysis project Ga0114953, IMG submission 87298) | Marine algal microbial communities from Sidmouth, United Kingdom - Sidmouth_Male2 metaG | ecosystem: Host-associated > Algae > Red algae > Unclassified | place: Sidmouth, United Kingdom | collected... | reverse complement strand
TTAGCAGCATCGCCCGTTGCTTCAGCTGCGGCACCTGCACCGTCTTTGACAGCACCAGCAGCTTTCTTGAGAAGATCACCTGCACCTTCAACGGCGTCGCCTGTAGTTTCGGCAGCGGCACTCGCACCGTCTTTGATGAGGTTGCCCGCGCTTTTGGCAGCGTCGCCCGTTGCTTCGACGGCAGCACCTGCACCGTCTTTGACAGCACCAGCAGCTTTCTTGAGAAGACCACCTGCGCCTTCAACGGCGTCGCCTGTAGTTTCGACGGCAGCGCCCGCACCGTCTTTGATGAGGTTGCCCGCGCCCTTAGCAGCGTCCCCTGTTGCTTCAGCTGCGGCACCTGCACCGTCTTTGACAGCACCAGCAGCTTTCTTGAGAAGACCACCTGCGCCTTCAACGGCGTCGCCTGTAGTTTCGGCAGCGGCACTCGCACCGTCTTTGATGAGGTTGCCCGCGCCCTTAGCAGCGTCGCCCGTTGCTTCAGCTGCGGCACCTGCACCGTCTTTGACAGCACCAGCAGCTTTCTTGAGAAGATCACCTGCGCCTTCAACGGCGTCGCCTGTAGTTTCGGCGGCAGCGCCCGCACCGTCTTTGATGAGGTTGCCCGCGCCCTTAGCTGCGTCGCCCGTCGCCTCAGCAGCGGCACCTGCACCGTCTTTGACAGCACCGGCAGCTTTCTTGAGAAGGCCACCTGCGCCTTCAACGGCGTCGCCTGTAGTTTCGGCGGCAGCGCCTGCGCCGTCTTTGATCATTCCGGCACCGTCGTTTGCGGCGTCGAGAGCTCCAGTTGCCGCACCTGAGGTGGTGTCGGCTGCATTGTCGAGAAGACTTGGGTTCACGACATCTGGCCCTGAAGTGTCGGGGCCGGTGACAGATGGAGATCCAGCGTCGACGCCGGTATTGATTCCAGCTGGGGCGATCGGAGTTCCAGCACTGCCCAAACCTTCGGGAAGTGTGATGCCATCCGTGATGGGAGTTCCTGTAGCAGTATTACCATCGCCGGTCAGGGCGGCCCGTGCTGCATCTGTAATGTCTGCGTCTGTGGAACCAGTCGCAGCAGTTCCTGTAGCTCCAGAAGCGTCGGCGCTCGCGGTTTTGCCGCCAGTGATTGAGAGGTCGTCATCTTTGCTGCCATTCTTCGACATCAGAACCGAAAGCAACAGTGACAGAACAAAGAACGCGATCGCCAGCCAGACCGTTCCCCTCTGCAGGACGTTGGACGCGCCGGCGCCAAAGGCTCCGTCCATCATGCCGCCTCCAAAGGCTGCACCGAGTCCATCCTGTTTGGGGCGCTGCATTAGCACCAACAGAATCATGAGAAGACAGACCACTACCATGAGGACAGTGAGCAGAGAGATGAAGATATTCATGAGCTTTGAGCCGCCGTTCGAGCGGGCGCGCAATATGGGTTACTCATACCGCCTTGTAAAGCGGGTTCCGTAGGGCGGGATTCGCTCCAAGGTAAAGAATCATCGCTTTTGGGTGACCTTGTTAGAGTTGAGAATGTTTTTTCTCCTTTTTGAGTGATTTTTTCAATTTTTGAAATTCGCACTTGATTATTTTGAGATCTTAACTATAAATAAGACGTATAAATCGTTTCTGGTGTCTAAAAATTCTAATACATCAAAAAAATTTTTGGCAATGACCTTCGACATGGGTTATCTTTCAATTCGAAAGGGTTATTTAGATCTGCCAACTAAAACAACTCACAACTGACCGAATCCAATGGTAAACAACCAGAATCAACAGGAAGAGGCGGCAAAGCTGGCGGACTTTATAATGTTCTCCCAGCGGTCGTTCCTCTTAGACCTTTCTAAGGAGCTTAACGCGGGGAAGATTTCCTACGCTCAATTCTTCCTCCTTGGATATCTTGCGAGTGAAGATTGGCTGACAATGTCGGACATCGCCCAGAAAATGGGTCACTCGACAGCAGCAGCTACGGGACTTGTTGATCGGCTTGAGAAGCTTGGCTACGTCGAGCGTCGTCACGCCGCCGATGATCGCCGCAAGGTGATGGTTCAGATTACATCGAAGGGAACTGACATTGTGAACCACCTTCGGGCTGGTATTCAGGATGGCGTTTCCCAGCTTCTTGCAGGCGAGAATGCAGATTCTCTCTTGGATTCGATTTCAAGCAAGACTTCGTCCTAGGGCGCTATGTCTGCGATCGGTGTAGAACCGATTCTTTCATTGGGGTAAATGAGGCAGGCTTACGGCCTGTGATGGACTCCGCAGCTTAGCAGCTGCGGAGTCTCTTTATTTTGAGGACGGACTCAACTTCTCCTAACTAGGTTTCTATTTCTTGGCCTTCCACGCTTTAATCTGCTCGTAGACCAGACCTGAGAGAAAGCTATAGAAAAAGATATTTGCTGCACCAAGGCCAACTACCTGGATCGAAAATCCATCCTCGAGCCATCCCCGATACACAATCCAAGTGAAGATGGGGCAGATGAGCAGGAGGATACTCGCAACAAGAAGCGCCTTCTTATTGAGGGACGTCTTTCGTTTTGGAGTAGGAAGTGGTGGTGATTTCGGGACTCGGCGAGAGACCAGAAATTCGCGATATTTCGAAGACTGAGCACTAAACGACTCGGAGCTCGATCCATCGAATCCACAGCCCATTGCAATCGGATCGTGGGAATCAAAGTATCGGAGTTCGCCATTCTTTGCTCCGGACAGAATCGCGACCTCGCTGTCCACGGATTCGATGAACTCGTCCAAGGACGTGAAGTTGGCGATCTCAATGAGATCGAGTCCAATCTCAAAATGAGCTTCGTCTTCTAGAAATTGGATAAAGTCATCAAGGAGTTCGTCTACTCCGGGGACTAGTTTTTTGATGGTGTCGCGAGCAGCATCGAGGTTTTTTAGTCCTCGATCAGCTGAAACTTCAATGGAGTAGTCGAACTCTTGCTGTTCATCTTCGCTGAGCAGCGCGATGCGCCGCCACTTGTTCGCGTGGGCTTCGAAGATCTCTTGATCGAGAAGTCCAATCCAGAAGCCGGGGAGGGAGTTGTTTGCTTCGAAAACCGCTTCTCGATCGTCGATGTTAAGATTGGCTCGATTGCCCATTCGAATGTCGAAATTTGTTACAATCCACTCGACTGAAGATGCCAGTCAAGGTTGTCGAGGAAGTCGATCACCGCCCGTCTGTAAGCTTCCTCCCAAGTGAACGTAAAGGTAGCGCCGGAATCCTTGATGCCATGGCCGCGGATGAGCCGAGTGCGATTGTTGATGGTGACACGCGCCTGAATCTCCGTCTCGATTGAAAGGGTCATCATTCCGGGATTCATCCAGCCCCAGAATTTGTCGATTCGAATATCGATTGGGGTTGCCCCCTGGCGGACTGCAACACCTCGTCGGGCTAAGCCTTCAGCGACAATTGACCGCATCAGTTCTTGAATGGATTTTTCATCGTACAGTTCGACATTGCCCATCGCTCCGCCGTAGGCATTTCGTTGACGACCGACGAGTTGAGATTTTCTCAGTCTCGACAATTTCTGGACACCACCCGATGCTGAAGGATCTGACGGATCAGAGGAATCATCGACGAAAGTCCGTAAATCGACGACAGACCGAATTGCAGCGCTTTTCCGAAGGACTGGTCGGTCTCCAGACTCAACAGGGATGACAACACCGCGGTTTCCAGTCACGCAACCAGTTGCGGTAATGAGGCTAAGTGCCAGAAGCGTGTATAGGCTCGAAGACTTGAAGTATCTAACTAGGGCGTAGGTATTATTCATATGTAGTGAAAATGACGGAACAGAGCATGAACGGACAGCGAGCGCTACTACTTTTTACGTCATTTGATGACCTCAGTTCTCTGTTTCTGGGACGTCTCAAATACTATTTACCCAGCGCCATTTTAGCAGCTGCGTGGCAATCCATGCGCCCCCAGCCGAACATCGGATCCCAGCCTTTGTCGCCGAGATCGACTGCGGTGGTGTTGATGATGTGCTGGATGTCCCAGGGCTTCAGATTGGGATTGGCTTCGAGAAGGAGGGCCGCACATCCGGCGATCTGTGGGCCGGAGAACGAGTTGCCGTTTGCCCCGACTCGCGCCTTGCCGACACCGTGGAGAGCTGCGTGCACTCCGAGGGCGCAGGCTGAGACATCTGGTTTTTGCACATCGTCCGGATCTGCATATCCTGAGACCTCTTCCAAGACACCGGCCCCAGGCTGCTGAACGGAGCTCGTGTTCCATCCACCTGCAAGCCTGCTCCGGCCATCACGCAGGGAATGCTTTTGGGAATACAGATCTGCGATTTGTCGGGGTAGCGCGGATTGGTGGCGAAGTCACCCGCTCCACCACAGAGGAAAAGACCCGCTGCAGAAGCGTGTTCGGCTTGTCGCCTCCAGAGGGCACGGAGGGCATAAGGCTGCTCGCCCATAAAGCTCGCTACAATAGAAAAGAGGCAGGCAAGAAGGCGCAGCGGGTGGTTCGGACGAGTCATGTTCCTTTTGTGCTGCCTTGAGGAAACACGAACGAGCCAACAGGGAGCTTCAAAAAGATCGGGAAGCAGAACGAAACATATCGCCGAAAAGTCCCGTTTGCGGTGAGATGGCAATGATGGAGTCACCAAATTTTCGTAATTGGCTGGGCGCCTTAGGTTTCGCGCTTTGCTTGATCACGCTGCCTATGAATGCTCAGGAGGCTGGCCGGGCTACGATCGTCGAGGATCGAGCGGCGAAGAAATTGCTCGAAGCCGGTGACGCGCGTCTGGTTGCTGATGAAGCAGACAAGGCGGTCGAGATTTGGGAATCAGTGCTCGAGCGATATCCCGCAAGTCGACATCGTTTCGAGGCTAGGGCGCGCCTAGGCGAATACTTGCTAGAGAACAAACGAGCGTTCGACGAAGCACGTTTGCATTTCGAAGTCGCTTCTTCCGACGAAAATGCCGACGACGAGGCAAGAGCCCACGCGATGCTTAAAGTCGGCGAGTGTTTGTTTGAGTCTCGGGATTACAGCCGGGCATTCTCTGTTCTGCGCGATGTGATTGAGCAGTATCCGGCATCGGAGGAGGTTAACCACGCCTACCACTTTATTGGATTGGGGCACTTCCGGCAGGGGCACTACTCGCGGGCCATCGAAGCTCTCGAAAAAGTTGGAACTGCCTTTTCGGAGAATGACGCACGGCTCGATCGAATTGAAGCCGGTCGAAGGTTGTTTGTGCGGATCGATGATCGCGATCTCAGCACTCTAGATCTGGAGGAGGTCGTTCGGGTTACCTGCCGATCGCAGGCTGGCGATGAAGAGAAAGTCGATGCCGTCCCGATTGGTCGCGACGCAACGTTGGCAATTGGTTCGATCGCTACCCGCTTGGGGCCGGCAGTTCCGGGGAACGGAATTTTGGAGGTCAAAGGCGGTGACAGGATTAAGATGATCTACACTGATGAGCATACCTCTGACATGAAGTTCAATCAGCAGCGAGAAGTTGGAGTCACTGTTGTCGGGACGGCACAGGCCCAAATTTTGGATGGCCAATTCGCGGAGCCACTCGGTGGTGTCGTGGTTGGGCGATCTGCGAATCTTCAGATCACCGACGCTGACGGCGACCGTTCGCCAGGAGTCGATCGTATCCGTGCTGCGGTTGAAGTTTACCGACGAAAAACTGACCGCGAGCTTGAGGACGAGACTGCGGCATTGATTGCCAAAGGCACTCAGCAAGAAGACATCGATGTTGATTTATGGCGTCGTATTGATCGCTTGGACATCGATCTCACGGAGGCGGTCAAGACGGCTCCCAAACATGAGGAGCAAGCGCCTTCAACAAATCCACTCCCGACTCATTCACCATACTTTCAAGTCCGTGTTCCAATCGTCATGGCGGATGAGCCCAAAGACGGAGGCAAACTTGAAGCGCGTCCTGGCGACCAGATCCGCTTGATTTATCGTGACGAAACGAATCTCCTCAACCAGCCAGTAGACCGGATCGCAAGTGCCGCCTGCATCGAGGGAGATCTGGGCGATGTCCGGGTTTCTAAGACTCAAATTTCTGATCGGGAACTACAAATTAAGACGTCGCTAAGAACGGCAGCAGCCTTGGCGAACATCGGAAACCAGTATCGTGACTTTGGATTGGCGGATCCGGCTGAAGCGAAATACTCCGAAGCGGTGGATGTTTGTAACTCTCTGCTTCCGGAAGCGCGGAGAATTGGGGGCAGCTTGTTAGAGGAATCCTATGTGCAGTTGTGGCGAATCTATTTCGCAATGGATGAGCACGGGCGCGCGACATCAATGGCTAATCTCTTGCAGCGGGAATTTCCGGAGAGCGCATTCATTGATGAGGCCGTCTTGCAGCAAGCTGACGTGGCCAGAGCGACGAACGACTTGGATCGAGCCATCGTGCTCTATCGCCAAATCGTCGGACTGAAAAGCTCAGACCGGCGGGGGGACGCCCAGTTTGGAATCGCTCAGTGTTACGAGGCTAAGGCATTGGCTGCGGGGGCCGAGAAGGGAAAGGCGATGTTCGATAAGGCTTTCGAAGAATATAAGCGGGTCTACGAAGAGCATTCGGACAGTCCAAAAGTTGGCGAAGCAGTCGCCAAAATGGCGAACTTCTACTACCAAAAGAAGGATTACGCCCGAGCCGTTGACGTCTTCGAAAACGTTCTGAGCGATCATCCTGACGCTGGGTTTCTCGATGTGATTCTCTACAACTACGGTCGTTGCCTATTCCGCTTGGATCGGAAGGCCGAAGCGCAGCGGCAGTTCGATCAGTTGATTGCAGAGTATCCGGAATCGAAGCTGGCGAACGAAGCCAAGCGCATCAGTGACGCACTTCGCAAGCAGGCTGCCCCGGCACCAACTCCGGGCGAGTAAGCGCTACCAAGACACCGTTTTCTTCGGGCTAGCTGGGCTCGCAATAGTCGCGATTTGCGAGGCTGGATTGATGCTGATCGTCGCCTTCCATCGTTTGCCGTCATCCCCATCAATCACGGTTTCGTTGACCGTTCCGTCAGGTGCCGTGATTTGGACAGAAGTGGTATAAAAGTCTACGTAGTTCCATTGTTGGATGACTCTGATTTCGTGTCCCGATGCAGTGGAGGTTTTGGCGAGTTCGTTGGTGCTCCCTAAAAAATCTAAGACCCAAACTCCCGAGGCCACCGGCATACAAATCGCCGATGCGAGGATCAAAGGAATCCCTAGACAGGCAGATATGCCCCAAGGGCGTTTTCGAATGAGGTATCGGATCACCACCAAAACCAAGACAACGGCGATGGTTGGAATGAGGAAAATGAACTCCAATATCATCTAGAGATTTTCGGACTGGGGTGTCATTCGAAGCATCACAATAAAAACAGTTCCAGCAACCAAGCCAAAGCTACAGTCGATGAGTTGCCAACCCAAAGGGATTCCGCGAATCGGTCCGGCGATGAACGCGAGGGCGAAGACCCCAATGCTCGCCCAGAGACCCATTGTGAGATTGGCGCGATAGCGAACCGGATTCTTCCAGACAGGGATAAAGAATAGGGCGATCACAACATGGCCGAATGCTAACCAATCGGTTCCATAGCCGATGAACGGGTAGGCTTGGTAGGTATTGATAAGGCCCTCTCGCACGGTCAGAATCCAATGTTTCAGTCCACGATGGTCGGCGGGTGAGAGGCTGCCCTCTGCTCCGACCGCGAAGTGACCGAGAAGTCGCAGTTCCGCTTCGAGAGGGAAGGCGGTAACGCCAGACAGGATAAGACCAAGGATGATGAATCCGGTCATCCACCGAAGTTTTTTGAGATTGCTAGATGCTAAGGCTTCGCGTTGTTTCGTCATCGGATTGAAGGATGGGCGATGAACGTGAAGAGGGTGTGAAGCCTCAGTGAAACCGTTGAGGAAACGGGCTCAGACGTCATTTAGCGATGCGCAGCCGTCAGGCTGCCGAACCGCTCTCGAAGTCTCAAAAACGGGCGCTCAACCAAGTAGAAGCTAAGTGCCGCGGGAATCACGGTAAGTAGAAGCGCACTGGTAACGAAGAGAGGGGTGCCGAATTGCTTTTCGATGAGTAGCGCCGTGAAGTGGGCGGCTGGAAGATGCCAGAGATAGAGGCCATAGCTTGTTTTTCCCAACCACCGCAACGGCCTGACTTCTAACAGCTTGGTGGCGATCGGTTGTAGAGCGACCCATCCGTAAAGATTGGCGAACATCAGGAAGAGCCCAGCGCCTTGAAGCGAAAATCTCCAAGTGTAGCGAAACTCAAAATTTCGGTAACCGAAACAGAACAGGAGAAGAGCGCATCCGATCCCGAACGGAATCCAGCCGATTAGTCGATCAACAAGGCCGCGGCGGATTTCGAGAATGAGGCTGAGAAGGCAACCCCAGGCGATCGAATCGATGCGTGCGTCGGTCATCACGTAGTTGTGAACCCAAGTCACTTCGAACACATTCCAGAGGGCGGAGCGCCAGAGACTGCATCCAATAATGACTGCCAAACAGAACCAAATCGCTCGGCGAAGTGTTGTCTTGAGCGCTAGAAGGATCGGCGGGAACAGGAGGTAAAAGTGCTCCTCCACAGCCAAAGACCACAGGTGCTGCCACCAGACCTGCTCGTCGTAGGTCATTGGCATGTAGGCCTTCACATAGTTCATCGTGTAGGTCAGAGCACCGACGATCTGGCGTGTCAGGATCGGGTGGCCGATGATGAGATACGCAACCGCAGTAGTCCCGAGCATAACAAAGAGAGCGGGGAGTAGGCGCAGGAATCTACGAGCGATAAACTGTCGCAGGCGAATCGTCTTCGTTCGCCTGATTTCAGCTAGGAGCAGCCGGGTGATTAGAAAGCCGGAGAGAAAAAAGAACACCGTCACGCCGAACCCTCCAGGCACAAAATCACCAAAGCCGATGTGGCTGACGGTGACGAGACTCACCGCTAATGCGCGAATCCCATCGAGTCCCGGAATGTAGTTCGGCTCGGCTTCGGCCGTGATGACGGATTCGTCGAAGTCGGTTTGGGGCTCTAAAATCCTCTTCATCATAACCCCAGCGGCGGCCCCGCTACCCCTTCAGTGCCTCGAGCACATCAGCAAGCAGAGCCGGGGTGGTTGCCATGGCTTCCCCGGCATCGATGACTCCTTCGTTGCCAGACCAATCACCGAAATAGCCGCCAGCTTCGCGGAAGATCACTGGCCACGGGCCGCAATCCCAGACCGCCATGACGGGATCCAGCATGATTTCTGCCCTTCCGGTTGCTACGAGTAAATAGCCGTAGGCATCACACCAACCGGCATTGTAGTAGACGGATTTTTGAAGGCGATCCCAGGCGTCGCCCTTGCCGTTTTTGGCGAAGTAGGCGGTGTCGATGTGGCAGCAAACAGACCGATCAATGGCGGTTAGGTTGGAGACAGCAGCTGGTTTGCCATCCCACCATGCGCCTTGGCCAGAGGCCGCCGAGAGCATTTCGTTGAGCGCAGGAAAGTAGGCGCAACCGACTTCGACGGAGCCATCGATCTCTAAACCTACTAGAACGGAATAGAGCGGAACGCCCCGGGTGAATGACTTGGTGCCGTCAATCGGGTCGATGATCCAACGGTGGGTCGCCTTGACGGTTGAGTCGGGATTGGCAGATTCTCCGAACTCTTCGCCGACGATCTCGTGCTCTGGATAGGTTTCTTCGATTCTGCGACGAATTAACTCTTCGGCCTCACGATCAGCTCGGGTGACTGGCGTGTCATCGGACTTGTATTCAGCCTGCGCGTCATCGGTCTGATAGTAGCGCATCGTCAGAGCCCCAGCTTCTCGGGCGATTTCTTGCGCGAACTGGTGAAGTTGGTTTAAGTCGTCGGGGCTAGGCATGATGGCGAACTTAGGGACAACCGACGCCTTGGCAAACTTTCCGCCGATCGAGTTTGTCAGATCGCGTCAGACTTTGGAGCTATTCTGTGCCCTTTGACGCCCCTCGTTTGCGGACGATGACTTCCCGCTCGTTGGCGATCTTGGATGTTGAGATGGAGGCCGTCGTAGAAGACTCTACGGTAATCGTCCGGACAATGTTTGTGTCGCTCCAACGAATCTTTCCAGCCTCTATAGTTAGATCGATATTTTGCCTTTGGCGGACTTCTTTACCCGCGAATCGCTGGTAGAAATTGCCGTCCTTAATCCAAAAAACGATATCGGCGCTGGATACCTCGAACTCAACGGTTTCGACCCATTTCGTGAACGCTGCGACGTCCGAAAGAATTTTTGTTTCGTCAACCTCAGCAGCTTGGTCTGGAGCTGACTCGGATTGAGTTGCAGGGGAGGCTTC